>OFJB01000116.1_pt1 | contig 45127 bp, 46 predicted proteins | sample 1775081 | NCBI WGS metagenome assembly OFJB01 (sample SAMN08195771, study PRJEB24354) | sludge metagenome | isolation source: initial sludge from phenol fed wastewater aerobic bioreactor | place: India: Nagpur | collected 2016-06-05
GGTATCTTGAAATACTGGGCTCAGGTGGTGGAATTGGTAGACACGCAGGACTTAAAATCCTGTGGGCAGCAATGTCCGTACGGGTTCGATTCCCGTCCCGAGCACAATAAGGGGTTTTCGAAAGAAAACAAAATGGTACAATTGATAAAGAGCAGCTTACAAAGTAGGCTGCTCTTTTGTTTTACGGTGTATGTCGCTATATGCCTGTGAATTACAATATTGAAAAATACATGGGTATTGTGATTCGAAACTATTGAAACTCATTCATCAATGTTTATTTCATAAGATTGGGTAAGGGCTGCTAAAAAGCATCTTTCTGAATTTAGTTTCCTTTTGATTTGTGGAGCTACGAGGGCTCACATGTTCGTGTATAAGCATTTTAAGCAAAAGAGATATTACTGAACCAAATTGAACTATTATTTATTGTATAAATAGTTTTTGATCTAAATAAATTTGAGTAAACCTTAAAAACTCAATAAAATGAAATTATCAAAAATTACAGAATTAACTCTTTCGGAAATGGAAAGATTAATCGGAGGAAATGCTTCAAAATGTTCATGCACATGTGATCCTTGTAAATGTCAATGTTCGGACACTAAGCCCAGTTCAAGTACAAGCAAAACTATTACCAACAATGTGACAAATAATAAATCGGGTCTGATATCAGAATGTAAATTGTAGGCATCTATCCCAATTATCTCACTTACATAAATTTATTGAACTATTATGTCATCTGCCCGAAGAAAAACAAATCTCTGGCGAAATATCTTTTCGATAATAGGTATTGCCATATTTATTGCACTCGCATTATCATCTGCAACTCAAACCAAAGTAGCATATAAGGTCTATAATGTGTACCGATTTAAAGATGTAAAAAGCGATAGCAGGGTTGTTTACAACGCATCTGGTGGAACAATAAGCATCCAGGGCAGTAAAGATTATTTTCTTAACAATGTAAATACATATGATTCAGACATTATCCCCGGAGATTATAATATCCAGGAAGATATAAAACGTTCCGATGTATTTGTATACTATTGTAATGCAGATTATAAGAATCAAAAAGTTAAGGTAATTATTAGAGTTCTTTATATGATTTATGATGAGGGATATAGCGGGAATCGTGAAAGAAACAATGGTTATCCAAGTTGGATAAGTATTCAGTTAATGCTCGATGAAAATGAGGTATTTGTTAAAGGATATCCCGAACGAGAGGATAATTAATATTATAAAAATAATCGGTTCTCTTGTACTCGGTTTCTTGATCTATGCCTGCTTTAGAGATAACTCAATATTTTACTTAGGAGTTAATATGCATTATGCGCCGGATTGGCTGGTATATAATCTGCCGGACGGATTATGGACCTACTCAATGACCGTATTCATATTGACCTTGTGGGACAAGCACGATTTAAACAATTATATCTGGAACCTGATACCTCTCTTTTTATCGCTCTCATATGAATTATCCCAACTGATTCTTGATATGGGAACATTTGACTTATGTGATATCCTTTTTTCAGTAATATTTTACTGCCTGGCAATCAGAACAAAATTTAACACATTCTTACATAAAAAATACACCTATGGTTGACGAAAATATTGTATCAGCGATCAGAAACAGATATCCTCATGTTAATATCTTTGATTTTGATAATGATGAATTATTAATTTATGATGCAAAACCAAATTTTGCGTTTCTGCTTAATAATAAACATCTGGATCTATTGTTTAACTACCTGATAAATAATATAGACAAAAGCAATGTTAAGGATGACGAATCAATCCATATTCTCTCATTAATTGAGAAATTAAAAGAGAGAGGAGTTTTCTCACCGGGTCCTCTGGATGAGCTTTGTGCAGATGATGATGCCTCAATTAATAAGAAGGTAGAATATTTTCTTGAAAACATACTAATGAGAAAGTTTGTACTTGAAGTTACCGAAAATTGTAACATGAGATGTAAGTACTGCTTTAATTCTAATGAAAGCAACTTCAGGCATCACAGGAGTGTCAATATGTCTCTGGAAACAGCCAAAAAAGCGATTGATTATTATTGTGAAATCTACCTGAAGGTCTTTAAAAAGTTATCAAAAGAGAATCAGGCTGTAATTATTGAGGAGTATCCTCCATTTATAGGGTTTTATGGAGGTGAGCCATCTTTAAATATCTCTCTTATTAAACAGGCAACGGAATACTTTAAACAGAAAAAATGGGAAGGGACAGATATAGATTCATCATTAGTCGGAGTGACAATGAATACTAATCTCTTTAATTTAAATGAGGATGAGTTGAAATACTGGACTAGCAATAATGTAACTCTATATGTAAGCTTAGACGGGACTAAAAAGGATCACGATAAAAACAGGGTAGATATTAATGGGAAAGGGACATTTGACAGAGTATACAGTAACCTCTTAAGAATTAAAGAGTATGATCCTCAATATTTTAAAGAGAGAGTATATATTCTGGCTGTTGATGCCGATAGCAATGATACGGAAAGTAACAGATCCTTTTTAAAATCGCTCGGATGTGAATTTTCATTAATACAACAGGCATATTATGGGTGTATTATACACGACGCCAAAGATAGGGTTGCGTTTATTGAGAGTAATATAGACAATTTAATTTCACAAAGACTTAAAACAATTTCGGATTGCCGCGATGACTCCTATATTCTCGAATTTGAAGATTTATTTAATCTAGATGGCATAGTTACCGATGATCCGTACAGTACAAACAGGCAGAATCGATGGTTAAATTGCCCGATGGGAATTGATAATATAATGATTGGTGTTGATGGAGCGCTGCACATTTGTCATAAAACAGACGGCTCTATGTCATTTGGAAATATAAATCAGGGGATTGATAAAAATCTACTATCGGAATTATATAAAAAATATGCTGTATCTATCAATAATATACATTGCAGGTCTTGCTGGGCTCATAATTTCTGTTCTTTTTGTGCGGCATTGAGAATGAAGGATGGCGAATTCATTGTTCCCGGTCACGATGAATGTGAGTTCATGAGAAGTACCATTAAATTAAGCTTCAAGACATTTATACAATTATATAACAAATATCCAAACGAGCTTAAGCAGATTTTTGATCAAAAGAAAAACATTAAACGATATAAAACAATAGTTTCGGTTGATAAATTTAATAATTATGGAAATCAAGAAAATTAAAGAGTTGACATTTAGTGAAATGGAAAAGCTCATTGCCGGATTTTCTGCTAAATGTAATTGTGGCTGCAGTTGTTGTTGTAATAAAGGAGAGAACTTTTCTACTACAACTAATTCAAAGGACAAAAGTACCAAGGATAATGCTTATGAGAGTGCAAAATGTGGCTGTAGTAAATGTTGTGACACTACTGATGTTTCAAAGAGCCAGATTAATGTTCTTAAAAACCAGACATCAACGGGAAGTGGCCCGTTCTAAACTGCTTATTTTAAAATAGAGCCGTTTCCTTAAAATTATGAAAGTAAAAATGGTTTATCAACAGGACGCGATGGATTGCGGACCATCGTGTCTTGTGATGATATCCTCATTGTATTCAAAAAAAGTAACTCTGTCGTTTGCCAGAGATTTATGCAATATTTCAAGAGAGGGGGTCTCATTCTTGAATATTGCTGAAGCCGGAATGAAATTGGGATTCGATGTAAAAGGGGTTAAAATAAGTTTGGATTTTTTAATTGAGTCAGTTAATTTCCCGTGTGTAATACATTGGAATGAAAACCATTTTGTTGTAGTATATAAGGTTAATAAAAGTAAGATATACATATTGGATCCTGCAATTGGGAAAGTATCCTACACAATCGAGGAGTTCAGTGATAAGTGGACAACGGATGCCTCAGGAGATGGATTTGCCTTACTATTTAAGTGTTCAGAAAATTTTACAACATCGGAAGAAATTAAATCTACAAATAAAACCCGGTCTTTCTATAAGTATTTAAAACCACATAAATTTCTGCTTTTTCAAATAGCAACAGGGATGATATTCGGCAGTATTCTACAGCTGGTTCTCCCTTTTCTGACCCAGGCTATGGTAGATTTCGGGGTTATTGGGAAAGATCATAATGTCTTGCAGATTATATTAATAGGCCAATTATTCTTTACTCTGGGGGCAATAGTGGTTTCATTTTTCCAGGGATGGATAATACTTTATATAGGCTCACATATTAATATCAATATGTTATGTGATTTCTTCATGAAAATTATCAAGCTCCCGATAAATTTTTTCGAAACGAGGCAATCAGGAGATGTTCTTCAACGGATATCTGACCAATCCCGGATAGAAAATTTTATTTCAAATATATTACTTCAGATATTGCTTACAATTGCTAATTTGATAATATTCAGCGCTGTATTGCTATACTATAATCATACGATTTTTTTAATTTTTTTCCTTGGGAGCCTGGCTAATTTAATCTGGATCTCATTCTTCCTGAAAAAAAGAAAAAAAATAGATTATGAGCAATTTTCATTCTCTTCTAAAAGTCAGGACATACTTATTCAATTAGTTAAAGGAGTTCAGGAGATCAAGCTGAATAATTGTGAAACAAAAAAGATATCACAATGGCTGACAATTAAAAAGAAGCTATATAATATAAGCGTTAGTAGCTTAAAATTAAGTCAGTACCAAACTATCGGGAGTAGTGTACTGAATGAATTTCTGCACATTTTCATACTTTTTATCTCTGCGAATTTTGTTATTAATAGTGAATTAACATTTGGAATGATGATCTCTATACAATTTATCATAGGACAAGTTAATGCACCATTAAATGAAATCATATCATATATATACATAATTCAGGATACAAAAATCAGTATGGAGCGGCTCTCCTATGTTCAGAATCATGAAAATGAAATGGAGGAGAATAAAAACTATATACCTGTGCCTGAACTTAAAGAGGATATTGTTTTCAAAAATGTATCATTCAGGTATGGTGGAGGGTTATCTCCAATCATCCTCGATGATATCTCGTTCTCTATTCCTTCAAAAAAGAAAACGGCAATCGTTGGAATGAGTGGCTGTGGAAAAACTACAATTATCAAATTGCTTCTTGGTCTTTATAAGCCAACTTCCGGTTCCATATTGATTAATAATGCAGATATTCAGGATATTAATCTTGAGGACTGGAGAGATCTATGCGGAACGGTTATGCAGGATGGGTATATTTTTTCAGATACTATTTATGATAATATCTGCCTGAACGATAAAAAATTTGAAGAAGAGGAGGTCTCTACCGCAGCAGAGATTGCCAACATAGGTGATTTTATCTCAGAACTGCCTTTAAAATATAAAACCATGGTAGGCAGCAATGGAATTGGATTAAGTACCGGACAGAAGCAGAGAATTCTGATAGCAAGGGCAGTTTGTAAAAATCCGGAGGTTATCATATTTGATGAAGCCACAAATTCATTAGATGCGAATAATGAGCTAATTATTCTTGATAAGATGGATTCATATTTACGAGATAAGACATCAATTATTATTGCTCACAGACTCAGTACCGTTAAAGATGCAGACCAGATTATTGTGCTTAAAAAGGGTAGAGTTGAAGAGATTGGTCGACATAATGACCTTATTGATAGAAAAGGGGAGTATTATAATTTGGTTAATAATCAACTATATAGATAACATACTATATATACATGGAAAAATCTGAAGAAAAATATGACTTTAATATAAAGCAATTACCTTTTATTATAAGGTGGGGTATATTTATTGTATTAATAGTGTTTATAATAATCTTAGTCAGTATTATTCTTCTCTATCCTCAAAAATTCAGTTTTATAGCTCAAATTTTCTCCGTTAAACAATAAGGGAAGTTGTTATTGGTTAGTCCTGATTTATCTGCCTGTAAGTACTTGTATTTTCAATAATAAATCGTATATTTGCAGCCCGCGTTTTATGCGGTTTTGTTTAATTTATTAAAAAACACCAAATTAACAACCAATGCCTGGATTAATTGGAAAAAAAATCGGAATGACATCCGTTTTCGATGCTGATGGGAAAAATATCCCATGCACCGTTATTGAGGCTGGACCGTGTGTTGTTACGCAAATTCGTACAGAAGAGAAAGATGGTTATGCCGCTGTACAACTTGCCTATGACGAGAAAAAAGAAAAACACACCAGCGCAGGCTTATCAGGCCACTTTAAAAAGGCACAAACCACACCTAAAAAGAAGATTGTTGAATTCGGCAACGATTTTAGCAAAGAGCTTCAGTTAGGCGACACCGTCACCGTTGCAGATGTATTCCACTCTGCATTAGAATGGGTTGATGTAACAGGAATTTCAAAAGGAAAAGGTTTTCAGGGCGTTGTGAAACGTCACGGATTCGGTGGAGTTGGCGGCCAGACACACGGTCAGCACAACCGTCTTCGTGCTCCCGGTTCAATGGGTGCCTCTTCGTGGCCTTCTCGTGTATTTAAAGGTAAAAGATTGGCCGGCCGTATGGGCGGTGATCAGGTAAAAATTCTGAACCTCAAAGTTATTAAGGTAATCCCTGAAAATAACCTGGTTTTGGTTAAAGGATCTATTCCGGGAGCCAAAGGTTCATATGTAATCGTGGAGGAATAAGCTACTATGGAATTATCAGTATACAAAATAGATGGTAAAGAGTCCGGAAAAAAGGTGACTCTTGATGCTGGTGTATTTGGAATAGAGCCAAACGACCACGCTATTTATCTGGATGTAAAACAGTACCTGGCAAATCAGAGACAAGGTACTCACAAGACCAAAGAGAAGTGGGAAGTTGCATACAGCACCAAGAAGATTGTCCGTCAAAAGGGATCAGGTGGTGCACGTCACGGCAGCATTAAGTCTCCTACTTATGTGGGAGGGGGTAGAGCTTTCGGCCCGCAACCTCGTGACTACGGTTTCAAACTCAACAAAAAACTGAAACAACTCGCAAGATTTTCTGCTCTTAGCCATAAGGTGAAGGAATCTGCTCTCACACTTGTTGAATCATTTAATATTGAAACCCCTAAGACAAAAGAGATCAAACAGATCGTTACTAACCTCAAGGTTAATGACAGAAAGATTCTCTTTGTACTTCCTGAAAACAATAACAATATTTACTTATCGTCCCGTAATCTGCAAAACATTAAGGTAATCTCTGTTAATGAGCTCAATACCTACGATGTTCTCAATGCTACATCTCTCATTATGGTAGATGGCGTTCAGGATATTCTGCAGGCTCAGTCAGGGCGTAAATAAACCGTACAGCGATGAGAATTTTAATTAAGCCTATAGTAACAGAAAAGTTGACGATTCAAGGCGACAAATTGAATCGTTACGGTTTTGAAGTTGACCGCAGCGCAAACAAATTGCAGATTAAAGCAGCGGTTGAGGAGATGTATGGTGTTAAGGTATTGGATGTTAATACCGTGAACTACCAGGGTAAACGTAAAAGCCGCTTTACAAAAGCGGGATTATTGAGTGGCCGTGCAAATCACTTTAAGAAGGCATTTGTAACACTGGCCGGTGATGATAAGATTGATTTTTACAGTAATATATAAGGTCTATGGCAATACGCAAATTCAAACCGGTAACTCCCGGTACAAGACATAAGTCTATAAGCGCATTCGACGATATTACCTGCAGCGTTCCTGAAAAATCGCTTTTGGCTCCGATTAGAAAATCGGGTGGTCGTAACGGCGAAGGAAAGATGACAATGCGCTATATCGGAGGCGGACACAAAAGGATGTATCGCGTTATAGACTTTTTAAGAAATAAAGATAAGTACACTGCTACAGTTAAAACTATCGAGTACGATCCGAACAGAAGTGCAAGGATCGCGCTGGTTGTTTACGCTGATGGTGAGAAACGCTATATTATAGCTCCTAACGGAATAAAAGTTGGTCAGGTTATTGCCTCTGGTTCGGGCGTTGCTCCGGAAATTGGTAACACTCTGCCTCTGTCAGAAATTCCACTTGGTACTCTTGTTCACAACATTGAACTGCATCCGGGACAAGGTGCAGCTATGGCCCGCAGCGCCGGAACATATGCTCAGCTTACAGCCCGCGAAGGGGGTCACGCTATTCTCCGTTTGCCTTCGGGTGAAACAAGAATGGTTTTGACAACTTGCCGTGCAACTGTTGGAACAGTATCAAATCCCGATCACAATCTTGAGTCCGATGGTAAAGCCGGTCGTAAACGCTGGCTTGGTCGCAGGCCTCGTAACCGTGGTGTGGTAATGAACCCAGTAGATCACCCTATGGGTGGTGGTGAAGGACGTGCTTCCGGAGGTCACCCAAGATCTAGAAAAGGTATTCCTGCTAAAGGTTACAAGACCCGTAATCCTAAGAAGACTTCTAAGAAATTTATTATTGAAAGAAGGAAAAAATAACGGAATTAAACTGATAGAATTATGAGTCGTTCACTAAAGAAAGGGCCTTACATTGAGGCCAGTCTCGAAAAAAAGGTTCTTGCCATGAATGAAGTTGGCAAGAAAGAGGTTATCAAAACCTGGTCACGCGCCAGTATGATTTCACCCGACTTTGTGGGACACACCATAGCTGTTCATAATGGGAATAAGTTTATTCCGGTTTATGTAACTGAAAATATGGTTGGACACAAACTCGGAGAGTTTGCACCGACACGCACATTTAAAGGCCACTCGGGTAATCGTTAATGTATTTAATGTATAAGCAAAATCAGAATAATGGGAGCTCGAAAGAAAGAATCAGCTGAAAAGCTTAAAGAAATAAGGAAACAGACAGCTTACGCAAAGCTGAATGATGTTCCTACATCGCCTCGTAAAATGCGTCTCGTTGCAGACATCATCAGGGGCGTAGAAGTAAACCGCGCTTTGGATATATTGAAATATACCAAAAAGGAGGCCTCAATTCGTCTTGAGAAACTTCTCCGTTCGGCAATTGCCAACTGGGAAGCTAAGAATGAATCGGAGCGCAAAGAGTTGGAAAACGGAAATATCTGTGTTCAATCAATTATGGTAGGACAGGGCCGTTCACTCAAGCGTATTCGTACAGCACCTCAGGGTAGAGCAGCACGCATCCGCAAACGCTCTAACCACGTAACAATCGTGCTTGGTAAAAAAAGTAAAACCGTAAAAGAGGAGAATTAATATGGGACAAAAAACTAACCCAATCAGCAACCGCATAGGTATTATCCGTGGCTGGGACTCTAACTGGTACGGTGGAACTGATTATGCCGGCAAGATTCTTGAGGATGCAAAGATCCGTGAGTACCTCAATGCACGTCTTGCAAAGGCAAGTCTTTCAAAGATTGTTATTGAAAGAACTCTAAAGCTAATTACCGTTACTATTCACACTGCAAGACCAGGCGTGATTATCGGTAAAGGCGGACAGGAGGTAGACAAACTTAAAGAGGAGTTGAAGAAAATCTCTAACAAAGAGGTTCAAATCAATATCTTCGAGGTAAAACGTCCTGAAATTGACGCAAATATTGTTGCAAACAATATCGCTCGTCAGGTTGAGGGCCGCGTATCTTACCGCCGTGCTATCAAAATGGCTATGGCTTCAACAATGAGAATGGGCGCAGAGGGTATCAAAGTACTTATCAGCGGTCGTTTGGGTGGAGCTGAAATGGCCAGAAGAGAGCTTTACAAAGAGGGACGTACTCCTCTTCATACTTTCCGCGCAGATATTGACTATGCTCATGCTGAAGCTCACACTAAAGTGGGAGTTCTTGGTGTTAAAGTATGGATCTGCAACGGTGAAGTTTATGGAAAGAGAGATCTCTCTCCTAACGCCGGAATAGCTGCAGGTGCTGCCGGAAGCCATGGTTCATCGGGATCTAACCGTCCTGGTGGAAACAGAGGTGGCGGACACGACAGAGACAGAAAAGGCGGTCAAAGAGGTGGAAAGGGTAAACCAAGAAGACCTCAACAACAATAATCGTAACATCTGTTAAGATTTAAATAGAGAGGGCTGGCCATCATTTTGGCCAGCCCTCTTTCTCTGTTTCTACTCCGGAGTGCTTTCCCCGGTACATTTCCGTGATCGATTATCGGTACTTCTTGATAAGTGCTTCGATCTTTTCTGCAGTAAGCTCGTGTCCTTCCAGCAGTGGGAAACCCTCCCAAATAACAGTCCCTGCCGGATCGATAAGAATAACGTGAGGAATACCTTTAACATTTAGAGCCGTATGCATTCTTTTGCTTGCATCTCTTCCCGAATAATATTCAATAACGGGGCTCTTCATCTTTTCGATAGTCTCCTTTGATTCGTTGGAGATTCCAATTACAACAAGATCATCTTTGAACTTCTTTGCGAATTCGTTGAGTTCAGGTATCGCCTTGCGGCAAGGTCCGCACCAGGTTGCCCAGAAGTCAATAAGTACAAACTTCCCTTTTGTTTCCGGTGCAGCAGAGAGCCACTCCTGAACATATAATTCAGGTGCTTTCTTGTTCAGAAATGAATCTGCCCAAATTTGTTTGCCGTTGTTTGTTTCCTGAGCATTCACCAATGAGCTGAACGACAGGATGAGAGTAGAGAGAATAAAAATTTTGCGTAGCATAAGAGTGTAATTATTATGTAAACCTAACAAAAGATTTTATAATTTTGTTCAAACAACCCACTTGACAAAATGAAAAAGTTATTTTTGATGGCAGCCCTGTTAGTTGCCGTAACATCTTATGCGCAGCCTCTGCCGAGAACATCTCCTGCAAAGGCCGGAATGGACGCTGCAAGGTTATCAAGAGCCGATGAAATTATCAATGCATCAATCGCCGATGGCTCAATTCCAGGAGCCGTACTTGCCGTTGTTAAAAATGGTAAGATGGTATACCTGAAGGCATATGGAAACAAATCTGTTTATCCGCAGGTTGAAAAAATGGATGTAAACACGGTATTCGATATGGCATCCGTGAGCAAATCTATGGGAACAGCCATGTCATTTATGCAGCTTGTTGAACAGGGAAAAGTAAGACTTTACGACAATGTAGCAATGTATCTGCCCGGCTTTAAAGGATGGGTGGACACACTTACAGGTAAAAAGACCGAAATCAGAATAATTGATCTTATGACGCATTCGTCGGGGTTACCACCATATGGACCTACCGACGAGCTGGTTAAAAAATATGGTTCGCCCAATCCTGCTGGTTTGCTTGAGTATATCAAGAACTGCCGAAGAGATTTCGCTCCAACAACAAATTTTCAATACAGTTGTCTAAATTTCATTACTCTCCAATATGTCCTGGAGAAGGTAACAGGCACTACACTTGCTGAGTACGCTCAGGCAAATGTGTTCGATCGCCTTGGAATGAAACACACTACATATAACCCTAAGGGTGAGATTCTAGCTCTCTGCGCTCCTACTGAAAAGCAGAAGGATGGATCGGTGTTAAGAGGTGTGGTTCACGACCCTCTTGCCAGGCTTATGAACGGAGGAAATTCCGGTAACGCAGGAGTATTCTCATGTGCAGAGGATATTGCAATTCTCGCCACTGCCCTGATGAATGGCGGAACCTATAACGGAAAAACCGTTCTGGGGAAACTCACAGTTCAAACTATGACAACAGTACCTGCAGGTTTTGAACAACTAGGAAGATCCCTTGGCTGGGACAACTACTCATCCTATGCCTCAAACAACGGAAACTTGTTCCATCCGGTAAAGACCTTCGGTCACACAGGCTATACAGGAACTTCGGTTGTAATAGACCCGGTTGAAAAGGTGGCAGTTATATTGCTGACTAATCGCGTTCACCCCGAAGATAAAGGCAGCGTAGTAAGATTGCGTGCAACAGTTGCAAATGTTGTTGCCGGATCAATTATAAAATAGATTTTATCTAAATAGGAGATAGACAGATAGTTATTATCTGCGCAGAAGGAGGTCGACAATCGCTATGGCGGTTGCGGCCTCTACTATTACAGGGATACGGAGTGCTATGCAGCTGTCGTGCCTGCCCTTGATAACAAACTCCTCAACCTCTCCTCGCTCCATATTCATACTCTTTTGAGGCTTTGAAATACTTGAGGTGGGCTTTACCGCAACTCTGAATATAAGGTCGTTACCGTTGGTTATGCCTCCGTTTATACCACCATTGCTGTTTTTTGAAGTTTTCCCATCTGCCGAAATGATGGGGTCGTTGTGCTCAGAGCCCTTCATTGATGCAGACCTGAACCCGTCCCCAAACTCTATACCTTTGGTCGCCGGAACCGAGAAGATGAGATGAGAAATAAGAGATTCGGCACTGTCGAAGAATGGTTCTCCCAGACCGGCGGGCAGATTTGATGCGACACACTCAATAAGACCTCCAAGAGAGTCCCCCTCCTCGATAGCCTTGTCCAGAATTTCGTCCCACGGATTTTCTCCTCCTATACTCACAATGGTTGCAACTATAGAAGCGGGCGAAAGAATCTTTTTGGCTATCACACCTGCAGCGACAATCCCAAGTGTCAACCTCCCGGAGGTGTGTCCGCCACCGCGCGGGTCGTTGAATTTACCATATTTTGAAGAGACCGCAAGGTCGGCGTGGCCGGGGCGCGGTGTTGCGACCAGCGAAGCGTAATCCTTTGAGATGGTATTATTGTTTGAAAATGTTATGCAGATGGGCGCCCCCGTTGTGAACCCGTTGAATACTCCGCTCTGCAGAACAGGGGTGTCATCCTCTTTGCGTGGTGTAGTACCTTTTGCTCCGCTCCTTCTCCTGTCGAGATCGGAAAGAAAATCCTCTTCGCTGAGGGGGATTCCTGCCGGAGTTCCGTCTATAACCACACCCACCATATTTCCGTGGGACTCTCCGAATATTGAAACTTTGAATTTACTGCCAAAACTATTCATATCTGCCAGGTTTATCTGTTTGTAAAAGAGCTTAAAAAGCCGGGAAAGGATTTTGAGAGACAGTCGATGTCGTCAATCAATATCTCTTTTTTAGTTAAAATTGTTGCAAGAGCAAGCGCCATTGCTATACGATGATCGTGATAGGATAGAGTTGTGACCGGAGAGAGAGTGGAGTGCAGAGCATTAAATGAGTCGCCGGATATCCCCTCAATTACCATAATATTATCCTCTATATTAATATTTATACCAAGTTTTGTCAATTCGGAAAATAGCGCTTCTGCCCTGTTACTCTCTTTGTTAAAGAGTCTCTCTACTCCCTTTAAGCGGCTTACTCCGCTGCATCCTGCCGCAAGTACTGCAAGCGAAGGGAAAAGATCGGGTGAGTCAGTGGCATCAATAGAAAATGGTGAAAGCTTACCGGCGGAACCCTTAACCGATACCTCCATCTGCTCATCATTAAAGAGAATTTCTGCACCTGATAGTTTTAGTGCTTCAACGATCTTCTCATCGGCCTGCCCCGAGTTTATTGCAAGATTGGTAATTGTTGTTCCTCCATTCAGAGCCCCGGCAACCAGGAGAGGAGCTGCAGAGCTCCAGTCGCCCTCACATGAGAGCTCTTTGACCGGTATATATTTCTGCGGAGAAGCGATGAGATACTCTTTGTATTCGTAATTTGATATTTTAACCCCGAAATGCGAAAGAATCGATATTGTGGTGTCGATATATGGGGTGCTCCTGATTTTGTCAATTTTGAGCCTGAAACGACCCTTTGTGAGCGGAAGGGCCATTAGTAGACCGGAGATCAGCTGTGATCCCTCTCTCCCCGATATCTCAAGAGTATTTTCGTGCGAGTATTCCGATTCAAAAAGGTCGCCTGAATATTTTAAAAGAAGCGGTAACCTGTTGTTTTCCGATTTTACTTCGAATCCAAGCTGCGATAATACCTCTGATGATTCGGCAAACTCTCTCTTCAAAATTGTTCCGTGACCCATTATTTCGATCGTTTTGCCTGTTCCTGCCGATAGTATGGCAAAAAGAGGAATCACAAGCCTGGTTAAAAGCCCGGACTCGCCGGTAAAGAGAGTGACAGTATCGGATCTGTTCTCTTGCAGATGTTGTGAAATCGCTTCAAATCCGGGACTGACAATACGAAGAGATCTGCCCTCACAATCCTCCTCAATTGTTACCCCAAGATTTCTGAAGAGATCGCAGGCAGCATAGGTGTCGTTACATGAGGTATAGTTCGAAAGAGTTGTCTCCCCCTTGGCAAGGGAGGCTGCAACAATTGCTCTCTGCACAAAACTTTTTGATGCAGGAGCCGATACTTTGGGACAAACCCTCTCTATTGCAATTTTATGCGGGAAGTTATTGTAAGCCAATATATTATTAAGTTTGGAGAAGGTATATTGACCAGGTGCCGTAACTTTTGAATCATCAACAGATGTGTAGGTGAAAGGAGAACCGAGTTCGACAGATAGTCTGCGAGTAAAACGCCCCGGATCACCCATACAGAATGCAATTAGCCTCGAGGGGGAAAAAGTTCGGTACAGGTTCATTACTCTGGCAGCATCGTAACTGTTGGTGGCCATTGTTGCAATTTTTGCAAAATGAGCTTCGTTGAGCATAAATGATATCACATTCTCCAGAGCTGCACTATCGGGAGTCTTTTCGTAGTCATGGAATGATAGGATGAGTTCTGAACCACACTCTTTAAGTCGTTCTTTAACAATAGAGATATTACCCGAAGGTGTATTGATATCAAGATCGATATATTTATTGTCGGGACAAGGCGATTTAGACATCCCTTCCGAAGCAATCAGAACACTTTGCAGCGCCTCACTCTCAGTTATACTCTCCGATGGGCGGCAGGTTGCAATCAAGCACTTCTCCATTGAAAAAAGTGTACGGATTTCATCTGCAGATAGATCGCACAAATCCAGCCTGATCTCTGCCCCATCTGCACTCTTAAGCAGTGTGCAGATTTCGGAATAATTACAATCTCTAATACTTATCAATACCATCAAGGGTGCCCTCCAGTGACTCAATTCCAATATTATACACGACAGGTGAACCGATTCCCTGAAGCAGTACAAAGCGGATGGTTCTATTATCGCGTTTTTTATCTTTTTTCATAAATTCAGCAAGAGATGCAGGCGGAACCGGTGAATCAACCGGTAATCCTGCATAAGCAAATGTTTCTGCAATAAAGTCGCTATCCTTTTTGGACAGCAGTCCAAGCTTTACCGACAACTTGGAGGCAAGCACAACTCCACTCCCTACTGCTTCACCGTGAGACATGCCGGTGAGCTTCTCAAGAGCGTGGGCAAATGTATGACCAAGATTGAGTAAAATTCTATCACCCTTCTCAAACGGATCTTTTTCAACAATAGAGGCCTTTATTGCGGCTGTTTTGAATGGGAGGTCACCTAGCGACTCTACCGTAACACCACTTTTTTTGAATATTGAACGACACAAATTGAAAGATACTTTATCCCTTAAAAGGAAGGTCTTTAGCATCTCAGCAACTCCCTCCCGAATCTCTTTTGGAGACAAAGAATTCAGAAACACAGGTGATATTATTGTGAATTCCGGCTGTTTAATTACACCTAGAATATTTTTAAAACCTTCGAAATTGATAGCAGTTTTTCCTCCAATTGCAGCATCCACTTGTGCCAGAAGGGTTGTAGGTACTAAGGCAAAATCAACTCCTCTCATAAATATAGATGAGACAAACCCGGCCAGATCGGTTAGTGTTCCGCCACCAATAGCCACAATGAAGGTTCCTCTGTCTGCCTCAAGGGTAAGGAGTTGCTGTGTGATTTTTTCAATTCCGGTAAAACTTTTCTCCTGCTCCGAAGCATTTATCACTATCTGCGGATAGTTAAAATACTTACCGTAGAGATCCCGGATTGCGGAATCGATTATAACAACGATTTTTCGTCCCGTTGGGAAAGTATTGTTAATCTCCTCAAAATCGGAGCATCTGATAATATTGATTTGAGCATCTGCCATAATTGACAAATCTACAAATAAATTAAAACTTTTAAAAAGAGAAAAAGATTTCCTGGAATTGGAAAAACCCTTATAAAACATTGGTATACAGATGTTACTAATATTAATTTTGAAATAAAAAATGTTAAGCAAAACATATTGCGGGTCGTGTGTTGGAGTTGAGGCATTTACGGTCACAATCGAGGTAGATGTTACCCCGGGCATTAGTTTCCACCTTGTAGGACTGCCCGACAGTGCTGTCCGGGAGAGTCAGCAGAGAATAGGAACAGCTTTGCAGACAATAGGATGCAGGATTCCAGGAAAGAGGATTGTGATAAATATGGCGCCGGCCGATATACGGAAAGAGGGTTCTTCATTTGATCTTGCAATTGCTGTGGGAATTGTTGCGGCATCGGGCCAATATACATTCTGCCAGCTGGAGCGGTTCATCATAATGGGAGAGCTTGCACTCGACGGAACACTCAGGCCGGTGGCCGGCGCCCTCCCTATAGCAGAACATGCAAAAAACAGCGGATTCAGAACCTGTATATTTCCCTCAGAGTCTGCGGTTGAGGCTGCGGAAGTAGATGGGATAGAGGTATATGGGGTCAATGATATTCAGGATGTTATATCGGTGCTACATGGAGATGGAACACATTTACCTCTAACCCCTTCGATAAGCTCCGGAAACAAACTTGATGAACGGACGTTTGAATGTGATTTCGCCGATATTAAAGGGCAGATGATAGCAAAACGAGCCATGGAGGTAGCAGCGGCTGGCAACCATAATATACTCCTATCCGGCCCGCCGGGGACAGGAAAGAGCCTGCTTGCAAAATCACTTCCCTCGATACTGCCTCTTATGAACAGAGAGGAGGCTATCGAGACTACGAAGATCTACTCGGTGGCGGGGCGCTCCGGTTCGAGCGGGCTCATCTGGGAGCGCCCCTTCCGTTCACCTCACCATACAGCGTCGGTTGTTTCGATAACAGGTGGTGGAATTCACTCCAGACCCGGGGAGATCTCTCTGGCTCATAACGGAGTGCTCTATCTCGATGAAATTGCAGAGTTCCAACGTTGTATAATCGAGGTTCTAAGGCAGCCTCTCGAAGAGCGTTCGATTGCAATTTCAAGATTGAAACATAAGATTGTATATCCTGCCTCATTTATGTTAGTGGCATCCAAAAATAACTGCCCCTGCGGCTACCTTGGGGATGAAAGCGGAAAATGCATCTGTACTCCTTACCAGATTAGCAGATATTTATCGAAATTGTCTGGGCCGCTTCTGGACAGGATAGATATCAATGTAGAGATGAACAGGATTGGGGTGGAGGTATTGGAGTCAAAGGAACTTTGCGAAGGGAGCATTGAGGTGAGGGGCAGAGTAACTCGGGCGAGGGCTTTGCAAAAAGAGAGGTTTGCTGCGGGGGGCGACCCGATTAATACAAATGCGCAGATGAGTATCCGCCAGACCTATCGTTACTGTAAGCTTACCGAGGCTGCAAAAACCCTTCTTTCAAACGCTTCAGGCAAACTGAACCTCTCGGCCAGGGCATACTTCAGGGTAATGAAGGTGTCCAGAACCATCGCCGACCTTGAATCTGCCGACCTTATACAACCTGCACATATTGCCGAGGCGATCCACTACAGGAACCAGGAGCGATGAACACTTGATAATTAAAAGTGATAATTTTCTAACATTATGCTTTCTAATTCACTTATTATAAAAATAATATGATATATTTGTGAATATCAGTAAAATTAATGGCAAATGAAATCTTTATTTTTTGTATTGCTGCTTATGGTCGTCTCTATACAAACGGCATTCTCACAAAATAGCCAATCTCAAAGATTTAATGTTGTTACAAATGCGAATATGTTTTTTGTATTTGTAAATGATTCATTGTCCGGAGAGATCATAAAAAATGCTAAAGTTGTCCTTGTAAATAAAAATGATACATTAAAAGGGGAAAAATCAAGGTTTTTTTCGCCTGATAATCCATTTGCATTCCCACTTTTTACAGGTCGTAATATAGAGATTATTGCATCCAGTCCGGGCTATAAGAGTAAAAAATATAGTGTGTCTCCATCTAAAAAGAAGCAATGGCTAGAGGTGCAAATGGTAAAGGTTGAATAAATGGAATGAGTCGTTCGGTCAAGTTTCCGGTAAGAGCATTTTTTGTAATAGTATTATTACAGCTTATGCTCCCTTTATGCAATATCGACCATAAAATATTTGCTCAAAATAATATCTTCAGGATTTTTGTAAAAGATTCACTTCGAAATCTACCTCTGGAGGGTACAACATTAAAAATCATTACTAAAGGAGATACAATTATTTCTGTTTCTGATAAAAACGGAGTTTGTAAATTTGTAGAGACTCCCGGATCAGAATATACTATAATAGCCTCATATGTTGGGTATAAGACAAAAATACTCTCAGTTTATCCCAATCAAATCTTGCGCTCAATTGATATCTCTTTAACGGAGGATGTTAAGGAGCTCCGTGAATTGATAATTAAAGATCAGGCAGTGATGGTTGTAATTAGTGGAGATACTCTCGTATATAACATATCTGCTTTAAAAACAATAGAGGGTGATGATCTGATTGAGTCCATTAGTTTAATTCCAGGAATATCTATAAATGAGGGTTCAATATTTCATTTTGGCAGGCCTGTCAGCAGAATATATGTAAATAAAACATTGCTATTTGGAAAGGACAACCTTAAAGCACCATTAACTAATCTCAAATCCGACGAGGTTCAAAAAGTTGAGATATATGAAGAGTCGACCGATTACAGCAAATTTCTTGGAGTAAATAACGGGGATAAGCAAAAGGTAATGAATATAGTTACCAAAAAACATCTTGATGTTGTTACGAATATAAGTCTCAACCCTGCAGTAGGAAAGGAAAAAGATAATAAAGAGCTGAAATATAATATATCGGGATCTTTCAACAAATACAGTCTGGACAGAATAGTTGAGAGTAACCTTAATTTTGCAAATATAAATTCTGGAATTCTTTTAGATAGGGTTCGCAATAAATCAAAAACGCTGCTCTTGAACTATATAGAAAAGTCAATACCAAAAATCGAAATATCTGCAGGGTTTGTGCTTGATTATAAAGCAAATGAAAATAACACCGATCTCTACAGAACTTATTTATATCCACAAATTGATATATTAAGATTATTGAGAGATACTTCAAAAAGAAACGAGGTCAATAACAGAAGTATAGCGAAAGTAAAAGCAGATTATATAATAGATACTTCTAATATTGTTTCCTTAGAGATTAATTTCAATAAATATATAGTTAATTTATTTCAAAAAAGAACCGGATTTATAAATGATAACTCCCTATTATCAAGCAGATATCAAAATTTTTACGAAGACTACAATAGTAACTATACGTTTTCACCTTCGTTTATCTGGATGCACAGGTTCAGGAAACCGGGACGTTCATTAATAATGAAAATAGTATATAATCACGGAATTGCCTGGGGGGCAGGTAATCAGGGTGATACAAACAGCCAATCCACAATAAGAAATTATGTGACTAAAAGGATGGATGGCAATAATACCTCTGCAGTTGGTAATATTAGTTATAGTGAACCACTCTTTAAAGGAGTATTTAGTCTCTCCTATGAATTTTCTAATCGAAATGGATTATACAAAAGAAATTCCTTTGATCAATTTTTGGCAATAATTGATACCACGAACACCTCGGACCTCTCTACAAATAATCTTATTAATAAAATATCTGCAAGCTATGGCAAAAGCTTTGAGAAAATGAGAATGTCTGGCGAAATAGGATTTTTGTCAAATAATTATTTAAGAGATGAAAGGTTCCCTGAAATATTCTCCAATAAAAGATCATTTTCGGGGATTCAATCAAGAATCGGTATAAATAAGGAACTTGCCGCCAGACAATCCGTAGAGTTCAGCTATAATAGTTATAGCATTTTTCCTTCGATAGAAGAATTAAGGAGTGTTGTGCTAAATTCAAATCCTCTTTTCCTTAGTTCCGGAAACCCTGACTTAAAATCTTCATATCATCAAATGTCCGAAATAAAATATACTTATTATACTAATAAAGGGTCAATATTTATAGCACAATTATCCGGATCAAATACAATCAATGGACTGGCGACAAGAAAAGAGTATTTTACAGATGATACATACATTGAAAAATATCACTATACTTTTCCTAAAGGCAGCACATTAAGCAGTTCTGTTAATGTAGATGGAATATGGGGAAGCAAGTTTATCCTATCTTACTCTATGAATATCCCAAAAATAAATAGTATACTCTCTGTGGCAGCCGGTCACGAATTTCAAAACACTCCTTTCTTCCTGAATGAGGAACATTACAATCAAACAAATAATAAATTCAATTTAGACATAAATTATAAGAGTAATTTTTCCAGAAAGTTTAATTTTTCAATTTTTTCCTATTTTAAAACTGGAATTATATCTATAAGAAATTTTAATTCATTCAATTATTTTAATGAGCTATTGATTTTGGATGCCAGAATAGTTATTCTGAAAAAGGTTGACATAAGAAGTTCTTATAATTTCTACTACTACATTAATCCCGAAATCAAAGGGTCAAGGACAGATTATGGTGTGTGGAATTTATCTGTGACTGGAAATGTTTTAAAGGGCAAAGCCAAGATATCCCTTATCGTAAAAGATATCTTAAACGACAGATCCGGTACGCTGGTATCGGTGAATGAAGATTACTTTCAGACAACCTATAACAGTGATATCTTCAAAAGATCTCTGCTTGTTTCAATGAGTTATAATCTTAATTATAGAAAATAGGTATTATTAAATTAAAAGTTTTGTAGGTTTCTCTCTTGTGACCGCTCGATTGAGTTAACTCTCTCCCTGAATGCACCTGATATTGTAAGGCCTTCTTTAATATATAAATTTTAACACAAAAGTGGTGAGTCTGGACATATTTACATATGGCCATGATTTCTTAGAGTATAAAATTAAGGTAAATAAATGTCTGAAGGACCTTTCTTCATATTGCCCAGCCCCTCCGGTTTTTCCTTGAATCTGCCGAAATTCCATCTAAGATTAAATGTTATAACACGACCAAATGTCTGCCGGTTAGTATTAATTATGTACTCATCGTTGCCCACGATGGAGTTAAGTGTCGGACCCCCTGAATGGAGGACAGCGTCTCTTTAGACAAATTTAATAAATGACCTACTCCCAATTTACGGACAGTTCAAAAGTAGAAAATTCGGGGTTTTGACCTACTCCCAATTTACGGACAGTTCAAAAGTAGAAAATTCGGGGTTTTGGATGCATTCATTTTCTGCTTCTTCGGGCGTCATTCCTTGCAAAGAGCTGTGTGGGCGGTATGAGTTATAATCTCTACGAAAGGCCTCTATTTTATCCCTCGCATCAGTCAAAGATAAGAACCAATTTGTATTTAAACACTCATCTCTGAAACTTCCGTTGAATGATTCAATAAAAGGATTATCCGTTGGCCTGCCTGGTCTTGAAAAGTCAAGTATTACACTGTTTTCGTAAGCCCATCGGTCCAATTCTTTCGATACAAACTCAGGCCCGTTATCTACTTGAATCCTTTGTGGAACGCTTCCTGTCTCTTCTTTTATTCTGTTTAAAGTATTAACCACATCAATGCCTTTCAATGACTGACCAACTTCAATGGCAGGGCATTTTCTGCTGAAATTATCAACAACAGTCAATGCTCTGAATCTTTTTCCGTCAAATAATTGATCAGAAACAAAATCCATACTCCAAGATTGATTAATAGCTTTTATATCTGTTCTTTCCATTCTGTGAGCTCCTGCTCTGCTACGTTTGTTCCTTTTGGTTCTCAAATTAAGTCCTTCCAGGCAATATAGTCTGTGTATTCTTTTATGATTATCACGCCAGCCTTCTCTGCGTAATAAAATGCCAATTCTCCGGCAACCATATCTGACCCGTGTCATTGCAATTTCTCGCATCCTCATTCGAATCACAGTGTCATCTCTTCTGGATGATTTATAGTACCATAATGACCGATGAAGCATTATCAATCTACAAACTCTGACTACTGATGCTCTGTAATCGTCTATTAATTCCTGAGCGGCACTTATCTTTTGTGCCGGTCTCAAAGCTTTTTTTTTAAAACATCCTGTAGCATTTGTTTGTCAAGAGATAGATCCGCAACTATTTGCTTTAACTTTCTGTTTTCTTCTTCAAGTTGCTTGAGCCTCCTCATCTCGCAAACACCTAAACCTCCATATTTTTTCTTCCATAGGTAAAAAGTGGCATCACTTATACCCATCTTCCGGCAGACCTCTTCAACTTTTACCCCTGTCTCTGCTTGCTGAAGGGCAAAAGAAATCTGTGATTCTGTAAATTTTGTGCGTTTCATAGGCAATAATTACATTTTTAAAGTTATTAATTATGCCCGAAAATTCTAATTTTAAATGTCCGGTTTTTTGGGAACAGGTCATGTCTATCAAGATATAGCAGAGGAGTGTCCTAAACTTTGTTTTACATTTTTTCATTATTAGTAAGAATAATTAATATGAGAGTTTGATTATGTTAAATAAAAGGCATATAACCCTTCTGTTTGCCATATTTTCCCTTAGCATATCACTATACTCTCAGACTAATAAAAGAGAGATTTTTATCGGAGGTGTTCTGAGGGCATCTTTTGATAATAAGCCGATTCCGTTTGCAACTGTTGTAGTTAGAGATAGTATCAATGAGCTTCTTGAAAATGTCTCTTCCGACCAGAACGGCAGATTCTTTCTGTCTTTAGAGTCGGACAGGGCCAGTTATTATCTGGAAGTTTCAATTGTTGGTTATAACAGATTTAATACAGTAATAACTGTAAAAGAGGGGAAGAGATACTATAATCTGGGAATTATCACCCTTAGTGAGAACTCCAATTTAAATCCGGTTATTGTTACAGCACCGCAGTTGATAAAAGCGACTCCGGACGGTTATATATATGATGTATCTGCTGACCCTACCGCAAAGGCGAAGAAGATAGTTCATCTACTGGAAAAGCTTCCTTTTATAGAACTGGATCATAATAATAAACCGGTATATTTTGGTGGAAGCCAAAAAATTGCATATCTGCTTAACGGAAAAAGCAGTATTTTATTGAACAATACATCGCTTGTAATGAGGCTTATATCGGGAGAGAACATCAAATCTATAGAGTTGGTGCCGAACCCTCCTGCTCAATATAAATATTATGATGCTGTAATTAATATTGTCACGAAATCGCCCCTGTTCGAAGGGCTTCTGATGGGGATTGAGAATGAAACCTTATTTGAAAACACCGTTACGGTTAATCCATCCTTAAGCAGCGCTTTAAACTGGGATAAATTTTCAATGGTTATTACGGGAAATCTGTCAAAAAGTTACTCAAGAGGTTACTTTGGAAGAGTCTTTACTATTGACTCTATTTCTGAATCGGGAGATATTGTGCCGGGGACCAATATAAAATCCGACAGCAAATCAAAAAGCAGCGGGAAAGGATCAGGCTTAACTTTACTTTCGTCTTATAAGTTTTCCGAAAAGAGAGATCTTAGTCTTGGGGCGGGATTTGATCAAAAGTTTTCGGACTCAAATACTGAGACATACTATATTTTTGAATCTGCACCGGAAAAGGACTATAACTATAGTACAAATAACAATATTCGGAGAAGGAATTTGTACGGGACTGTCACATACGCAGATGGACGATTTCGTGAAAAGGAGTTCAGAATCGATTACAATTTCAATATTGTAAATAACAGTAATACAAATCTTTTACGGGAGAGAGTTACCAAACAGTACCAAAACAATTTTTCGTCCCAGTTCAATATCCCGGTTAAAGACAGAAGGTCAATTCTCTTCAATGTAAGATATGAAAACCTCTATAATATAGATGAGGTTATCACAGGCCAGACCGACAAATCATCAAATACTCAGCAGTCTGTGACTTTTGGTAGTGGTTATTCATATAGATATAAAAAATCAAATTTTAATTTCAATGCCGATCTCAAATATTATGACAATAGAGGATATGCAAATAACTCATCATCATTGGTAAAGTATAACTCATTTGCTCTAATCCCATCATTTTCATATTCGATCATACCTACATCCCGGTCAAACTTGTCCGTAGGAGTCTCGAAAACAATCAGAAATCCGAATATTCACGAATTATACTCATTTGTCGATGATTCCGATCCAAAAAATATACATAAAGGGAATCCGGATTTAATACCGGAAAGGATAATTTCGGCTTCGGCGCTATATATGATACAGGGATTCAAATTTACAACCGGCCTTACGGTTAAATACTCATCTTCGACCGATGCCATTGAAAGAGTATCATATATTGACGATGGAGTGACAATAAATACCTTCGGGAATGTCGCAAACAAGAGTGACTTTGCTGTAAGGCTTACAGAGCGATTCCAGTTGAGCAGAAGATTGGACATATCCTCTTCTATTTCCTATGTTAATTCGAGCTACCGAAATGATGACCACAGGTCTCTTGACCAATATATGTTTTCATTAAGGACCAAATATAAAATGTTCCGAAGAGCTACGCTCACTCTCTCGGGAGGGATATCCCCTTCAAGCGCTGAAAACCTATCTGTTCAAAACAGGAGGGTATATTACAGGTTTAACAATATGTTGATTTTAAGCGGCAACTCCAAAGATATGAAATTCAGCTATATATTTACTGCGATTAATGTTCAGAAAATAAACAGAATGGAGAAATCGCTTAAAATTTATGAAGATTACCGGTTGTTCTCCGAAAATGAGCTACCCGGGCTAATGTGGTCGTTCAAATTCTCTTACTCATTCGGGAAAGTAAAAAGAGCCACGATCTTAACAGAGTAATTACTATTCAATAATATATCAAATCATTACGACATGTATAGAACTTTTTTTATTTCACTGCTTATTTTTATGGTTTTATCCGGTTTTGATTTAAATGCTCAGATAAACTACAAAGGAGACTCTCTGAAAAGCAGAGATTATTCGGAGAGATTTTGTAAAAAATATAAACTCTCCGATAGTACATCTTTAAAGCTTGAAGAGATTCTAAACTATCACGTAGCCTCTACCAAAATAATATCTGAAGAGTACAAAAATTCTAACTTAGTTACCGGAGGTAGAGTCGTGATTAAGTTAAATTCGCCGTATATGATAGCGATAAACCAGGCTCAGGCCGATTTTGAGAGCAGGCTTGAGAAGCTTCTGGGAAGGAAAATGCTCTCCAGGTTTGAGAAGTTTCTCTACGATGAGAGAATGTTACGGGTCAAGAGTGTGAGGGAAAAGTACCGCCGGTAAATGAGACGGGAATTATCCGTGAATAATTGATATATTTGGGCGAAATTTTGAATATGGTTTGCCCTATGGAGAGTATCTGCATAAAAAATATAAAAGAGCTGCCGGCTGCTGCATCTGCTTTTCTCAAACAGATCGGTGAAAGCAGGATAGTTGCTTTTTACGGCGATATGGGTGCGGGGAAAACCACCTTTATAAAAAATATCTGCCTGGAGCTTGGTGTCCCCGATATTGTTAACAGTCCGACTTTTACAATTGTGAATGAGTATCGGACAAAAAACGGGGAGCCGATTTTTCACTTCGATTTTTACAGAATCAACAAGCCGGAGGAGGCTTATGATATAGGAATTGAGGAGTACTTCGATTCGGGTTCGCTGTGCCTGATGGAGTGGCCAGAAAAGATTGAACAGATACTTCCTCCTGAGACTCTCAGGGTGAAAATATCTGTTCAAAACGATGGGTCCAGAGTTATTGCTCTCTTATAGAGCTATTTGAAGTGCGGTTTGTTCTCTATTTTTCCGGGTAGAGCAGGTATGGTTTCCGTTGCTCTTTGAATTTCTTGACATCATCGGCCCACATTGCCTTGATCTCGTCTGCGCTTTTTCCCTGCATAATCATCTTTCTCACGTAATCGCGACCGGTAAGCAGTTCGAAGAACGAACGGAAGAAGTGGTCGTCGAGGTTGAGATTGTTATATGCATCAATGACATAGGAGAGGTTGATCCCTTTGGCATTTATTTCATCAATCGAAGGCTCTTTTGTGAGATCTACACCAAAACACTCCTTATTGAGCTGAGGAGGAGTCTTGGCTCCGGGGATGCTTCTTGGGGTGAATGAGTAGCTGTAACCTTTCATATTTGGGTGACCGTACATCTGGAAAGCCTTGTCGGTACCGCGTCCGAGGCTTACAGGGGTTGCCTCGAAGTAGCAGGTAGAAGGGTAGAGGTAGATAGACCTCATGTCGGGCAGATTCGGTGATGGTTTTACCGGGAGCTGATATTTGCTAGCATGTGTGTAGTTTTTGCACTTAACCACTGTAATATCGCACTGGATGCCGTCTTTAAGCCACTTTTCGCCGTTAATCATCTGCGCAAGTTCGCCAAGTGTCATTCCGTGAACAGTAGGGATAGGAAGCCAGCCAACGCCCGATTTATACTTCATGTCGAGAATAGGCCCGTCAACATAGAATCCAATGGGATTAGGTCTGTCGAGAATAATCATCTTCTTGCCGTTTTCTGCAACAGCCTCCATCATTCTGGCCATAGTCGTGAGGTATGTGTAGAATCTTACACCTACATCCTGAAGATCAAAAACGAGTACATCAATGGATTTGATAAGATCGGCAGATGGTTTGCCGGTATTTCCCTCATAGAGCGATTTGATTGGAATACCTGTTTTTGCGTCAACTGAGCTGGATACATGTTCTCCTGCATCGGCATCGCCTCTGAAGCCGTGTTCAGGGGACATAATTGCTACTATGTTGATCTTGAGGGCAAGCAGTGAGTCAACAATGTGTGTTTTCCCGACAATTCCTGTCTGGTTGGTAAGAATAGCCACTCTCTTCCCTTTTAGAAGAGGTAGATAGTCGTTAACAGATTCAGCTCCGGGCAAAATTTGCTGCCCCTGTACCGTTATTGCGGTAAAAGCCAGTGCAAGAGTTAATAGTAGTTTTTTCATTTTATAAAGAGTTAGTGGGTTTCTATTGATTTGTGACGATTACCTTGTAACCTTCTTGCGATCCCGGATCCATCCTTCCGATTTCGAAAATAGGAAAATTCTCTCTAACTGCAATCTGCCTGACGCTCTCTAATGCATCTGCCGATACAGAGATGAGCAGACCACCGCTTGTCTGAGGGTCACACAAAATTGTTCGGGCCTTGTCGCTAAGAGGTGAGATCTTCTTTCCGTAGCTGCTGTAGTTCCTGAATGTTCCTCCCGGAATTGCCTCCTGTTCAATATAATATTCTACTCCCGGAATAAGAGGAACCTTCGTAAAATCGATAACGGCTGTTAGTGAACTCCCTTCGGCAACCTCCAGTGCATGACCGAGAAGACCAAATCCGGTAACATCGGTTATTGCATTTACGCCCTCTGTTTTTGAGAGTTGCTCTCCTGCCTTATTGAGCGTAGTCATTAGTTTAAGTGCAAGCTCCTTATCTTCGTCTCTGGCAACTCCGAACTTTTCGGCAGTAGTAACTAAGCCAATCCCAATTGGTTTAGTAAGGAGAAGCGTGTCGCCGCTCTTGGCTCCGGTATTTTTTTTAATATCTGCAGATTCGGCAATTCCTGTGACTGCCAGTCCGAAAACCGGGTCAGAAATTGAGATGCTGTGACCCCCTGCTAATGGGATACCGGCATTGTCACATACCGAACGCGCTCCGTCAATAACCTGTGCTGCAATATCTGTCCCTAGCTTCTCCAGAGGCCATCCCAAAATTGCAATTGCCATGAGTGGTTTTCCACCCATAGCATAGATGTCCGAAATTGCATTAGTTGCAGATATCCGGCCGAAATCAAAAGGGTTATCAACAATCGGGGTGAAAAAATCGGTAGTGCTGATTATGGCCTTTCCTCCCTCAATTTCATATACAGCTGCATCATCTTTGGACTCGTTGCCAACCAGCAGCTCAGGAAAACTAAGAGACGATCTGCTCCCTTTGAGAATCTCTTCGAGGGCGGCCGGCGCTATTTTACAGCCACATCCGGCACCAGGGCTGAATTGGGTCAGTTTCATAGATTTATATGTTTTTTGCACATACTCTGTATCTCGATTATATCCAACATTGTACCTGCAGATCCAGCCTTTAGTTTTTCGGCAAGGCCGTAGTAATTAAGACAGGTTTTACACGAAATCACACGAGCGCCGGCCGCCTCAAGAGCAGCAAGCTCCTCTGTAACCGAAGAGCCTTCCGATGCACAGTGAACACCCTCGGCATAGAGGCAGATATATGAGGGTACAAGATTTTCACTCTTTAGAAGAGTAAGGTAATTTTTAAGAAGAAGCATCGAAAGCTCCTCCGTAGCCGTACCCATTCCCCTTTTAGTAATGAATATTGCAGTTTTTTCTGATTCAGATTTTGTTGTCATATTTCTCTATTTCTCTATTTCTCTTGATAATCGGATTGCACTCTCCACAAGTAGAGACTCAATTTCGAGAGAGTCGGGATATAATTTCCTGACACCTTCGAGATTCTCTCCGAATCTTGTTTTTAGTTGATACATATAGGCCTTGTCGTAATAATTCAGACATAACGAAGCAGCCCCCTCCAAATTGCCCGAAGCGCACATTTCAAGTGCAACTTTGCATTTGTCAAATCCAAGCCTTTTTTCAAGTTTTGAGATCGAGGCTGCAATTTCGGAGTCGGGGAATACCGCATAGTCCCTCATAATTCTCTTAAGCCTTATCTCTCTTGGGGTATCGGTCATAATCAACGGGGATACTCTCATTTGGTTCCACAGATCTAACGGTACAGGGATTCTCCCGATATTTCTACTTTCATCCTCCATCCATATTCCCCTGGAAGGATCAAGTTTTATGAGCTCTCCGGCAAGCATATTTTCAAATAGTTCGGTAGATGGCTGATTCTCCTGCCCAAGGGATCCAAATGCAGAACCTTTGTGATTTGCAATGCCTTCCAAATCAATTATCTGTTCACCTCTTCTCTTCAACTCTTGAAGCAGCTCTGTCTTTCCCGAACCTGTCGGACCTCCGAGTAAAATTATATTGTATTTTTTGCGGAACTGATCCAACACATAATTTCTATAGGCTTTGTATCCCCCTTCAAGCAGATAGCATTTGAGGTCAATTGTTTCAAGAAGCCAGGCCATTGCAGAGCTTCTCATCCCCCCTCGCCAACAGTGAACAAGAATCTCCTGTGAGTTGAGTTTTTGGGCAAATTTGGTGAAGTTCTTCATTTTCGGACCAACAAACTCAAGCCCCTTTTGTACAGCAGGTACTCTTCCCCTCTGTTTGTAATATGTGCCTACAACGGCACGTTCATCGTTGTCGAACAGCGGTAAATTAAGAGCCCCGGGAATATGAGCGTGCTCATATTCTCCCGGGGACCTTACATCTATTATTGGAAGAGACGATGCTCTTTCAAGAAAATTTTCGACTTGTAATATTTTTGGCATAGCTTTTAAATCTATGCAAAAATACAATTTTAGAATTTAAACTTCACACCAAGTGAAGGGATAAATGCTGTTGTCTGATATGTTCCCGACAAAGTGTTGCTTCCTGAAGTTGTAGTACCGTCGATCTTTTCGCTGGTAAGATACTGAAGAGCCACATCGATATCGAATTTTTTTGTAGGGCTGAATGTGAAACCGGTAGTAAAGCTGAATTTGGTTGCACCAGGAGTTTCAGGTCCGTAGTGTTCTGTATCCACTGGAGTCTGGTCATAGATGAAACCCACTCTTCCGGTAACTTTTTCTGTAGTTTTATATTCCGCACCTATTCTGTAGATAAATGTATTCTTGAAGTTCTTTGTAATTACAGATTTTCCAAGTGCCTCTGTAGCAAAATCGAACTCCAGTTTGTCATAAGCTTTCCATCCTACATAGTCAATCTCGGCAGATACTGTGAAGTCTTTGTTTGGCTTGTAAGCTACACCAACTTTAAGATCCGAAGGAATAGGAAGAGAGGCAGCAAACTTTTCATTGTCGAGCATTACAATTGGCATAAATGTAGATGCGAGCGATGGAATACCGGCAGCAGTTGTAATAACATAACTCATTGCAGGGCCAGGGTATTGAAGCTTAGCTGTTCCGTCGTCAACACTCATATCGATTTTTGAACGGTATGATACTCCAATTGTGAAGTTCTCAAATGGTTCATAGAGGATACCTACGTTGAAGCCATATCCAACTTTCGATTTTCCCTCTAATTCGAGGCTAACGGCAGGAACTCCCTTGTAGTAGTTAATTGTAGGTGCAAGAGTAGGAACGGCAGTTGCAAGTCCGGCTAATCCTCCGGCGGGAATAAGCGCCTTTGAGAGGGTAAATGATCCGAAATTAACCATCAGACCGGCACCGACACTGAATTTATCGCCCAGTTTAACGGAGATTGTCGGTTGGAGTGTGTAAACAGCAAGATCAATCGATTGAACAAACGTATTGCCAGGCCAGTTACCGCCCCAGTTCATGCCATTACCGGCAGGGTTGTTGATTGTTACACCAACTGCTACATCGTCATTTACTTTGTAGCTGTAATACCCAAAGATAGGTGTGCCGATTTTGTTGTGAGAAAAGAAGTTGTTTGTGCCGCTTACATAGTTTGCTTTTGATATAACGGCATTAACTCCGAAAGAAGCTTCGGATTTTGTTTCCATGAAAACCATACCGGCCGGATTGAACAACATGCTTTCTCCTCCGAGCTTTAATGCTCCTCCCAAATATCCCATCCCTAGTTGTTTGGTACTTTGAAGATTAAGTTGGTACCCCTCAGCCAGTAAACCTAAGCTAACAACGTTGGCTAATAATAAAAGTGTAATTCTTCTTAGTTTCATTGTTTTAGTTTTAAATACAGCGAACAAAGATAAAATAAAAACGAATATTTATACTATTCGCGATCTGATTTTTCAATTCGCTGATATATACAAGTCTGAAACCTTGAATAATTACACTTTTATTGTTTATTAATATACTTATTGCTCCTTTTTGTTAATTATTGTTCATTTCGGGGATTTCAATATCCTCTTTAGAAGAGCCAAGCAGATGTTTGCAGAAGTAGTCTCCGGTCTTCCAGAAATAGTACTCGGTCATGTCACCGAAACTGTGTCTCTGTCCTGGTAGAACTAGCATATCAAAACGTTTGTTTGCCCTTATCAGAGCATTCACCATTCTGAACGTATTACCTGGGTGAACGTTGTTATCTATATCACCGGTAATTAGCAGAAGATGACCCTTAAGGTTCTTAGCCAGCTGAGTGTTTTTGTCTATTGAGTATTTGAATGTAGTATCCTTTTCGGTTACAACCTCCTGAACTCCGTGATGCTGCTCACTCCACCAACGGTTGTAAATATTATTCTCGTGATTTCCGGCATTAGATACAGCCACTTTAAAGAAGTCGGGGTATGTGAGGATTGCTGCTGTTGACATAAATCCACCGCCTGAGTGGCCATGTATACCCACTCTATTGATATCTATGAAAGGATATTTTGCAGCCAGTCTCTCAACAGCTACCTTCTTGTCTTCCAGTCCATAGTCTCTAAGGTTCCCATATCCATAGTTGTGATACCATTTTGAACGGGCAGGATTACCTCCTCTGTTCCCGACAGTTACAACAATAAATCCGAATTGAGCCAGTCTGTCAATCCTCTCCATCGATTTATTCCATGAAGCATTTACAGCCTCTGTTTGCGGACCGGGATATACATACTCAATAATTGGATATTTCTTAGTAGAGTCAAAATCGAATGGTTTGTACATAACACCATACAGGTCTGTTATACCGTCACCGGCCTTTATTTTGAAAGTCTCCGGGAATTTATATCCGGCTGCAAACAGAAGAGAGAGATCTGCCTTCTCCAGATCCATTATCTTTTGCCCCAGGTTATTATAGAGTGCAGATGCAGGAGTTGTGTTTACCCTTGAGTAGTTGTCCACAAACAGTTTTCCATCGTCGCTTGAAACAGCTTCGTGGTTAAAGTCACCGGCGTTAAGGAGCTTGAGTCCTGTACCGTCGAAATTAACTCTGTATTGATGTGTGTAGTATGGGTTTTCACCGGCCTCTCTGGCATTTGCAGTGAAATAAACGACTCTGTTAACTTCATCAATTGCAGTAACATCTTCAACATGGAAATCTCCGGAAGTAATGGCATTCTTAAGGTTCCCATTTTCATCGTAGAGGTATAGATGTGCCCATCCGCTTCTCTCTGACCAATGAATGAACTCTTTCCCTTTATTGATAAGTTTTGTTGCACGAGTCTCAACATATGTGTTCATACTCTCTTTTACCAATACCTTGAGTGTGTCAACACCAAGTTTAGAGTAGCAGAGATCCCATCTCTTCATGTCACGGCTTATTCTCCAAACATAGAATCCGTTTTCATTGCCAAGCCACTGGACAAACTGGATGTCGTCGGACATATCTTTAAGTTTGCGAGGAGCGGCTTGTAAACGGAGGTCCTGATCTTTATACTGTTTGATCTTAACTTCGGAGGCCTTTTTACTCTCCATGGAAAATTGATAGAGATGCTCTACTGGAGCTCCGGTTTCGCCGGGCATCTGATATTTGTATGTCTCCAGCTTGGGCCGAGGCTCTGCGAGGATATCTATTACCCACAGATCCTTCACCTTGCTCTCATCGGTTCTTGTAAATGCGAAATTCTTTGAGTCCGGTGACCAAACTATCTGCGGATAGAACCTCTTCTTAAGCTCCTTCTCGTCGGCGTAAGGATCGCTGTTTCCACCTCCGTAACTGAAAACTCTTGTTCCGTCGGTTGTAAGCTGATGTTCCACAATTGTTGTGTCCTCCTCATTCTTACGGGCCTTCTCGAAGTTCTCCATATCCATCCACCAAAAGTTAAAGCCCTTTGAATAGACTACATACCTCTTGTCCGGAGATACACTTCCCCATCTTGGATATGGCTTGTCCGATTTATAATCTTTAATTTGAGTGAGTTGACCGGTAGCGATATCGTATTCAAAGCCGAAAACCCTCTTCTCCTTTTTAGGTTTTCCTGTCTTCTCATCCTTCACCTCCTGCTCGGCGCTGCTCTTGATTTCGAAAGTAAATTTTTTGTCATCGACAAGCTTGAGCTTTTCAATAGGAATATTCTGCGCATCAAACGGATCTTTAACGATTTCGGTTAGCTGAGCAGCAAGCTTCACATTGTCGAACAGCAATTTTTTTGTAGCTGTTGCCGGATTTACGATATAGTAAAAAGTTCCCTGAGTTGTTTGATATGAGTACCAGAACTGGTTTGAATTCTTAAACCAGCGAGGCTGAACAGCTGTGCTGAAAACCATTTTTGAGACCTTCTTGGCAGAGAATCTGGAAGCCAGCTCATAGTTAGGTTTCACGGCTGAGTTGTCCTGCCCGTTTCCGCTATTGAAAACAAAAGCGAAAGCCAGGCATAATAAGATTAATTTTTTCATATGTTATTAGTTTGGTTTGTATATTTTTCTTTCCCATTCACCCACCTCCATATCGGAGATAGTTCCACTCTCTATCCTGAAACGCAGGGCTGTTCTCACCGTGTGGAAACCTTCGAAACCTGCCGCTCCCGGATTTATCACAAGCATATCATACTTTCTGTCATTTACAATCTTTAATATATGGGAGTGACCGCAGATAAATATGTCGGGACGGTGAGCCTCAATAAGTCTTAAAGCGTTGTAATCGTACCTGCCCGGGTAACCGCCGATGTGCATCATCAGAACCCTCATTCCTCCTGTCTCGAAGTTCTGTATGTATGGGTGGATAAGCCTCACCTGTGATCCGTCACAGTTGCCGTAAACCCCTTTGAGAGGTTTAAAGGAGGATATTTGATCGGATACATCGGATGAGCCGAAATCGCCTGCGTGCCAAACTTCGTCGACATCTCTGAAAAAATCCCTCAGTCTGTCGTCGAAAATTGAGTGTGTGTCCGACAATAATCCTATATAGGGCATCAGAGCTTAATTACTATTTTCTTCTTATACAGATACATTGCCATTCCGGTAAAGATGGCCACATAGAGCAGGGCGTACATAAGAGAACCGAATTCATTATTACCCAAAAGTCCTGCACAAACATTATTATAGAACCATGTTGAGGCCGAAATGCTCTTGTGAGTGAATGTGCCGTCGTCGTTAAGAACAACTGTGCCCCATTTGATGATCCTTCCTAGGGTCTTGGCAAAGATTCCTGCCATAACGAATGCAAAGAGCGGATTCATGCCCAATGCCCGGAACGGTGTGAATATCTTCTCTTTGCCCTTAATGTCAATGAAGTAGATGAAGAAACCAAGCATCATAGTGGCCCACCCACCTGCGTAGAGAACATAGGATGCTGTCCACATAGGTTTGTTGATTGGCAGATATATACTGAGGACAACTCCGGCAGCCAGAAGGAAAAGAGCAGTGGTGTAAAGAGTGTTGACAGCATCGGGCTTGCTCTCCTTTGTCCTTATTACGCCACCGATCAGGAATCCGAGAAGTACTGTTCCTCCGCCTGAGATGACACCTAATAATCCCTCAGGATCGAAAGGAATTCCGAAGCCGTGATAAACATGGCTCTCTCCGAGTATTGCTACATCTATCTTTGCCGCGATAGTTCCCTCCAGCGAGAATGGATCGCCTGAACCGAACAGAGCTAGTATGGCAGTGTGTAAAACAAGCAGCGAAGCCAGGGCCGCCACAATTCTCTTAGGTTTTTGAAGCCACAAAGCGAGCAGACCTCCTACAAAATATGCGAGTGCTATTCTCTGCAGAACACCAAGTATCCTTAAATTATTCAGGTAGTGCAGATAGTTCTCTCCGAATGATAGTGAAGGGTCGGGAGAGGTAGGGTAGAAGGGAAATGCATTCAGCCCCAGACCTACAACAAAAATGAGAAGTGCACGTTTGGCCAGTTTGAGAAAGGAACCCTTTGTGAGGCTTTCGTTATATTTCGCAAATGAGAAGCATAGTGCAGCTCCGACTATAAAAAGGAAGAACGGGAATACAAGGTCGGTAGGTGTGCAACCACTCCATGCCGCGTGTTTTAGCGGTGGAAAAATTGAACTCCATGTGCCGGGATTGTTTACCAGTATCATGCCTGCAACTGTCATTCCTCTCAGGACATCCAGTGCAACATATCTTTGTGATACAGTTTTCATTTTAGGTTTAAGTTTGGGGGTAGACAAAATTAGAGTTTTTATTACATTTGTGCAATTATGATAGTATTTTTCGCTGAAAGAGTTGAGCAGGATCTTGCATTTTTCAATGCAGATGAAGCTGCGCACTGTATAAAGGTTCTCAGACACAAAAAGGGGGATACTCTCCCATTTATTGACGGTCGGGGCTTTTTTTACAGAGGTGAGATCGTGGATGTTTTCAAAGATGGTTTCAGTGCAAAAGTTGTTGATAAAGAAGAGGTTCCCGGCCTTCCCTACAGGTTGCATATGGTGGTAGCCCCAACAAAAAGCCCCGACCGCTATGAGTGGTTTATAGAGAAGGTTGTTGAAACGGGAGTCACAACCATTACCCCTCTTTTTGTGAAAAATTCGGAGCGAAAAATTTTTAAACCCGATCGTGCAAGAAAGATAATACTCTCATCGGCAAAGCAATCTTTGAAGCCTTTTATACCCGTAATAGAGGAGGCGACGAGCCTGAGTGAATTCCTTAAAGGAGTTTCGGGGAGCAATGCTCTCAAGATGATCGGATATTGTGAGCCGGAAGATAAATCTACTATAACCGATCTGCTCAGGCAGGAATTCCCCTCGGGAGGTTTTACCGGTTCCAGGTTTGCGGCTGCCTCCGGTAGTGAAACGGAGGGAGGCGGTATTCCTGAGATCTTCATCCTTATAGGCCCCGAAGGTGATTTTACAGCGCAGGAGGTTTCAATGGCAAAGGAGGCCGGCTTCAGGGTTATGAACCTTGGTCCATCCCGCTTCAGAACAGAAACGGCCGCCGTGGTATCGGCAGCCGCTGTATATTATCACTTTTCTCTTTAGCGAGTGAAAAGTTTCTCTTTAATAGTGATACTAATCCCTTATAATTTTTACCTCGCCACCTGTGCCCAGTTTTATTACCGATTCGGGTTTGCCGGTGGATCCCTCGTCGAATTCATCGCTGACGATAAAGTCAACGGCAGATGATATAGCCTCCGGAACATCGAATGAATTGACCGGAAGGTTTGAAAGATCATCGGTAGCCCAGAATGTAAGTACTGGCTTGTTAAAACGCTCAAGCATAAATCCGCAGAAATCGTGGTTTGGTATCCTTATCCCCGCTGACCCATCTGTATTGGTAATTCCCCTGGCAACGCCGGAAATACCTGAACACTGAATTGTCACAGGCTTGTCGGAGAGCTCGATTATCTGCACAGCAACATCGGGAACCGATTTCACGACCCTGAACATAGTGTCAATGTCCTTTACCAGAAGTACAGGTAAGGATTGCTGAGGTGTCGGGCAGATTTTAATAAGTTTTTCAACAGCCGAAGAATTTGTCGCATCACAACCTACGCACCACATTGTATCGGTTGGAAATAGCAAGGTTCCCCCACTTTTGAGAACCTTAACGGCTTCATTAACGGTAACTTTAATATCCATTTTTATTTTAGAAGTGAATTATAGATGTCATTTATTTGAGCAGTCACTCTCTCCTGAATGAAGAGCTGAGATTGCTCTCTCCCTTTTCCGATGAGCTCCTCCCGGAGAGTTGGAGAGCTCAGCAACAGATTTATCTTTTCTGCGATATCCCTGTAGTTCTGAGGCTCAACGTAAAGAACGGAGTCTCCGCCAACCTCCGGCATAGATGAGACAGCAGAGGTAATAACCGGAGTTCCGCACGAGATCGCCTCCAGAACAGGAATTCCGAACCCTTCAAAAAGCGAAGGGTAGATGAGCATCTCCGCCTGTGCATAGATCGCTGGAAATTCTCCGAATGGCACAGGATACAGAAAAACGACCCTGTCGGAAAGGCCTGCACTGCGGATCTCAGCCTCCACTCTCTTCGAATATGATGTTGATCCACCTATTGATACAAGTTTTATATCTTTCGGAACAAGAGACATGGCCTTGACAGTGTTGTGCAGATTTTTCCTCTCTTCGACTCTCCCCACCGAAAGAACGAACCTCTCTGGAAGGTTATATTTTTTTGCAGCCTCCCGCTTGAGTTCTTCGGAGACTGCTCCTTGGAACTGTCTGTCGCAACTTTGGTAAACAACTTCGATCTTAGAAGGATCGGCGCCGAAATACTTTATGGCGTCATCGGCAGTCTGGCGGCTCACTGCTATAATTTTATCTGCCCTTCTGCAGGCGTGAATTTGCTTCTTCTCGTACAGATATCTGTCTACCCTTCCGTAAAGATGGGGCATTCTCATGAATATTGCATCGTGGATTGTCACCACCATAGGAATGTCGCATCTCCCCTCGGGAAGCTCTCCGCTCAAACCGTGGTAGAGGTCAACACCCAGCCTCTTCAGTTCATTTGCGACAGTGATGCTCCTCCATCTCTGGTGAAAAAGAGCATTGATCCCGCTTGGTTTATGGACAGATATATTAGGATAATCCGCAAATGAGTGTAGCGGATTATTTGCGTACGGAGGCGTAAAGAGCAGATATTGGTTCTGTGAATAAAACCTTGATAGTGACGAGATTATTGTGCGGCTGTAGTTTCCCAGTCCGGTGTAGTTCCTGAATGCTCTTTTGGCATCGTAACCAATCTTGTACATCGTTTAAGGTATTATGATTTCTGAAAAAACAGGGTAGTGATCGGAGTATGGGACCTTGACCGTCCGGTGCGATGCACTCCAGTAAATATCCGGGAAGAATATGTAGTCAATACGCAGCATAGGCCAAAAGATGCTGTAGGTTGCGGAGAATCCTTTGCCTGCCTCGCGGAAGCTATCCTTTTTGTTTTTAACTAACTTGTGGTATGTGTATGATAGGGGAGTGTCGTTGAAGTCGCCGCAGATGACTGCAGGGTGTGGCGAGGCGGCAGAACTGTCGGCCAGCGTCTCAACCTGCTCGGCTCTCTTTTTGTTTGTAAGTGCAATTTTATCGTGCAGATCAATTATCTCCCCCGATTTATCTTCGGTCTTGCTGATCTTCTTGATGAGTGAGGTAAATGATATGTTGTTAGATTCAAGGTGACAGTTGTAGAGCCTGATGGTGTCGCTGCCGACCTTGAGATCGGCATAGATTATCAGGTTTGTGCTGTTTTTAAAGGTCTGCTTTCCGCTGCCGGTAACCGGATAGCGGCTAAGGATTATATTCCCGAATCTGCTTCCGCTGCGGAGCCCGTACAGATGGTGATAAATATAGGGGTATTGGGGAAAACTCTTTCCGATATTGGTGAGATCCTTTATGAAGAACTCCTGCAGGCAAACCACATCGGGGTTCTGTTTTGAGATGAAGTGAGCTACTCTCTCCATCTGCTCGACTCTTCCGTATCCCTTCTGATGCGAGAACATCCCCACATTGTAGGAGCAGATCTCAACACTCTTCCCCTGATTACCTGGTGTGCTGTCGCGCCAGCGGAAAAACATCTCTCCGAAAAAGAGTGCAGGAAGAAGGATTATGAATGGTATCCAGGCCGATCCCGATCTTTTTACAAGAGCGGCTATCAGCAGCAGCAGGTTTACGATAACCAGCGGTACGAAATAGAGCCCGAATAGCATCGGGATCGAGGTAATCTTTGGGTTTATGTAAATTGAGAGATAAGAGATGAGAAGAGCTCCTGCAGATAATATTAATATTATTCTGAAGATGATTGAGAACGGCAGGGCTGTTCTTCTCTTTTTCTTTCTCAATTTTTTCATAGGTACATTTTATTGTTCTTCTTCCAGTAACGAATGAGAATGTATCCGAATATCATTCCTCCAAGGTGTGCAAAGTGTGCGACCTCTCCTCCTGAGTTAGACAGACCTAGTACCAGCTCTATTGCTCCGAATATGAGAACGAACCATTTTGCCTTGAGTGCAACCGGCGGGAAGAGAAGCTGCAGGACATTGTTAGGGAATAGCATTCCGTATGCGAGCAAAACACCGTAAACAGCTCCCGATGCGCCCACTGTAGGCGTTGCCATCAATATGCCGAGATTCTGAGAGGCTGCAAAGTTTCCGGCATTCGCCGCGGATGCAAGTGATGAGGCATCCAGGTATAGTACAAATGAGTGGATTGCTGCTGCTCCGAGACCTGTAACCATATAGTAGAAGAGGAACTTCTTACTGCCCCATATCTGCTCCAGCACAACTCCGAAAATGACAAGGGAGTACATATTGAAAAAGAGGTGTACAAACCCTCCGTGCATAAACATGTGTGTGACAAACTGATATGGCCTGAAATATGGTGAGCCGATGTAGAAAAGAGAGAACTTTTCGTACATGAAGTCCTTTGCAATAAAGGTGAGGATCAGCATCAATGTATTTATTATGAGCAGATTCTTAATCACCGGCGGGAACATGCTCATAAATCCCGAATTTCTTGAGTTATAAAACATAATCTAATATTTATCTGTTAAACCTGCCCTCAATATCTGTAACCGGAATAATCTGCATACATACTTTCCCTTCCGGGGATACCGATGGATCTTTACAGGCGTAAAGTGAATCTATCAATAATTGTGCCTCGAGAGTGCTGATATTCACCGGTCTGCCCGATGCTCCCGCTTTAGCTAGAGTAACTGCAACTCGCTCTCTGTATGACTCATCGGAAATAGTGCCGATATCGCTCAACTCCGAAATGAGATTATCTAGGATCTCGGGCAACATATCAATATCGTCGGTAAAACCAGATGGCAGCCCCAAAAGTGTGATCTCTCTCTTAGGCGTCTCTTTATCTTTTTTCCTATCCTCATTCTCAAACTTAAAGTTAAAGCCAAGTTTTCGGATGCTCTCCTGATGCTCCTTGAGAAAAGAGTAGGCTGTTTCGCTCAGTTCGGTGCTCTTTGGAAAGAGGTTCTGTTGAACGATTGAGGAGTTGGTTGCAATGAAGTTTAGATACCTCTCATACAATATTCTCTCTTGGGCTCTCCTTATGTCGATTACCAGCAGACCCGATTTAATGGTGGAGATAATATATTTTTTTGAGAGTTGAAGAATAGGTTTCTGTGCGATTCCGGAATCGCGGAAGAGTATGCTGTCGTAATTCTCTCCGTCTATTCTGCTCTTATACCGGATGTGCTCCGTAGGTTCGAGGTCAAATGAGTCATTACGCGGCATTTTACCGCTTCCAAATATCGCTTTATCGGACTCAAAGGGATTGAAAAACGGGTCGATATCGATTTTAGGAGGTGAAATTATCTCCCCCTTTTTAACAACCGGTACATCCAGAAGCCCCCCCAGGTCGAAATCTATGCTGGGAGCGATGGCCTTTTTGCCAATTGCCTCTTTTATTGCGCTTTGAAGTATTTCGAATATGATTGAGTCATCCTCGAACTTTACCTCTGTCTTTGCCGGATGGATATTTACATCAATCTTTTTAGGGTCGGAATCGAAATATATGAAGAAGCCTGGCGATGTATCCTCGGCAATGAGATTTTCGTAGGCCTTTTGAACTGCTTTCTGGAAATAGGGGCTGCGGAAGAAGCGGTTATTTACGAAGAAGTACTGGCTTGCATTGGTCTTGCGAGCATCTTCCGGTTTTGTAATGTAGCCTTTAATATTGACTACCGATGTCTCTATTGAAAAGTCTATCAGCTCTTTTCCTACATCTTTCCCGAGCAGATGCAATATTCTCTGCTTTAGTGTGGCAGGGGTGAGTGAGTAGATTTCGCTCCCGTTGTGTGTGAATTTGAACGAGATATTAGGTCTTGTAAGAGCCACTCTGTGGAATTCGGAGAGTATCTGCCTGTACTCTGCCGCATCGGATTTAAGGAACTTCCTTCTTGCGGGGATATTGTAGAATATGTTCATTACCATAAAGTTGGAGCCTTTTGGTGTGGCCACCGGGAACTCGTTGGTAATGTTCGACTCTGCAAGTTGCACTTCGTAACCTGTTTCGTCGCTTTCCCTTTTTGTGCGGAGCTTAACTTCGGCTACTGCGGCAATGGAGGCGAGTGCCTCTCCCCTGAATCCGAATGTGTGCAGCTGCTCCAGATCGGTTATGTCGTTGATTTTTGATGTGGCGTGCCTGAGGAATGCCGTTTTTGCCTCCTCCCTGCTCATTCCGCATCCGTTATCGATGACCTGTATGAGGGTCTTTCCGTGATCCTTAATAATTACCTGTATGGAGGTTGCGCCTGCATCGACGGCATTCTCCATAAGCTCTTTAACGACCGAAGAGGGTCTCTGGACCACCTCTCCCGCGGCAATGAGGTTTACAATGTGCTCGGGAAGAACTTTCAGCATCGGATATTATTTGAAGAGAAATCCGAAATATTGTGCGAAATAGTAGAGCATTATCACCAGACCCAGAAGTGCGAATGCAATAATGATTCTCGTAACAAATGGTGACTTTTCGCTACTTCTCCCTTCGTATAGGGATTTTCTCATATTGTGCCTGATGTGTTTGCCCGGCCTGTATTTGCCCTGTTTGCTCTCCTCCTCAACCTGTAGCCTCTCATAGCGCTCCTTCATTGCCTCCTTACGTTCATCGTAATATAGCGGCTGATAATTAAATACCCTATGTTTGGGTGTTTTGAAAAAGCTGAAACCGAATCCCATCTCTTTAAATATTAATTTGTGGCTTTTTTACCAAATACAAAGATAAAAATTATTGAGCTAAAAGTGTAACTTTGCCGTGTTAAGAGGCAGCACATTTAAATACAATTTTATCTGCCCGAAAGATTGGTATATGAACATTAGAATCGGAAACGGATATGACGTTCACCGGCTGGCTCCGGGCCTGCCACTATGGATCTGCGGTATAGAGATTCCCCACTCACAGGGTTGTGTTGCGCACTCCGACGGCGACACCCCGATTCATGCATTATGCGATGCAATGCTTGGTGCTCTTGCTCTGGGTGATATCGGAAAACACTTCCCCGATAACTCTCCCGATTACAAGGGTATAGACAGCAAGCTGCTCCTAAAAAGAGTTGCCGCTCTAATTGAGTCGGAGGGCTATTCGCTTGTAAATGCAGATATTACTATTGCGCTACAGAGCCCCAAGATAGCCCCTTATATTTCCGATATGCGCAGATGCCTGGCAGATGTGCTGGGTTGTGAGCTATCTCAGATCTCGGTTAAGGCGACAACTACCGAGAGGTTGGGTTTTGTGGGGCGCGAGGAGGGTATCGAGTGTTGGGCTTCGGTATTGCTGTGTTCCAAATAGCGGCTGAACAGCTCTCTTTGATGAGTCTGTAGTGAGGCCGGTATCTCTTATTGTACACCTCCGAGTGGTGTACCACATAATCCCCCCGTTCAAGCATCTGCACAATTCTTTCTGACTCCTCATCAAATCCGGGAATATCTGGATTAACCCGCTTTATTACCCGGCAGATAATCTGCCACTCCGCTCTCCTCCACTATTGCACTCTCAGCCTCAATCTTTGCCAGCTCCCTGCGCAGATATGCCCCCGCCGACGCCGTATCGCTCACCATATGCCCAGGCCCGAACTTATCCTGAAAAAAGTTCTTATAATAATCAATCAATCTGCTCTCAGGATACCTCTCCATCTGCCTCCTCACCGCCACCTCAACCCTCCGCTCCATTTCACTACTCTCTACAGATCGAACCCGCCCCTCCATCTTGCCACTTTGGTTTTCCTCACTCACTCCCCTCATCCCGATTCTACCCTCGACCATACACAAATTCACTTCACCACAAATTACACTACTCCCTCCATCCTCGCACATTCCCACCTGTCCCCCGTTAAAAGCGAGCGCCCCAGCTGCCAAAAACGGCAGAACCGCCCCGCTTCCCATGCTTAAAAACCCAAATAAATAGTTGATTATCATATAAATTAATATCTTTCACCAAACTCAAAGATAAACGATTTTCCAATAAAGAATTTGCTACATTATAAAATTATATTACTTTTGCACTCCCTATGCGGCGCGATAGCTCAGCTGGTTAGAGCGCATGATTCATAATCATGAGGTCCCCAGTTCAATCCTGGGTCGCGCTACAAGACAACGGAACCCCTTTTGCCACCGGCAAAAGGGGTTTTTTGTTTTCAATCCGCTCAAGCTTGCTTGAAAGCGGACTGAAAACAAAAAAACCTTTGAGCGCAGCTCAAAAGGTTCCGCTCTCTTGGGCTGTATTGCCGACCTTTCCAGGATCACCGAGCGCAGCGAGGTAATCCTGGGCGGCAAACAGCCGGCGAGGTAATCCTGGGCGGCAATCTTAAAATTTTTTTGGGCAAAATATATAATTATCATACCTTTAATCATTATTTGAAATCTCAATTATTAATCGAAAAAACTATAAAAAGATGGAAAAAAATCACTATCAAAATCAATTATTATTAGCGGATCTATTGTAATCGGACTTTTTATTCTGGGGATTTTCATATATAAAGGACTTAAAACTTTTAGCGACAAAGATCGTGTAGTCACAGTCAAAGGACTTGCAGAGATGAATATGACTGCAGCTTCATCAACTATCGATATAAGTTTCTCAATATCAGGCGATGACTTACAGGGTATTTTAAAACAAGCGGAATCCAAAAAGAGTGCAATTGTCACATATATTACCTCTTCGGGATACTCTAAAAACGATATTAAAATTGAGAATATTAAAGTTAACGACAGGCAAAAATATTATGACTATGAGTGGGTCGAAGGTAAGAGAGTTCAGGTGAAGATTGACAGATATTCTGTAAATCAGAGACTCTCAATTAAATCGGATGATGTTAAAGAGACTGAAAATAAAGCCTCAAAAATTGAGTTAGCTCTTATAAACAAAGACCTAACTGCAGATGTCTCTTCAAACTATATTTTTCCTGAACTAAACTCAATTAAACCTCTTCTAATTGCCGAAAGCACAAAAAATGCACGTATTGCAGGTGAACAATTTGCAAATGACTCCCAAGCCAAACTTGGAAAAATAAAAACAGCATCACAAGGGCAAATCACAATTGCAGGGCAATATTATTACGAAGAAAATGGCGACGGATCAAACGAAAAACCCAAAGAGCCGTATCTGCAAAAAGCGAGAGTTGTGAGCACAATAGTCTTCTTCTTGGAGTAGTGCAAACAGTAGGTGACTCACAATCTTATTGCCATTAATCCATAAGACTTTTTATTGAATTTTTTTCTAAAAAGCACAGTATTAACATTCAATCGTGCCAAATTATTACAACGCCGCAAGCTTCAGTAATACAAATAAATAAACGCTAATACATAAATAATCAATTTTTTTATCTAATTCTACATACCGATGCAGAAAAATCACTAAATTCGTAAAAATAATTGGAGGAGAGAGATATGCAGAGAGAGAACAGGGCAGATGTCGCCTTTTTCGAGGCGTGGCTAAGAGGTTGTCGTTACAGTGACCGTACAGTAAAGGTCTATTTGGATGCAATAAATGTTTTTCTAAATTTTTTTCCGAACAAGGAGCCGAGCGAAATTTCTAACGTCGACCTGATTCTATTTAACAAAAATTACATATTAAAAAGGTGCTATTCAGCCTCATATCAAAACCAGGTGATAAACGCCGTCAAACTCTATTTTGCCAAAATTGAGAAAAAGCAATTATCCGTTGCAGATATCGAAAGGCCAAAGAAGTACCGTCCACTTCCAAAAGTAATTTCAAAAAAAATTGTAGAAAGAATGCTTGTTAAAATCCCAAATTTCAAGCACAAAACAGCACTTACTTTAGTATATGCCTGCGGATTAAGGAGGAGCGAAATCCTTAATTTAAAGTTACAGGATTTAGATTCAAAGAGAAAAACACTGACCGTAATTAACGGTAAAGGGCAGAAAGATAGAGTGCTACCTCTTAGTGATAAGCTTATGGATATGATAATCAGATACTATAAGATGTACAAACCCAAAGTATTTTTGATAGAGGGTCAATATCCAGGCGAACAATACAGCGAAACCAGCATTGAAAACATTTTCCATAAATATTTGGGTAAGATAATTAAAAACCATAATTTTACACTGCATTGTCTGCGACACAGTTATGCCACACATCTATTAGAAGCGGGAGTTAGTTTGCGATACATTCAGGAACTATTAGGGCATAAAAGCAGCAAGACAACAGAAATTTATACATGGGTTAGTATGACCGGCCTGCAACAGATCAAAAACCCCGCCGATGACTTTGACTTATAATTTACAATTTATATTATTCAATAAACCTGTACCAAGCCCCCCCCCCCCCCCCCCCCTCCACTCACTTTTTTTAAAAAAAAAAAAAAAAAAAAAAAACAAAAAAAAAAAAAAAAAAACAAACAAAAAAAAATTATAAAAAAAAAAAAAAAAAAAACAAAAAACAAACAAAC
>OFJB01000117.1_pt1 | contig 45063 bp, 41 predicted proteins | sample 1775081 | NCBI WGS metagenome assembly OFJB01 (sample SAMN08195771, study PRJEB24354) | sludge metagenome | isolation source: initial sludge from phenol fed wastewater aerobic bioreactor | place: India: Nagpur | collected 2016-06-05
CTGCGCGGGCGCGCCCTGCCGCGCTTCACGGCGGGCGATCTCGTGGGCGTGCTCGCGCCCGGCTCGGCCGTGCCGCGCTACTACTCGCTCGCCTCCGGCACGAGGGACGGCTTCCTCGAAATCTGCGTGCGGCGCATGCCGCAGGGGGTGTGCTCAAGCCACCTGCACAGCCTGCAGCCCGGCCAGACCATGCAGGGCTTCATCAAGCCCAACCCGGGCTTCGTGCTCGACGCCACGCGCCGCCCCGTGCTCCTGATCGGCGCGGGCACGGGCGTGGCGCCGCTGGCGGGCTTCATCCGCGGCAACCGGCGGCACACGCCCATGCACCTGTACTTCGGCAGCCGCGACCCGGCCAAGGACTTCTACTTCGGCCAGCACATGCAGCGCTGGCTCGGCGACCGGCGGCTGAGCAGCCTCAAGACCGCGTTCTCCCGCACGCCCGAGGGCGGCGGCTACGTGCAGGATGCGCTGCGGCGCGATGCCGATCGCGTGCGCCGCCTCCTCGCCCAGGGCGCGGTGGTGCGCGTGTGCGGCAGCCGCCCGATGGCCAGCGACGTGGCGCGCACGCTCGACGACATCCTGGACTCCACGCACACCAGCGTCGCGCAGCTCAAGCACGTGGGGCGCTATGCCGAAGACGTCTTCTGACGCCGACTCGCCCAGCGGGGCCGGCCTGGCGCGCCAGGTGCTCAGCGGCCCGGCCATGGGCACGCGCTGGTCGGCCACGCTGGACGCCGCGCCCGCGCTGGACAGCGCCGCCCTGGAGCGCGCATTGGCCGCGGCCGTGCGCGAGGTCGACGAGCAGATGTCGCCCTGGAAGCCCGAGAGCGACCTCTCGCGCCTGAACCGCGCCGCGCCCGGCGCGTGGGTGGACCTGCCGCCCGCGATCACGCAGGTGCTGGCGCACGCGCTCGAAGTCTGCCGCGCCAGCGACGGCGCCTTCGACCCCGCCGTGGGCGCGCTGGTCGATGCCTGGGGCTTCGGCGCCGCGCGCGACGCGCCCGACCCCCAGGCCATCCGCGCGGCCACCAGCGCGGGCGCGCGCCCGGCGCACCGCTGGCTGGAGCTGGACGCGCCGGCCCGCCGCGCGCGCAAGCATGCCCCGATGCAGCTGGACCTGTGCGGCATCGCCAAGGGCTACGCGGTGGACCGCATGACGGCCGTCCTGCAGGCGCACGGCGTGGCGCACGCGCTCGCGGCCCTCGACGGCGAGCTGCGCGCGCTGGGCCCGCAGGGCGGCGGCGCGCCGTGGGCCGTCGCGCTCGAAAGCCCCTCGCACGACCGGCGCGCGGTGCATGGCGTGATCGAGCTGGCCGACCTGGCCGTCGCCACCTCGGGCGACTACCGGCACTGGCTGCAGGCGGGCGGGGCGCGCCTGTCCCACACCATGGATGGGCGCAGCAGCGCCCCGGTGCGCAACGACGTCGCCTCGGTCACCGTGCTGGCCCGGGACTGCATCAGCGCCGATGCCTGGGCCACGGCGCTGCTGGTGGCCGGCGCCGGCGCGGGCATGGCGCTGGCGCAGCGCATGGGGCTGGAGGCGCTGTGGCTGCTGCGCCGCGAGGGGGGCCTGGTGGAACTCGGGCTCGGGCGCTTCGCCGGGCCACGCTGAACGGCAGTTGAACGCGGCGTTCAGCACCGGTTCATGCCCCGCGCCGCACACTGCAGACACAGCCACCTTCGGCTGGCCACAGAGTTCAAGGAGTCCATCATGAAATCGACCACCCTGCTTGCATGCACCCTCGTCCTGGCCGCCCTGGGAAGCAGCCCCCTGCTGGCCAAGGACCGGACGCATCGCCACGAGCCACAGCGCCAGGAGACCCTCACGCAGACCTCGTCGCCGGACGGGTTCGACCGCGGCATGCAGGCCGTGGTCCACACCGCCGCCCAGGGCGAACAAGGCTACGGCTGGCAGTACTTCTGCGATCCCGACCACACCCGCGCGGTCGTGATCAGCCCCGACGGCCAGTACTACCTGAGCCGCGGCAAGGGCCTGCGCTGGGTGGCGGGTGCACAGGACTACTGAAACTGTGCAGGCAAGAAAAACCGGCCCGGCGCTCATGGCGCGGGGCCGGCTTCCATGGAGAGGTCAGCGTACGGTGGGCACCTGGGCCAGGCCGGCCGCGATGCCGGCGCCATCGTCCACCACGCGGCGCGCGCCGTTGAAGCGCTTTTTCCAGTAGCTCTCCTGCATGTCCTCGACACGCACCCGCAGGCCGGTGCGCGGGGAGTGGATGAACTTGCCGTCCCCGATGTAGATGCCCACGTGGCTGAAAGTGCGGCGCATGGTGTTGAAGAACACCAGGTCGCCCGGCTTCAGGTCTTTCTTTTCGATTTTTTCGGTGCTGGCGGCCTGGTCGGACGCCTTGCGCGGCAGGACGAGGCCGCGCGTCTGCTCGAAGATGGTGCGCACGAAGCCGCTGCAATCGAAGCCCGTCTCGGCGCTGGTGCCGCCGCGGCGGTAGGGCACGCCCAGGAAGCCCATGGCCGTGGCCACCAGATCGGTGGTGCGGCCGGCCACGTCGCGCGCCTGCCCTGCCACATCATGGCCCAGATCGGCCAGCTGCCCGCGCACGTCCGCGGTCCACGCATAGGTGGGCAGCGGGTCCGCCGGGACGGATTCGGGCGCAGCAAAGACGGAGGTGCTGCAGGCGAGCAGCACGGTGAGCAGCCATCGGGACATGGGGCGCAAGGGTAACCGACTTTGCGGGCGATCCGCCAGCCGGGATGTAATTGAATGAAAACCCATGGAAACCTGCGCGGCACCAGCGCGTGCCGCTACTTATTTGATGATTCCCACGGGAAAACCTCGGGTTTTCCCCTAATTCACGAAACCAGCGGATCGGCAAATCCCCGGGCATCGACGTGCACCAGCACCCCTTCGGCGTTGAGCTGCAGGCTGCCGGGGCGCAGGTCGTGGCGCAGGGGGATGCGCTGGCCGCACAGGGAGAGATCGACCGCGCCCTGCAGCGCCATGCCGATCTCCAGCTTCGCGCCGCGCGCGAGCTGCAGCTGCTGCTCCAGCGCGTCGCGCTCTGCCTGCAGTGCGGGCTGCTGCGCCTGCGTGTCCTCCAGCGAGGCCTGGGCGCGCGCGAGCATGCCCTTGGGATCGCCGTTCTGCTCCAGGTGGGCGATGACCTTGCGCAGGCTCTGCGCGCGCTGCTGCTGCTTGTCCTGTTCCTCGATGACCAGGCGCAGCCGCTCCTGCAGCACCGGGTTGACGCCCAGCGTCAGCCGCGTGAGGCCGACGTCGCCGGAGCCGATGAAGGGCGCGGCGATGCTCATCATGGCGGTGGCGCTGCCGCCCAGCAGCCGCCCGCGCTGCGGCACCTCGCGGCCGATGCTGATGCGGTCCAGAGCGTGCAGCTCGCACTCCAGCGCGCTCTGGCGGATCACGAGTTCGGTGCCGGCGTGCAGGGCGGACACCTCGGCGAAGCGCACGTCGAGGGCGCAGTCCGCCTGCACGCGCGCATGCGCGATCGCGCCGCCCTTGATGACGATGTTGCCCTGCGCCCGCACGATGCCGCCATCGACCGTGCCGCCGACGATGACGTCGCCGCTGGCCTGCACCTGCATGCCCTGGCCGATGTCGCCCTCGACATGCACGGTGCCGTCGTAGCGGATGTTGCCGACGGCGATGTCCACCTCGGGCAGGTGCAGCACGGGCTCGACCATGACCCCGGCGCGCACGAGCACGGGCTGGCCGGTCATGGACGCGACCAGCAGGTTGGGGTCGTCCGCGCTCACGGCCACGCCGCTGAGCTTGTCGGCGAAGGGCTCGTCGCGCCCCGGGCGCGGCGCCAGCACCTTGCCGAGCACCGTCACCCCGGGCACGCCGGGCGTGGCGGGCTTGCGCCGCATGAGCAGCGCGCCCGATTCGACCAGCACGATGCCGCTGCCGTGCTCGCGGTAGTCGATGCGCCCGTCGGCCCCCACCTTGGGCGCGCGGTCGGACGCGGCGGCGATGAGTTCGAGGAATTCGGCATCCTCGCCATCGACCGGCAGCGCCCCCCGGGCGACGACCATGGGCTGCGGCGCCCGCGCCAGCACGGCCTGCGCGATGGCGGGCGCATCGACGCCGGCCACCACGCCGGCCTCGGCCAGGGCCGAGCGCACGTCGTCCTCGGTCGCCGGGGCGCCGCCCTGCGCCGGCGTGATCCGGACCGTGGCCTGCATCGCATCGCGCGCCAGCTCCACCGTCACCGCCGCATCGACCGGGTGGGCCAGCAGCAGCACGACGCGCTCCTGCGCGTCCGCGCCCGCCTGCACCGCGCGCGCCAGGGCCTCGTCGTTGGCCTGGTAGGCGCCAAAGCCCTGCTCGGCCAGCCACTGCAGCAGCGCGTTCTTGTCGAACGGCGCGCGCTCGGCGCAGGGCTCCATGGTCAGCACCACGTCGCCGGTCGCCGATTCACTCAGCTGCATGCAACGAGTGTCCAAGCCTGCCTCCTGAAGCTCACTGCGCGCCGATGAGCCGGCACGCTGGGTTTGTGCTACGCCGCTTATAGCACGCTGGCCTTGTCGAGACCAGCGTGCGATATTAACCCCCTGCCGTGGCCTCAGGCGCTCAGCATGCCGGCGCCCATGCCCCGCGTGAACGCCTCCTCGAAGACGGAGTAGCCCGACCAGTCCGCATGCGCGAAGGCCAGGCGCCGCGTGGCCGGCGTGGCGGGCACGGGCACGCGCTCTCCGTTCAATAGCTGGTAGCGCTTGCCTGGCAAGGGCTGGAGTCCGATTTGGCCTAAAAACTGCTGCAGGCCCGGGCGCGGCATGGACATGGCGTGGCCGTAGCGCGTGATCTCCATGCGCGTGGCGCGCTCGAAGATGTCCGGGTGGGGGCGCGCGAGCGTGGCGAGGATGGCGTCGCGCCAGACCGTCCAGGGCCGCTCCAGCAGCTGCGCGCGGCCGTCAGGCCAGTCGCCCAGCGCCTGGTAGTAGCTGAGCACCGTCGGCCCGGCGATCTGCGCGCCGACATTAAGCCGCTGGTGGCCGGCATCGACATAGCCCAGACCCCCGCGCGTCTCGTGGTCGCGGAGCACGTTGTCCCACGCGGGGGCCGCGCCGGGGCGGTCCTGCAGCGGGCGGTCCACGTGGATGTTGGCCACCAGCCAGGGCGCCCAGGCCAGGCGCGCGGCGGCCTGGCGCAGGAAGTCCGGCGGGCTCTCCACCACGCGCAGCGCCACGAAGACCGGCAGCGCGACGATGCAGCGCTCGGCCTGCCAGCGCACGACCTCGCCGCTGGCGTGCACGAGCGCGTCCACCTCCACGCCGTGGCGGCCCTCGGCGATGCGCAGCACGCTCGCCCCGGTGTGCAGCTGCCCCTGCGCCCGCCACGGCGCCGCGAGGCGCTGCGTGAGCCAGCCATTGCCCTCGGGCCAGGTGAGCACCGCGTCGCGCTCCTCGTCGTCCGGCTCGCCGGGCGCCTGAAAGCCGTGGCGGCTGGCGAAGTAGTGGATGCCGGCCCAGGCGGAGACCACGGCGCTGCCCGCGCCATAGTCGTCGCGGCAGCAGTAGTCGAGGTACCAGCGCAGGTGGCGGTCGTGCAGGCCCTCCCGGTCCAGCCAGTCATCGAAAACCAGAGCGTCCAGCGCTTGATGGACGGTCGCCAGGGGCTGATTTGATACCCAGAGTTTGATCGTGGGCATGGCAAAGCGCGCCGCGCGGAAAAGCTCGCGCACACGCCGGGCGAAGCGCCGGTACTGCGCCAGCGTGTCCGCGCCCACGCCGTCGACGGGCAGCAGGCCCTCGTGCCACGCACCCTGCCAGTACAGGCGCTCCTGCGGGCTGTGGCACAGCTGGCGCTCGTCGTACTGCCAGCGCCCGGCCACGCGCCGGCGCAGGCCCAGCTCCTCCAGCAGGTCCTGCACCTCGCGCGCGTCGTCGCCGGGCACGGGCAGGTAGTGCGCGCCCCGCGGGCAGGCCAGGCCCGCCACCTGCGTGCCGCGGCTGTTGCCGCCGGGTTCGTCCTCGAGTTCGAGCAGCGCCAGCTCCTGCACGCCCGCCAGGCGCAGGGCCCGCGCGGCGGCCAGCCCCGCCACGCCGCCGCCGGCGATCACCACCCGCGTGCGCACGCGGCGCGCGGGCGCCTGGGACGGGCCGCGCGCCAGCGCATCGCGCAGCGCATGGCCGCGGGCCACGTCGATGCCGGTGAAGCCGCCGGGCAGCTCGGGCCGCGCCGGGTGGCAGGCGGCCAGCGCGCCCGCGGCGGGCCAGGAGAGGAACAGGCGGCGATCCATGGGCGCGAGTGTGCGCCAGATGCGCGGCCCCCGGCCCGGGCGCCGGCCGGCTATTCGGCGTATTCCAGTTCCGGCACGGCGCCGCCGGCTGTTTTCTGCTGCCTGCGCAGCTGCACCGCGTCGGTCTCGGCGTGCGTGCGGTCCTGCGGCGAGAGGCGGAACACCTGGATGTTGTGCCGCGCCTGGCCCGCCTGCTCGTCCATCATGCGCGAGGCGGCCGCCAGCTCTTGCACCAGCGCGGCGTTCTGCTGCGTTGTGCTCTCCAGTGTCTGCACCGCGTCGCCGATCTCGTGGATGCCCTGGGCCTGTTCCTGGGCGGCGTGGTCGATGTCCTGCAGCACCTGGCTGACCTCCTGCACCGCGTGCATCACCTCGTCCATGCGCTCGCGCGCCTGCCGGGCGCGCTCGCTGCCCTGCGCCACTCGGGTCTGCGATTCGGTCACGAGGCCGTGGATTTCCTTGGACAGCCCGGTGGTGCGCATCGCCAGCGCCCGCACCTCGGACGCCACCACGGCAAAGCCCCGCCCCTGCTCGCCCGCGCGCGCGGCCTCCACCGCGGCGTTCAGCGCCAGGATGTTGGTCTGGAACGCCACCCCTTCGATCATCTGGATGATGTCGCCGATGCGCCGCGACGATTCGGTGATCTCCTGCATGGTCTGCGCCATGCCGTGCACCGCCTCCTGGCTGCGCCCGGCGGTGGTGTTGGCCGCCTGGACGATGCTCACGCCCTTGGCGGCGAGCGACGAGGTCTGCCGCACCGTGCCGCCGATCTGCTCCATGGCGGTCGCGGTCTTCTCGATGCTCATGGCCTGCGCCTCGGTGCGCGTGGACAGATCCTGGCTGCTGGAGGCGATCTCGCGCGTGGACGACTGCAGCCGGTCCAGGTCGGCGCGCACGTCGCGCATCACGGTGCGGATCGACAGCGCCAGCTGCGAGATCGGCAGCAGCAGGCGGCGCGCCACGCCCCCGTCCGCGGCGGCGACGAAGTGCGACAGGTCTCCGCTGGCCAGTTGCCGCGAGGTCTTGATCACACCCTTGAGCGGCTTCATCAGCAGGGCGTCGAGCCGGTAGCCCACGGCGCTGGCCACCGCGGCGGTCACCGCCACCCGCGCCCACAGGGGGATGTCCACGTGGGCGATGAGCAGGGGCACGAAGGCGGCGAGGAGCACCAGCAGGATCGCGCGCTGGCGGTGGCTGAGCCTGAGCGCCTGCCGCAGGCGGCCCCAGGGATCGCGCCGACGGATGGTGCCGCGCCGCACCACGTGCACCAGGCGGCCCCGGCCGGCCTCCTCGCGCATCGTGGCGTAGAGCGCCTCGGCGGCGGCGATTTCCGCGTCGCTCGGGCGGATGCGCACCGAGAGGTAGCCCACGATCTTGTCCCCGTTGAACATGGGGGTGGCGTTGGCCCGCACCCAGTAGGCGTCGCCGTTCCTGCGCCGGTTCTTGATGATCGCGCTCCAGAGCATGCCCTTCTGGATGGTGTCCCAGAAGTCGCGGAAGGTCTCCTCGGGCATGTCGGGGTGGCGCAGCACGTTGTGCGGCTGGCCCATCAGTTCGGCCGCGGTGTAGCCGCTGACGTCGATGAATTCCTGGTTGCAGTAGGTGATGCGCCCCTTGAGGTCGGTGATCGAGATCAGGGTGTAGTCGAACGGGTACTCGTAGGTGTGCTGGGTGACTGGCAGGTTCTTGCGCATACAAGGCCCCCGATGGATATTTGTAAGGAAATGAATCTTACGGGCCCGCTCCCCAATGGCCTGCGCCATTGACAATGTTTAATCCTTCCACTTCGCGCGGATTTCGAGCATCTGATCGAGCGCCCCGACGAAGAACTCGACCAGTCGCGGATCGAAGTGCCGGCCCGCCTGCTCGGCCAGGTGCGCCACGGCCTGCTCCACCGGCCAGGCGCTCTTGTAGGGGCGCACCAAGGTGAGCGCGTCGAACACGTCGGCGATCGCCACGATGCGCCCGGGCAGGGGGATGTCCTCGCCCGCCAGGCCGCGCGGATAGCCGCTGCCATCCCATTTCTCGTGGTGCGTCAGCGCCACCAGGCGGGCCATGCAAAGCATGCGCGAGGGGTGCTCGCCAATGATCTCGGCGCCGAACTCGGGGTGGCGGCGCATCATCGCCCACTCCTCGGGCGTGAGCCCGCCGGGCTTTTGCAGGATGGCGTCCGGGATGCCGATCTTGCCCACGTCGTGCATGGGCGCGGCGTTGAGCAGGTCTTCCGCCCAGCCCGCCTCGCAGCCGGCCGCCAGCGCCAGGCGGTGGGCGTAGTGGCTCATGCGCACCACGTGCAGGCCGGTTTCGTCGTCCTTGTATTCGGCCGCGCGCCCCAGGCGCTGCACGATTTCCAGGCGCGTGCGGCGCAATTCGTCGGCGCGCACCAGCGACAGGTGGGTGCGCACGCGCGCACGCACGATGGCGGCGCTGACCGGCTTGGTGATGTAGTCCACGCAGCCCGTGTCGAAGCCCCGCTCCTCGTCGTGCGCCTCGCCCAGGGCGGTGACGAAGATCACCGGGATGCGGGCGGTGGCCGCATCGGCCTTGAGCGCGCCGCAGACGGCGTAGCCATCCATGTCGGGCATCATCACGTCCAGCAGGATCAGGTCGGGCCGCTGCTCGCGCGCCAGGGCCAGCGCCCGCGCGCCATCGGTGGCGAAGGCCAGCCGGTAATCCTGCTGCAGCACCTGGCGCAGCACCTGCAGGTTCACGGGTTCGTCATCCACCAGCAGGATGCGCGCCCGCGTGTCCTGGCGCCGGGTGTCTTCGGGGGTGGTCATGCCATGGCCTCCTGCAGGTGGCGGCGCAGTTGCGCCAGCCGGGCGCGCGCCGCGTCGAAATCGAAATGGTCGAGCGCCTCGCGCAAGGCGCGCGCATCGAGCGCGGGCAGCGCCGCGTCGAGCGCCTGCAGCGCCTCCTCGGGCAGCTCGCCGCGCGCCAGCGCCGCATCGGCCGCGGCGATCCACGCCAGGCAAGGCGCCGGGTCCGCGCCGTCCAGCGGGCCGAAGCCGCTCATCATCCGGCTCTCGATGCTGTCGAATTCGGGCACGGTCTGCAGCACCTGCGCCCAGGCCGGCGCCACGCCCGCCAGGGCCTCGTTCATGCCGGCCGCGTCACCGGCGCGCGCGGCCGCTTCCAGGGCGCCGAGCACCGCCTGCAGCCGCACCAGGGCCAGGTTGCCCACCGCGCCGCGCAGGCGGTGCGCCTGGGCCGCCAGCGCGGGCGGATCGCCGGCCAGGGCGAGCAACTGTTCGGGCAGCTCCGGATGGGACTGGACGAAGCGCCGCAGCGCCGCCGCCAGCGCGTCGCGCCCGCCCCAGAGCGGGCCGCCGCGCGCCCAGTCCACCACCGCCAGCGCCTGCGGCGCCGCCGCATGCTCGGGCTGGTCGGGCATGCCCGGCCCGAGCACGCGGCGCAGCTCGGCGAACAGGTGCGCGGGCTCCAGCGGCTTGCTGACGAAGCCGTCCATGTCGGCCTCGGCCGCCGCCTGGCGGTCGGGCTCCAGCACGCTGGCCGACAGCGCGATCACCGGCACGCGCACAGACCCGGCCTGTGCCTCCGCGGCGCGCAGGCGCCGGGTGGTCTGCATGCCGTCGATGCCGGGCATCTGCAGGTCCATCAGCACCACGTCGAAGCGCTGGCGCGCCCACAGGGCCAGCGCCTCCTCGCCGCCGTGCGCGGCCACCATCCGGTGCCCCGCGCGCTGCAGCACCAGGGCCAGCACCTCCAGGTTGGCGGGAACGTCGTCCACCCCCAGCACGGTGAGCGGCGGCAGGGTCTCATCGGCGGGCGCGGCGCTCTGGAGGGCGGTCACCTCGCCGGCCCGGGCCGGCCGCAGGGGCAGTCGCACGCTGAAGGTGCTGCCCCGCCCGGGTTCGCTCGCCACGTCGATGCGCCCACCCATCAGCTCGGCGAGCTGGCGCGCGATGCTGGTGCCCAGGCCCGTGCCGCCATAGCGGCGCGTGGTGGAGGCGTCGGCCTGGGCGAAGTGGTCGAAGATGCGCGCCATGGCCGCCTCGTCCATGCCGATGCCGGTGTCCACCACGTCCAGCCGCACGCCGGGCGCGTCCTCGCTCACGCACAGCCGCACGCCGCCCTCGTGCGTGAACTTGACGGCATTGCCCAGCAGGTTGAGCAGGATCTGGCGCAGGCGGAATTCGTCGCCGTGCCAGTGCTCGCCCGCCGCGGCGGGGTAGTCCAGGGTCAGCGTGAGCTGCTTGCCCGCCGCCTCGCCCTGCAGGATGGAGAGCACCTGCTCGCACAGCACCCTGAGGTCGAAGGGCTTGACCTCCAGCCGCACCGCACCGCGTTCGAGCTTGGCGGTGTCCAGGATGTCGTTGAGCAGATGCAGCAGCGACCGGGCGCTGGCCTGCACCGTGGCGAGCGAACGCCGCTGCGCCGGCTGCAGGGACGTGTCGAGCAAGGCATCGGTAAAACCGATGATGGCGTTCATCGGCGTGCGGATTTCATGGCTCATGTTGGCCAGGAAGGCGGAGCGCGCCGCCGCGGCCTGCTCCGCGCGCTCCTTGGCGGCGCGCAGGTCCTGCTCCATGGCGCGGCGGGCGGACAGGTCGGTGGCGAACTTGAGGATCTTCGCCACCTTGCCCTCGGCGTCGAAGGTGGGCATGTAGGTGGCATGCAGCCAGACCCTGCGCCCGCCCTGGCCCAGGCGCTCCGCCTCGCCCGAGAACGCCTGCCCGGCCTGCAGGCTGTGCCAGAACGCGGCATAGGCCGGGCTGGCGACGTATTCGGGCGTGCAGAACGCGGCATGGGACAGGCCCAGCACCTCGTCGTGCTCGTAGCCCATCAGCGCGAGGTAATTGGCGTTGGCGTGCAGCAGGTGGCCGTCGAAGCTGAATTCGGCCTCGGCCTGGGTGCGGTCGATCGCCGCGACGATGCCGGCGTGCTCGGCCTGCACCTCGCGCTGCTGCGTCACGTCCAGCATCACCCCGTCGATCCAGCGCACCGCGTCGGTTTCGTCGTGCGCCCCGCGCGCGAATTCGGCCACCCAGCGCGTCTGGCCGGTGCGCGTCCTGATGCGGTATTCCACCTGGTAGGGCTCGCCCTCCTTCAGCGCGCCCTGTATCTCGGCATTGATGCGCGCGCGGTCCTGCTCGTGGATCAGGTGCCCGAACTGCACCGTCCCTTGGCGAAAGTCCCGTGCCTGCCAGCCGGTGAGCGCGAACACGCCGTCGCTGATGAAGAACATCTCCCAGGGCTCCCGGGTGGAGCAGCGGAACGTCACGCCGGGGAGGTTGCCGATCACGGCGCGCAGCTGCGCTTCGCTCGCGCGCAGCGCCCGCTCGGTGGCTTCGCGGGCGCTCATGTCGGCGATGAAGCCCACGCACAGCGGCGCGCCCGGCGCCTGCACCCGCCCGAAGGCCAGGCGCGCGGGGAAAGTGCTGCCGTCGCGGCGCAGCGCCAGGACGTCATGTTCGGCCTGGCGGGAATACTGCGGGTTGCTGGCGAAAAAGCTGCTCAGGTTGGCATCGTGCGTGGCCCGGTCCTCCTCGGGCGCGAGCAGGTGAAACGGCTTGCCGACGATCTCCGCCGCGTCCCAGCCGAAGATGCGCACGGCGCCGGGGTTGAAGGACTGCACGAGGCCGGCGTCGTCGACGATCACGATGGCGTCCACCGCCGTGTCCAGGATGGCGCGCTGGCGCCCTTCGATGGCCTGGATCTGCGCCACCATCTGGCGCGAGCGCAGCCAGCCGTTGACGGCGATGATCACCCAGGCCAGGGCGATGGTGACGACGGCGATCGCCAGTGACAGCGTGGTCTGCACCGGCACGGTGGCCACGGGCACGTCGATGCTGGCGGCCGGCTGCACGAAGCGCAGCGCCGCCATGCCGGTGTAGTGCATGCCGGCGATGGCCGCGCCCATGACCGCGCCCGCCATGGCCGCGAGCGGCAGGTCGCGCAGGCGAAAACGCTGCGCCAGGCCGAAACGCACCCACAGCGCGAGCACCGCCAGCACCACGGCCACGATGACCGACAGAGCGAAGCCGAAGACGTCGTAGCGCATGTAGCCCGCCAGCTGCGACGCCGCCATGCCGATGTAGTGCATGGCGCCGATGCCCGCCCCCACCAGCAGCCCGCTGCCCCAGAGCCGGCCGGGGCCGACGCCGCGGCGCATCAGGAGCGTGAGCGCCACCCAGGAGGCCCCCAGGCAGGGCACGACGGAGAGCAGGGTCAGCCAGGGATCGAACCCCGCCTGGCCGCAAATGGAAAACGCCAGCATGCCGATGTAGTGCATGGTCCAGACGCCGCTGGCCAGCGCCAGCGCGCCCGAACCCAGGGCAAGCCGGCGCGTGCGGCCGGTGGCGGCTCCCCGCGCCAGCCCGGCCATGTACAGGGCCACCGTCGAGGCCCCCATGGCGATGACCGCCGACAGCGCCACCAGCCACGGGTTGTGGCCGGTCCACAGCAGCGGATCAGGCGTCAGCGTCGTGGTGAAGTACGAGCCCAGGAGACGGTTCATGGTGCAAAACCGCTACAAATGAATCATTTTGTTGCATCTTACACCACCGACACCACCGCCCCGGCGGCGGTCACTGCACCTGGCGCACGTCCAGGCCGGCCGCGCGCAGGCGCTCGATGACCTCGGCGGCGTGCTCGCGGCTGCGCGTCTGCAGCACCATTTCGATCTCGACGTTCTGCGCCGCCAGCAACGTGAAGGCGCGCTGGTGGTGCACCTCGTCCACGTTGGCCCCGGCCTGCGCCACCAGCGAGGTGATGCGCGCCAGGCTCCCCGGCACGTCGCGCGCGCTGACCACCACGCGCGCCAGACGCCCGGAGCGCACCATGGCGCGGCCGATGATCTGCGCGAGCAGCTGCGGGTCCATGTTGCCGCCCGAGAGCACCATGCCCACCTTCTTGCCGGCAAAGCGCGCCCGGTGGCGCACCAGCGCGGCCAGCGACGCGGCGCCCGCGCCCTCGGCCAGCGTCTTCTCGATCTCCAGCAGCAGCACGATGGCCTGCTCGATGTCGCCCTCGTCCACCAGCAGGAGTTCGTCCACGCGCTCGCGGATCACCTCGACGCAGTGCGCGCCCGGCGCGCCCACGGCGATGCCCTCGGCGATGGTGCTCACGCCCTGCTCGTAGTGCGTGCCCTGGATGGCGTTGACCATGGCCGGAAAGCGCTGCACCTGCACGCCCACGATTTCGATCGAGGGCTTGAGGGTCTTGGCCGCCGTGGCGATGCCTGCGATCAGCCCGCCGCCGCCCACGGGCACCACCAGCACCTGCAGGTCGGGCTGGGCCGCGAGCATCTCCATCGCCAGCGTGCCCTGCCCGGCCATGATGGCCTCGTCGTCATAGGGGTGCACCAGCATGAGCTGCTCCGCGGCGGCGAGTTCGCGCGCGTGCACCGCCGCCTCTTCCAGCGAATTGCCGTGCAGGATCACGCGTGCGCCGAAGCCCTGGGTGCGCGCCACCTTCACGCTGGGGGTGAAGCTCGGCATCACGATGGTGGCGGGAATGCCCAGCTGCTGCGCGCGGTAGGCCACGCCCTGGGCATGGTTGCCCGCGCTCATCGCGATCACGCCGCGCCGGCGCTCGTCGGGCGAGAGCTGCACGAGCTTGTTGCACGCGCCGCGCTCCTTGAACGAGCCGGTGAACTGCAGGTTTTCCATCTTGAGGAAGACCTGCGCCCCGGTGATCTCCGAGAGCGTGCGCGATTCGACGCACGGGGTGTTGAGAACCTGGCCGGCCACGCGGGCGGCCGCCTGCTCTATATCGGCAAATTGCAGCATGTGTTGTTTCCTTGTGGGATGGAACGGGGCTCAGTGCGATACACGGCCCCATTCCTGCTCGTAAGTGTGCACCAGGACCTGGTTGGAGAGCCGGTTGACCTCGGCGGGCACGCGCGCCATGTCCAGCGGGAAGTCCAGCATCGCCGCCAGCGCCTTGAGGTCGAGAAAGCGCAGGCCGGCGGGCAGCGCGGCCGGCATGTGCCACGGGCGGCGGCTGGCGATGACGAAGCCCCATTCGCCGAAGCTCGGCACGTGCACGTGGTAGGGCACGGTCGTCAGGCCCACCGATTCCACCGTCTCGGCCACCGTCCAGAAGCTCTGGCGCGCGATCAGCGGCGAGGTGGTCTGGATCACCGCATAGCCGCTGGCGGCCAGGCGATCGCTCATCAGCGCGTAGAAGCTGTTGGTGTAGAGCTTGCCGATGGCGAAGTTGGTCGGATCGGGAAAGTCCACCACGATCACATCGAAAAGATCATCTGCCCCCACGCTCCGCCGCTGCGCTGGGTCGCTGCCCCCCGAGGGGGCCCTCGCGTCTTGGGGCGGCCCGGCGACGCTCGACGTCCCCCGCTGCAGCCACTGGAAGGCGTCTTCGTTGACCACGTGCACGCGCGGGTCGGTCAGCGAATGGTGGTTGAGCCGCGCCAGCTGCGGCGTATCGGAAAAGAGCCGCGTCATCGCCGGGTCCAGCTCCACGAGCGTGACCGACTCGACCGAGGGGTACTTGAGGATCTCGCGCACCGCCATGCCATCGCCGCCGCCCAGCACCGCCACCTTCTTCGGCGCGCCGTGCGCCGCCATCGCCGGGTGCACCAGCGCCTCGTGGTAGCGGTACTCGTCGTTCTCGGCGAACTGCAGGTTGCCGTTCAGGTACAGCCGGTAGCCCTGCCGCCCGTGCGTGACCACGATGCGCTGGTAGGGCGTGGTGGCGGCGAACGCGATCGGGCTCTGGTAGAAGTGGTCCTCGGCCAGCGTGGTGATCCTGCCCGCGCCCGCCATGCCCGCCGCCAGCAGCGCCAGCACCAGGGCGCACGCGGCCAGGTGCTCCGCGCGGTGGCGCAGCTCATGGCGGAACAGCCACAGCGCCCACAGCGCCACCAGCGCGTTCATCACGCCGAACAGCAGCCCCGAGCGGACCAGCCCCAGGTAGGGCACGAGCAGCAGCGGAAATGCCAGCGAGACCGCCAGCGCCCCCAGGTAGTCGAAGGTGAGCACCTGGCTCACGAGCTCCCTGAATTTCACGTCGCGCTGCAGGATACGCATCACCAGCGGGATCTCCAGCCCCACCAGCGTGCCGACGGCCAGCACCATCAGATAGAGCAGGAAGTGAAACGCCCCCGGCAGCCAGGCATTGGCCATGAACAGCGTGGCGGGCATGGCCCCGCCCACCAGCGCCACCAGCAGCTCGATGCGCAGGAAGTGCGCGGGCAGCGGCCGCCCGAGAAAACGCGACAGCCACGAACCCACGCCCATGGCGAAGAGATAGGTGCCGATGACGGTGGAAAACTGCAGGATCGAGTCGCCCAGCAGATAGGAGGCCAGCGCCCCCGCCGCCAGCTCGTACAGCAGGCCGCAGGCGGCGATGACGAAGACGCTGGCGAGCAGTGCGACGGCGATGGGGCGTGGGGGGGCGGGGGCGAGCGGGGCCGTGTTCATGTCGGCGCCGTCTTGAGGGTGATGGGGGTCATGAATTGGGAAACGATTGGGGAAGATTGGGATGAAGAAACAGCTTTTTCCAAATTCAACCCATTGATATAAAACGATTTTTCAAAACATCATTTGGGAAAACCCACCTTTGATTGGGTGGTGTTTGGGGATGTTTGGGGGTGTTTGGGTGATCCGCCATCCGGGGTCAGCGCCCACCGGGCCGCCTTGGTTTGTCCACCAATGTTCTGGATGCGTCCTTCCTTGGACATTTCCTTGAGGATGGTCCGGACGTATTCCTTGCGCCGGACCAGCTCAGGAATCCACAGTTGCAGCTTGGGCAAGAGCAGCCCATCGATCTTGGCGCGTGGTTGCGGCCCGAGATGTTCGACTTGAGCGATTGCCACTCCTTCCATTCGTGGCGCTCGTTCTCCCTTGGAAAGTGAGCGCGCAGCCAGCGCTGAAGCTCTGCGGCGGTGTCGAAGTCCTTCATGAAAAAACACGCTTCGATAAGATCATCCGCACGCCATGGCCTCCGTGTCCGTGTCAGTCAAGTTCGGCAATGATTTGAAGAAAAAACGGCCCTGGTGCTTACCCGTTCTGCGCAAGCAGCTATCAAATCAGGACTGCCTGGCGCCCCGGCGCATCGGGCGGTTCAGTGGATCGCCGCCGCCACGATGATGCTGATGCCCAGGCACATCGCCGCCACCACCAGGCCGAGGGCGCGGTTCTGCTTCTCGACGATCTCGCCCCAGAGGTCGTAGGGCGTGATCTTGTCCACGATGATGAAACACACCCAGAAGATGACCACGCCGATGACGGCGTAGAGGATGGAGCCGAAGAAGGCCGCCGGTTTGAGCCATTCCATGTCCATGATGTGACCTCCGTTGAATTACTTGTGACTGCCGCCGGTGGAATACCCGCCGTAGGAACCCCCGCTGCTGCGCGTGTACCCGCCGCCCCCGGTGGACGAGGAGCACATGCTCAGCAGGAACAGGACGATGAAGAGCAGCACGAGGATCAGGACGATCGTGCCGCAGCCCAGGCCCTTGGCGGCCACGAAGGGGCCGACCTCGTCGCGCTTGAAGCGGTCGGCCCGCTCCTGCATGCCGAAGGCCTGCGCCACGGTGGCGCTGGCCATGCGGCTGCCGTAGGACCAGGTGATTTCGCTGCCGCTTCTCTCGCTGGACAGCAGGCCCTGGCCCTTGGCGGCGGCGTAGTCCACGTTCTGCGTGGTCTGCCCGCGCGCCACGGGCCAGTAGAACTCGCCGGCCACGTAGGTGGTTTCGGCGCTGTAGCTGCTGGTGCGCACGTAGGCGGCGCCCAGGTAGGTGGCGTTGATGCCCATGCCCGAGACCTTGGGCGCGCCGGTGGCGGGGCGCACCAGGCTCCAGCCGTCGGTGGCGTCGACGAGGAAGGTGAAGCCCTTCTTCTGGTTGTAGAGCAGGTACTCTTCCCAGCCGAACTGCTCGTCGTCGTCCGGCTCCTTGCCCATGCGGTGCTGAAAGCCGACCACCTGCCAGGGCACGCCCTCGAACTGGCCGATGCTGCCCAGCTCGATCAGCGGGCGCACGGGCTCGTCCTGCGTGCTGCTGACCAGCTCGGCGCCGATGCCGCGCGTGAGGTCGATCAGGCTGTGGCAGGAGCCGCAGGTGATGCTCTTGGTGGTGTCCAGCTGCACCTGCACGGGCGCGCCGCAGTGCGGGCAGTCGAACTGGCGCGCCGCCTCCTGCTTGACCGATGCGTCCTTCAGGCCCTTGAGCTGCAGGTCATCGAGCTGCACCGAGCGGCCGGCCTCCGCCCGCGGCGGCTGGCTGCCGTAGTCGATGGAGAGCACCTGGCCATCGTCCGAGCGCAGCTCCACCATGGCGAAGGCCTGGCCCAGCGGCGGCAGCTTGGGCAGCTCGCCCTCGGCCGCCGAGAGGTGCGCCTGCAGGTGCGAGGCCACGCTCCAGGCCTGGCCCGCGAGCGTGACGCGCGCGCCCAGCGGCAGCTGTCCGGGCGGGGGCAGCGCCGCGCCCTTCAGGTCCAGCGGGCGGGTAAAGACGTAGGCGCCGTTGTCCTCGCCCAGCGTGGCGCTGCTGCCATCGTCCAGCCAGGCGTTCCACTCGGTCCAGCCGCCCTCCTCGCCGTGGTACTGCAGGCGCCCGATCAGCGTGAAGGTGATGCCTTCCCACTTGCCGGTGGCGAAGAGCTGCAGCGGGCTGTGGTCCTCGAACAGCTCGGCCATCCTGCCCACGCGTTCGAGCACCTCGCCGCGGCGCACCACCGTGCTGTGGCAATAGCCGCAGACCGCGTGCGTGGACTGCGCGCTGCGGAATTCCACCGGCGCGCCGCAGCCGGGGCAGGGCGCGGTGTAGTGGCGTTGGGTGGGTGAAGTGGCCATGGCGGCGGCGCGAGCGGCGAACGCCCCTTACCCCAACGCCCTCTCCCGCCGGGAGCGTGCGGTGGCGGGGGCGGGGACCCGCGTCACACCAGTTTTTTCAGCAGCTCCGCCTTCTTGGCGGCGAATTCCTCGTCGGTGAGGATGCCCTTGGCCTTGAGCTCGCCGAGCTTTTCCAGCGTCGCCATCACGTCCTCGGGCTTGACGCCGGCCGCGGCCGCCGCCTGGGCGGGCTGCTGCAGCGCGGACTGCATGTTCTGCGCCAGGATCTGGCCCATCGCCACGCCCGCGCCCATGCCCAGGCCGGCGCCGGCAAGCCCGCCGCCGTCGCCGCCCGCGCCCACGCCCTTGGCCATCTCGGGGATGGCCTGCGCGGTCTGGTACTGCATGAACTTGCCCATGTCGCCGCCGACCATGCCCATGCCGATCTTCTGGTCGAGCACTTTCTGCAGCTCGTCGGGCAGCGAGAGGTTCTGCACCGTGAAGGCCTCGATCTTGAGGCCGAGCTTGGCGAATTCCGGCTGCAGCTGCCGGGCCAGCGCCTCGGCGAACATCGCCTGGTTGGCCGCCAGGTCGAGGAAGGGCACGCCGCTGGCGGCGATCGCGTTGCTGATGTTCTGCAGCACCAGGCCGCGCAGCTGGCCTTCGACGTCGGCCACGGGGTAGCTCTCGCGCGTGCCCGAGACCTCGGTGTAGAACAGGCGCGGGTCGGCGATGCGCCAGGCGTAGTTGCCGAAGGCGCGCAGGCGCACCGCGCCGAATTCCTTGTCGCGGATGGTGATGGGCTGGGGCGTGCCCCACTTCTGGTCGAGCTGCTGGCGCGTGCTGAAGAAGTACACGTCGCTCTTGAAGGGCGACTCGAAGAGCTTGTCCCAGTTCTTGAGGTTGGTGAGCAGCGGCAGGTTCTGCGTGACGAGCTTGTGCGTGCCCGCGCCGAACACGTCGGCCACCTGGCCCTCGTTGACGAACATCGCCATCTGCGATTCGCGCACCACGAGCTGGCCGCCGTTCTGGATTTCCATGTCGCGCATCGGGTAGCGCCAGGCCAGCGTGCCGTCGCCCTCCTCCGTCCACTGCAGGACGTCGATAAACTGTTTCTTGATGAAGTCCATCAGTGCCATGGCGGTGCTCCCCAGGGGCTGTGAAAAATGCGAGGGGCCATCATACCGATGGCGTCGCGCACGCGATAGCTTTTTCCGAGGGTTTCAGGCAAGAACGTCGAGCAGCGTGCCCAGGGTGTCGCGCGCGGTGCGCAGCACGAAGACATTGGCCTTGTAGGCGGCGCTTGCGGCGATCTGCTCCACCGCCTCCTGCTCCAGCGACACGCCGGGACGGTCGGCGCGCGTCACCTGCGCGCTCACGCCCGACAGCGGCGCCAGCGCCTGCTCGCGCACGCGCTGCGGCACGAAGCCCGGGGTGTTCATGTTGGCGATGTTGTTCGCGCTCACGTCCAGGCGCAGCTGCGCGGCCTGCAGGCCGGTTTGCGCGATGGAGGCGAGCGAGCTCATGCCCGGCTTATCGGCATCCGCCGGCCCGGCTTGAGCGCAATTTGCGCGGAATCAGCGGACGCTCGCCCGCGCCTGCGCCCGGTACTGCCCCGGCCCCAGGCCCTGCCACTGCTTGAAGGCGTGGTGGAAGGCGGGGGGCTCGCGGTAGCCCAGCAGGCCCGCGATCTCGGCGATCGGCATCCCGGAGCTGGCGAGGTAGTGGCAGGCCAGCTCATGGCGCAGGCCGTCGAGCAGCGGCTGGAAGGCCATCCCGGCATCGGCCAGGCGCCGCTGCAGCGTGCGCGTGGACAGATGCAGATCGCGCGCCACGTCGGCCAGCTTCACCTCGTCCTGCCCCAGCCGGCGCAGGATGCACTGGCGCACCTGCGCGGCGATGCCGGCCTCGCTCGGGCGGCGCGCCTTCAGGAGTTCCTCGGCATGGCGGGCCAGCAGCGGCAGCAGCGCCCGGTCGGCCTGCGGGATGGGCCAGTCCAGCACCTCCGCCGGGAAGATCGCGCGGTGCGCCGCGCAGCCCGAGCGCACGCGCGCGCCGCTGGCCTGCGCGATGGCGTGCGCGGTGGCGTCGTCGCAGCGGTGCATGAACTGCAGCTCGAAGCCGGTGATGGCGCGCCCCGCGAGCCATTGCGCGCAGGTGTGGATGCCGGCGAAGACCGACTCCGCGAGCGCATCGGCCGCCGGGTGGCCGGCGCAGTGGCTGATCCAGCCGTATTCCACGTGCCCGCCCCGGCGCACGCAGGACGAGCGCCCCAGGTCGTGCACCAGCGATTCGAAGCGCAGCACCTGCGCCAGCGCCTCGCCCAGCGTCGGGCACGCGAGCAGCAGGATGCCGTTGACGCCGTAGCTCGTGGGCTTGACGCTTTGCCCCAGCCGCCAGCCGAAGCCCGGCCCCGCGGCGGCCACGGCGCACTGCAGCAGCGCGAGGTAGGCGGGCACCGGCATGTCCTCCTCGCCCGGCGCGTCCCGCCCCAGCGCCTGCCCCAGCGCGCGCGGCGCCACGCCGGCGGCCAGCGCCGCATCCCACAGCGTGCGCGCATACGGCGCGATGACGCGCGGCGCCGGCGCGTTTGGCGCGATGGAACAAGCGGTTGGCGGCATGGCGAAATGACAGAAGGGCGGCGCGCGCCTAGGCTCGACAGCTTCCTAGGGCCGCGCAACGAAGGGAGTATGCAACCATGCGACGCTGGAACGGCTGGGGCGACGAGGCCACCACGATGGCGCTGGACGATCCGGCGCTGGCCCTGCTCGCCGAGCGCCTGGGGCCGGGGCATCCCGTGCCCGATGCGCCGCGCCAGGAAATGCTCGCGCGCATCCCGGCCTCGCGCCTGCCCGAGCACCCGCTGATCGGCCGCGCCGCGGACGAGCGCCTGGCGGCGGCCTGGGGCGAGAGCTATGCCGACTGGCTCCGAAAGCGCCTGGGCCACCTGCCGCCCGTGCCCGACGGCGTGGCGCACCCCGCCTCGGACGAGGAGGTGCGCGCGCTGCTCGACCTGGCCCACGGCCAGGGCTGGGTGGTGATCCCCTTCGGCGGCGGCACCAGCGTCTCGGGGCACCTGGACTGCCCGCTGAGCGAGCGCCCCGTGCTCGCCATCCGGCTCGACCGCATGAGCCGGCTGCTGCACCTGGACACCGCCAGCCAGCTCGCCACCTTCGAGGCCGGCGCGCCCGGCCCCCTGGTGGAGGCCCAGCTGCGCGCGCACGGCTACACGCTGGGGCACTTTCCCCAGTCGTTCGAATACTCCACCGTGGGCGGCTGGGTGGTCACGCGCTCCAGCGGCCAGCAGTCGCTGCGCTACGGGCGCATCGAGCAGCTCTTCGCCGGCGGGCGGCTGCAGACGCCGGTGGGCCCCCTGGTGCTGCCGAGCTTTCCGGCGGCCAGCGCGGGGCCGGACCTGCGCGAGATCGTGCTCGGCTCCGAAGGGCGCCTGGGCATCCTCACCGAGGCGGCGGTGCGCGTCTCGCGCCTGCCCGGGCACGAGAGTTTTCACGCGCTCTTCCTGCCCGGCTGGGAGCAGGCCGAGCGCGCCGTGCGCACGCTGGTGCAGCAGCGCCTGCCGCTGTCGATGCTGCGCCTGTCCAACGGCGTCGAGACCGAGACCCAGCTGCGCCTGGCGGGGCACGCGGGCCGGATCGCCTGGCTGGAGCGCTACCTCGCCTGGCGCGGCTGCGGCGCGGGCAAGTGCATGCTCCTGCTGGGCGTGAGCGGCGACGCGCGCACCGCGCGCCATGCGCTGCGCGAGGCGCGCCGGCTGCTGGCGCGCCACGGCGCGGTCTACATCGGCGGCGCCATCGGCCGCGCGTGGGCGCGCAACCGCTTCAAGGGCCCCTACCTGCGCAACACGCTCTGGACGCTGGGCTACAGCGCGGACACGATAGAAACCGCCGTCGACTGGCCCCAGGTCACCCCGCTGATGCAGGCGATGGAGCAGGCGGCGCGCGATGCGCTCGCGCCCTTGGGCACGCCGGTGCACGCCTTCACCCACCTGTCGCACCTCTACCCCGAGGGCAGCAGCATCTACGCGCAGTACGTCTGGCCTACGGCGGCGGGTGGGTTCGAGCCCAACTTCGCGCGCTGGCGGGCGCTCAAGCAGGCGGTGGCGGCGCAGATCGCCACGCATGGCGCCACCGTGAGCCACCAGCACGGCGTCGGGCGCGACCACGCCGCGCACCTGGCGCAGGAAAAGGGGCCGCTGGGCATGGCGGCGCTGGCCGGGCTGTGCCGCCAGTTCGACCCGCGCGGCATCATGAACCCGGGCAAGCTGCTGCAGGACGGCGGGCCATGGGCCGACTGAGCGCCCCCGCCCCCTGCGGCGCCTTCCCGCCGCGCGAGCAGGCCCTGGCGCAACTGGACGCCGAGGTCTGGGACCTGGTCGTGATCGGCGGCGGCATCAGCGGCGCGGGCGTGGCGCAGCAGGCGGCGCGGGCCGGCTGGCGCGTGCTGCTGGTGGAGCAGCGCGACTTCGCCTGGGGCGCGTCCAGCCGCTCCTCCAAGCTGGTGCACGGGGGCCTGCGCTACCTGAAGCAGGGCGACCTCAAGACCACGCTGCATGCGGTGCACGAGCGCGAGCGCCTGCTGCGCGAGGCCCCGGCGCTGGTGCGCACGCAGAGCTTCCTGTTCGCCGATTGCGCGCACCGCCCCCCGGGGCGCTGGCTGATGCAGGCCGGCCTCATGCTCTACGACCGCATGGCCCGCCAGCACGCTCGGCATTGGGCCGACCTGGCCGCGACGCAGCAGCTCGCCCCGGGCCTGGCGCCGCCGGGGCTGCGCGGCAGCCTGGTGTTCCAGGACGCGAGCACCGACGACGCGCGCCTGGTGCTGCGCGTGCTGCAGGAGGCGCGGCTGCTGGGCGCCACCACGCTCAGCGACCTGGCCGTGCAGTCGGTGCAGCGGCGCGCGGGCGGCGGCTTCACGCTGCAGCTGCGCGACGCGCTGGCCGGCGCCGCCCTCGAAGTGCAGGCGCGCTGCGTGGCCAACACCACCGGGGCCTGGGGCGACCGGCTGCGCCAGGGCGCCGGCGCGCGCCCGCTGCTGCGGCCGCTGCGCGGCAGCCACCTCATCGTGCCCTTCTGGCGCCTGCCGGTGGCGCAGGCCATCAGCTTCATGCACCCCGCCGACGGCCGCCCGGTGTTCTTCTACCCCTGGGAGGGCGCCACGCTGATCGGCACCACCGACCTGGACCACCCGGACGACCTGAACCGCGAGGCGCGCATCACCGCGGCGGAAGTCCGCTACCTGCTCGACGCCGTCAACGACCAGTTCCCCGGCGCGCGCCTGGCCGCGGCGGACGTGCTCTCGTGCTTCGCGGGCGTGCGGCCGGTGGTGGACGACCGCCACGCCGAGGCCTCCCGCGCCACGCGCGAGCACGTGGTGCGCGACGAGGCCGGGCTGATCACGCTGGCGGGCGGCAAGCTCACCACCTTCCGCCTGATGGCGCAGGACGTGCTCGCCCTGGCCGCGCCCCACGCGGGCCGCGCGTTCGCGCGCAGCGGCGCGCCGGTCTTCACCGCCGCCGCCGCGCTCGACCCGGGCCTGAGCCCCGCGGTGCGCGAGCGCCTGCAGGCGCGCTACGGCGGCTGCGCCCACGCCCTGTGCGCGGAAGCGGATGCGCGGCAGCTCGAACGCATCCCGGGCACCGACACGCTGTGGATCGAGCTGCTCGTCGCCGCCCGCCACGAGGCGGTGCACCACCTGGACGACCTGCTGCTGCGCCGCACCCGCCTGGGCCTGCTGCTGCCGCACGGCGCGCAGGCCCTGCTGGGGCGCATCGAGGCGCTGTGCGGCCCCGCGCTGGGCTGGACGCCCGCGCGCTGGGCCGAAGAGCGCCAGCGCTACCGTGCCATCATCGCGCAGCACTACCAGCTCCCGGATTCAAGCGAAATAGCGCTCAAACCCTTGCTGGATCAGCGCGAACAGCTCCCTAACCCATAGCAGACGCACGATGCCCCCGCCCTGCCTGCTCGCCATCGACAACGGCACGCAAAGCGTGCGCGCGCTGCTGTTCGACCTGCAGGGCCGGCTGCTGGACAAGGCGCAGGTGCCGATCACCAGCTACCAGTCGCCCGAGCCGGGCTGGATGGAAAACGAACCCGAGGCCTTCTGGCAGACGCTGTGCGCCGCCTGCCAGCAGCTGTGGGCGCGCACCGCGGTGGCGCGCGGCTCGATCGCCGGCGTCGTCATCACCACCCAGCGCGCCACCCCCGTCACGCTGGACGCCGGCGGCCAGCCCCTGCGCCCTTCGATGATCTGGCTCGACCAGCGCCGCGCCGCCCACGCGCCGCGCCTGCCCTGGGGATGGGAGCTGGCCCTGCGCGCCATCGGCATGCGCGAGACGGTGCGCCACTTCCAGTACGAGGCCGAGGCCAACTGGATCGCCCAGCACCAGGGCGAGCTGTGGGCGCGCACCGCGCACTTCCTGCTGCTCTCGGGCTACCTGCACTGGCGCATGGCGGGGCGCATGGTCGACTCCACCGCCTCGCAGGTCGGCTACGTGCCCTTCGACTACAAGCACGGGCGCTGGGCCTCGCCGCACGACTGGAAATGGCACGCGCTGCCCGTGCGCCCCGCGATGCTGCCCGAGCTGGTGCCCGCGGGCACCCTGATCGGCGCGGTGACGGCGCAGGCGGCGCGCGAGACCGGCATCCCCGAAGGCCTGCCGGTGGTGGCGGGCGCGGCCGACAAGGCCTGCGAGGTGCTGGGCGCGGGCTGCCTCACGCCCGACATCGGCTGCCTCTCCTACGGCACCGCCGCCACCTTCAACACCACCACCTCGCGCTACCTGGAGGCCACACCCTTCATCCCGCCCTACCCGGCGGCCATCCCGGGCCACTACAACACCGAGATCCAGATCACGCGCGGCTTCTGGATGGTCAACTGGTTCAAGGAACAGTTCGGCCAGCACGAGGCGCGCGAGGCCGCGCAGCGCGGCGTGGCGCCCGAGAGCCTGTTCGACGAACTCGTGGGCCGCGTGCCGGCCGGCTCGCTGGGCCTGATGCTGCAGCCCTTCTGGAACCCCGGCATCAAGGTGCCCGGCCCCGAGGCCAAGGGCGCGGTCATCGGCTTCGGCGACGTGCACACGCGCGCGCACCTGTACCGCGCCATCCTCGAAGGCCTGGCCTACGCGCTGCGCGAGGCCAAGGAGCGCATCGAAAAACGCGGCGGCGAGCGCATCGCGCGCCTGCGCGTCTCGGGCGGCGGCTCCCAGAGCGATGCGGCGATGCAGATCACCGCCAACGTCTTCAACCTGCCCTGCGAGCGCCCGCACCTGTACGAAACCAGCGGCCTGGGCGCCGCCATCATCGCCAGCGTCGGCCTGGGCCTGCACCCCGACTTCGCCACCGCGGTGCAGGCCATGACCCGCGTGGGCCGGGTCTTCACGCCCGAGGCCGAACACGCGCGCACCTACGAGCAGCTCTACCGGCGCGTGTACCTGCGCATGTACGATCGCCTGCGCCCGCTGTACCGCGACATCCGCGCCATCACCGGCTACCCCTCGACCGACTGAACCGAGCCCCTGCCCATGAAACGCCTGCTGCTTGCCGCCGCGCTCGCCCTGTGCGCCAGCGCCCCCGCCCGGGCCTGGAGCAACCACGCCCTCGCCACCTACCGCGCCCTCGAAGTCCTGCCCGAGGTGGCCCAGGCCGCGCCCGTGGCGGCCGAGCCGCTGGAGACCTTCCTGGCCGCGCAGGCCCGGCCCATCGCCCAGCTGCTCGCCGCGCAGGACGCCTGGGCGCGCGAGCACATCGCCAACTACCCGCCGCTGCCCGAGAAGCTGCGCTTCGACCCCGGCACGGCCGGCCAGGGCCCGCAGGCGCTGCGCCGCGCCTTCCTGATGGCGCTGCGCGTCTCGCCCGAAAGCCGCCTCGCGCTCTACGTCCAGCCCGATCCCTGGGGCCCCGCGCCCACCGCCGCGCCCCTGCCGCACGACGCCGTCAGCGCCCTGCCCCTGAGCGCGGGCGACGGCGAGAAACACCGCTTCGTGCAGTTGATGCCGGGCGAGCCGGTGGCGCCTCTCACCGTCATCGCCACCGCCAGCGACGAGCCGGACTACGGCATGGACCTGAACCTGTGGGAGGACAGCCCCTCCGCCTGGGGGCCGCTGTACGGCTTCGGCAAGCTGCCGTTCGGCAACCCCAGCCTGAGCTTTTCCACGCAGGCGCCGTTTCACATGGGCTACTACCACGAGTCCGCCCTCATCTACGCCGCCGCCGGCTTCCTCAAGCGCACCTACCCGCTGCTGCGCGTGCACCAGTACCAGGGCCTGTCCATCCTCGCGTTCCAGAGCGGCCACCCCTACTGGGGCTGGCGCTTCGCGGGCCTGGCGGCGCACTACGTGCAAGACCTCACCCAGCCCTACCACGCCAGCCTGGCGCCGGACTTTTCCGCGACCCGGCTCATCGGCATCCAGATCCTGGCGCTGCTCGGCATGCCGGGCCCCAAGGATGACATGATCGTGCTGCTCTCCAACCGCCACTTCGTGCTCGAACGCTACGAGAGCCAGATGATCCAGGCCAGCGGCAGGGCCCGCCAGGCCACGGCGCTGGAAAACGCCCTGCACGACACCCGCACCGACGCCGGCTACGGCGCCTGGAACGACGACATGCTGCGCCACGTGGTGTCGCTGGAATCCTTCGACCTGGGCGAGGCGGTGACCGGACAGATGCTGGCCTCCGTGCCCCGGCGCTACGTGGCCGACCCGGGCTTCGACTTCGGCGTGCACGCGGGCCAGATCGACCTGATGGCCGACGTGGCCCGCCAGGGCGCCACCACCCGCACGGCGCTGGAGGACAGCATCGCCACGCTGATGCGCCACTTCGGCGCGCACAGCCGCAACCTGGTGCGCGCCATCCTGCAACAGGCGCGCCAGCCTTGAAAACGGATCATACGGGTTCGCATTCGATCGGATAACGCGGCGGGAGCCGAAGGCAGTGCTGTAGCACGGCGAGGCGAACCAACAAAGTGAGACGATTGAAGGCGAATCCGTATCAGTCGCCGGAAGGCGGCGGGTAGGCCACCGCGCGTATGTCCAGCATGCGCAGCCCGGCGGGCGTCTGCAGCGCCACCTCGTCGCCCTCGCGCGCCTTGAGCAGCGCCCGCGCCACGGGCGACACCCAGCTCACCTGCTGGCGGCCCGTGTCCACCTCGTCGATACCGAGGATGGTCACCGTGCGCTCCTCGCCGAGGTCGTCGGCATAGGTGACCGTCGCGCCGAAGAACACCTGGTCGCTGCCGAGGTGCACCGAGGGGTCGACCACCTCGGCCTTCTCCAGGCGCTGGGTGAGGAAGCGGATGCGCCGGTCGATCTCGCGCAGGCGCTTCTTGCCGTAGAGGTAGTCGCCGTTCTCCGAGCGGTCGCCGTTGAGCGCCGCCCAGTGCACCACCTCCACCACCTTGGGGCGCTCCTCGTCGATCAGCTGCAGCAGCTCGTCGCGCAGGCGCGCGTAGCCCTGCGTGGTGATGTAGTTCTTCGCCCCCGCCGGGATCTGCAGGGCCGGGGCGGCGTCTTCCTCCTCGTCGCCGTCGCTCTCCCGCGTGAAGGCCTTGTTCATGGCTTGAACCGCGTGCCCGCCCTGTCCGCGAGGGCGCCCAGCGGGTGCTCGGTGTAGAACATGCCGCCGTGGTAGAGCAAGGGGGCGCTCCCCGCGAGGTGCGTGCTGTGCAGCACCTCGCCCACCAGGATGGTGTGGTCGCCTTCCGGGTACTGGCTGCGGCTGGCGCACTCGAACACGGCGGCCGCGCCCGCGAGCACCGGCATGCCGCTTGGCCCCGGCTGCCAGGGGACGTCCGCCCAGCGCCGCTCCCCGCGCCGGGCGAAGCGCGCCGCCAGTTCGTGCTGCTGCGTGGTGAGCACGTTGATGGCGTAGCGCGCGGCCTGCGTGAAGGCTGTGAGCGAGGCCGCCTTGTGCGCCAGGCTCCAGAGCACGAGCGGCGGTTCGAGCGAGACGGAATTGAAGGAGTTGACCGTCAGCCCCACGGGCGTGCCGTCGGGCGCCAGCGTGGTCACGATGGTCACGCCCGTGGCGAACATGCCCAGCGCGTCGCGCAGCGCGCGCTGTTCGCTGGCGGGCGTGGCAAGGTGCGCGGGATGCAGGGGTTTCACGGGAGGGACGGCGGTGCGCGGCAAAGGTCGGGCCTTCGATTATCCCGGCCTTGCATACCTTGTGCTGCCGTGGGTGATGCGGGCCGCGCGCCCGCCCCGGCGCGGCTCAGCGCACCAGCAGCACCGGCACGCTGCACTTGGCCAGCACCTTGGTGCTGACCGAGCCCATCACCAGCTTGCCCAGCGCGCCATGGCCGTGCGTGCCCATGACGATGAGGTCGAACGGCGCCTGGGTGGCGACGTCCGCGATGGTGTCGGCGATCAGGCCGACCTTGGACAGGGCCTGCACCTGCACGCCCTTGAGCGCCAGGAATTCGCGCACCGGCTGCATCACGCTCTCGGCTTCGTCGGCGTAGTACTGCTCGACCGCCTCCTTGCTCAAGGCCGCGCGGGCGCGCGGGGGCAGCGCCGGCTGCACGGTGATCGCGGTGTAGCGGTGCTCGGGCCCCAGCATTTCGTTGTGGCTTGCCAGGTAATCCAGCATCTTGCGCGTGTAGGGGCTGCCATCGACAGCGAGCAGGATGTTCATCGGGCCTCCGACGGGGGTTGCAGGGAAAGTACCAGCACCATCATAAGAGGGCCCTCACGGCCCGATGGCGTCGGCGAGCGCCGCGAATTCGGCGTAGGCGATCATGAAGTCGAGCTGCTGGCCGCGGGGCGTCGTGATGCGCAGCCGCCAGTTGCCGGGCACGCCTTCCCGGTATTGGCCGGCGAGCTGGCGCACCAGCGCCATGGGCAGCGGCAGCACCAGCTCCTCGCGGTACTTGCACTGGCCCGAGAGCAGGTCGCGCACGCCGCAGGTGTTGCCGTCCGAGATCTTCTTCAGGGGCTGGGTCTGCCCGCCCTGGAGCCCTTCGAACTGCGCCGTGTCGTAGCGGCGGATCACCTCGTCCACGTAGGTCAGGGCCATCACCACGTCCACGCTCGCCGCCTCCTGGCCGGCGCCGCGTTCAGCGCGCAGGTACACCAGGTTCTGCTCGTCGGGATTTTCCTGGGGGTGCGCGGCCTGCAGGCTCCAGGCGGCGCCGCCCTCGGGGGTGCGCGTGCGCTCGATGTACCCGGCGTAGTAGCTGCTGCGGTAGCGCAGGGCGAGCGCGTCGAAGAGATCGATGTTGTCCACCGATTTGAAGCTGTACTGCCCGTCCTTCCAGCCCGTGCGCTTTTGCACCAGCGCGTAGTTGTCCTTCGAGCCCTTGGCGAAGAAGGCCAGGTAGCTGATGCGCTCGGGCGCGCCGCCCTTTTCCTGCACCGTGCTGCGGTCGGTGCCGCGGCACGAGACCGGCGTGCCATCGGCCTGGGCCAGGGTCTCGATGGTGGCGGCGCAGACGCCGTCGGGGCTGGTGGTGCAGCTCCACGATGCGCGGTGCTTGGTCGGGTTCCAGAACGAGCCCAGGCGCGATTCGCAGGTGCCCGAGAGCGTCAGGCCTGCCATCGGCAGTTCGCCGGCGTCCAGGAACAGGAAATGCACCTGGCCCTGGACGAGGGGCGCCGCCGTCTGGGCGGGGGCCAGCAAGGGGGCCAGGAACAGCGTGGCGGCGAGGAGAGGCAAACGGGAGGTCATCGCGCAAAAAGGGGGCGTTGCGGCGCGAAGGCGCCGCGCAAGGCCGCGATGGTAACGGCTGGCCCCGCGGCCCCGGGCGCGATAAACCCGCACGGGCGCCGGGATTGGCTCCCGGCGCGCAGGCGAAGGCGCCTCAGGCGTGGATGCGCTGCGCCAGCGCGGCCCGGATGTCGAGCAGCGCCTGGGGCAGGTGCCAGGCCAGCTTCTCGAAGTGCGCGTCGTGCAGCTTCAGCTCCTCGCCCCAGGCGGCGGCGTCCAGGCGCGTCACGGTGTCGAACTGCGTCGCCGAGAAATCCAGCCCCTGCCAGTTGATCTCGGCATAGTGCGGCGCGATGCCGAAGGCGGTCTGCCGGCCCTGCGCCCGGCCCTCGATGCGGTCGAGCATCCACTTGAGCACGCGCATGTTCTCGCCGTAGCCGGGCCAGACGAACTTGCCGTCCCCGCCCTTGCGGAACCAGTTGACGCAGTAGATGCGCGGCAGCGTCGCGCCTTGCGCCGCGAGCTTCTCGCCGAGGCTCAGCCAGTGCTGGAAATAGTCGCTCATGTTGTAGCCGGTGAACGGCAGCATGGCGAAGGGGTCGCGCCGCACCACGCCCTGCTGGCCGACGGCGGCCGCGGTGGTCTCGCTGCCCATGGTGGCGGCCATGTACACGCCCTCCTGCCAGTCGCGCGCCTCGGTCACGAGCGGCACGGTGGTCGAGCGCCGCCCGCCGAAGATCATCGCGTCGATCGTCACGCCCGCGGGATCGTCCCAGGCCGGATCCAGCGCCGGGTTGTTGGTCGCGGCGCAGGTGAAGCGCGCGTTGGGGTGCGCGGCCTTGGCGCCGGTCTCCTTGGCGAGCGCGGGCGTCCAGTCCTGGCCCTTCCAGTCGATCAGGTGCGCGGGCAGGTGGCCGGTGTCCTTCTCCATGCCTTCCCACCAGACGTCGCCGTCGTCGGTCAGCGCGACGTTGGTGAAGATCACGTCGCGCGCCAGGCTCAGCATGCAGTTCGGGTTGGTCTGCATGTTGGTGCCGGGCGCCACGCCGAAGTAGCCCGCCTCGGGGTTGATCGCGCGCAGGGTGCCGTCGGCCTGCGGCTTGATCCAGGCGATGTCGTCACCGATGGTCGTGACCTTCCAGCCCTCGAAGCCCTGGGGCGGCACCAGCATGGAGAAGTTGGTCTTGCCGCAGGCGCTGGGGAAGGCGGCGGCCACGTGGTACTTCTTGCCCTCGGGGTTCTGCACGCCCAGGATCAGCATGTGCTCGGCCAGCCACCCTTCGTCGCGCCCCATCGTGGAGGCGATGCGCAGCGCCAGGCACTTCTTGCCCAGCAGCGCGTTGCCGCCGTAGCCCGAGCCGTAGCTCCAGATCTCGCGCGTCTCGGGGTAGTGCACGATGTACTTGGTCTCGTTGCACGGCCAGGCGGTCTTGTCCTTCTCGCCGGCGGCCAGCGGCGCGCCCACGGTGTGCATGCAGGGCACGAAGCCGCCTTCGGCGCCGATCACGTCGTGCACCGCGCGGCCCATGCGCGTCATCAGCTTCATGTTGACGGCGACGTAGGCGCTGTCGGAAAGCTCCACGCCGATCTGCGCGATCGGGCTGCCCAGCGGGCCCATGGAGAACGGGATCACGTACATCGTGCGCCCGGCCATGCAGCCGTCGAACAGCGGCTTGAGCGTGGCGCGCATTTCGGCGGGCGCCATCCAGTTGTTGGTCGGGCCGGCGTCCTCCTTCTTTTCGGAGCAGATGAAGGTGCGGCCTTCGACGCGCGCGACGTCCGACGGGTCGGAGCAGGCGAGGTAGGAGTTGGGGCGCTTGGCCGGGTTCAGGCGCTTGAAGGTGCCGGCCTCGACGAGCTGCTGGCACAGCCGGTCGTACTCTTCCTGGCTGCCGTCGCACCAGTGGATCTTCGCGGGCTTGCACAGCGCGGCCATGTCGGCCACCCAGGCGATCAGCCGGGCATTCTTCACGTAGGCGGGGGCCTGGATGTTCAGGTCGTGGGGGGTGGGTGCGTTCATCGGCGGGCTTCCTGGAGTTGAAAACTGTCTTTTCAAAGGAAGCGAACCAGGGGCATCACACATCGGCAGGCGCTTCGTGAGGTGCGTGAGCGCTGCCTTTGAAAAAAGGGCTCTCCATCGGCCGTCGCGCAAGGCATGCGCCCGGCCGGAGCCCGATTCTAGGAATCGCCCGCGAATTTGTCCGTCGCCCTGCCGGGAAAGTTATGAAAATAAAACATAACTTTATGCAAGATATTAGGTCAAGGGAGCTTTTCCAGGATGCGGCGCAGCGAGGTCGCATCTTCCGCGCCCAGGTACTTGGTCCATGTCTTCTCGATCGCCTTGAAGACGCGCTGGATTTCGACCAGTGCCGCCTGGCCGCGCTCGGTCAGCGCAAGGATGCGGGCGCGCTGATCCTGCGGGTCGGGCATCGAAATGATGTAGCCGTTCTTCTCCAGCTGGGCGATCTGCTGGCTCACCGCCTGTTTGCTGACGCCGCAGGAACCGACGAACTGGCTTGCGCGCTGCGGCCCGCCGTGAAGGAAGCGCAGCACGTTGGCCGCGTGCGCAAGGGAGATGTCCGCGAAGTCCGACGCGGCGATGCGTTCCTCGAATTCCGCGACGAAGAGCGTCTCGGCATGGCGCAGCACCGCGGACAGTGGGCGCCTGCCATGCACGCTTTGGGGTTTCTGCTCATCAACCATGGACCCCACTATAACCGTTGGTCAATGGCTTGTCAGTCAAGTACTTGACTTATTGAAAAAACCGGCGCATACTCGTCAACAGCTTGACTATAAACCCCTAGCCGAGCAGTTCCTCAATCGTCACGAGAGATTCGGAGAAATCCATGAGTACCACCTTCCCAGTGAAGACCGGCTTGAACGATCAGGGCAGGGCCCTGTCGAAGCCGATGTCCGCCACGTTCCTCTTGATCACCGTCCTCGTCGTTGCCGCGTCGCTTCGCGCAGCGATCACCTCCGTCGGTCCGCTGCTCACGCTGATCGGCAACGACACCCATCTCAGCAAGTCGGCGCTCGGCCTGCTGGGGGCGATCCCGCTGGCTGCGTTCGCGATCGTCTCGCCCCTGGTGCAATGGCTCGTCAAGCGCTTCGGTACCGAGCGTGCGGTCCTGCTTGCGCTGGTCGTGCTGACCGGTGCCACCGTGCTCCGCTCCATCCCCGGCTGGGACGGCTGGTTGTGGATCGGAACAGCGATCATCGGCGCCGCGATCGCCGTCGGCAACGTGCTGCTGCCCACGATCGTCAAGCGCGACTTCCCGAATCATGTCGCCGCGGCCACCGGTGGCTACGTGGCGGTGCTCAGCGGATTCGCCGCCCTCGCGTCCGGCATCGCGCTGCCCCTCGGCAACGAGTTCGGCTGGCGGATTTCCGTCGGTGCCGGCGCGCTCCTCTCGCTGATCGGCGCGATCGTCTGGCTGCCCCGCCTGCGGCACCAGGTCACTGTGAAGACCGCTGCTGAACCGCCTTCGCCCGGTTCCATGTGGCGCGCACCGGTCGCGTGGTGGGTGGCCATGTTCTTTGCGGCCCAGATGGCGAACTTCTACCTGCTGATCACCTGGCTGCCGACAATCGAAAAGCACACCGGACAGAGCGCGGTCGCCGGCGGATGGCACCTGTTCGTGTTCCAGGCGGCGGGCATCGTCGGCGGCTTGCTGATCCCCCGCTTGATGCGTGGACGCGCGGATCTGCGCGCCGTGTCGACCGCAGTCGCCCTGACCATGGTCGCGGCGATGGTGGGCCTGCTCCTCGCGCCTGCCCTGGTGGTGTTGTGGGCGATCGTCGGCGGCATGAGCGCCGGCGCCGCCCTGGTGATCGGCCTGACCTTCATCGCGGCCCGCGCAAGGCACACCACGGACGCAGGTCGTCTTTCCGGGATGGCGCAGTCGCTGGGGTACGCGCTGGCAATGGTGGGGCCGATCCTCGCGGGGTACCTGCTCGACAAGACCAACGCCTGGCAGGCTCCCGTACTGCTCGTGCTGGTGATCGCCGTGCTGCAGTTGATCGTCGGGCTGTTCGCGGGCCAAGACCGGCACACCCACCCCGCGCAGTAGTTATCAGAAGCACCTTTCAAACCTTCTCAAATGATTGGACAACCATGACTTCCCCAACCCCGCTCCGCATCGATTTCGTTTCCGACGTCGCCTGCCCGTGGTGCGCCATCGGCCTGGCCAGCCTGCAGCAGGCGCTGACGCGGCTGGATGGAACCGTGAATGCGCAAATCCATCTGCAACCTTTCGAGGTCAATCCGCAGCTGCCGCCCGAAGGCGAGGACGCCAACGAACGCCAGATGGGCAAGTACGGCATCAGCGAAGAACAGCTCGAAGCCAGGCGCGCCGTGATCCGCGAACGCGCCGCGGCGTTCGGAATCGCCTTCAACACGCACAAGGGCAGCCGCGTCTATGGCACCTTCGATGCGCACCGCCTGCTGCATTGGGCCGAGCTGCAAAACCGCGCGCTGGCCCTGGCGCTGAAACGCATACTGCAGCGCGCCTATTTCAGCGATGACGAAAATATTTCCAATCACGAGGTGCTGGTGCGGCTCGCGCGCGAAGCCGGGCTGGATGCCGACGCTGCCCGCCGCGTGCTGGAGGGCGGCGAATACGCCGATGCCGTGCGCACGCAGGAGCGCCATTTCCAGCAGGCTGGCGTCCATTCGGTGCCGACGATCATCATCAATGGGCAACACCTGATTTCCGGTGGGCAGCCGCCGGAGGTGTTCGAGCAGGCGCTGCGCCAAATCGCGGGCGCGAACGGGGCTTGAGAAAGAAAGGCCTCACCATGACCCGTCCATCATCTCCCGCCACGCGCAGGCCACCCTTCGACCCTGAACTGGTCACCACGCTCGAGAAGCTCACGGCAGCCGAGCCGCGCGTGGTGTCGCCGCAGGCGCTGGCTATCAGGCGCCAGCGCTACGCGGACGCCGCACGCACCCTCGATCACACCGCCGGTGGTGCCGTGACCATGGAAGAACTCGACGTCCCAGGCCCCGAGGGCGGCGCCGACGTGTATCTGACGCTGCTTCGGCCGTCGACTGGATCGATGCCCCTGCCCCTGCCCGCGATCTACTTCATCCACGGTGGCGGGATGGTCCTGGGCGACCGCTACGCGGGCATCGACGCACTCGTGCCTTATGCGGCCGATGGATCGGCCGTTGTCGTGTCCGTCGAGTACCGGCTGGCGCCCGAGCATCCGCATCCCGCACCGATCGACGACTGCTATGCGGGCATCCTCTGGCTCGCCCGCAATGCGCGGGAACTCGGCATCGACCCCGACCGGATCATCGTGATGGGCGTGAGTGCGGGCGCCGGGCTCGCCGCGGGCATCGCGCTGCTCGCGCGCGACCGCGGCTTTCCCGCCCTCTCCCACCAGATCCTGCTCAGGCCGATGCTGGACGACCGGATGCAAACGCACAGTAGCCAGATGCTCGATGGCGAGGGAGTCTGGGACCGCAACGAGAACGCGTTCGGGTGGGCCGCACTCCTCGGAGGGCCAAGCGAGGTGTCGCCTTACGCCGCGCCGTCACGCGCCGAGGATCTCAGCGGGCTTCCCCGGACGTATCTCGACACGGGGTCGGCAGACACCTTCCGCGACGAGACCCTCGAATACGCGGGCCGGTTGTCGGCGCACGGCGTCAGCGTCGACCTTCACGTGTGGGGCGGCGGATTCCACGGGTTCGAGAACCAAGTGCCCGACGCCGCGCTATCCCGCATCTGCCGCACGGTGCAGGACGAGTTCATCCGACGCGCGCTCGCCCCGGCCAGGCAGGCGAAGGGATGAGCGGCCGCAAGGCCCAGGGCCCGCCAGTCCGAAGTCATGGTGAAACGAAAAAGCCCCGCATCGCGGGGCTCTTGGTGTGCGGGCGCGGCCCGTTCAGCCGACGGTCACGGCGATCATCGCCAGGATGAAGATCAGCATCGCGCCATAGGCCGGGATGATGAAGGGAATGACCGAGGTCACGCTTTCCACGGCGTCCACTTCGGAGGCGGGTTCGTGGGCGGTACTGGATGAATCGGACATCGTGTGGGCTCCTGACATTCTTTTGGTGGGCACGTACTTGCGGCAAGTGTAGCGCGAAGCCGCTCAGGCCGCGCCGGTGCGCTGGAACAGCGCGCCGGGCAGGCGCGCGACGCGGCCGGCCAGCTCCAGTTCGAGCAGGCGCACCTGGAGGGCCGCGGCATCCATGCCGGTGCGGGCGACCAGCGCGTCGATGTCGGCGGGATCGAACCCCAGGGCCTGCAGGACGGGGTCGTCCTCGGGCGGCACGGCGCGGGGGGCCGTCCCGCCGTGCGCCGCGGCGGGGACGGGCGCAGGGGCGGGTAGGTTCAGCTCTTCCAGGATGTCCTGCACCGTCTCCACGAGCTTGGCGCCCTGGCGCAGGAGCGCGTGGCAGCCGCGCGACTGCGGCGCGTGGATGGAACCCGGGATGGCGAAGACCTCGCGCCCCTGTTCGCTGGCCAGCCGGGCGGTGATCAGCGAGCCCGAGGCAAGCGCGGCCTCCACCACCAGCGTGCCCTTGGAGAGCCCGGAGATGATGCGGTTGCGCCGCGGAAAATTGGCGGCCAGCGGCGGGGTGCCCAGCGGGTATTCGCTGATCAGGAGGCCGCTGTCGGCGATGCGCGCGGCCAGGGCCTGGTGGGCGCGGGGATAGACCTGATCCAGCCCGGTGCCCACGACGGCGATCGTGGCGGGGCTGGCCTCGTCGGGCGCGGCCGCCAGCGCGCCCTCGTGCGCCGCGCCATCGACGCCGCGCGCCAGCCCGGAAACGATGCACAGCCCGGCCTCGCGCAGCGCCTGGCCGAAGCGGCGGGCGTTCTGGGCGCCCTGCGCCGTGGGGTTGCGGCTGCCGACGATGGCCAGCATGGCGCCGGGCAGCGGTGCATCTTCTTGAAGGAAGCGTGCCGCGCCTTCGACGTACAGCAGCACCGGCGGGTCTTCGATGGCCAGCAGCGCGGGCGGGTAGCGCGGGTCCGCCAGGGTGACGATGGCGCGCGCGTGCCGCGCGTCGGGCGGGGTTTGCAGCCACTGGCGGGTGCGTTCGATCTGCGCGTCCAGCGCCTCGCCGCTGTGCCGGTGCAGGGCTTGCGCCTGCGCGGCGGTGAGGCAGGCGCCCCAGTCGCCAGGCGTCCGCGCGAGGATGGCCTGAGGCAGCCCGAAGCGCGCCAGCAGCTTGCGCGCCGCGGCCGAGCCGAGGCCGGGCGCCGTGGTCAGGCGCAGCCAGGCGGCGAGTTCGCCCCGCTCCACCGGCGGTGTCTTACTTCGGGTTGACCAGGTGGTCGCCCACCTGCACGGTGTCGCTGACGCGCAGCAGCAGGGCGTAGGAGACGCGCTCGAAGGTGCGGAACACCATCGCGGTGCCGTTGACCTCGCTGGGCAGCTTGATCGTGGCCTTGTGCTCGTCGGTCTTGTCCTGGATGTGCTCGCCGCCGCTGAGCAGGCTCAGCACCTGGCCGACTTCCATGCCGTCCTGCGTGCCGCGGTTGATCGCCACCACCTGGTTCTGGCCGGCGTACCTCAGCGCGGTGCTGCCGTACAGCGAGACCACCTGAGCATCCACGGGCTGCCTGGGCGCGCGCGGCACGTAGTTCACGAAGCCGCGCTTGGCCGCGGGCAGCAGCCGGTCGCCGGGGCGCACTTCTTCCTTGACGCCCGACAGGTCGATGGTGGCGGGCACGAGGTCCACCTGGACCTTGCCCTCCTCGCCGGCCGGGCTTTCCTGCTCGGACTCGCCGCGCACCAGCGTGGCGCGGGCCACGTACTGCGCCTCGTAGCCCAGGATCTCGCCAGTGCCGGGGTCTTTCATCGGCACCAGGTTGCGGTAGACGCGCCACTGGCGCGGCGTGTCCGGGGTCATCTCCAGCGGGCTGCCGTCCGGCCCCCTCACGTAGGCGCGGTCGCCGTTGCCGATGATGGTGTGCTCGCCGCGCGTGGCCACGATCCGGGGCGCCTGCTCGAACGCGAGCTCGTCCACGACCTCGGGTTCGACGAGGAAGGGCTCGATCAGCTGCGGGTTGAGCGTGGGCAGCGCGCTGTCGGACAGGCTTTCGTAGCGCGTGCGCGGCGAGACGCGGATGGTCTCCTGCGGCCCGCCGGTGCTCAGCCGCGCGTAGCCCCCGCTCTTGTCGAGGTAGAGCGTCTGCCCGGGGTAGATCAGATGGGGGTTGGCGATGGCCTGGAGGTTCATGCCCCAGAGCTCGGGCCAGCGCCAGGGTTGCTTGAGGTAGACGCCGGAAATGCCCCACAGGGTGTCGCCGCGCTTGACCACGTAGGTGTCGGGCGCGTTGGGGGCGAGGTCGGCCACGGGGATGCCGCGCGCCGCCACCTGCTGGGCCGCGCTGCGCTGCTGGGGAGAGACCGGAAACTTTTGTGCCCAGGCGGCGCCCGAAGGCAGGGTGCACAGCAGCGCGGCGGCGATGATCGACGCGATGGCCGTCGTGGGGCTGGGGGTGGCTGCTGTCGTGGCGTGGCTTTTGTCTTGCATGTGGAAAATCCCTCTTGCCTGCGCGCGGCCTTGGCCCGCGTGCGCGATAAGCACAAATCAAGAGAGATTTTCAATCCAAGCTCTTGATTGGGCAACGATTATTGCCCTTCACGCGACTCTCGCGCTTGAAAGTGGCGAGAATAACGACATATTTGGTACTTCCCATGGCAATTCTTCCCATCCTCCGTTATCCCGATGCGCGGCTGCACAAGGTGGCCAAGCCGGTGCAGGCCGTCGATGCGCGCATCCGCACGCTGGTGGCCGACATGATCGCCACCATGTACTCGGCCGAGGGCATCGGCCTGGCGGCGACGCAGGTGGACGTGCACGAGCGCGTGATCGTGATCGACGTCTCCGAGACGCGCGACCAGCCCCTGGTGCTGATCAACCCGCAGACCCTGTGGCTGAGCGAGGAAAAGCACCTGGGCGACGAGGGCTGCCTGTCGGTGCCCGGCATCTACGAGCGCGTGGAGCGTTCGGCGGCGGTGCGCGTGCAGGCGCTCGACGCCGACGGGGCCTCGCGCGTGATCGAGGCGCAGGACCTGCTGGCCGTGTGCATCCAGCACGAGATGGACCACCTCATGGGGCGGGTGTTCGTGGACTACCTCTCGGCCCTCAAGCGCGGCCGCATCAAGACCAAGCTGCTCAAGCAGGAAAAAGAGGCCAGGCAGGCGCCGGTGAACGCATGACACGGCTGCTGCGCTACGCCCTGCTTGCCGGCGCCGGCGCGCTGATCGCGGGCTGCGCGGCGCCGCCGCAGTGGCAGAAACCCGGCACGCCGCGCGCCGAGATCGAGCGCGCGATGGGCCGGCCCACGCTGGTCGAGCCGCTCGCTGGCGGCGGCGAACGCCTGCTCTACAGTCGCCAGCCCGCCGGGCAGCAGGTCTACCACATGGATTTCGATGCCGGCGACCGCCTGGTGCGGGTGACGCAGGTGCTGACCGAGGCGCGGTTCCAGGCCCTGCGCAACAACGTGGACACGCGCGCCAGCGTGCTGGCTACCTTCGGCCCGCCGGCGCTCGTGGAGCATGTCGCGCGCTTCGACGGCGACATCTGGACCTACCGGCTGCTGGAGAACCTCACGCCCCGCCAGGCGCACGTGCACATCGACCCGTCGGGCGTCGTGCGGCGCGTGATGTTCACCGACGAAATCCTCGGCGATTTCGATCCCGGACGCTGAGGCCCCACCGGATGCGCATCGTTTTCGCCGGCACACCCGAGTTCGCGCGGGCGGCGCTGCAGGCGCTGATCGCCGCCGGCCACGAGGTGGCGCTGGTGCTCACCCAGCCCGACCGACCGGCCGGGCGCGGCATGCAGCTGCAGGCCTCGCCCGTCAAGCAGTGCGCGCTCGCCCACGGCCTGGCCGTGGCGCAGCCGCGCAGCCTGCGCCTCGACGGCCAATACCCGCAGGACGCGCAGGCGGCCCGGCAGCAGCTCGCGCAGGCGCGGGCCGAGGCGATGGTGGTGGCCGCCTACGGGCTGATCCTGCCGCAGTGGGTGCTGGACCTGCCGCGCCACGGGTGCCTGAACATCCACGCGAGCCTGCTGCCGCGCTGGCGGGGCGCCGCGCCCATCCACCGCGCCATCGAAGCGGGCGACGGCGAGACGGGCGTGACCATCATGCAGATGGATGCGGGGCTCGATACCGGCGCCATGCTGCTGCGCGAGGCCGTGCCCATCGCGCCCGAGGACACCACGGGCCGCCTGCACGACCGGCTGGCCGCGCTGGGCGCCCAGCTCATCGTGCGCGCGCTCGACGCGCTGGCCCGGGGCGAACTGCGGGCCACGCCGCAGCCCGGGGAGGGGGCGACCTATGCGCGCAAGGTGGAGAAGGCGGAAAGCGTGATCGACTGGTCCCTGCCCGCGGAGGCGGTGATGCGCAAGGTGCATGCGTTCAACCCGTTCCCGGGCGCGCAGACGGTGCATGCCGGCGTGGCGCTCAAGATCTGGGATCTTGAAATCGATAGCGCGCAGCGCTTGCCTGGTGCGCGCTGTGGGCAGATTTTGTCTGCAAACCCGCAGGGCATCGCCGTGGCCTGCGGCGAGGGCGGCGTGCTCAGGCTCACGGTGCTGCAGCGCGCGGGCGGCAAGCGCCTGCCCGCGGCCGATTTCCTGCGCGGCCATGCCCTGGTGCCGGGCGACGTGCTGGGGGCGGGCGGCGCGTGACGCGGGGCGCGGCCTCCCTTCATGCCGTCTGGCAGGTGGTGCGCAGCCCGCACTACCGGCTGGGCGCGCTGGACATGACGGGCCTGGCACTGGGCATCGCCGCCTGGGGCCTGGTGACGGGCGTGGCCATGGTCAAGACCGGGATGACGGTGACCATGGCGGTCATCATGACACTCGCCGTGTTCGCCGGCAGCGCGCAGCTGGCGGTGCTGCCGCTCATGGCCACGGGCGCGCCGCTGTGGGTGATCTGGCTCACCGCCACCTGCGTGAACCTGCGCTTCGTGATCTTCAGCAGCCTGTGGCGCGACTATTTCGGGCGCCTGCCGCGCTGGCACCGCATCCTCATCGGCTACCTGAGCGGCGATGTGATCTTCGTCGGCTTCCTCAAGCGCTTCCCCAGCCCCGAGCCGCAGCCCGAGCAGGTGCCCTACTTCTGGGGCGCGGCCACCGTGCTCTGGCTGGCGTGGCAGGTGGCCTCGATCGCCGGCATCGTGCTGGCCGACGCGGTGCCGCTGGAGTGGGGCCTGGGCTTCGCCGGGGTGCTGGCGCTGCTGGGCATCCTGCTGGCGATGCTCGTGGACCGCGCGAGCTGGCTGGCCACGCTCACGGGCTGCACCGCGGCCGTGGCAGCGTATGCGCTGCCGCTCAAGCTCAACATCCTGCTGGCGGTCGCGGCGGCGGTGACCGTGGGGCTGGCGGCCGAATCGCTCGACCGCGCGCGCCGGCGCACGCAGGAGCGCACGGCCCTCGCGCGGGGGGAAGGGGAAGGCCGGCCATGAACCAGCCCTGGTGGCTCATGCTGATCATCATCGCCGGGCTCACGCTGGTCACGGTCGTCACGCGCGCGTTCTTCCTCATCGCCGACCGCGAGCTGCCGCTGCTCGACTGGCTGCGCCGCGGGCTCAAGTACGCGCCGCTGGCGGCCATCGCGGCCGTCGTCGCGCCCGAGGTGCTGATGCGCGACGGCCACCTGATCCAGACCCTGGCCGACGCGCGCGTGCCCGCCGTGGTGCTGGCCAGCGCGTGGTATTTCTGGCAGCGCGGCATCCTGGGCACCATCGTCGTCGGCATGGCCGTCTACCTGCCTTTGCATATTGCAATGGGCTGGTAAGGACGGCTTCCTACAATCGCGCGCGCCGCTTTTGGCCGAACCGGACCGCACATCATGGACATCCTTCGTTTCTCAGACCTCTGCGCCCAGGGCCGGGCCCGTGGCAAGCGCGTGTTCATCCGCGCCGACCTGAACGTGCCGCTCGACGGCGCGCGCATCACCGAAGACACCCGCATCCGCGCCTCGCTGCCGTGCATCCGCATGGCGCTGGAGGCGGGCGCGGCGGTCATGGTCACGAGCCACCTGGGCCGCCCGACCGAGGGCCGGATGCGCCCCGAGGATTCGCTGGCGCCGGTGGCCGCGCGCCTGGCCGAACTCCTGGGGCGCGAAGTGCCGCTGCGCGCCGACTGGGTGGCGGGGGTGGACGTGGCCCCGGGCCAGGTGGTGCTGCTGGAAAACTGCCGCGTGAACCCGGGCGAGAAAAAGAACGACCCCGCGCTGGCGCGGCAGATGGCGCGGCTGTGCGACATCTACGTGAACGACGCCTTCGGCACCGCCCACCGCGCCGAGGGCACGACCTACGGCATCGCCGAATACGCGCCCATCGCCTGCGCCGGCCCGCTGCTGGCGGCCGAGATCGATGCCCTGACCCAGGCCCTGGCGCACCCCAAGCGCCCGCTCGTGGCCATCGTCGCGGGCTCCAAGGTGTCCACCAAGCTCACCATCCTGCAGAGCCTGGCGAGCAAGGTCGACCGGCTCATCGTCGGCGGCGGCATCGCCAACACCTTCATGCTGGCGGCGGGCCTGCCGATCGGCAAGAGCCTGGCCGAGCCCGCCCTGGTGGACGAGGCCCGGGCCGTCATGGCCGCCATGGCCGCGCGCGGCGCCGAGGTGCCGATCCCGACCGACGTGGTGGTGGCGAGCGAGTTCAGCGCGGATGCGCCGGCCACCCTCAAGCGGGCCGACGCGGTGCAGGCGTCCGACATGATCCTGGACATCGGGCCCGAGACCGCCGCGCTGCTGGCCGCGCAGCTCCAGGCCGCGGGCACGATCGTCTGGAACGGGCCGGTCGGCGTCTTCGAGTTCGAGGCCTTCGCCCACGGCACCGAGACCATCGCCCGTGCCATCGCCGCCAGCCCAGCCTTCAGCATCGCCGGCGGCGGCGACACGCTGGCGGCGATCGCCCGCTTCGGCATCGAGGAAAAGGTGAGCTACATCTCCACCGGGGGCGGCGCCTTCCTCGAAGTGCTCGAAGGCAAGCAGCTGCCCGCGTTCGAAATCCTGCAGCGCCGCGCACAGTTGCAGCCGTAACTTGCGAGCGCGTGCGAACAAAACAACACAATCTCCCGTCTTCGACCGGCAATCGCTGCGAGAGGGTTTGCCTTTCGCGCGTTTGGTGCTAAAAATGACGTTCGAGCCAGTGGGATGCGCATGATTGCGCCTCGCGGCGTCATCAATCAGAGGAGAGGATCATGTCCTTGACCAGGGCTCTCACATGGACCGCCGCCGCCGCTGCCCTCATGGCACTGGTGGGCTGCGAAACCGCCCCGATCCCGGTGGCGAAGAACTTCGAATACACCAGCCAGTACAAGGTGCGCTCCGCCGGGCATTGGGACCTGGTGGCGCGCGACGTGGCCTCGCAGACCCGCGCCATGCTGGCGTCGGTCGGCGTCGCCGACAGCACGCCGCTGCACGTGGTGGCGCCCCACAACCCCAGCGCGTTCGACCTGGGCTTCCGCGATTTCCTGATCACGCAGCTGGTGCATGACGGCGCCGTCGTGCGCACCGATCCGGCTTCGGCGCTGGCGGTCAGCTACAGCACCCAGGTCGTGCGCCACAACAGCGATCGCCCGCACTTCATCCCGGGCGCGTTCACCATGCTCGCCGGCGGCCTGGCCGCGGCCTACGGCCTGCGCCTGGAGCACATCGACACCAAGATCGCCGCCGGCCTGGGGCTGGCCGTGGGCCTGGATTACGCCAACAGCATCAATTCGGGCGGCCCGACCAACACCGAGCTGATCCTCACGACCACGGTCACGCGCGATGGCCAGTACGTCGCGCGCAAGACCGACGTGTATTACCTTGAAAACGTCGATACGCCGCTGTTCGTGCGGCCTTCGTACTACCGAGCTGTCAACATGAAGGTGGTCTCGCAATGAAACGCGCACTTGCCCTGAGCCTGGTCGCCACGCTGCTTGCCGCGGGCTGCGCGCAGCAGTCCGTGCAGATCCGCCCCGAACCGACCTACCAGCAGGCGGCCCAGGCCCCCATGCTGCAAAGCAGCCGGGATGCCGTCAACCACCTGCTGGCGGGCTTGGACATCTCCGCCACCGGGCCGGGCCCGGTGCTGGTGGCCACCATGGTCAACGTCAACGACCTCAACAGCGCGGCCCCGCTCGGGCGCACGCTCTCCGAGCAGTACGCCAACGCCGTGGCCATGAGCGGCTTCGACGTCAAGGAAATCAAGCTGCGCGGCGCGGTGTTCATCAAGCAGGACGCGGGCGAGCTGCTGCTCTCGCGCGAGATCAAGGACATCGCGCGCCAGCACAACGCCTCCATGGTGCTCGTGGGCACCTATTCGCCGGCGGCCAATTTCACCTACGTGAGCCTGAAGCTCGTGCGCATGGAAGACAGCCGCATCATCCGCGGCTACGACTACGCGCTGCCGGTGGACCGCGACGTGAGGCAATTGCTGGTACAGGCCCGCTGAGCCGCGCCTCCCGCCCCGAACAAGCCGCCTCTAGGGGCGGCTTTTTCATGGGACGCGCGCCGGCCGCAGCACCGAGGCGATCGCCAGCACGATGAGCGCCATCGCGCTCCAGTCCTGCCAGTGCAGCGGCTCGTGCAGCCACCAGGCGCCGACGAAGACGCCGATCACCGGGATCATCATCACGCTGAGCGTGGAGGCGATCGGCGGCAGCGTGCGCGCCAGGAAGAACCAGGCCGTCTGCGCGAAGGCGAGCGCCAGCACCGCGTTGTAGAGGATGCCGAGGGTGGCCGCCGTGCCCGGCAGGTGCCACTGGCCGCCCTCCACCGCCCAGGCCAGCGGCGTGAGCGCCGCGGCCGACAGCAGCGTCATCCAGAAGGTGAGCGTGAGCAGCGGCACCGGCGGGGCGGATCGGCGCAGCAGCTGCGTGCCCAGCGCCCACGAGCATGCCGCGGCCAGCATCAGCGCCACGCCCGCGCCGCTGCCCGTGAGGCGGGCGATTTCGTTCCACAGCAGCAGGGTGACCCCGGCGGCGGCCGCGGCCACGCCCGTCCAGCCGCGCGGGCTCATTCCATTTCCAATTCAATAGATTAATAATTGCCATGTCAATTCCCCTTGAAGGAGATCGACATGGCGAGAACTGCAAGAGGTGCGAGCAGCCTGGAGTGGGCGCGCGACGTGCTGGCGCGGGCGCAAACGGTCGAGCAGTTGCGGCAGGCGCAAGCGGTGGTGCTGCCGCTGGACTATGGGCTGAGCCTGGAGCAAACGGCGCGCGCGATCGGTCGCTCGGTGCCGTGGACGTGCCGGCTGCGCAATCGCTTCCTGGCCGGCGAGATCGTCGGTGACGGCCAGCGCCAATCGCGCGGTGGGCGCCGGCGCCAGAATATGACCACCGAGCAAGAGCGCGAGTTGCTGGCGCCGTTCCTGGAGCGAGCCAGCACGGGAGGCATTCTGGTCGTCAGCCAGGTCAAGGCAGAGATCGAAGCCCG
>OFJB01000120.1_pt1 | contig 44647 bp, 42 predicted proteins | sample 1775081 | NCBI WGS metagenome assembly OFJB01 (sample SAMN08195771, study PRJEB24354) | sludge metagenome | isolation source: initial sludge from phenol fed wastewater aerobic bioreactor | place: India: Nagpur | collected 2016-06-05
ACCGGCGACATCTACGCCATCACCTGCGGCGAGCCCATGGGCGCGCCCGGCGGCACCAACATGCTCAAGATCTGCCGCGTGGGCTGACACTTTTTCATGGGGCCACTTGCATGACTTTCGTTCTGTACTGGCCCCTGTGGCTGTCCTCGCTGGCCTTCTACGCGGTGTTCGCCGGCGCCGCGCTGGCGCTGTCGCTGGCCGCCAGCGCCTGGGTGCGGCGCAGCCCCGCGCGCCAGGCGGCGGTGGGCGGCCTGGTGGGCACCATCGGCTCGCCCATGATGGCGGGCTTTCTGTTCTGGATGGGCCTGATGGCCGCGGTCGAGCTGCGCGACGTGGACGATGCCGAGCGCGCCGTGCGCGCCGAGGTGTCGGCCATCCACGCGCTGCACACCCTGGGCGCCAGCGCCGCGCCGGCCACGGCCGCCGCCTGGTCGGAGCAGCTGGCCGCCTACGGCCAGCAGGTGCTGGCGCGCGAATGGCCCGCCATGAGCTGGCGCGGCGCCGACGCCGCCACCGGCCGGCAGCTGGCGCGCCTGCGCACCGACGCGCTGCAGCGCTTTGCCGCCGAGCCGCCCGAGCTGCGCGGCGCGCTCGAGCGGGGCGTGCAGGCCTTGTCGGCCGCGCGCGACATGCGCCTGACGGTGGCGGCCGGCCACATCCCCGTGCTGCTGTGGCGCGCCATGCTGATCTGCGCCGTCATCGTGCTGGCGTTCGCCGCGCTGACGCACGCCAACCAGGCGCGCGCCAGCCGCTGGATGACGCTGCTGCTGGGCCTGTTCATCGGCGTGCAGGTGCACGCGGTGTACGTCATCGACCGGCCCTTCGAGGGCGCCATCGCCATCGGCGACGCGCCGCTGCGCGCGGCGGTGCAGCTGGTGCAGGCGGGCCAGGCCGCGCCAGCCGTGCCGCCGGGCGCCGGCCGGTAAAATCGAGGGATTCGCGGGCGCGCGCCGCCCGCCGGTTTTTTGAACCCTCGGAGGACTGTCCCATGCCACTCGTTTCCATGCGCGAGCTGCTCGACCACGCGGCCGAGCACAACTACGGCATTCCCGCCTTCAACGTCAACAACCTGGAGCAGGTGCAGGCCGTCATGTCGGCCGCCGACGAGGTCGGCGCGCCCGTCATCCTGCAGGCCAGCGCCGGCGCGCGCAAGTACGCGGGCGAGCACTTCATCAAGTACCTCATCCAGGCCGCGGCCGAGGCGTATCCGCACATCCCGATGGTGATGCACCAGGATCACGGCACCAGCCCGGCGGTGTGCGCCGGCGCGCTCAAGCTGGGCTTCGGCTCCGTCATGATGGACGGCAGCCTGCGCGAAGACGGCAAGACCCCGGCCGACTTCGACTACAACGTCGCGGTCACCCAGGAGGTCGTCGCCATGGCGCACAAGGCGGGCGCCACGGTGGAGGGCGAGCTGGGCTGCCTGGGCAGCCTGGAGACGGGCGAGGCCGGCGAGGAAGACGGCATCGGCGCGGCCGGCAAGCTCAGCCACAGCCAGCTGCTGACCGACCCCGAGGAAGCCGCCGCTTTCGTCAAGGCCACGCAGCTCGACGCGCTGGCGATCGCCATCGGCACCAGCCACGGCGCCTACAAGTTCACCCGCCCGCCCACGGGCGACGTGCTGGCCATCAGCCGCGTGAAGGAAATCCACGCCCGCATCCCCAACACGCACCTGGTGATGCACGGCTCCAGCAGCGTGCCGCAGGAGTTGCTGGCCATCATCAACCAGTACGGCGGCAAGATGAAGCAGACCTGGGGCGTGCCGGTCAAGGAAATCCAGGAAGCCATCAAGCACGGCGTGCGCAAGATCAACATCGACACCGACATCCGCATGGCCATGACCGGCGCGGTGCGCCAGTTCCAGGCCGAGAGCCCCGACAAGTTCGACATGCGCGAGTGGATGAAGCCCGCGCGCGAGGCCGCCAAGGCCGTATGCAAGCAGCGCTACCTGGAGTTCGGCTGCGAAGGCCAGGGCAGCAAGATCAAGGGCCTGCCGCTGTCGGCCATGGCCGACCAATACGCCAAGGGCGAGCTGGCGCAGCGCGTCGTCTGAGCGTCGCGGTCGCTATCCAATCAGAAGCTGCTCGCGCTTGTTTGCCAGGCGCCAGCGGCTTTTTTCTTTCATAAACTTTTGACAAGCACCATGACCGCCGCCGCCCTGCACACCAGCCAGCTCCACAGCCTGCCTCTGCTCGCGCGCGGCAAGGTGCGCGACAACTACGCCGTCGGCAGCGACCGCATCCTGATGGTGGCCAGCGACCGCATCAGCGCCTTCGACGTCATCATGGGCCAGCCCATCCCGGGCAAGGGCGCCCTGCTCACGCAGATGGCGCTGTGGTGGTTCGAGCAGCTCAAGGACATCGTGCCCAACCACCTGACCGGCGACGCGCCCGAAAGCGTGGTGGCGCCCGACGAGGTGGCGCAGGTGGCCGGGCGCAGCATGCTGGTGCAGCGTCTCAAGCCCATCCCGGTCGAGGCCGTGGTGCGCGGTTATCTGGCCGGCAGCGGCTGGAAGGAATACCAGCAAGGCCAGGCGGTCTGCGGCGTGGCGCTGCCCGCCGGCCTGAAGAACGCCAGCAAGCTGCCGCAGCCCATCTACACGCCCGCCGCCAAGGCCGAGGTGGGCGAGCACGACGAGAACATCACCTACGAGCGCACGGTGCAGATGATCGGCCCCGCGCTCGCCGCGCAGATCCGCGACATCAGCATCCGCCTGTACGAGCGCGCCGCCGCCATCGCCCTGGCCAAGGGCATCATCATTGCCGACACCAAGTTCGAGTTCGGCCTGGACGCCGCCGGCACCCTGGTGCTGATGGACGAGGTGCTCACGCCCGATTCCTCGCGCTACTGGCCGTTGGAGGGCTACCAGGAAGGCGCCAACCCGCCCAGCTTCGACAAGCAATACCTGCGCGACTGGCTGGAGACCGCGCAGGTGGCTGGCAAGCCCTGGAACAAGACCGCGCCCGCGCCCGAGCTGCCGGCCGAGGTGATCGCGCAGACGGCGGCGAAGTACCGCGAGGCGATGAGCCGGCTGGTGGGGTGACCTTACCAGCGCGTGGCCTTCAGGCGCTGACCTGTCGGTATCCCCACTCCACCCAAGGCATCAGCGCCTCCAGGTCGCTTTGTTCCACCGTCGCGCCGCACCAGATGCGCAGGCCGGGCGGGGCGTCCTTGTAGGCGGCGATGTCGTAGGCCACGCCTTCGGTCTCCAGCAGCTTGGCCAGCGCCTTGACCTTGTCGGCGGGCAAATCGAGTGTGAGGCACACGCTGGTGTTGCTGCGGGTTTCGGGCGCCTGCGCCAGAAAGTGGATCCACGGGTGCGTGGCGACGAAGTCCTCGACCACCTTCAGATTGGCCTGGCTGCGCGCGATGGTGCCGGCCACGCCGCCCACGCTGTCGCACCACGCCAGCGCGTCCAGGTAGTCGGCCACGCACAGCATGCTGGGGGTGTTGATGGGGCTGCCGGCAAAGATGTCTTCCATCAGCTTGCCACCGCTGGTCAGGCGGAAGATCTTGGGCAGGGGCCAGGGTGGCGTGTAGTTTTCCAACCGCCGGGCGGCGCGCGGGCTGAGGATCAGCATGCCGTGGGCGCCTTCGCCGCCCAGCACTTTCTGCCACGAGTAGGTCACCACGTCCAGCTTGTGCCAGGGCAGGTCCATGGCGAAGACGGCGCTGGTGGCGTCGCAAATCGTCAGGCCGGCGCGGTCATCGGCAATCCAGTCGCCGTCGGGCACGCGCACGCCGCTGGTGGTGCCGTTCCAGGTGAAGACCACGTCGTGGTCGAAGTTGACCTTGCCGAGGTCGGGCAGCTGGCCGTAGCCGGCTTCGTGGCGCGTCACGTCCTGCAGCTTGAGCTGGCTGACCACGTCCTTCACCCAGCCGCTGCCGAACGATTCCCACGCCAGCATGTCCACCCCGCGCGGGCCCAGCAGCGACCACAGCGCCAGCTCCACCGCGCCGGTGTCCGATGCCGGCACGGTGCCCACGCGGTAGCCCGCGGGCAGGCCCAGGATGCGCGCCGTCTCGCTGCTGCACGCGCCCAGCAGCTCCTTGCCCAGGGCGCTGCGGTGCGAGCGGCCGAGGGCGCGCAGGTCGAGCCGGGCCACGTCGTAGCCGGGCCGCTTGGCGCAGGGGCCGGACGAGAAGTTGGGGACTTGGGGCTTGCGGGCGGGCTTGGTCATGCGCGGTGGGAGTGAGGGAAAGGCAAACGGCGATTTTAGGGCGCGCCCTAAAATTGACGGCCATGAGCTTCATCGACCAACTGCGCCAGGCGCAAGAGCAAAACCACTCGATGCTGTGCGTGGGGCTGGACCCGGAACCGACGCGCTTTCCTGCCGGCCTGGCGCGCGACGCCCAGGGCATTTACGACTTTTGCGTGGCGATCGCCGAGGCCACGCACGACGTGGCCTGCGCCTTCAAGCCGCAGATCGCCTACTTCGCGGCGCACCGGGCGGAAAGCCAGTTGGAGCGCCTGATCGCGCGTCTGCGTCAGATGGCACCGCAGGTGCCCATCATCCTGGACGCCAAGCGCGGCGACATCGGCAGCACCGCCGAGCAGTACGCGCGCGAGGCCTTCGAGCGCTACGGCGCCGACGCGGTCACGCTCTCGCCCTTCATGGGCTTCGACTCGGTCGCGCCCTACCTCCAGTACGAGGGCAAGGGCGCCTTCCTGCTGTGCCGCACCTCCAATCCCGGCGGCGACGACTTGCAGAACCAGCGGCTGGCCGACGTCGAAGGGCAGCCGAAGTTGTACGAACACGTGGCGCGCCTGGCCCAGGGGCCGTGGAACACCAACGGCCAGCTGGGCCTGGTCGTCGGCGCCACCTACCCGGCCGAGATCGAGCGCGTGCGCGCGCTGGCGCCCACCGTGCCGCTGCTGATCCCCGGCGTGGGCGCGCAGGGTGGTGATGCGCTGGCCACGGTGCGCGCCGGCTGGCGGGCCGATGGCCCCATCGTCGTCAACAGCTCGCGCGCCATCCTGTACGCCGGCAGCGGCGCCGGCTTTGCCCAGGCCGCGCGCGCCGCGGCGCAGGCCACGCGCGATCAGTTGAACGCCGCCCGCCCATGACCGGTTTGCCCGAGAGCCCGACCATGCCGACCTTCGATCTGCCCGTCCCCGACATCGCGCCCTGGCGCGCCGGCAACACCGGCGTGGAGGGCGTGTGGCACTTCGACAGCGGCGCCAGCGGCGAGGCCGTGCTGATCAGTGCGCTGGTCCACGGCAACGAGCTGTGCGGCGCCTGGGCGCTCAAGGGCCTGCTGGAGGCCGGCCTGCGCCCGGCGCGCGGCACGCTGACGCTGGCGTTTGGCAACCTGGCCGCGTTCGACCGCTTCGACGCCGCCGACCCCGACGCGGCGCGCTTCGTCCAGCAGGACTTGAACCGCCAGTGGACGCCCGAGCGCATCCAGGCGGCCGACACGCTGGAGCGCCGGCGCGCCGCCGCGCTGGCGCCCTTCGTGCAGCGCGCCAGCTGGCTGCTGGATCTGCACTCCATGCACGAGCCCGGCGCGCCCCTGCTGCTGACGGGCCTGCACGAGCGCAACCTCGATCTGGCGCGCAGCCTGCGCACGCCCGGCCACATCGTCATCGACGCCGGCCACCAGGACGGCGTGCGCATGCGCGACTTCGGCCGCTTCGGCCAGCCCGACCACGTGGCGCCCGAAACCCGCTCGCTGCTGCTGGAGTGCGGCTTTCACGGCGCGCTGTCCAGCCGCGGCGTGGCGCAGGACATGTGCCTGCGCTTCCTGCAGCAGGCCGGCGCGCTGGACGGCGCCGCGCTCGACGCGGCCCTGCCCGGCTGGCGGCTGCCCGACGCGCCGCACCAGTGGGCGCTCACGGTGGACGGCGCCGCCGTGGCGCGCAGCGAGCGCTTCGCCTTCGTGCGGCCCTTCACCGGGCTGGAGCGGATCGCCAAGGCCGGCACCGTCATCGGCCATCAAGACGGTCCGGGGCAGGGCGAGGCGGTGCGCACACCCTACGACGACTGCGTGCTGGTCATGCCCTCCACGCGCCAGGCGCGCGCCGGCGTCACCGTGGTGCGCTTTGCGCACCAGGCGGCGCTGTAAATCAGCGCCCGCGCCGCGCCGCCTCGTACAAGGGCATCACCTTCGGGATGGCGGCCTGCAGCGCCGCCATGCGGTCGCCCGGCGCCGGGTGGGTGGACAAAAAGCCCGGGCCGTTGCTGCCCCCGGCCTGCGCCATCTTTTGCCACAGCGTGACCGCCGCGCGCGGGTCGTAGCCGGCGCGCGCCGCCAGCTCCAGCCCGTACAGGTCGGCCTCGCTTTCCATGCCGCGTGAGAACGGCAGGTCCAGCGCCAGCTGCTTGCCCAGGCCCGCCAGTTGCTGCCCGCCTTCGCCGACGCCCAGCAGCGCGCCGCCGATGGAGATGGCCAGGTCGCCCGCGGCCGCCTGCGACATCTTCTCGCGCGTGTGCTCGCGCAGCGCGTGCGCCATCTCATGGCCCATCACGGCGGCGATCTCGTCGTCGGTCAGCCTCAGCTTGCGGATCAGCCCGGTGTAGACCGTGATCTTGCCGCCGGCCATCACGTGCGCGTTGACGGTGTCCTCGTCGATCAGCACCAGCTGCCAGGGCCAGCGCGCGGCGTCGGCGCGAAACGCGGCCACCTGCGGCGCCAGGCGCTGCATGATGGCGTTGACGCGGCTCCATTCAGGCCCACTGGTGATCAGATCGCCCTTGGCGCGCGCCTGCTTGTTCTGCTGCTCGTAGTACTGCAGCGACTGCTGCATCACCGCGTCGGACGAGACCAGCAGCAGCTGCGAGCGGCCCTGGCCGCCCGCGGCCACGCTGCCGCTGGTGGTGCTGGCGCAGCCGGCGGCCAGCAGGGCGGCGCCCAGCCAGGCGGCGCAGTGGGTGGCGGTGCGGAAGAGAAGAGGCAGGCGCAGGTTCATGCGCCCGATTCTGCCGTGCGCGGCGCGCGCCGGTCAAATCAAGTCCAATCAGCAATCAGCGCCCGGTGGACAAGCCCCGGCAGCTATCAAATCAGGATTGGCCGAGCGCCTCGGCCGCGCCCTACTTGGGCATCGCGCAGTGCCCGGCATTCACATGCGTGCCCGAGCCGGCGGTGATGATGGGCGGCTCCAGCCGCAGGTTGACGGGGGCCGAGTGCACGAAGTCCCAGCCGATGAAGCCGACCAGGGCGATCCAGAACAGGGTGCGGCGAGCGGTGGCGTTGAGCATGGTGCGGCGCTCCGATCAGAAAAAGCGGCGCCGCACGCGCAGCCCCACCAGGGTGCCGGCAAAGGCCAGCGGCACCCACACCCAGCCGTGCACGCTGCCGGTGCTGATGCCGCTGACCATGGCGCCCACGTTGCAGCCGAAGGCCAGGCGCGAGCTGTAGCCCAGCAGGAAGCCCGCCGCCAGGCCCACGGCCCACTGCGTGCCGCTCAAAGGCTTGGGCGTTTGCTGGCGGCCCGCGGCCACCCACAGCGCGCCGGCCAGGATGCCGATGTTGGTGATGCTGGTCACGTCCAGCAGCAGGGTCTCGCGCAGGCGCTCGGCGTGGCCGGGGTCGCTCCAGAAGGCGTTGGCGGCGGGGTCGAACACGCCCAGCGCCGTGGCCGCCTTGGCGCCCCACAGCCCAAAGCCGTAGACGATGCCCCAGGGCTGACCGGCAATGAACAGGTTCAGCGCGGCCAGCAGCGCCAGCGCCACCGCGCCCCACAGCCAGCGGCGCGGGATGCGGCGTGGGTCGAAGGGCTGGCCGCTCCAGCGCCCGACGAGCCAGGTGACGGCGACGAGCCCCGCCAGCGTGGCCGCCAGCGCGCCGCCCGCGCCCCAGCGCTGCACCAGGCCCACGGCGGGCAGCGCGCCCAGCGCCAGCCAGTCGCCCAGCTGCACCGAGCCGGCAAAGCTGCCCAGCACGAACATCGGCAGGATGGCCATGTTCAGCGGCAGGCCCAGCCCCGCCTTGTAGAGCTGGCCCGAGCCGCAGCCGTCGGCCACCTGCATGCACAGGCCGAACACGAAGGCGCCCACCAGCAGGCTGACCGACAGCGGGCCCAGCGCGGCGGTGGTCTCGGCGTAGTGCGCCACGATCGGCATCGACAGCGCGGCCAGCAGGGCCAGCAGCACGATCTGGCCGTAGACCCCGCTGGGGTCGCGCTTTTCGACCAGCACGCGCCAGCCGGTGGTAAAGCCGAAGCGCGCCGCCGCCAGCGTGGCGCCCAGGCCCACGCCCACCAGCAGCAGCAGCGCCTGGCGCGCCGACACCGACCACAGCAGCCAGCCGAACAGCGCGGCGATGGCGACGGACAGCGGCAGGCGGCGCTGCCAGGCGCTGGCGGCGGCCACGTCGCCCCGGGCCGGGATGGAGGGAGAAACCAGGGTGTTCATGGTGCTTGGGTGCCGAGGTTGCGATGCGCCCAGGTCAGCGCGGCGTAGCGCAGCTGCTGCCAGCGGCCGGGCTCGTTGTCCATGGGCAGGGGCGCGGGGGCGCTGGTCCAGTCGATGATCGAGCCGGCGTACATGCGCACGCCGGGGCGGCCCAGCAGCTCGGACAGCACGAACCAGTCGGTGGCCGACCAGTGGCCCGCGTTGCAGAAGGTGATGATGGGCTCGCCGGGCGCGGCCTTCAGCTTGTCGGCCTCGTCCTCCAGCGCCATGCTGTCCATCAGCGCGGCGCTGCCCAGCTCGAAGAAGTTTTCGCTGTCCAGGTTGACGGCGCCCGGCAGCGTGCCGCGCGCGTGCGCCAGGTCGGTGGCGATGCGGCCCTGGTGGTAGGGCGCGGGGCGCGCGTCCACGCGCAGCACGCCCGGCTGCTCCAGGCTGGCGCGCACCTGCTCGCGCGTGGCCAGCCATTGGGGGTTGAACTGCGGCTGCCAGCGGCTGCGCGGCGCCACCGCGGCCTGGTCGCTGACGGGCTGGCCGGCGGCCTTCCAGGCCGTCAGGCCGCCGTTGAGGATGGCCAGCTGGCGCACGCCCAGCGACTTGAGCGTCCAGTACACGCGCGCGGCGCCGCCGAAGTCGGTGGCGTCGATGCCGGTGTAGACCACGACGGTGGGCGTGTCGGGGCTCAAGCCCAGCTCCTGCACCAGCGCGGTCATCTCGGGCAGCGTGGGCGGCAGGCCGGGGTTCTTGCCGGCGGCGCGCCAGCGCCCGTAGGGGGCCGACACCGCGCCCGGTACGTGCTGCAGCGCGTAGGCGGAGCCCTCGCGGATGTCGATGACGCGCGCGCCGGCCTCGCCCAGGGCCTTGAGTTGCAGCGGCGTGACCAGCGGCGATGCCGCCAGGGCCAGGCCGGTGGCAGCCCAGGCCAGGCCGGACAGCAGCAGACGAAGCAGGAAACGCATGGTGGGGGACGAAGGGCCAACGGACAAGGGCTGCGATTGTCCCCGCGCCAGCGCGGCCATCCAAAGACAAAGTTCTCAGATGCTTATTACCATGCCTGCATGATCACCCTGCACACCGCCGCCACGCCCAACGGCCACAAAGTCTCCATCGCGCTGGAGGAATTGGGCCTGCCCTACCAGCTGCGCGTGCTCGACCTGGCCGCCGGCGAGCAGAAGCGCCCGGACTTTCTGGCGCTCAACCCCAACGGCCGCATCCCCGTCATCGTCGACCACGACTTGGATGACTTCGTGGTGTTCGAGTCCGGCGCCATCCTGGTCTACCTGGCCGAGAAGACCGGCCGCCTGATGCCCGCCGACGCCCGGGGCCGCTCGCGCGTCCTGCAGTGGCTGATGTTCCAGATGGGTGGCGTGGGCCCCATGATGGGGCAGGCCAACGTGTTCTACCGCTACTTTCCGCAGAAGATCCAGCCCGCCATCGACCGCTACCAGGCCGAGGGCCGGCGCCTGTTCGAGGTGCTCGACGGCCAGCTGGCGCGCCACGAATGGCTGGCCGGCGACTACTCCATCGCCGACATCGCCAACTGGGCCTGGGTGCGCACGCACCGCTGGTCGGGCATCGACATCGAGGGGCTGGAGCATCTCAAGCGCTGGCGCGACGCCATCCGCGCCCGCCCGGCCGTGCAGCGCGGCCTGGAGCAGCCCCCGGCCAAGGTCGACCTGACGCGCGACGGCGACGCCAAGGCGGCCGAGTACGCTGCCCAGGCGCGCAACATGGTCACCGGTGCAAAAATTTAAGCCAAAAATGGCTCCAGCCCGCACCAATCAAAAGCAAGCAGCTACATACAAAATAGCAAAACCATGAAACTCTACATCGCCCCCCGCGCCCCCAACCCCCGCCGCGTGCAGATGTTCATGCATGAAAAGGGCATCACCGGCATCGATTCCGTGCCGATCGACCTGAACGCCGGCGAGCACCGCGCGGCGGACTATCGCGCCAAGGTGCCCGTGGCGCGCGTGCCGGCGCTGGAGCTGGACGACGGCCGCGTGCTGAGCGAGACGCGCGCCATCTGCAGCTACCTGGAGGGCCTGCACCCCCAGCCCAATCTGATGGGCGAGGGCTTCGACGAGCGCGCCTTCATCGAGATGCACGACCGCCGCGTGGAGTGGTATTGGCTGCTGCCGATTGCCCACTGCGTGCGCCACACCCACCCCGGCCTGGCCGCGCTGGAGCAGCCGCAGTTTCCCGATTTTGGCCAGTCGCAGGGCGTCAAGGTGCGCGAGTCGGCACGCTGGCTGGACGATGTGCTACAAAAACAGGACTGGATGGCTGGCGCGCGCTTCACCATCGTCGACATCACCGCCTTTTGCGCCATTGAGTTTGCTCGCCTGATGAAGTTCAACGCCGGCGCCGAGGGCTTTGCCGCGCTGCAGGCCTGGCGCGACCGGGTGGCCGAGCGGCCGAGCGCGCGCGCCGGCTGACGGCCCGCTGCTGCGCGCCGCGCGCGCTCGCGCAACAATGCGGCATGGATCAGATGCGCCAGCCTGGCGAAACGGCCCATGTTTGAACTCACCGAAGAATCCCTCGAGGACTTCTACCGCACGCTCAAGCGCTACCAGCGGCGCGTGCATGCCGACCAGCGCCTGCCCGTGCCGCCGGCCGATTCGGTCAGCGTGCGCAGCCGCCTGTGCGGCAGCGCGCTGACGCTGGACGCGGTGATTGCCGAGGGGCGCGTGCAGCAGCTGGGCTGGAGCGTGCGCGCCTGCGCGCTGGGCCAGGCCTGCACCGGCATCGTGGCCGAGCACCTGGCCGAGCTGGACGAGGCCACGGTGCGCCGCGTGGGCGCGCAGCTGCGCGCCATCCTCAAGGGCGAGCGCGAGGACAGCGACTGGCCCGAGCTGGCGATGTTCGCGCTGGTGCGCGACGTGCCCAACCGCCATGGCTCGGCCCTGCTGCCCTTCGAGGCGCTGGGGCAGCTGTTCGAGCGCGCGCGCTCGCGGGGGTGAGCGGCAAATCCCTGCCTGCCGGGGCGGCTTGGCCGCGGTGCTAACCTGCGGGCATCGACGACCCGAAGAGTCCCACACACCGATGAACCGCGTTGACGCCACCGTCTTGAAATCGCCATCCGCCCTGGTGGGGCTGCCACGGCGCCTGGCCCTGCACGCCAGCGACCCGCAGGACTTTCGCCAGCGCCTGCGCGATTACTTCGTGCAGACCTTCGACGCCTACGAGTCGCTGTTCCGCACCCTGGCGTGCGACGCGGCCTGGGTCCAGCGGCCCATCACCCTGCGCCACCCGCTGATCTTCTACTACGGCCACACCGCCACCTTCTTCGTCAACAAGCTGCTGCTCACGCGCTTGATCACCGAGCGCATCGACCCGCATCTGGAATCCATCTTCGCCGTGGGCGTGGACGAGATGAGCTGGGACGACCTGGACGACGCGCACTACGACTGGCCCCCCGTGGCCAAGGTGCAGGCCTACCGCGACCAGGTGCGCGCCTTGGTGCTGCGCCTGATCGACACCGCGCCGCTCACCCTGCCCGTGGACTGGAACAACCCCTGGTGGGCCATCGTGATGGGCGTGGAGCACGAGCGCATCCATCTGGAAACCTCGTCCGTATTGATCCGCCAGCATCGCCTCGACTACGTGCGCCCGCAGCCGCAGTGGCCGGTGTGCCAGGACAGTGGCGAGGCGCCGCCCAACACGCTGGTGGGCGTGCCCGCGGGCAGCGTCACCCTGGGCAAGCCCTTCGACAGCGAGCGCTACGGCTGGGACAACGAGTACGGCCACCACACTGCCGAGGTGCCCGCCTTCCAGGCCAGCCGCCTGCTGGTGAGCAACGGCGAGTTCCTGGAGTTCGTCACGGCCGGCGGCTACGCGCACGACGCCTTCTGGGACGACGAAGGCCGGCGCTGGCGCGACTTCGCCAAGGCCATGCATCCCACCTTCTGGGTGCAGGGCCGTGAGGGCTGGCGCCTGCGCCTGATGACGCAGGTAGTAGAGATGCCCTGGAACTGGCCGGTGGAGGTCAACGGCCTGGAGGCACGCGCCTTCTGCCGTTGGAAGGCGCAGCAGACCGGCCAGCCGGTGCGCCTGCCGACCGAGGACGAATGGCACCGCATCCTGGCCACCAGTGGCTGGCAATTGAGCGATGCGCAACCGGCCAACGCCAACCTGTATCTGGAGCACTGGGCTTCGTCCTGCCCGGTCGACCGCTTCGCGCACGGGCCGTTCTGCGATGTGGTGGGCAACGTCTGGCAATGGACCGAAACGCCCACCTACCCGTTCGAGGGCTTCAAGACCCACCCGATCTATGACGACTTCACCACGCCCACGTTTGACGAGCGGCACAACCTCATCAAGGGCGGCTCGTGGATCGCCTGCGGCAACGAGGCCGAGCCCGAATCGCGCTACGCCTTTCGCCGCCACTTCTTCCAGCACGCGGGCTTTCGCACCGTGGTGGCTGCGGCGCCGGTGCGCGCGCCGGCCTCGCACTACGAGACCGACGACCTGATCACCCAGTACATGGAGTTCCATTACGGCGCGACGTATTACGGCGTGCCCAACTTCCCCCAGGCGCTGGCGCAGATCGCCGTCGAGGCCGTGGGCAGCGGCCCGCGCCGCCGCGCCATGGACCTGGGCTGCGCCGTGGGGCGCGCGGTGTTCGAGCTGGCGCGCCACTTCGACCACGTGGAGGGCGTCGACTTCTCGGCCCGCTTCATCGACCAGGGCGTGGCCCTGGCGCGCGACGATACGGTGCGCTACACGGCGGTGGAGGAGGGCGAGCTGGTCGAATACAAGGCCGTCAACCTGGCCGACCTGGGCCTGCAGGACACGGCGACGCGCGTGGCCTTCTGGCAGGGCGACGCCTGCAACCTCAAGCCGCAATTCGGCGGCTACGACCTGATCCTGGCCGCCAACCTGATCGACCGCCTGTACGACCCGGCCCAGTTCGTCACCACCATCCACGAGCGGCTGAACGTGGGCGGCGTGCTGATGATCACCTCGCCCTACACCTGGCTGGCCGAGCACACCCCGCGCGACCAATGGCTGGGCGGCTTCAAGAAGGACGGCGAGAGCTGGCGCACGCTCGATGCGCTCAAGGCGCTGCTGGGTCCGCACTTCGACCTGATGGGCGCGCCGCGCAGCGTGCCCTTCGTCATCCGCGAGACGAAACGCAAGTTCCAGCACACGCTGTCCGAGGTCACGCTGTGGCGGCGCGTGCGCTAGGGGCTTGATCGGCGTCAATCGTGGATTGGCGGGCGTGTCTTACGCTTGCGCCCATCCACTCACCAAGAGGCTGTTGACCCCCTCTCCCTCTGGGAGAGGGCAGGGGTGAGGGCCGGCGGCACATCCATCCGATCCGCCGCTGCGCTTGCCAAACTGCCGCACCGCTTGCACGTCCCATGAACCCGTCACGCTTTTTCTCCCTCAGCCTGCTCGCCGCCTGCGGCCTGGCCTACTCGATGGCGCCCGCCCAGGCCAGCCTGCAAACCACCCCGCCGGCGTCCACCAGCCCGCGCGAGGCCCACATCCCGCCGCGCCCCTTCAGCACCCCCGCGCCGCTGGCGCAGCCGCTGCGCTTCAAGATGACATCGCCCCAGGTGCGCGAGCTGCAAATCCGCCTGCGGCACGCCCGCTACCTGGCCACGTACGACGCCAACGACCAGTTCGGCGCGGCCACCCGCACGGCGGTCGAGAAGCTGCAGCGCGAAAACGACCTGCCTGTCACCGGCGTGGTCGACCAGAAGACCTGGGACGTGTTGCGCGCCAGGTCCTTCGACCCCACCGCCGCCGAACTGAACAACACCGACATCGGCCCCTGGTTCACCGGCCCGCAGCACGCGGGCTACATCATGGAGCTGCAGGACCGCCTGCGGCAGGCCGGCTCCTACACCGGCCCCATCGACGGCGAGCTGAACGCGGCCACCCGGCAGGCCGTGTCCGCCTGGCGCGTCAAGGCCGGCCTGCCCGCCAGCGAGGTGATGGACGAGCGTGCCTGGGCCCGGCTGATCGCCGCCACGCGCAACCCGCGCTACGCGCAGCTGTTCAGCGCGCCGCCGGCCAGCACCCTCACGCAGCAGCTCGATCCGCGCTGCGCCACCGGCCGGGTGGTGTGCATCTCCAAGGCGCAGAAGAAGATGTCCTATGTGGTGGACGGGCAGATCCAGTTCACGCGCGAGGCGCGGTTTTCGCGCCCTGGCTGGGACAGCCCGCTGGGCGAGTTCCGCGTCTGGTACAAAAACAACGACACGGTGTCCAAGATCTTCGGCGAGCGCACGCCCATGCCCTACGCCCTGTTCTACACCGGCAACGTGGCCATCCACTTCTCCGACGACTTTGCCGAAAACGGCTACGCCAGCGGCTCGCACGGCTGCAGCCAGCTGCGCGACTACCAGGTGGCCAAGTGGCTGTACGAGCAGGTGAAGGTGGGCGACCGGGTGGTGGTGTACGAGTGAAGTACTGACGTACTCGACGCAGGCTTCGCGGGTGGCCGCAGCGTCGGCCGGCCAATCGGGCTATCGTGCGCGGATCGAACCGGAGTTCCGCCATGTCCACCACCACCTTTGAAGACCGCGCCACCGGCGCCCTGATGGGCGCGCTGATCGGCGAGGCGCTGGGCGTGGGCCCGCACTGGTACTACGACCTCGACGAGTTGCACGCCGCCCACGGCCCCTGGATCAGCGACTACACCACGCCCAAGCCGGGGCGCTATCACGCGGGGCTGAAGGCCGGCGAGTCGTCGCAGGCGGGCTGGCTGCTGGAGCTGACCATGAAGTCGCTGGCCGAGCGCGGCGGCTACGACGAGCCCGATTTTTGCCAGCGCATGGACCGCGACTTCTTCCCGCTGATCGACGGCACGCCCAACAAGGGTCCCGGCGGCTACACCAGCCAGTCGATGCGCGAGTCGTTCCGCCTGCGCGTGAAGCTGGGCAAGCCCTGGGGCGAGGTCGGCGGCTGGGCCGACACCACCGAGGCCGCCGAGCGCGTGCTGGCGATCGCCGTGCGCGATGCGCGCGACCCACAGGCCGCGGCGCGCCACGTCAGCGGCAACACCGCGCTGACGCAGATCGACGCCACGGTGGGCGCGATGACCACCGCCTACGCACTGGCGCTGGGGCAGCTGGTGCAGGGCGTGCGTTTCGACGGGCAGATCAGCAGCACGCTGATGGGCCTGGTGCGCGAGGGCCGCCTGCCGTTTCACAGCGTCACCAAGCCGGGCGAGGACGCCGTGCCCGACGGACCGGAGCGGCCGCGCCAGGCCGGGCAGTTCGCCTCGCCCGACGCGCTGCTGGGCATGGGCTGCATCGCCGCCGCCGCGCTCGACCCCGACGTGCGCATCGAGCCGGCGTGGAAGGTTTCGCTGGTCTACGGCATGCCTTGCGCCATCTATCACCAGCTGCCGGCGGCCTATCACCTGGCCGCCCGCTTTGCCGACGATTTTGAATGCGCCGTGCTGCACGCCATCAACGGCGGCGGCCAGAACCAGGCGCGTGCCATGCTCACCGGCGCGCTGGTGGGCGCCATGGTGGGCCTGCAGGGCATACCCCGGCGCTTCATCCAGGGGCTGGATCGCGCCGATGAGCGCCTGCAACTGGCGCGCCGCATTGCGGCGCAGGCGCAGGCTTGAACCCAGCTCCCTTGGGAGCGCCGGCGTCCCGCCGGCATCGAGGCAGTTGGAGGTGCGCTTTTTGCCGGCGGGACGTCGGCGCTCCCAGGGGTCTATGGCTGGGCGTGAGCGGGTTGCAACGACAGCTTCAGGCCCAGCGCCTTGATGACCTTGAACAAGGTGTCGGTGCTTGGCGCGCGTTCGCCCGAAAGGCTTTTGTACAGGCTCTCGCGCGACAAACCGGTGTCGCGCGCCAACTGGCTCATGCCGCGCGCGCGGGCAATGTCGCCCAGTGCGGCGGCCAGCAGCACGGGGTCGTCATCGTCCAGCACGGCTTGCAGATAGGCCGCGATGTCGGCCTCGTCCCGCAGGTGCTCGGCAGGGTCAAAGGGGCGGATGTGGAGGGGCGTCTTGGGCATGGTGCAATTCCTTGGCCAGCTTTCTGGCCCGTTCGATGTCGCGGCGCTGGCTGGACTTGTCGCCGCCACCCAGCATCAGGATGAGCGTGCTGCCATCGTGCGTGTAGTACATGCGCCAGCCGGGGCCGAAGAACTCGCGCAATTCCCACACGCCATCGCCCACCGGTTCGTGATCGCCAAGCGATCCGGCAGCGACCTTGCGCAGGCGCTTGAGCAGGCGGGCCCGGGTGACGCTGTCTTTCAGGCTTGCAAACCACTGATTGAACTCGTCGGTCGCAGCCAGCGTATACATGGTTCGATTGTAGCCTTGTGGCTACACAACAGCAAGCGTGGCAAGGGTCAGTGCATCGGCCCGCCAAGCCGTTGGCTCGCCTTCGATATCGCGTAGTTCACCAGGCAGTACAGCACCGCGACCACGAGGTACACGGGCACCAGTGCGTGGTAGTTGGCGATGAGCACCTTGGCGTTCTGCATCAGTTCGCCGTAGGTCACGACGTAGCCGAAGGTGGTGTCCTTGACCACGATGACCAGTTGCGCGACCAGGGCCGGGACGATGTAGCGCAGGGCCTGGGGAAAGACGATGGAAAAAAAGACCTGCGCTTCGGTCAGCCCTAGGCTGCGCGCGGCATCGGTCTGGCCGCGGGGTACGGCGAGCACGCCCGCGCGGTAGACCTCGGCCACCACGGCGGCGGTACTGAGGCTGACGGGCAGCGTCAGCATCCAGTAGGTGCTGAGCTTGATGCCGACCTGCGGCAGCACCAGAAAACACACGTAGATGAGCAGCAGGGTCGGCGTGCCGCGCAAGAACTCGATGGCCGCCACGCTCGGCCAGCGCAGCAGCCGCAGCCGCGCCAGGCGCCCGACCAACAGCACCAGCCCCAGGGCCAGCGCGATGACGGCGGCCATCGCCGCCGACGCCATGGTACCGAGCAGACCCTGGCCCAGGAAGGACCAGGTCGTAGCCCAGGCGAAGAAGTTCCAGAACCGGGCGTCGAGCTGCCCTGCGCTGTGAAAGCGCAGCACGATGCCCGCGGCCAGCACCAGCAGCACGACCGCCGAGACCGCGCTCATCGCCCGCGTGAGGGCTTGGGCCCGGGGGCTTGGCGCGCCAAACAGGATGTCTTGCAGCGGGCGGCTCATCGCAGGATCCGTGCCTTCTTCTCCAGGGCAGCGCCCGCCCAGGCGATGAGCAGGCCCGTCGCCACGTACATCGCCGCGGCCACCGCGAACGCGGGAATGCCGGCGGCGGAGTCGGTGGCGATCTTGGAGACGAGCGAGGTCAGCTCCCGGCCCGGAAACGGCACCTGCGACGCCAGCGAGGTCGACAGCATCAGCGCGATGAGCAGCGAGGTCATGGGCTGCACCACCGCGCGCAGCGCCTGCGGCAGGACCACCGCGGTGATCACGCGCAGCGGCCGCATGCCAAGGCTGAGCGCGGCCTCGACCTGGCCGCCGGGGACGGTGTTGATGCCCGTGCGCAGGTAGTCCGCCGTGAAGGCCGAGCAGACCAGCGCCAGGGTCAGGACCACGCTGGGCTCATAGTCGATCACGACTTCGAGATCGGGCAGCGCGAACACGATGAAAACCAGCAGCGCCACGCTGGGGATGTTGCGGAAGATCTCGACGTAGCCGGTCAGCACGAAGCGCAGCGGCGGCAGCGGCAGCAGCCGCAGCACCGTCACCAGCACGCCCAGCAGGAAGCCGGGCACGAACGACAAAAGGGTGAGCTTCCAGGTCAGCAAAAGGGCCTGCCCGAAGGCAGGCCCGTAGTCGGCCAGAAGCCTGGAAACCTCGCCCATGGGCCAGGAGGATCAGGGCAGAGCGGGCGGCGCCGGCACGGCGGTGCTGCCGGTGCGCTCGCCGATGGAGATGGTCCAGAGCTTGGCCCAGGTGCCGTCGGCTTCCACCTTCTTCAGAAAGGCATTGACGAAGGCCACGCCGTCCGAGCCCTTGGGCAGCCCGACGCCGTAGGGGTCCTGCGCGCCGAAGGGCGTGCCGGCCAGCCGGGTGTCGCCGGTCCCGAGGCTCAGGGCGTTGAGCAGCAGCGTGTAGTCGGTCACGTAGGCGTCCACGCGCCCCTGGCGCAGGGCGTCGAGGGCTTCCTGGTGCGTCTGGAACTCCTGCACCACCGCCTGGGGCGCGAACTGCGCCAGGATCGCGGGCCCCGTGGAGCCCGCCTGCGTGGCGACCTTCTTGCCCGCCAGATCGGTGTACGACTGGATCGTCTTGTTGCTGGCCTTGACCAGCACCCCGGCCTGCGAGGTGTAGTAGGGGCCGGCGAACGAGATCTTCTCGGCGCGGGCGGGAGTGATGGAATAGGTGGCCAGCACCATGTCCACCTGGTCGTTGATCAGCACCTGTTCGCGCGTGGACGAGGTGACCTGCGTGAACTGGATCTTGGCCCCATCGCCCAGGATGTAGCGCGCGATGAGTTGCGCCAGGCCGGCGTCGAAGCCGCGCATCCGGCCGTCTTTCTCGTTGAGCAGCGAAAAGAGATTGGAGGTCTGCGTGCCGCCCAGGCGGAGCAGGCCGGCCTGCTTGATCTTGCTGGCCCAGGGACTGGCTGCAATGGCCGCCGCATCGGCGACGGGGCCCTGCGCGACCAAGGCGTCGAACGCCGCGGCGTTGATGGGCGTGCCCTGGGCGAACAGCGGCCCCGCGGTCACGAACGCCAGTGCCGCCACGGTGGATTTCAGAATGGACTTGATCGACATGCGCTACCCCCGAATGGTGTGTTACGTGAGTCAATATATAGCAGTTGCGCCATGCGCGAAGTGCTCGTCCGGCCAGTCCACCGTGGTGCACGCGATGCAGCCCGCCAGTGGCCGGAACCACCAGAATACCCGACCACGGCGCGCAGCGTGACGCGCGCGCCCGCCCTCACCAGGCCATGGCCGGCCGGGCGAACCCCGCCGGCGCCTCGCGCTCGCTCTTGAAGCTGACCAGTTCCCAGGCGTCCTGGCGCTCCAGCAGCGCGCGCAGGAGCTGGTTGTTGAGCGCGTGGCCGCTGCGAAATGCGCTGTAGGCGGCGAGCAGCGGGTGGCCGATGAGGTAGAGGTCGCCCATGGCGTCGAGGATCTTGTGCCGGGCGAACTCGGCGTCGTAGCGCAGGCCGTCGGCGTTGAGCACCTTGTAGTCGTCCATCACGATCGCGTTGTCGAACCCGCCGCCCAGGGCCAGGCCGTTGGCGCGCAGCGCCTCCACGTCGCGCGTGAAGCCGAAGGTGCGCGCGCGCGCGATGTCGCGCGCGTAGTTGCCCTGCCCCAGGTCGAATTCCACGCACTGCCCGGTGGAGTCCACGGCCGGGTGCTCGAAGTCGATCTCGAAGCGCAGCTTGTAGCCGTGGTAGGGCACGAGGCGCGCCCATTTGGTGGCGTCCCCCTCGCCCACGCGCACCTCCACGGGCTGGAGCACCCGCACGAAGCGCTTGGGCGCGCCCTGCGGCTCGATCCCCGCGCTTTGCAGCAGGAACACGAACGAGGCGGAGGAGCCGTCGAGGATGGGGACTTCCTCGGCCGTGATGTCGATGTGCAGGTTGTCGATGCCCAGCCCCGCGCAGGCCGACATCAGGTGCTCCACGGTGTGCACCTTGGCGCCCCCGGCTCCGATGGTGGACGCCATGCGCGTATCGACCACGGCCGTGGCCGAGACGGGGATGGCGACCGGCTCGGGCAGATCGACCCGGTGGAACACGATGCCGGTGTCCGGCGCGGCCGGCCGCAGGGTCAGCTCCACGCGCTGGCCGCTGTGCAGGCCCACGCCGACGGAACGGGTGAGCGTCTTGATCGTGCGTTGCTGGAGCATGCGGTGATTTTAGTGGGCACGCCCGGATCAGCGGCCCCCGCGCGAGGGCCGCCCCGCCGCGCCGGTGCGCCCCTGTGTCAGTCAGCCTGCTTGCGCAGGAAGGCCGGGATTTCCAGCTCGTCCATGCCGCCCGAGGACATGGCGTCCACGCGCGCCGTCGCCTGCGAGCGGTTGGTGCGCCAGACGCTGGGCACGGCCATGTTGGTGTAGTCGCCCCGCGCGGCGGCGCCGCCGAGGGTGCCGGCCATCGTCGCGGGCGTGTAGGGCAGGTTGTCGGTGCCGGTGCGCTGCCCGCCCTGCACCACCTGGATGCTCTGGCGGCGCGCGGCGGCGTTGGACAGGCCGGTGGCCACCACGGTCACGCGGATTTCGTCGCACAGGCTGTCGTCATAGGCGGCGCCGAAGATCACGTGCGCATCGGGCGAGGCGTAGGCGTTGATGGTGTTCATCGCCAGGCGCGACTCGGAGAGCTTCAGGCTGTTCTTGCTGGCGGTGACCAGCACCAGCACGCCCTTGGCGCCCGAGAGGTCGATGCCTTCGAGCAGCGGGCAGGCGATGGCCTGCTCGGCGGCGATGCGCGCGCGGTCGGGGCCGCTGGCCGTGGCCGTGCCCATCATGGCCTTGCCGGGCTCGCCCATCACGGTGCGCACGTCCTCGAAGTCGACGTTGATCTGGCCGTACTCGTTGATGATCTCGGCGATGCCGCCGACGGCGTTCTTGAGCACGTCGTTGGCGTGGGCGAAGGCTTCTTCCTGCGTGATGTCGTCGCCCAGCACCTCCAGCAGCTTCTCGTTGAGCACGACGATGAGCGAATCGACGTTGGCTTCGAGCTCGGCCAGGCCCTCGTCGGCGTTCTTCATGCGCCGGCTGCCCTCCCAGGCGAAGGGCTTGGTGACCACGCCCACGGTGAGGATGCCCATCTCCTTGGCCACCTTGGCGATGATGGGCGCCGCGCCGGTGCCGGTGCCGCCGCCCATGCCGGCGGTGATGAAGAGCATGTGGGAGCCTGCAATCGCCTGGCGGATGTCCTCCTCGGCCTGCTGGGCGGCGTCGCGCGCCTTCTCGGGCTTGCTGCCCGCGCCCAGGCCGTTGGTGCCCAGCTGCACCGTCTGGTGCGCCGAGCTGCGCAGGAGCGCCTGCGAATCGGTGTTGGCGCAGACGAACTGCACGCCCTGCACGTTGCGCGCGATCATGTGCTCCACCGCGTTGCCGCCGCCGCCGCCCACGCCGATCACCTTGATCAGCGTGCCCTGGTTGAATTCTTCGGTCTCGATCATTTCGATGGCCATGTGACTGCTCCTGAGTGGATATGAAAGACGGTGATGACTGATGGGAAAAACGAAAGGGGGGCGCCCGCCTCGGGAGGCGGCTTGGTGCGCCATCGCCATCGCCCCCGCTTGCGGCGCGGCATGTGCGAACGCGCCGCCAGCGGCGGCCGACCAAGATGCAAGGTCTCGCCTGGGCGCATCAGAAATTCCCCACGATGAAATCCTTGAAACGCCCGAGCGCGGTCTTCATGGAGCCGTTTCTCGAAGCGACCTTGAAACCTCTCATGTGCGCCAGCCGCCCTTCTTCAAGCAGGCCCATGACGGTGGCCGCGCGCGGCTGGGCCACCATGTCGGCCAGCGCACTGGCGTAGTGCGGCAGGCCGCGGCGCACGGGCTTGAGGAAGATGTCCTCGCCAAGCTCCACCATGCCGGGCATGACGCTGGAGCCGCCGGTGAGCACGATGCCCGAGGAGAGCACCTCCTCGAAGCCGGAATCGCGGATCACCTGCTGCACCAGCTGGAAGATTTCCTCCACCCGCGGCTCGATCACGCCGGCGAGCACCTGGCGCGTGAGCATGCGCGGCTCGCGGTCGCCCAGGCCCGGCACCTCCACCTGGGCCTCGGGGTCGGCCAGCAGCTGCTTGGCGCAGCCGTGCTCGACCTTGATGTCCTCGGCGTCCTTGGTGGGCGTGCGCAGCGCCATGGCGATGTCGCTGGTGATGAGGTCGCCGGCGATCGGCAGCACCGCGGTGTGGCGGATCGCGCCGCCGGTGAAGATCGCGATGTCCGTCGTGCCCGCGCCGATGTCCACCACGGCCACGCCGAGTTCGCGCTCGTCGTCGGTCAGCACCGCCTGGCTGCTGGCCAGCGGGTTGAGCAGCAGCTGCTCCACCTCCAGGCCGCAGCGGCGCACGCACTTGATGATGTTCTCGGCCGCGGCCTGCGCGCCGGTGACGATGTGCACCTTGGCCTCCAGGCGGATGCCGCTCATGCCGATCGGCTCCTTGACCTCGTTGCCGTCGATCACGAATTCCTGCGGCTCCACCAGCAGCAGGCGCTGGTCGCTGGAGATGTTGACCGCCTTGGCGGTCTCGACCACGCGCGCCACGTCGGCCTGGCTGACTTCCTTGTCCTTGATGGCGACCATGCCGCTCGAATTCAGGCCCCGGATGTGGTTGCCGGTGATGCCGGTGTACACGCGCTGGATCTTGCAGTCGGCGATCAGCTCGGCCTCCTTCAGGGCCTGCTGGATGCTGTGCACCGTGGCCTCGATGTTGACCACCGCGCCGCGCTTGAGGCCGTTGCTGGGCGCCACGCCCAGGCCCGCGAGCTTGAGCCCGCCGTCCTGCAGCACCTCGGCCACGGCCACCATGATCTTGGCGGTGCCGATGTCGAGGCCGACGATGACGTCTTTGGTTTCCCTTGGCATGTGCTTGCGTCCTACCCTCGTTGGTTGGTGGATGCGGGGCGCCGCGCCGCCGCAGGATGGGGCGCGTTGCCGCTCATCGTGGTCACGCCCTGCAGGCGCAGGGCGTAGCCGTTGGCGTAGCGCAGATCCGCGTATTCCAGCTGGGCGATGCGCCGCCCCTGGCGCTGCACCACGCCGGCCAGCGTGTCCGTGAGGCGCCGCAGCCGCGCCAGCAGCACCGGCGCCTCGCCCGTGCCCAGCTCGACGGCCGCGCCGTTATCGAGCTGCACGCGCCAGCTGCCGTGCGCGCTGAGCGCGAGCGACTCCACGGGCGCGTCCAGCGGCTCGAGCGCGGGCGTGAGCTGCCCCAGCATCGCGAGCATCTGCGCCGACTGCCCCTTCGGGCCGATGAGGCGGGCCAGGCGCTCGTCCTCCACGGCGGCCGTATCGGCCTGGAAGACCTCGCCCGCGCGGTTGACCAGGGTCTCGCTGCCGGCCTCGCCCCACAGGGCGGCCGCGTCCTGCTCGCGCACGCGCACGTGCAGGGCGTGCGGGAAGTCGCGCTGCACCTGCACGCTGCGCACCCACGGCACCTGCTCGAAGGCGCGGCGCACCGCCTGCAGGTCGATGGTGAAGAAGTTGCCCCGGAGCGCGGGCGCCACCTCGGCGCGCAGGGCCACGACGTTCACGCGCGAGAGCTCGCCATCGACCGTCACCTTCGTGAGCGCGAACAGCGGCAGGCGCGCCATCCAGCTGCCCAGCGCCAGCACCAACGCCGCCGCGCAGCCGAGCAGCAGCACGGCCGCCGTCCAGTTCATCAGGCGCACGTCGATCGGCAGGCGCAGGGCTTCGTTCATGCGCGCCCTCCCCGGCCCTGCCAGGCATCGAGCGATGCGCCGGCCAGGATCTGCAGGCACAGCTCTTCGTAGCTCACGCCGCAGGCGCGCGCGGCCATGGGCACGAGCGAGTGCCCGGTCATGCCCGGCGAGGTGTTGATCTCCAGCAGGAAGGGCCGGCGGTCGCTGGCGCGGATCATGATGTCCACGCGCGCCCAGCCGCGGCAGGCCAGTGTGTGGTAGGCCAGGAGCGACAGGCGCTGGATTTCGCGCTCTTCCTCCAGGGGCAGGCCGCTCGGGCAGTCGTAGCGCACCACGTCGGTGTAGTACTTGTTCTGGAAGTCGTAGTTGCCCTGGGGCGCCACGATGCGCACGAGCGGCAGCGCCTGGGCCTGCGCGCCCTGGCCGACCAGCGCGCAGGTGGTTTCGTCGCCGGCGATGAACTGCTCGCACAGCACTTGCGGGTCGTGGCTGGCGGCGAGCCGGTAGGCCGGCTCGCACTGCCCGGCCGACTCCACCTTGGTCAGCCCCAGCGTCGAGCCCTCGCGCACGGGCTTGACGATCATCGGGCTGCCCAGCTCGGCGAAGGCCTGCGAGACCTGCGCGCCCGAGGTCGCCAGGCGCCAGTCGGGCGTGGGCAGGCCCTCGAAGCGCCAGATGCGCTTGGTCATGGTCTTGTCCATGGCGATGGCGGAGGCCATCACGCCCGGGCCGGTGTAGGGGATGCCGAGCAGCTCCAGCGCGCCCTGCACCGTCCCGTCCTCCCCGTGGCGGCCGTGCAGCGCGATGAAGCAGCGCGCGTAGCCCCCGTCCCTGAGCTCGGACAGGCCGTGCGCGGCGGTGTCGAAGGCATGCGCGTCCACGCCCTGCGAGCGCAGCGCCTGCAGCACCCCGTTGCCCGACAGCAGGGAGATCTCGCGCTCGGCCGAATCGCCGCCCATCAGGACGGCCACCCGGCCCAGCGCCGCGGCATCGATTTTTTGGTCAAAAGGCTTCATGACGCTTTACCCTCCTGCGCGGACAGCTCCTTGTTTTGAAGCAACTGGGCGGTACGCCCGGCGGCGGCCCCGATCGAGCCGGCGCCCATGCACAGCACCACGTCGCCGCCGCGCGCGAAGTCGGCGATGCGCCCGGGCAGGTCGTTGACGTCCTCGACGAAGACCGGCTCCACCTTCGCCGCCACGCGCAGGGCGCGCGCCAGCGACCGGCCGTCGGCCAGGGCGATGGGCTCCTCGCCCGCGGCGTACACCTCGGTGAGCAGCACGGCATCGGCGCGCCCGAGCACCTGGACGAAATCCTCGAAGCAGTCGCGCGTGCGCGTGTAGCGGTGCGGCTGGAACGCCAGCACCAGGCGCCGGCCCGGAAAGGCGCCGCGCGCCGCGGCGATGGTGGCGGCCATCTCGGCCGGATGGTGGCCATAGTCTTCGATCAGCGTGAACCGCCCGCCATCCTCGGCCGGCAGCTCGCCATGGCTCTGGAAGCGCCGGCCCACGCCGGTGAAGCCGCGCAGCGCGGCCAGGATGGCGGCGTCGGGCACGTTCAGCTCGGTGGCCACGGCGATCGCCGCGAGGGCGTTGCGCACGTTGTGCTCGCCCGCCAGGTTGAGCACCACCTGCAGGTCGGGCAGGGTCACGCCGTTGCGGCGCAGCACGGTGAAGTGCATCTGCGTGCCCACGGCGCGCACGTCGAGCGCGCGCACCTCGGCGGCCTCCGAGAGGCCGTAGCGCGTGATCGGGCAGTTCAGGCGCGTGGCGATCTCGCGCACCGCCGGGTCGTCCACGCACAGGATGGCCGTGCCGTAGAAGGGCATGCGGTGCAGGAAATCGACGAAGGCCTGCTTGAGCCGGCCGAAGTCGTGCCCGTAGGTGTCCATGTGGTCGGCGTCGATGTTGGTGACCACCGCCATCACCGGCAGGAGCTTGAGGAAGGAGGCGTCCGACTCGTCGGCCTCGACCACGATGTACTCGCCCTTGCCCAGCCGGGCGTTGGCGCCCGCGCTGTTCAGGCGCCCGCCGATCACGTAGGTGGGGTCCAGCCCCGCCTCGGCGAGCACGCTCGCCACCAGGCTCGTGGTCGTCGTCTTGCCGTGCGTGCCGGCCACGGCGATGCCCTGGCGCAGGCGCATCAGCTCGGCCAGCATCACCGCGCGCGGCACCACCGGAATCTTCCTCTCCCGCGCGGCCAGCACCTCGGGGTTGTCCTCGTGCACCGCGGTGGACGTGACGACCGCATCCGCCCCCGCGATGTGCCCGGCCGCATGGCCGACATGGATGGCGATGCCCAGCGCCTGCAGGCGCCGCAGCACCGCGCTGTCGCTCTGGTCCGAGCCCGAGATGGTGTAGCCCAGGTTGTGCAGCACCTCGGCGATGCCGCACATGCCCGAGCCGCCGATGCCGACGAAGTGGATGTGGTGGATCACATGCTTCATGCCGCCAGCTCCTCGCACGCCGCCACCACCTCGCGGGTGGCCTGCGTTTTTTGCATCTTTTTGGCCGCCAGCGCTTTCTGCACAAGCGCGGGCCGCTCCCATTTCGATATCATTTCCGCCAACCCCTGCGGCGTCAGGTCGGCCTGCTGCACCAGCCAGCCGCCGCCCGCGTCGACGAGAAAGCGCGCATTCGCGCTCTGGTGGTCGTCCACGGCGAAGGGAAACGGCACGAACAGCGCCGCGCAGCCCACGGCCGCGATCTCCGTCACGGTGCTCGCGCCCGCGCGGCAGATGAGCACGTCGGCCTCGGCGCAGGCCTGCGCCATGTCGGCGATGAAGGGCACGAGCGTGCCCTGCACGCCCGCCGCCTCGTAGTGGGCGCGCAGCTCGTCGAGCTGCTTCTCGCCGCTCTGGTGCGTGACGATGGGGCGCGCCGCCTGCGGCAGCAGCGCCAGCGCCTTCGGGACCACCTCGTTGAGCGCCCGCGCGCCCAGGCTGCCGCCGACCACCAGCAGCCTCAGCGGCCCGCTGCGGCCGGCGAAGCGCTCCTCGGGCCCCGGCTGCGCCGTGAAGGCCGCGCGCAGCGGGTTGCCGACCCACTGGCCCTTCTTGAAGACGCCCGGGAAGGCGGTGAAGATGCGGTCGGCCACGCCCGCCAGCACCTTGTTGGCCAGGCCCGCGACCGAGTTCTGCTCGTGCAGCACCAGCGGCCGGCCCGCGAGCACCGCCATCATGCCGCCGGGAAAGGTCACATAGCCCCCCAGGCCGAGCACCACGTCGGGCCTGACGCGGCGCACGACCGCCCACGCCTGCCAGAACGCGCGCAGGAGCTTGAACGGCAGCAGCGCCAGCGCCGCCACCCCCTTGCCGCGCACGCCGGAAAAGTCGATCGTCTCCAGCGCGAAGCCTTCCGCCGGCACGATGCGCGACTCCATGCTGCCCGGCGTGCCCAGCCAGTGCACGCGCCAGCCGCGCTCGCGCAGCGCCTGCGCCAGCGCCAGGCCCGGGAAGATGTGCCCGCCCGTGCCGCCCGCCATGATGAGCGCGGTCTTCTGCGTGCTCATACGCGGCCTCCGCGCATGAGCAGCTTGTTCTCGTAATCCACGCGCAAGACCACGGCAAGGGCGACGAGGTTCATCAGGATCGCCGAGCCGCCGTAGCTCATGAGCGGCAGCGTCAGCCCCTTGGTCGGCAGCGCGCCCAGGTTCACGCCGACGTTGATGAAGGCCTGAAAGCCCATCCACACCGCCACGCCCTCGGCGACGAGGCCGGAGAAGACGCGGTCGAGCGCGATCGCCTGGCGGCCGATGAGCATGATGCGGCGCGTGAGCCAGAGGAAGGCCACGATGAGTGTGAGCACGCCGACGAGGCCCAGCTCCTCGCCGATCACCGCCAGCAGGAAGTCGGTGTGCGCCTCGGGCAGCCAGCTCAGCTTCTCCACGCTGCCCCCCAGGCCCACGCCGAAAATCTCGCCCCGGCCGATGGCGATCAGCGCGTGCGAGAGCTGGTAGCCCTTGCCCAGCGCATGGTCCTCGCTGAAGGGATCGAGGTAGGCGAAGATGCGCTCGCGCCGCCAGGGCGAGGTCCAGATCATCAGCGCGAACGCCGCCACCAGGATCAGCGCGATCAGGAAGAACATGCGCGCGTTCACGCCGCCCAGGAACAGCATGCCCATGGCGATCACCGCGATCACCATGAAGGCGCCCATGTCGGGCTCGGCCAGCAGCAGGCCGCCGACGACGGCCACCGCCGCGGCCATGGGCAGCACCGCGCGGAAGAACCGCTCCTTCACCTCCAGGCGCCGCACCATGTAGCCGGCGGCGTAGATCAGCACGGCGAACTTGGCCAGCTCCGAGGGCTGGAAATTCGTCACGCCAAGGTTGAGCCAGCGCCGCGCGCCGTTGACCACCGTGCCCACGTGCGGGATCAGCACCACGATCAGCAGCGCGATGGAGCCGATGAAGAGCCACGGGGCCACGCGCTCCCAGGCGTCCATCGAGACCTGGAAGGCCAGCAGGGCCACGACGAAGCCCGCGCCGATGGCCGCCACGTGCCGCACGACGAAGGTGGTGGAGGTGACGTGGCCGAAGCGCGGGTTGTCCTGCATCGCGATGGAGGCGGAATACACCATGACGACGCTGAACGCGAGCAGCAGCACCACCACCCACAGGAGCGACTCGTCGAAGCCCAGCACGCGCGCCGGCACGGCGGCGGTGCGGCGCAGCTCCATGCCGCCGATGCGCACGGGCAGCCGGTCCACGCTCTCGCCCTGCTCGGCCGCGCGGCGGGCGAACAGGCGCTGCCACAGGCCGGATTTGCCGGGATTCGTGGCCGCGCTCATGCGTCGCCTCCGCCGGGCAGCTGTCCCCTGTCCTCGGCCAGGGCGTGCACCGCCTGCACGAACACATGCGCGCGGTGCTTGTAGTTGTCGAACATGTCCAGGCTCGCGCACGCGGGCGAGAGCAGCACGGCATCCCCGGCGTGCGCCGCCCGGGCCGCGAAATCCACGGCCTGCTCCAGGGTCACGGCATCGGTGAGCGGCACGCCGCAGTGCGCCAGCGCCGCGCGGATCGGCCCGGCATCGCGCCCGATCAGGATCGCCGCGCGGGCGTAGCGCGCGACCGGGTCGGCCAGCACGGAGAAATCCTGGCCCTTGCCGTCGCCGCCCAGGATGACCACCAGGCGGCGGCCGCTTCCCAGGCCCGCCAGCGCGGCCACGGTGGCGCCCACGTTGGTGCCCTTGCTGTCGTCGAAATACTCCACCCCGTCGATCACGCCCACCGATTCCACGCGATGCGGCTCGCCGCGGTATTCGCGCAGCGCGTACAGCATGCCGGCCAGCGGGCAGCCCGCGGCGCTCGCCAGCGCCAGCGCCGCCAGCGCGTTCGTCGCGTTGTGCCGCCCATGGATGCGCAGGGCATCGAGCGGCAGCAGCCGCTGCATGAAGAGCGCCTGCGGCGCGGCGGCGCGCCGGCCCGCGTCGTCCATGTCCTGCGCGCGCACGAGCCAGGCCATGCCGCTCACCACCTCGATGCCGAAATCGCCCGGCATGCGCGGCAAGTCCGCGCCGAAGCTCACGTGGGCGCGCTGGCGCGGTTTCTGCAGCTTCACCGGCACGGGCGGGGGCAGCATCTGCATCACCAGCGGATCGTCGCGGTTGAGCACCATCAGCGCCTGGCTGCCGAAGATGCGCGCCTTGGCCTGCGCGTAGGCCTGCAGGCTGCCATGCCAGTCCAGGTGGTCCTGCGTGACGTTGAGCACGGTGGCGGCCGTCGGCTCGAAGCCCTGCACGCCGTCGAGCTGGAAGCTGGACAGCTCCAGCACCCAGACGTCGGGCAGGCGGCCCTGCGCCAGGTGCTCGCCCAGCGTGCCCAGCAGCGTCGGGCCGATGTTGCCCGCCACCGCCACGCTGCGCCCCGCGTGCGCCACCAGCCGGCCGGTGAGCGAGGTCACCGTGGTCTTGCCGTTGGTGCCGGTGATCGCCAACACCTTGGGCGTGTAGCCGGCCTCGTCCCGCAGCTGGCGCAGGGCGTCGGCATACAGGTCGAGTTCGGTCACGACCCGGGCGCCGGCGGCCTGCGCGGCCTCGGTGACGGCGGCGATGTCGGCGGGCCGCAGGCCGGGCGAGCGCGCCACCACGGCCGCCTCCCGCGCCAGCGCGGCCGTGAAGGCGCCGCCGTGAAATTCCACCCCGGGCAGCTCGGCCCGCAGCTCGGCCAGGTGCGGCGGCGCCTGGCGCGTATCGGCCACCGTCACCGCCGCGCCGCGCGCGGCGCACCAGCGCGCCATCGCCAGGCCGGAATCGCCCAGGCCCAGCACCAGCACGCGCTGCCCGGCCAGGGGCCGCCAGCTGCCGGCATCGACCGCCACCGCGCGCGGCGCATCGGCAGGGGGCAGCGGCTCCTGCGCCGCCAGCGCGGTGGGCAGCGTCGGCACGTCGTCCTGGGCGTGCACCTCGGCGAACATGCGCGCGACGTACTCGGCCGCCTCGGCCGCCCTGGAGGGCGCGCCTTCGGCCTGGGGAGGGAGATCGTTCACCGGCTCGTTCATCGCAGTTTCAGCGTGGCCAGACCCACGAGGCACAGCAGCATGGTGATGATCCAGAAGCGCACGACGACCTGCGTCTCCTTCCAGCCGCTCTTTTCGAAATGATGGTGCAGCGGCGCCATCTTGAGGATGCGCCGCCCCTCGCCGTACTTGCGCTTGGTGTACTTGAACCAGATGACCTGCACCATCACCGAGACCGCCTCGACGACGAAGATGCCGCCCATGATCGCCAGCACGATCTCCTGGCGCACGATCACCGCGATCGTGCCCAGCGCGCCGCCCAGCGCCAGCGCCCCCACGTCGCCCATGAAGATCTGCGCCGGGTGGGTGTTGAACCAGAGGAAGGCCAGGCCGGCGCCGGCCATCGCGGCGCAGAACACCAGCAGCTCGCCCGAACCGGGGATGTGCGGGAACAGCAGGTACCTGGCATACACCGCGTTGCCCGTGACGTAGGCGAAGATGCCCAGCGCCGAGCCGACCATGATCACCGGCATGATCGCCAGGCCGTCGAGCCCGTCGGTCAGGTTGACCGCGTTGCTCGCGCCGACGATCACGAGGTAGGTGAGGATGACGAAGCCCAGCACCCCCAGCGGATAGCTCACTTCCTTGAAGAAGGGCACGAGCAGCCCGGCCTTGGGCGGCAGGTCGAGCGAGAAGCCCGAGCGCACCCAGGTGACGAAAAGCTCGAACACGCGCGCGTTGGAGTTCTCCGAGATCGAGAACACCAGGTAGAGCGCCGCCAGCAGGCCGATGACCGACTGCCAGAAATACTTCTCGCGCGAGCGCATGCCCTCGGGATCCTTGTGCACCACCTTGCGCCAGTCGTCCACCCAGCCGATCGCGCCCATGCCCAGCGTGACCGCGAGCACGATCCAGACGAAGCGGTTGGACAGGTCGAACCACAGCAGCGTGGAGATGCTGATCGCCAGCAGGATGAGCACGCCGCCCATGGTGGGCGTGCCGCTCTTGGCTAGGTGCGTCTGCATCGCATAGCCGCGGATCGGCTGGCCGATCTTGAGCGCGGTGAGCATGCGGATGACCCGCGGCCCGGCGACCAGGCCGATCAGCAGCGCCGTCATCGCCGCCATCAGCGCGCGCAGCGTGAGGTACTGGAACACGCGCAGGAAGCCGAACTCGGGCGAGAGCCCCTGCAGCCACTGGCTGAGCCACAGGATCATGGCTGGCCCTCCTCGATGGCCTGCACCACGCGCTCCATGCGCATGAAGCGCGAGCCCTTGACCAGCAGGCTGCCCAGGCCCGGCAAGGCCTGGCGCGCCGCCTCCGTCAGGGCCTGCACATCCGCGAAATGCGTGGCGCCGCGGCCGAAGGCCTGCACCGCGTGCGCGGCCAGGTCGCCCAGGGCCAGCAATTGGTCCACGCCGCGCTCGCGGGCATAGGCGCCCACCTCGGCATGGAACTGCGGCCCCTGCAGGCCCACTTCGCCCATGTCGCCCAGCACCAGCAGGCGCGGCACGGGCAGGCTGGCGAGCACGTCGATGGCGGCGCGCACGGAATCGGGGTTGGCGTTGTAGGTGTCGTCCACGGCGGTGACCACGCGCGCGCCCTGCCGCACGGCGAAGGCGCGTGAGCGGCCCTGCACCGGCGCGAAGGCCTCCAGGCCCCGGGCGATGGCTTCGAGCGGCACGCCCGCGGCCAGCGCGCAGGCGGTGGCGGCCAGGGCGTTGGTGACGTTGTGCGCGCCGGCGATGCGCAGGCGCGTGTCGAACGCGCCGCCGGGCGTGGCGATGCGCACGGCCCAGGCGTCGCCCTGCCATTGCGCGCTGGCGCACGACACATCGGCCATCGGGGCCTGCCCGCCCTCGCCCCCGCCCCCTCCCAGGGGGAGAAAGAGCACCACCGGGCGCGCACCCGCCAGCTCGCGCCACAGCGGGGCGAAGGCGTCCGTGGCGGGGAACACGGCCACGCCGTCCTGCGGCAGGGCCTGCAGCACGGCGCCGTTCTCGCGCGCCACGCTCTCGACGGTATGCATGAATTCCTGGTGCTCGCGCTGCGCGTTGTTCACCAGGGCCACGGTGGGCTGCGCGATGGCCGCCAGCTCGGCGATCTCGCCGGGGTGGTTCATGCCCAGCTCCACCACGGCCACGCGGTGCCGCGCGCGCAGGCGCAGCAGCGTGAGCGGCACGCCGATGGCGTTGTTGAAGTTGCCGCTCGTGGCCAGGGCCGCGTCGCCCTGCCAGGCGCGCAGGATGCTGGCGAGCATCTGCGTCACCGTCGTCTTGCCATTGCTGCCGGTCACGGCCACCAGCGGCAGCGCGAACTGCGCCCGCCAGCCCGCCGCCAGGGCGCCGAGCGCCGCGAGCGTATCGGGCACCTCGATGCCGGACAGCCCCGCCGCCTGCAGGCCGGCATGCGCCACCGCCGCGGCGGCGCCGGCGGCGCGGGCCTGCGGCAGGAAGTCGTGGGCGTCGAAGCGCTCGCCCTTGAGCGCCACGAAGAGATCGCCCGGGGCCAGCGTCCGGGTGTCGGTGTGCACGCGCGCGAGCACCGTGGCGCCATCGCCCACCAGCCGCGCCTGCGGCACGCGGGCGCGGATCAGCTCGCAGGCCTGCCGCAGCGTACCCATCGCATTCGCCGGCAGCGCCTCGCGCCGCGCCAGCGCCTCCTGCGCCTGCGTCAGGTCGGAGAACGGCCGGCGCACCCCGGCGATGTCCTGGTACGGCTCATGCCCCTTGCCGGCCAGCAGCACCACGTCGCACGCATCCGCCTGCGCCAGCGCCCGCGCGATGGCGGCCGCGCGGTCGGGCTCGGTGCTCCAGCCCTCAGCGGCCCGCATGCCGCGCACGATCTGTTCGATGATGACCGCGGGCGGCTCGCTGCGCGGGTTGTCGCTCGTCACGATGCCTCGATCGGCGCCCTGCTGCGCGGCCGCGCCCATCAGGGGGCGCTTGCCCGCGTCGCGGTCGCCGCCGCAGCCGAACACGCACCACAGACGCCCGCCCCGACTTTCGGCCACGGGGCGCAGCGCCGCCAGCACCTTGGCCAGCGCATCGGGCGTGTGCGCATAGTCCACCACGGCCAGCGGCTGGCCCGCGCGCGCGATCTGCTGCATGCGCCCGGGCACCGCCTGCAGATCGGCGCAGGCGGCGCAGGCCGCCGCCAGCGGCACGCCGAGCGAGCGCAGCGTGGCGATCACGCCCAGCAGGTTGGAGACGTTGTAGCGGCCGACCAGGCGCGTGGCGAGCGGCGCCCTCTCGCCCCCCTCGACCACGGTGAAGGCCAGGCCCGCGGCGCCATGGCGCAGGTCTTCGGCGCGCAGGCGCGCGGGCGCGTCGAGCGCCACGCTCCACAGGTCCAGCCCCCGCCCCGCCAGCTCGGCATGCAGGGCCGCGCCGTGCGCGTCGTCGATGTTGATCACCGCCGCGCGCAGCCCCGGCCAGCCGAACAGCATGCGCTTGGCCTCCCAGTAGGCCGGCATGCTGCCGTGGTAGTCCAGATGGTCCTGCGTGAGGTTGGTGAACACCGCGGTATCGATCCGCGTGCCGGCCAGGCGCCGCTCCACCAGCCCGATGGAGGAGGCTTCCATCGCGCACGCCCCCACGCCCGCCGAGACCAGGCTGGCGAGCACCTGCTGCAGGCGCAGCGCGTCGGGCGTGGTCAGGCCCGTGTCCTGCAGCGCCGACACGGGACCCACGCCCAAAGTGCCGATCAGGCCGCATCCACCCAGCGCGGGCAGCTCATCTTTCGATAGTTTTTCCAGGGCATGCGCCAGCCACCAGGCGGTGCTGGTCTTGCCATTGGTGCCGGTCACGGCCAGCACCTTGAGGTGCTGACTGGGCTCGCCGAACCAGCGGGAGGCGAGCACGCCCGCGTTCGCCTTGAGGTCCTGCAGGGCGGCCACCCGGCCGTCGCCCGCGCCGGCCGCCGGCGCCCCGGCCGCGTCCACCACGCAGGCCGCCGCGCCGCGCGCGAGCGCCTCCTGCACGTGGGCGCGGCCATCCGCCTTGTGCCCGGCCCAGGCGAGGAAGCCGTCCCCCGCCGCCACGGCGCGGCTGTCGGTGCGCAGCGCGCCGGTGACGCGCTGCCTGAGGAAGGCCAGGGCCTCGTCCATGCCGGAGAGCAGGGGCAGCGTCACAGCATCGGCTCCTCGATCGGGTTGGCGACGATGAGCGGCTTGACCGCCAGATCGGGCGCCACGCCCATGAGGCGCAGGGTCTGCTGCACCACTTCGCTGAAGACCGGCCCGGAGACCGAGCCGCCGTAGTAGGTGCCGGCCGAAGGCTCGTCCACCATCACCGCGACGATGATGCGCGGGTTGTCGATCGGCGCCATGCCGGTGAACCAGGCGCGGTACTTGCCCGTGGCGTAGCCCCGGCCCGCCTGCTTGCGCGCCGTGCCGGACTTGCCGCCGATCGAATACCCCATGGTCTGCGCCTTCTGCCCCGTGCCGCCGGGCCCGGCCGCCAGCCAGAGCATGTGCCGCACCAGCTCGGCGGTCTTGGGCGAGAAAACCTGCGTGCCCGCGGGCCGAGCGTCGGTCTTGAGCATCGTGGCCGGGATCACCTTGCCGTCGTTGGCGAACACGGTGTAGGAGCGCGCCATCTGGAACAGCGACGCGGACAGGCCGTAGCCGTAGGCCATGGTGGCCTGCTCCACCGGCTTCCAGGTCTTCCAGGGGCGCAGGCGCCCGCTGGCCGCGCCGGGGAAGGCAAGCTGCGGCTTCTGGCCATAGCCCAGCGCCGTGTGCACGGTCCACATCTCCTGCGGCGACATGCGCTGCGCCACCTTGAGCGCGCCGATGTTGCTCGATTTCTGGATCACGCCATCGACGGTGAGCACGCCGTAGTTGTGGGTGTCGGAGATCGTGAAGCCGCCGATCGCGTAGCGGCCGGGCGTGGTGTCGATGATGGTGTCGTGCTTGACGCGCCCGAGCTCCAGCGCCGTGCCGATGGTGATGGGCTTCATCGTGGAGCCGGGCTCGAAGGTGTCGGTGAGCGCGCGGTTGCGCAGCTGCTCGCCGGTGAGATGGCGCCGGTCGGCCGGGTCGTAGCTCGGGTAGTTGGTCAGCGCCAGGACCTCGCCCGTGTGCGCATCGAGCACGACGACGCTGCCCGCCTTGGCCTTGTTGGCGATCACCGTGTCGCGCAGCTTCTGGTAGGCGAAGAACTGCACCTTGCTGTCGATCGACAGCTGGATGTCGCGCCCGTCGACCGGCGGCGTCTCGGCGCCGATGCCCTCGACCACGCGCCCGCGCCCGTCCTTGATCACGCGCAGCGACCCGGCCTTGCCCGCCAGCTCGCCGTCGAAGGCCAGCTCCATGCCCTCCTGGCCATGGTCCTCGACGTTGGTGAAGCCCACGACGTGCGCCACCGATTCGCCCTCGGGGTACTCGCGCTTGTACTCCTTGCGCAGGTAGATGCCCTTGATGCCCAGCGCCATGATCTGCTGGCCCACGTCCCAGTCGAGCTGGCGCTTGACCCAGACGAAGCTCTTGTCCTCGTCGCTGAACCGCGCCAGCAGCCTGTCCAGCGGCATGTCCATGAGCCGCGCGGCCTCCTTGAGCCGCTCGCGCACCGTGGGCTGCTGGTCGTCCACGTCCTCGGGGATGGCCCAGATGCTCGCCGCGGGAACGCTGGAGGCCAGGATCAGGCCGTTGCGGTCCAGCAGCCGGCCGCGGTGCGCCGGCAGCTCGATCGTGCGCACGAAGCGCACCTCGCCCTGGCGCTTGAAGAAATCGCTGTGGATCACCTGCACGTAGGTGGCGCGCGCCGCCAGCGTGAGAAAGCCCAGGCCCACCAGGGCCACCACGAACTTGCTGCGCCACACCGGCGTGCGCGCCGCCAGCAGGGGGCTGGAGGTGTAGTTGACGCGGCGGCGGCTCATGGCTTGCCTCCCGCCACGGGCGCCAGCGAGCGGCCATCGCCGGACACGTACAGCGTGGTGGCCGGCGTGGGCGTGCGCATCTGCAGCTTGTCGCGCGCCAGGCGCTCCACGCGCAGCGGCGTCGCCTGCGCGCGCTTTTCCACCAGCAGGCGCTGGTGCTCCACCTGGAGCTGGCGCGCCTCGACGCTCACGCGGTGCCACTCGGTGTTGAGCCGGCGCGATTCGTACTGCACCCGCACGAGCCACATGCTGCTGGCCATCACCGCCAGCAGCAGCACGATGCTGATCCGGGTCATGCCGCGGCCTCCGTGCGCTCGGCCACGCGCATCACCGCGCTGCGCGCGCGGGGGTTGGCGGCCAGCTCGTCGGCGCCCGGCTTGACGCGGCCGAGTGCCTTCAGCGGCATGGCGCGGGGCGCGGTCACCGGCGCGTGCCGGTCCACCACCTCGCGCGCGTGGCCCGCGATGAACTGCTTGACGATGCGGTCTTCCAGCGAATGGAAACTGATCACCACCAGCCGCCCGCGCGGGGCCAGCACGCGCAGGCTCGCGTCTAGCGCCTGCCGGAGGTCCTCGAGCTCGGCATTGATGAAAATCCGAAGAGCCTGAAATGTGCGTGTCGCAGGGTTCTGCCCGCGCTCGCGGGTGCGGACCGCGCCAGCCACGAGGTGGGCGAGCTCGGCAGTGGTCTGAACAGGCCCCTGCTTCTCGCGCCGAGCAACAATCGCCTTTGCAATGGCGCCAGCAAACCGTTCTTCACCGTAGTCACGTATCACCTCCGCTATGGCCGTCGGCTCGGCGTGCGCCAGCCACTGTCCCACGCTCTCGCCGCGCGTGGGATCCATGCGCATGTCGAGCGGCCCGTCGAACCGGAAACTGAAACCCCGCTCGGGCGCGTCGATCTGCGGCGAGCTCACCCCCAGGTCCAGCAGCACGCCGGCGACGCTGCCCGCCGCCAGCTCGCCGAGCTGCGTGAAGCTGCCCTGGCGGATGGAAAAACGCGCGTCCTGGATGGCCGATGCCGCGGCGAGCGCGTCGGGGTCCTTGTCAAACGCCACCAGGCGCGCGCCCGGACCGATGCGCTCGAGAATGCGGCGCGAGTGCCCGCCGCGCCCGAAGGTGCCATCCACGAAGACGGCATTGGGCGCATGCACCTCGCCCACGAGGGCGGCGACCGCCTCTTCGAGCAGGACGGTGGTGTGTGGCTGTCCGGAATACACCTGCCACTCTCAGAAGGAAAAATCCTTGAACACGTCCGGCATCTGCGCCTGCATGGCCGCGGCTTCCTTGGCCTCGTAGGTGGCCTTGTCCCAGAGCTCGAAGTGCGTGCCCATGCCCAGCAGCACCGCCTCCTTGACGAGGCCGGCGGCCGCGCGCAGCTCGGGCGAGACCAGCACCCGGCCGGTGCCGTCCATCTCCACGTCCATGGCGTTGCCGAGAAAGATCCGCTTCCACCACTGCGCCTGCATCGGCAGCTGGGCGATGCGGGCGCTGAAGGCCTCCCACGCGGGGCGCGGGAACACCATCAGGCAGCCGTCGGGGTGCTTGGTGATCGTGAGCTGCCCGCCCGCCTCCAGCGCCAGCGCGTCGCGGTGGCGCGTCGGGACCGACAGACGGCCCTTGGCATCCAGACTGAGCGAAGACGCACCTTGGAACACGGACTTGAACCCTTCGAGCCAACAACAGCCACCGCCACCCACTTTCATGGGCAATGACGGCACTTTTCACCACTTCATTGCACTTTTTTGCACTGTAGCAGGAAAGTCAGGTCGCACAAGGGGGCACTGCCCGAAAATTTGTGAATGAAATCAAAGGTTTAGCGCCCCATGTTCAAGATGGGATACGAGAAAAACCTTGATAGTCAAGAACTTGGATCACATAGCGCATGTGATCCATGAAACATCGGGCCGTCCGGCCCGGTTGGTCACAGGATGTAGCGCGACAGGTCTTCGTTGGCGCTGAGCGACGCCAGGCGGGCATCGACCAGCACCCCGTCGACGACCACGGTCTGACCCGACAGCCGCGTGGCATCGAAGCTCACTTCGTCGAGCAGCCGCTCCATGACGGTGGCCAGGCGCCGCGCGCCGATGTTCTCGGTGCGCTCGTTCACGTCGAACGCGATCTGCGCCAGCCGCGTGATGCCCTCGGGCGTGAATTCCAGTGTCACGCCCTCGGTGGCCAGCAGCGCCTGGTACTGCTTGACCAGGCTCGCGTGCGTCTGCGTGAGGATGGCCTCGAAATCCTGCACCGAGAGCGAGCCCAGCTCCACGCGGATCGGGAAGCGCCCCTGCAGCTCGGGGATCAGGTCGCTCGGCTTGGCGAGGTGAAACGCCCCCGAGGCGATGAACAGGATGTGGTCGGTCTTGACCATGCCGTATTTGGTGGAGACGGTGGTGCCCTCCACCAGCGGCAGCAGGTCGCGCTGCACGCCCTGGCGCGAGACGTCGGCGCCGCTCGTCTCCTGGCGCGCGGCCACCTTGTCGATCTCGTCGATGAAGACGATGCCGTTCTGCTCCATGTTGGCGATCGCGCGGCTCTTGATCTCTTCCTCGTTCACCAGCCGGGCGGCTTCCTCGTCGGTCAGGAGCTTGAGCGCCTCGGTGATCCTGAGCTTGCGCGTGCGCCGCTTTTCCTGGCCCATCTGCGAGAACAGCCCGCGCAGCTGCTCGGCCATTTCTTCCATGCCCTGCGGGCCCATGATCTCGACCTGGGGGCGCGCATCGAGCACCTCGATCTCGATCTCCTTGTCGTCGAGCTGCCCCTCGCGCAGCTTCTTGCGAAAGACCTGGCGCGCGGTGCTCTCGGCGGGCGGCTCGTCGGTGCGGGCGGCGGGCACCAGCACGTCCAGGATGCGCTCCTCGGCCGCGTCCTCGGCCCGCGCGCGCATCTTCTTCATCTCCTGCTCGCGCGTCTGCTTGACGGCCACCTCGGCCAGGTCGCGGACGATGGCGTCCACGTCCTTGCCGACGTAGCCGACCTCGGTGAACTTGGTGGCTTCCACCTTGATGAAGGGCGCATCGGCCAGGCGCGCCAGGCGCCGCGCGATCTCGGTCTTGCCCACGCCCGTGGGGCCGATCATGAGGATGTTCTTGGGCGTGATCTCCGCGCGCAGGCTGGCATCGACCTGCTGGCGGCGCCAGCGGTTGCGCAGCGCGATCGCGACGGCGCGCTTGGCGCCCTGCTGGCCGACGATGTGCCGGTCGAGCTCGGAGACGATCTCCTGGGGGGTCATGGAAGACATTTGTGATCCAGATCGGGCTCTGGCGCTTGCCTGGCAAGCGCGAGCAGCTATTGAAATCGAGACTACAGGGTCTCTATCGTGTGGTGCATGTTGGTGTAGATGCACAGCTCGCCGGCGATTTCCAGCGACTTCTTGATGATCTCCACCGCCGACAGATCGGTGTTCGCCAGCAGCGCCTTGGCGGCCGAGTGCGCGTACGCGCCGCCCGAGCCGATCGCGACGATCCCCTGCTCGGGTTCGAGCACGTCGCCGTTGCCGGTGATGATGAGCGAGGCGGTTTCATCGGCCACGGCGAGCATGGCTTCGAGGCGGCGCAGCACGCGGTCGGTGCGCCAGTCCTTGGTGAGTTCGATGGCCGCGCGCGTGAGCTGCCCCTGGTGCTTTTCCAGCTTGGCCTCGAAGCGCTCGAACAGCGTGAACGCATCGGCCGTGGCGCCGGCGAAACCGGCGAGCACCTTGTCGTGGTGGAGCTTGCGCACCTTGCGCGCCGAGCCCTTGATGACGATGTTGCCGAGCGTGACCTGCCCGTCGCCGCCGATCGCGACCTGCATGCGGCCGTCGGGGAGCGCGCGGCGCACGCTCAGGATGGTGGTGCCGTGAAACTGTTCCATAGCTTGGCCATGTGGCGGTGGCCGCCCGGTTTTGCAAGGGGGCCGGCCGGCGTCAGTTCTTGCGCGGCTCCACCCAGGCGTGCTCGCTGATGCCGATCACGTTGAAGAACACCGCGATCAGCCGGTGCAGGTTGTGAAAGTGCAGCTCGCGGCCCTGCGCCTGCTGGACGGCGGCCCAGTTCAGCACCGAGCCCACGGCGGCGAAATCGATGCGGATCAGCCGGTCGCACGCGATCACGAAGGGGCGCCCCTTGGGCATCAGCGCCTCCAGCGGCGCGAGCTGGGGCTGCGCGTCGCCCTCGATCTCCCCGGCCAGTTCGGCCACGGGCGCGGCCGGCTCCTCTTGCGGCGGCGCCATCGCAGGGACATCGCCGGGGCCGGGCGCGGCCGGCGCCTCGTCGCCCAGCAGGCTGCACTTGGGGTCGACCCACGAGGGCGGGGAGACCTCGTAGGTGACGCAATAGTCCAGCGCCATCACTTCGAAATCGTCGGCCTGGCCCGTGAGCCTGAGCAGCGCCATGCGCAGCAGCCACCACTGCGGGTCCTGGGTGCGGTCCTCGGCCACGGTGTGCGCCTGCAGCACCTTGTGCAGCGCCGCCAGGCCCTGCAGGCGCAGCTTCACCTTCTGGTTGGCCCACGCGCCGAAGAGCTCGATCAGCGGCCCCAGCGCGGGCGCCTCGATGGTGGCGAGCCGGCCCCAGTTGAGCGTCCACGGCGGGTTGGCGCGCGCGAGCGAGGCCTGCAGCGCGGTGACGGTCTGCTGGCCCAGCGTGGCCGGCGCGTTCCAGACCAGCTCGCGCTGGGGCTGCGCCTCGCCCTCGGCCGCGGGCGCCGCGCCCCGCTGCGCGGTCATGGCGAACCACAAGGGGGCGGAGCGCCCGTAGCGCGCCGCGTAGTCGATGGCCAGCGCCTCGAAGGGCTCCTGCTGGCCCGTCGCGCGGTACAGGTCGAACAGGGTCATCCAGATCTCGTGCTGATCGGCGGGATCGTCCTTGGCATGCCGCACCAGCACCTCGTTCAGACAGCGCGCCGCCCCTGCGTAATCGGCGTTGGCAAACAGGATCGCGGCCTCTTCAAGATCAGGTTCATGCACGAATTTTTCCTCTCTGGGCGCCGTCGGTTCGGCGTCCGCCGCTGCGGATGCGGACGGGGCGAACGGATTGAGCGCATTGTCATCCCGGAACAGGGCGCTGGGCACCTCGCTGTTGATGGACGTGTCTCGCCGCAGCGCCGAGGGCGTGGTGGGGGCAAAGGCCTGCAGGGGGTCGCGCCAGGCGCCCGCGTCCGCGCCGGAGATCGGGGGCGGCAGGGTGGTCTCGCCCAGCGCGCTGGACGGCCCCTCGGCCGCCGTGGGCCGCCCGCCGTCGCGGCGCAGGGGCGCCCGCGCCGTGGGGGCCGTGCCCTGGGCCTTCCACCATTGCTGCGACATCTGCTGCTCGATCGCATTGATCTTGCGCAGCGTCTCCGCGCGCTCGGAGCTCTCGCCGAGGCCGGTGCTCATGAAGGAGGTGCGCGCCGGCGTGTCGTCGTGCACCGCGCCGGGGGCGATCTCCTTGCGGCGCAGCTTGCGCAGCTGATCGAACTCACGCTTGCGCACGAAGTCGTTGCGCCGCTTGCGCTCGATCATCTCCTTGAGCTTCTGGCGCGTGTACTGCGACTCCTGGTTCTCGCTGAGCGAATCCAGTTCGGCCCAGTCCACGGTGGGGTTGCGCACGAACCGCACGACCTTGGACAACAAGCCGCCGGGCGCCGTGTCTTCCTTGGCCATGCGCGCCTGCCCCCCCTAGGTCCGGTCCACGGCAACCATCCTCAGTCGCCGAACATCTTCTGCTTGAGCTCGCGCCGTTGCTGCGCTTCCAGCGACAGCGTGGCCGTGGGCCGCGCCAGCAGGCGGCCCACGCCGATGGGCTCGCCGGTCTCGTCGCAGTAGCCGTAGTCGCCGGCGTCGATGCGCGCGATCGACTGCTCGATCTTCTTGAGCAGCTTGCGCTCGCGGTCGCGCGTGCGCAGCTCCAGCGCGTGCTCTTCCTCGATCGTCGCGCGGTCGGCGGGATCGGGGACGACCACGGTGTCCTCACGCAGGTTTTCCGTGGTGGCGCCCGCGTTGTCGTGGATGTCCTGCTTGAGCTGCACCAGCTTCAGGCGGAAAAACGCCAGCTGCTTTTCATTCATGTACTCGCTCTCGGGCATGGCGAGCACGTCCTCGTCCGTGAGCTGTTCGACGGACTTGGTTTTCCAGTTGTTGGCCAGCTTCGAGTCTTTCTTGGCGGCCGCCACAGGTTTTTGCAGGGTCGTATTCATGGTGAAGGTGCGCTGGCTAGAGATACAAGGGAAGGCAGGACGATGCGGCGATGGTAACGCCACTCGCGCGCCAGCAAAAGCCGCAGGTCCGGCAGCATGCAAACGCAGCCCCGCAACGGCCTGCCCCCGGGGCCCAAAAGCGGCCCTGCGGACGGGCGGCGATTGTATAGACCGGGGGGTGCAAAGGGCCAGCGGCCAGCGTGGGGGAATACCCCTACGCGCGCGCCTTCATCGCGCGTTCACCGCGCGATCACGCCGGCACCAGGCACTGCTCCAGGCCCTGGAAGAAGATGTCTCGCGGCAGGTCGATGCCGATGAACACCATGCGGCTTTGGCGCGGCTCGTCCTGGCCCCATGCGGGCCCGAGGTCGCTGCCCATGAGCTGGTGCACGCCCTGGAAGATGACCTTGCGCTCGGTGCCCTTCATCGCCAGCACGCCCTTGTAGCGCAGCATGCGCGGGCCGTAGATGTTGACGATGGCGCCGATGAAATCCTCCAGCTTGGCCGGGTCGAAGGGACGGTCGGCGCGGAACACGAAGCTCTTGACGTCGTCGTCGTAATGGTGGTGGTGCAGGTGCGCGCAATGCTCGCCGTGCTCGTGGCCGTGTTCATGGTCATGGTCATGGTCATGACCGTGCTCATGGTCGTGATCGTGATCGTCGTCCGCCTTGAGCAGATCCGGGTCGATATCGAGCTTGTCGTTGAGGTTGAAGCCGCGCAGGTCCAGCACCTCCTTGAGCGGCACCTCGCCGAAATGCACCGCGCGGATCGGCGCGCGCGGGTTCATGTGCCTGAGGCGGTGGATCAGCGCGTCCTGGTCCTGCTCGCTCACGAGGTCGGTCTTGGAGAGGAAGATCTGGTCGGCGAAACCGACCTGGCGGCGCGCCTCCTGGCGCGTGTCGAGCTGCTCGTTGGCGTGCTTGGCATCGACCAGCGTGATCACCGAATCCACCAGGTAGGACTCGGCGATCTCGTCGTCCATGAAGAAGGTCTGCACCACGGGGCCGGGGTCGGCCAGGCCCGTGGTCTCGATCACCACGCGCTCGAAGTCGAGCAGGCCCTTGCGTTTCTTGGCCGCGAGCAGGCGCAACGTGTCACGCAGGTCTTCGCGGATGGTGCAGCACACGCAGCCGTTGCTCATCTGCAGGATCTGCTCCTTCGATTCGGTGACGAGCATGTCGCTGTCGATGTTTTCCTCGCCGAATTCGTTTTCGATCACGGCGATCTTCTGGCCGTGGGTTTCGGTGAGCACGCGCTTGAGCAGCGTGGTTTTGCCGGAACCGAGAAAGCCCGTGAGGATGGTGGCTGGAATGAGCGACATGGTGGAACCCCGAGGAAATGAAAAGGCGACCGCGCGTGCGGACGCCACACGCGTATTTTATTGAAACAGGGAGGTTTTGCTTGTGCACAATGCGCAAGCAGCTATTTATACGATAGCATCGTGGCGAATCATGACCATGATTGCGCCACGAGCACAGGCGCGGTTTCATAATGTATAGCGCGAGTGTGGTTACATCTCTCAACACACATGATCGTGACCCCGGAGGAATGCGATGTCGATCCACAACCTGAAAATCCGCACCCGGCTCACCATCGCCTTCGGCCTGATGGTGGCACTGATCCTGATCATCGGCGGCACGGCCGCGCTCAAGAGCCGGGTGCTGCTCGGGGAGTTCGGCAGCGTCGTCAACGACCATTACCCCAAGGTCACCGAGGTCTACCAGATCAAGGCCGCGGTGGCCGCCAACGAGGTGGCCCTGGCGAACATGCTCGCCTACCGCATGCCGGACAACATCAAGGCACAGGTGAGTTCCCTGCAGGCCACGCGCAAGCAGATCACCGCGCTGTTCAAGAAGCTCGACGAATCCGTCACCAGCGGCGACGGCAGGGCGGCGCTGGAGCGCACCAAGGCGCCGCGCGCGCAGGTGCTGGCGCTGCAGGACAAGTACCTCGAAGCCATGGACATGGGCCTGTCCGGCGACGCCGCCACGCTGCTTGAAAAGGAGATGCCGGCGCCCCTCAAGACCTACAAGGAATCGATCGACGGCCTGCTCAAGGTCCAGCACGAGCTGATGGGGCAGGCCACGGCCACCGCGACGGCATCGGTGCAGGGCATGCTGTGGATCATCGCCCTGGCTTCCCTGATCGCCATCGCCCTGGGGGTGGCGCTGGCGTGGTCCATCATCCACTCCATCATCCGGCCGCTGCACGACGCGGTGGCCGTGGCCAATGCGGTGGCCGACGGCGACCTGACCCGGCCCATCGAAGCCTCGGGCAACAGCGAAACGGCGCATCTGCTGCAGGCGCTGCGCCGCATGCAGGCGGGCCTGATCAAGGTGGTGTCCCATGTGCGGCAAGACTCCGAGGGCGTGGCCACGGCCAGCGCGGAAATCGCGCAGGGCAACCACGACCTATCCTCGCGCACGGAAAGCCAGGCGAGCGCGCTCGAACAGATCGGAAGAGCACACGTCTGAACTCCAGTCACTGGTGAAGATCTCGTATGCCGTCTTCTGCTTGAAAAAA
>OFJB01000121.1_pt1 | contig 44384 bp, 38 predicted proteins | sample 1775081 | NCBI WGS metagenome assembly OFJB01 (sample SAMN08195771, study PRJEB24354) | sludge metagenome | isolation source: initial sludge from phenol fed wastewater aerobic bioreactor | place: India: Nagpur | collected 2016-06-05
CCGGATGCCACCCTGCGCACCGACATGGGCGAGATCCACACCGCGCTGGAGCAGCTGCGCCATTACGAGATGGGCCACATGGATGCCACCCTGGCGCTCGACCGAGCGGGCGCGATCGAGGACGCCGCCGCCGACATCTTCGCCAAGTGCAAGCTGGCGCCGGAGCCGGATAGCGCGCTGCATCGCATCCTGGTGCCGCTGCTGGCCGCCGCGCAGCGGCTCGACAAGGAGCCGTCCGACCTCAGCGCCGTCGCCGCGATGCGCGACGCGGTGGCCGGCTATTCGGACCAGTTCGACGACCCGCAATGGCCGCGCGCTACCGCCGCGGAACCCAATGGCGGGCACGAGCAGCACGCGCACTGACGTTTTCTCCACGGCGGCAGCGCCGGGACCGCTCCATGACCGACTACATCCAGGCTTGGCAATGCATCGGCTGCGGCCGGATCGCCCGCCCCTGCCACGAATCCAGTGGTCAGGAAGTGGACCAGCAGCCCACCCTGGAGCGCGCGCGCGGCCGCGGCCACGTCGCGGTCCGGCGCGATCTCACCGCGCCGCTGGCGCTCCGCGAGACAGGCCGCAACCCCCTCCACTGCCCCGCCAAGCGTGTCGGCCAGCGCACTCGCCAGATCCGGCTCATGAGGCGCTTCGCTGAGCAGCGTGATCACAAATGCGCGGCGTTCACGCACGAGCCGGAGGAAGGCGGCGCCCAGGCGATCGAGCATCGCCTCCACTGGCGCATCCGCGGTCTCCGCAATGATCTGCTGATACTCGGCCAGCGGCGAGTACGTCTCCAGCACCGCCCGGAACAACGCCGCCTTGTTCGCGAAATAGTGATAGAGCACTGCCTCGGTCACACCGGCCGCCCGCGTGATGTCACGCACGGACGTCGCCCGGAACCCTCGCTCCGCGAAGAGTCGGTACGCGGTTTCAAGCAAGAGCTCGCGCCGGTACGCTGCCTGCGCCTGTCGCTTGCCTTCCGTCCTGGCAGTCACGATACCTGTCTCCTTCGTCTTCTGGCCCATCGTCTGCCTGGCCGCTGGGCGCGTCACCTGTACGGGATGCGTGCCATCATTCACGCTCCCGGCCGACGGGAATCGCGACCGGCACGGGACTCGGCTCCGGCATCTCCAGCGCGATGCGCGGCAACCGGCGGCCGAGCCAGCCTGGAAGATACCAGTTGGCTCGGCCAAGCAGGCTCGTCACCGCGGGCACCAGCAGCAGGCGGATCACGGTCGCATCAATGAAGACCGCCGTCGCCAGCCCCAGTCCGAACTCCTTCACGATACGCGCGTCCGAAAGGGTGAAGGACAGGAAAACGACCACCATGATGCTCGCGGCCGCAGTGATCACCCGCGAGGTGGATGCGCAGCCGCGGTTCACCGCCTGGCGGTTGTCGCCGGTCTGCAACCAGACCTCGTGGATCCGGCTCATGAGGAAGACCTCGTAATCGGTCGACAGCCCGAAGAGTACCGCGAAGAGCATCATCGGCAGGAACGACTCGATCGGTCCGGTCCGGTCAATCCCCACCAACCCGGAAAACCAACCCCATTGGAACACAGCCACCAGGACGCCATACGCCGCGCCGATGGACAGGAGGTTCATGACCGCCGCCTGAACCGGCACGAGCAATGAGCGGAAGACGACGAGCAGCAGCAGCATACTGACGCCGATGACCACCATGAAGAAGACCGGCAGCCGGCTGGAGATCCGGTCGCCGATGTCAATGAACGACGCCGTTGGACCGCCGATGGACGCGGTCACGTTCGTTTCGCCCAACGCCGCCGGCACGGTGTCTTGCCGCAGCGTCTGCACGAGGTTGTGCGTCTCCTGCGATTGGGGCGATGTGGTCGGGATCACCGTAATGATGGCGACATCCCCGGCCGGGTTGAACGAAGGCGGCGAGACGCGCGCCACCCCATCAACCGCCTTGAGCCGAGCCACAAGGTCGTTGACGACTGCCGTGTCACCCCCATTCTGGGTATCCACGACGACCAGCAATGGACCGTTGAAGCCCGGGCCAAACCCCTCCGCCAGCAGGTCGTATGCCCGCCGGCTGGTCAGCGAGGTTGGACCGTTGCCCGCATCGGACGAGCCGATCCGCATGTCGAATGCCGGGATGGTGAGCGCAATCAATATGAGCAAGGACAGCCCGGTGACGAGCCAGGGAGCGCGCTGCACCCGCTCGGCGAGCCGGTACCAGACCGTCCGCTCATCATCCGACGCCGATGCGTGGAAGGCGGGGATGCTCCAGCGGTCGATGTGGGGACCGATCGCCGCCAGCAACGCCGGCAGAAACGTCAGCGCGACGATAACCGCCAGCGCCACGACGATGGCCGCCGCGAGTCCAAGCGCGGCCACGAACGGGATGCCCATCGTGGCCAGTCCCACCAGCGCCACGATCACGATGGAGCCGGCGAAGAGGATCGAACGGCCAGCGGTATCAATGGCCTGCACCACCGCGTCCACCGTGTGCGCGCGCGTCCAGTCGGCGATCGCGCCGTCGATTTCCGCCACGCGCGCCACGCGGCCGGCGTTGCTGGCGAGGTCCGGCGCCTCGCCCAGGTCCTGCCGGCCGATGGCCGCCATCAGGCGCTTGAAGATGCTGTCCCCGTTGCCCGCGACGAGCACCCAGCCGTCCTCGCACGGATAGGCGTTGCTGGGCGCGATGCCCGGCAGCGCGCTGCCGCCCGGCTGGCGCACCACGCCGAAGGCGTCGTACTCGGGCATCAGGCTCTCCATGCAATTGAACACGGCCTCGTAGAGCGCCACGTCGATCACCTGCCCCGCCCCGCCGTGCGCCTTGCGGTGGTAGAGCGCCATCAGGACGCCGATCACGCCATGCAGCGCCGCCAGCGTGTCGCCGATCGACACCCCCACGCGCACCGGCACCCGGCCCGGCTCGGCCGTGAGGTGGCGCAGGCCGCCCATGGCTTCGCCGATCAGGCCGAAGCCCGGCAGGTCGCGGTAGGGGCCGCTCTGGCCGTAGCCCGAGATGCGCAGGATCACCAGGCCCGGGTTGACCGCCTGCAGCGCCTCGGGCGCCATGCCCCAGGCCTCCAGCGTACCGGGGCGGAAGTTCTCGATTAGCACGTCCGCTTCGGCGATCAGCCGGCGCGCGATCTCCTGGGCCTCCTGCTGGCGCAGGTCCAGCGCCACCGATTTCTTGTTGCGCGACTGCACCTGCCACCAGACGGAGGTGCCTTCCTTGAGCAGGCGCCAGCCGCGCAGGGGGTCGCCGCCGCCCGTGGCCTCGATCTTGACGACCTCCGCGCCGAAGTCGCCCAGCGTCTTGCCGCAGAACGGCCCGGCGATCAACTGCCCCATCTCGATCACGCGCAGGCCGGCCAGCGGCAGCGGCGTTTCCTTCTTCTCCAGCATCTGCATCCTGCATCTCTCGGTCACACAGGCCGGACATTACCATCGCGCGCATGGCACCGCGCTATGACATCTTCTGCCGAGTGGTCGACAACTGGGGCGACATGGGCGTGTGCTGGCGCCTCGCGGCCGACCTGGCGGCGCGCGGCCGGCAGGTGCGGCTTTGGGTGGACGACGCCAGCGCCCTAGCCTGGATGGCGCCCCACGGGGCCAGCGGCGTCGAGGTGCGGCCATGGCCCGATGCCGTGCCGGCGGACGGCGTGGGCGAGGCCGTCGTGGAGACCTTCGGCTGCGACATCCCCGATGCCTTCGCCGCCGCCCTGGCCTCCCTGCAGAACACCGGCCGCCGCGCGCCGCCATGGATCAACCTCGAATACCTGAGCGCCGAGGGCTACGTGCAGCGCAGCCACGGCCTGCCCTCGCCCGTGATGAGCGGCCCCGGCCGCGGGCTGGTGCGCTGGTATTTCTACCCCGGCTTCACGCAGCGCACCGGCGGCCTGCTGCGCGAAGCGGACCTGCCGCGCCGGCAGGCGGCGTTCGACCGCCCGTCCTGGCGCGCCCGCCACGGCATTGGCGGCGCGCAGCGGGCCATCACGCTCTTCTGCTACGAGCCGCCCGCCCTGCCCGGCTGGCTCGACCGCCTCGCGCAGCGCGCCGACGTCCGCCTGCTGGTGACGCCCGGGCGCGCCAGCGCCGCCGTGCGCGCCTGGCAGGCGCAGCGGGCGGGCGCCAGCCCCCCGCTGTCCATCGACCACCTGCCGCCCCGCAGCCAGCCCGAGTTCGACGAACTGCTCTGGGCCAGCGACGTCAACTGCGTGCGCGGCGAAGACTCCCTCGTGCGCGCCCTCTGGGCCGGCCAGCCGCTGCTCTGGCACATCTACCCGCAGCACGACGACGCCCACCACGCCAAGCTCGACGCCTTCCTCGACTGGCTCGACGCGCCCCCCGCCGTGCGCGCGCTGCACCACGTCTGGAACGGCATGCGCCCCGGCCCCATGCCCGACCTCCTCGACGACGGGCTGCTGCGCGCATGGGGCGCCTGCGTGCAGGCCGCGCGCCGGCGCCTGCTGGCGCAGGACGATCTCGTCACGCAGCTCTTTCGCTTCGTGCAAGAAAAAAGCTAAAATAGCAATCTTTGTGCTTTGAGCGAGCGCCGCGCGCTTGCAAGCACCCCCCGCTGGCTTCCTGGCCCCGGGGTTGGAAGGCCGGCTCTCCAGGCCAACCCGCCCCCAGCTCAGGAGCGGCACCACACTCTGGACCCCACAGGCCATGAAAATCGCTCAAGAAATCCGTGCAGGCAACGTGATCATGCAGGGCAAAGACCCGATGATCGTCCTCAAGACCGAATACGCCCGCGGCGGCCGCGGCGCCGCCACCGTGCGCATGAAGCTCAAAGGCCTGCTCAACAACATGGGCACCGAAGTGGTCTTCCGCGCCGACGACAAGATGGACAACGTGATCCTGGACAAGAAGGATTGCACCTACTCCTACTTCGCCGACCCCATGTACGTCTGGATGGACGGCGAATACAACCAGTACGAGGTGGAAGCCGAGAACATGTCGGACGCCATCAACTACCTGCAAGACGGCATGGCCGCCGAGGTGGTGTTCTACGAAGGCAAGGCGATTTCGGTGGAACTGCCCACGAGCGTGGAGCGCGAAATCACCTGGACCGAACCGGGCGTCAAGGGCGACACCTCGGGCAAGGTGCTCAAGCCCGCCAAGATCGCCACGGGGTTCGAAATCGCCGTGCCGCTGTTCGTCAACCAGGGCGACCGCATCGAAATCGACACGCGCACCGGCGAATACCGCAAGCGCGTCTGATCCGGCGCCGGCACCGGCAGCGAAAAGGCTCCCGCATGCGGGAGCCTTTTTCATTTGGGCCTGCGCGGGCCTATTCCGGCTTCGTCCGCGCCTGGCCGGCCGGGGCGCTTGCACGGCGCAGCTCCAGCCGCGCCACCAGCCCGCCGCCCAGTTCAGGATCGGCGTTGAACAGGGTGAAGGTGCCTCCCATGCGCTGCACGGTCTTGTCCACGATGGACAGGCCCAGCCCCGCCCCCGCGGCCGCGGTGCGCGCCGCATCGCCCCGGAAGAACGGCTGGGTGAGCCGCGCGATCTGCTCCGGCGGCACGCCCTGCCCATGGTCGCGCAGCTGCAGGCTCACCCAGGCGTCGGACGCCTCGGCCGTGATGTCCATCTGCGTCACCTCGTCGCCGGGCGTCCTGCCGTAGCGGCGCGCATTCTCCAGCAGGTTGGAGACGACGCGCGCCAGCTCGATCTCGTCCGCCATCACGAAGAGGTTCTCGGGCACGCTGGTGGTGATCTGCATCTGCCCCTCGCTGCGCAGGGCATGCACGCAGGTCGTGACGACGGCGTGCAGGTTGATCGCCGAAAGCGCCACCGAATCCGGGCGCGCGTAGTCGAGGAACTTGTCGATCGTGGCGTCGAGCTGCGCGATGTCCTCCACCATGTGGGTGCGCGCCTCCTCGTCGTTCACGCTCATCTCGGTTTCCAGCCGCAGGCGTGCCAGCGGCGTGCGCAGATCGTGCGAAATGCCGGCCAGCATCACGGCGCGGTCCTGGTCGAGCTTGGCCAGCATCTGCGCCATGCGGTTGAAGCCGATGTTCACCTCGCGCACCTCGCTCGTCACCGCGCGCTCGTCGAGCATGCTGGACGCGAACTCGCCGCGCCGCACGCGGTTGGTGGCGCGCGAAAGCTGCTTGAGCGGCTGGTTGATGAGCCGGGCGATCATCGCCGCGCCGGCGAGCGACAGCACCACGGCCGTGGCCAGCCAGATGAGCCAGGTGCCGCCACCGGCCATGGTCAGGCGCGAGGGATCGAGCAGCAGCCAGTTCGGGTCGCCATTGATCGTGAAGCCCACCCACAGGCCGGTTTCGCCATTCACGTGGCTCGCCACGATGGTGCCCGGGCCCAGGCGCTGCGTCAGCTCGATGGTCAGGCGCTGCGCCAGCGGCGAAGGCGGCAGCAGATCGAAACGATCCCCCGGCTCGCGCGGCACCAGGCGCACGCCTTCCTGGTCGGCCAGGGTCTTGATCAGCGCCACGCGCGCGATCGCGTCCGAATGGATCAGCGCCGCCCGGCTGAGGTTGACGAGCGAGGCGATCTGCTGGGCCGCCTGCACGGTGCGCGGCTCCAGCTCCAGCGCGCGCAGGGTCTGCAGCCACACGAGGATGCTGCCCACCAGCAGCAACAGCAGCAGGAAGAAGGTGCGCCAGAACAGATTGAGCCCGACGCGCGTGCGCGGGGCACGCCGGCGCTCGCCGTTGATGCCCGCCGCCTGGCTGTCGGCGAACGAGGAATCCTGATCCGTGCCCATGGACTACGCGCTCTGGCTCGAACCCGCAAGCTCAGTTGCCGCCATCGGGAACGAACACATAGCCCACGCCCCAGACGGTCTGGATGAACCGCGGCGAGGCGGCATCGATCTCCACCAGCTTGCGCAGGCGCGAGATCTGCACGTCCAGGCTGCGGTCGAAGGGCTCGAACTCCCGCCCGCGCGCGAGCAGGGCGAGTTTCTCGCGCGACAGCGGCTGGCGCGGGTGGCGCACCAGCGCCTTGAGCATGGCGAATTCGCCCGTGGTCAGCGGCAGTTCCTCGCCGTTCTTCTGCAGCGCGCGGGTGCCCAGGTCGAACGTGAACGGCCCGAACGTGACCACCTCGTTCTCGCCCGAGGGCGCGCCGGGCGCTTCCTGCGGCGGGCGCCGGCGCAGCACCGCGTGGATGCGCGCCAGCAATTCGCGGGGGTTGAAGGGTTTGCCGATGTAGTCGTCCGCCCCCACTTCGAGCCCGACGATGCGGTCGACGTCCTCGCCCTTGGCGGTGAGCATGATGATGGGCGTGCGGTCGTGGGCCGCGCGCAGGCGCCGGCAGATCGACAGGCCGTCCTCGCCCGGCATCATCAGGTCCAGCACGATGAGATCGGCGGTTTCGCGCAGCAGCAGGCGGTTGAGCGCCTTGCCGTCCTCGGCCACCATCACCTCGAAGCCTTCCTGCGTCAGGTAGCGGCGCAGCAGATCGCGGATGCGGGCATCGTCATCGACGACGAGGATTTTGTCGGTGCGGGTGGTGCCTGGTGTCATGGAAGGTGGCCTCCGGCCATTTGTAACAACATCGATTCTGGTCTGTAAACACGCAAAAAGTGCTCCACCCGCGGCCCTGGTTGACCCACTGTTACAGCTTTTGCGAATACAGCGACGACGGCCGGCCCGCCGCCGCCCCGGCTTATTGCGCCGTCCAGCCGCCGTCCATGTTCCACGCCACCCCGCGCACGTTGTCGCCGGCGGGCGAGCAGAAGAACGCGGCCAGCTCGCCGAGCTGCTCGGGCGTGGTGAAGTGCATCGAGGGCTCCTTCTCGCCCAGCAGCAGCTTCTTGGCGTCCTCGTTGGAAATGCCTTTTTCCGCGGCCTTGGCGTCCACCTGCTTCTGCACCAGCGGCGTCAGCACCCAGCCGGGGCAGATCGCATTGCAGGTCACGCCCGTGGGCGCCGTCTCCAGCGCCGTCACCTTGGTGAAGCCCACGATGCCGTGCTTGGCGGCCACGTAGGCCGATTTCTGCGCCGACGCCACCAGGCCGTGCACCGAGGCGACGTTGATGATGCGCCCCCAATTGGCCGCCAGCATGGCGGGCAGCGCCAGGCGCGTCGTGTGGAAGGCGCTGGAGAGGTTGATGGCGATGATCGCGTCCCAGCGCTCCACCGGGAAATCCTGGATCGCGCACACGTGCTGGATGCCGGCGTTGTTCACCAGGATATCGACGCGGCCGAACTCCTTGGCGGCATAGTCCATCATGTCCTTGATGTCCGCGGGCTTGCTCATGTCGGCCCCGTGGTAGCCCGTCCTGATGCCGGCCGCCTTGCCGGCTTCCAGCACCTCGGCGCGCGGCCCGTCAACATCGCCGAAACCATTGAGCACGATGTTCGCGCCCTGGCGCGCCAAGGCCTTGGCGATGCCCAGGCCGATACCGCTGGTGGAGCCCGTGACGAGCGCCGTCTTACCCTGCAACATGACAAAATCTCCGAATGAATTAGGATGCAACGCAGGCATTATCCGACTCCTACGCTGCGCTGCAACATGACCACCGCACTCCAACCCACGCTCCACCACGTCACCTGCCCGGGGGCCGCCGCGCAGGGCCAGGCAGCCAGCCACCGCATGGCGTACTGGGAGTGGAACGCCACGGGCAATCCGGCGCATCCGCACGTCATCGTCTGCGTGCACGGCCTCTCGCGCCAGGGCCGGGATTTCGACACGCTGGCCGCGGCGCTGGCCCCGCACGCGCGCGTGATCTGCCCGGACGTGGTCGGCCGCGGCGAGAGCGACTGGCTGGCCGACCCCAACGGCTACCAGATCCCGCTCTACGCCGCCGACATGCTGGCCCTGCTGGCCCAGCTGCACCAGCAGGGCGCGATCGCCACCCTGGACTGGGTGGGCACGAGCATGGGCGGCCTGATCGGCATGGTGCTGGCCGGCCAGCACGATCTGCCGCTGCCCGCGCCCGTGCACCGCCTGGTGCTCAACGACGTGGGGCCCGTGCTGCAGTGGCAGGCGCTGCAGCGCATCGGCGAATACCTGGGGGCGCCCGTGCGCTTCGCCACCGAGCAGCAGGGCGCCGACATGCTCTGGGCGATTTCGACCTCGTTCGGGCCGCACACGCCCGCGCAGTGGCTCGCGCTCAGCCGCCCGATGCTGCGCCCCGCCCCCGAAGGGGGCTTCAGGCTGCACTACGACCCGGCCATCGCGGTCCCGTTCAAGGCGCTCACGCCGCAGGCGGCGCAGGAGGGCGAGGCGCTGATGTGGCAGCTCTACGACCAGATCAGCGCCCAAGTGCTGCTGCTGCGCGGCCGGCAGTCCGACCTGCTGACCGCGCAGACCGCCGGGCAGATGCAGGCGCGGGGCCCGCACCCCCGGTTGGTCGAGTTCGAGGGCGTCGGGCACGCGCCCACGCTGGTGGCGGGCGACCAGGTCGCCGCGGTGACGCAATTCCTTCTCGCGCCCGGGACCACGGGCCAGGCATGAAGAGCAACACGCTCACCGCCCCGCAGGCGAGCGCCGCCGCCACGGCGGCGCCGCGGGAGCCGCTGCCGCACCTGATCGCGGCCACGGCCAACGCGGTCACCGACCTCGACCTGCACCCTCGGGAGGCGCTGGCCCGCGCGCGCGCCTTCGCCGAGCCCCTGCTCGCCAGCGAAGCGCTCGATTCCGGCGAAAACACGCTGGCGCACGCCGACGCGGTGGCGCAGATCCTCCAGAGCCTGGGCAGCTCCGAGATCATGCAGGCCGCCATCTACCTCGTGCACGCCTGCCCGCACCTGACGCGCCCGGAGGAGGTCATCGCCAAGGCCTTCAGCCCGAACTTCGCCCAGCTGGCGATCGAGACCACCAAGCTGATGCGCGTGCAGCGCCAGGCGCGCGAGGCGCACGCCACCCGCATGCCGGTGGACAGCGCGCAACTGCAGAACGAGAACGTGCGCAAGATGCTGCTGGCCTTCTCGCGCGACCTGCGCGTGGTGCTGCTGCGCTTGGCCTCGCGCCTGCAGACCATGCGCTACTACGCGGCCACGAAGAAGCGCGCCTCCCCCGCCCTGGCGCGCGAGACCATGCAGGTCTTCGCGCCGCTGGCCAACCGCCTGGGCATCTGGCAGATCAAATGGGAGCTGGAAGACCTGGCCTTCCGCGAGCTGGAGCCGGACACCTACCGCGACGTGGCCCACCTGCTGGACGAGAAGCGCGTCGAGCGCGAGGCCTTCGTCGAGCAGCTGCGCGCGCACCTCGAAGCCGATCTGCGCGCCCAGGGCATCCAGGCCAAGGTCTCGGGCCGGCCCAAGCACATCTACAGCATCGTCAAGAAGATGCGCGGCAAATCGCTGTCCTTCGACCAGGTCTACGACCTGCACGCGCTGCGCGTGATCGTGCCCGGCGTCAAGGACTGCTACGCCGCCCTGAGCTGGGTGCACAGCCAGTACCACTCGATCGAGGCGGAGTTCGACGACTACATCGCCAAGCCCAAGCCCAACGGCTACCAATCGCTGCACACCGTGGTGCGCGACCAGAACGGGCGCGCGATCGAGATCCAGATCCGCTCGCAGGCCATGCACGACCACGCCGAAAGCGGCGTGGCGGCGCACTGGGCCTACAAGGAGGCCGGCACCAAGGGCTACGCCGGCGTCACCGCCGCCAGCGACTACGACGCCAAGATCGCCGTGCTGCGCCAGCTGCTGGCGTGGGAGCGCGACCTGGCGGGCAACGCCAGCCACAGCAACCTGTTCGAGGACCGCATCTACGTGCTCACGCCCGATGCCGCGGTGATCGAGCTGCCGCAGGGCGCGACGCCCGTGGACTTCGCCTACGCGGTGCACACCAGCGTGGGCCACCGCTGCCGCGGCGCCAAGGTGGATGGCGCGATGGTGCCGCTGAACACCGCGCTGCAGAACGGGCAGACGGTGGAGATCACCACGGTCAAGGAAGGCCGCCCCTCGCGCGACTGGCTCAATGCCGATCTGGGCTACCTCACCAGCCCGCGCGCCAAGGCCAAGGTCCGCGCCTGGTTCAACGCCGAGCAGCTCGAAGGCACCATCGCGCGCGGACGCGAACTGGTCGAAAAGCTGCTGCAGCGCGAAGGCAAGACCGCCATCAAGCACGACGACCTGGCCGCGCAGCTCGGCTTCAAGACGGCCGAGGCGCTGTTCGAGGTGGTCGGCAAGGACGAACTCTCGCTGCGCTCCATCGAGCAGCTGCTGCACCCCGGGCAGCCGGCCGCCGCGCCGCAGGAAGCCCCCGCGCGCAAGAAGCCCCGCGCCTCGGACACCGGCAAGGGCGCGGTGCTGGTGGTGGGCGTGGGCTCGCTCATGACGCAGCTGGCCAAGTGCTGCAAGCCGGCGCCGCCGGACGAGATCGGCGGCTTCGTCACGCGCGGCAAGGGCGTGAGCGTGCACCGCGCCGACTGCAGCAACTTCCGCGAGCTGGCGGCGCGCCACGAGGAGCGCGTGATCGACGTCGCCTGGGGCAAGGACTCCGCCAGCCCGGTGCGCGAGGTCTACCCGATGGACGTGGCCATCGAAGCGGCCGACCGGCAGGGGCTGCTGCGCGACATCTCCGACGTCTTCACGCGCGAGAAGACCAACGTCATCGGCGTGAAGACCCAATCCGTCAAGGGCACCGCCTGGATGACCTTCACGGTGGAGATCACCGACGCAGAGCGCCTGAGCAAGGTGCTGGCCATCGTGAGCGCCGTGCACGGCGTGCGATCGGCACGGCGGCGCTGAATTTTGCCGGCGGAGGGCCGATTTCTTGCTAGAATCGCCCTCTTCGGTAGAACAGGCGCGTAGCTCAGCTGGTTAGAGCACCACCTTGACATGGTGGGGGTCGTTGGTTCGAGTCCAATCGCGCCTACCAAAAGTAAAGACAAAGCCCGTCAAGGATCATCGCCTGACGGGTTTTTTATTGGAAAAACGGGCACAGATACCGCGGAGATGCGCAGGTATCTGCATGTCGGGCGGAGTGATGTTCACACCCGCTCCAGGATGACGGCAATGCCCTGCCCCACGCCGATGCACATGGTGCACAGCGCATAGCGCCCGCCCGTGGCATGCAGGCGGTTCACCGCCGTGGTGGCCAGGCGCGCGCCACTGGCCCCCAGCGGATGGCCCAGGGCGATGGCGCCGCCCCAGGCGTTGACGCGCGCATCGTCGTCCTTCAGCCCCAGGGCGCGCAGCACGGCCAGGCCCTGGGCGGCGAAGGCTTCGTTGAGTTCGATGACGTCGATCTGCTCCAGGCTCAGGCCGGTCTGCGCCAGCACCTTCTGCGTGGCCGGCGCCGGGCCTATGCCCATGATGCGCGGGGCCACGCCGGCCGTGGCCATGCCGACGATGCGGGCCTTCGGGGTGAGACCGTTCTTGGCGGCGCTGGCCTCATTGGCCAGCAACAGGGCGCAGGCGCCGTCGTTCACGCCCGAGGCGTTGCCGGCGGTGACGCTGCCGTCCGGGCGCACGACGCCCTTGAGCTTGGCCAGGGCTTCGAGGCTGGTCTCGCGCGGGTGTTCGTCCTGGCTGACGATGAGGGCGTCCCCTTTCTTCTGGGGGATGGTGACGGGGGTGATTTCACGGGCCAGGTGGCCGGCCTTCTGGGCGGCAACGGCCTTGAGCTGGCTGGACAGGGCCATGCGGTCCTGGGCTTCGCGTTCGATCTGGTATTCGACGGCGACGTTCTCGGCGGTCTCGGGCATGGAGTCCACGCCGTACTTTTCCTTCATCAGCTTGTTGACGAAGCGCCAGCCTATGGTGGTGTCGTAGACGGCGTTGGCACGCGAGAAGGCGGACTCCGCCTTGGGCATGACGAAGGGGGCGCGGCTCATGCTTTCGACGCCGCCAGCGATCATGAGGCCGGCTTCGCCCGCCTTGATGGCGCGCGCGGCCGTGCCCACGGCGTCCAGGCCCGAGCCGCACAGGCGGTTGATGGTGGCGCCGGGCACTTCCGGGGGCAGGCCCGCGAGCAGGCTGGCCATGCGGGCGACGTTGCGGTTGTCCTCGCCGGCCTGGTTGGCGCAGCCGTAGAGCACGTCGGTCACCGCGGCCCAGTCCACGCCGGGGTTGCGCTCCATGAGGGCGCGCAGGGGGATGGCGGCCAGGTCGTCGGTGCGCACGCTGCTCAGGGCGCCGCCGTAGCGGCCGAAAGGGGTGCGGATGGCGTCGCAGATGAAGGCTGGGGTCATGAGGTCTCCTCGAATGCAGTGGGGATCAATGCGCGTGGCCCAGCGCGATGAAACGCGCCAGGTGGTGATCTTCGTCGCCAAACTGGTGGTCCACCATGACCAGGCGCTTGGCGTAGTGCGACAGCGGCAGCTCCCAGGTCATGCCGATGCCGCCGTGCAGCTGGATGCTTTCCTCGGCCACCAGGGCGCCGATGCGGCCGATGCTGACCTTGGCGGCCGACAGCGCGCGCTCGCGCCCGGTGCGGTCGCTGCCGTCGATGGCCGCCGCCGCGTTGATGACCGCCGAGCGCGCCTGCTCCACCTCCAGCAGCAGGTCCGCCATGCGGTGCTGCAGGGCCTGGAAGCTGCCGATGGGCACGCCGAACTGCTGGCGCGTGCGCAGGTATTCGAGCGTGTGCGCCTTGGCCACCTCCATGGCGCCCAGGGCCTCGGCGCACACGGCGAGGATGCCCCAGCCCACCGCCCGCTCCAGCGTGGCGTAGCCCTGGCCCTCCGCGCCCAGCAGGGCCTCGGGGCCGACCTGTACATGGTTCAGGGCGATCTCGGCGGCGTGGCCGCCGTCGATGCGGCCGTAGCCCCGGCACGCCAGGCCCGCCGCATCGCCAGGCACGAGGAACAGCGAGATGCCGTCTGCGCTATCCACCTCGCCCGAAGTGCGCGCGCTCACGAGCAGCCACTGCGCGTTATCGCCCTGCACCACCACGGCCTTCCGGCCCGTGAGCCGCCAGCCATCGCCATGGCGCACGGCGCGGGTTTCCACGCGCGCAAGTTCGTAATGAGCGCCGGGTTCATCGTGCGCCAACGCGGCCACGGCGCGGCCCTCGATCAGCCCGGCGATGCGCTCCTTCTGCGCGGCGGTGCCCGCAGCACCCAGCGCCCGGCCCACCACCAGCGCGCCCAGGAAGGGCTCGACCACCAGGCCGCGGCCCAGGGCCTCGAAAACGACGGCGATGTCGAAGCCCGCGCCGCCCAGGCCGCCGTCGGCTTCGGGGAACAGCGCGCCGATGGCGCCCAGCTTGGCGAACCGCGCCCACAGCGCGGCGTCCATGCCGGTGTCGCCATAGGCGATGCGATTGCGCGTCTCGATGCCGACCTGCTCGGAAACAAAACGGTTCAGGGTGTCCGCCAGCATGCGGCGGTCTTCGGTGTGTTCAAAGTTCATCGCTGCAACCTCACAGACCCAAAATCATCTTGGAGATGATGTTTTTCTGGATTTCATTGGAGCCGCCGAAGATCGACAGCTTGCGGTAGTTGAAGTAGTTGGCCGCTGCCGTGGCGGCCTCCTTGGGCCCCACGGGTTCGTCGGCGTAGCCTTCATACTGCGCTTCCTCGATGAAGGGCAGCGCGTACGGCCCCATGGCACGGCGGATCAGCGAGAGGATCTCCTGGCGGATCTCGGTGCCACGGATCTTGAGCATGGAGCTTTCCGCGCCCGGCACGCCGCCACCGGCCACGGCGGCGATCACGCGCAGGTTGGTGGTCTTCATGTTCTCCAGGTCGATCTCGACCTGGGCCATGCGCGCGGCGAACAGCGGGTCCTGGTCCAGCGGCTTGCCGTTCTTGTGCACCTTGGCGGCGATCACCTTGAGCTTGGCCAGAGCCGCCACGCAGAAGCCCACGCCGGCGATACCGGTGCGCTCATAGGTCAGCAGGTACTTGGCGTAGGTCCAGCCCTTGTTCTCCTCGCCCACGAGGTTTTCCACGGGCACCTTCACGTCGGTGAAGAACACCTCGTTGACTTCCTTGTCGCCGTCCAGCGTGCGGATGGGGCGCAGTTCCACGCCGGGCGCCGTCATGTCCACCAGCAGGAAGCTGATGCCCGACTGCGCCTTGGCCTCGCGGTCGGTGCGCACCAGGCAGAAGATCATGTTGGCGTGCTGGCCCTGGGTGGTCCAGGTCTTCTGGCCGTTGACGATGTAGTGGTCGCCCTGGCGCACCGCCGTGGTCTTGACCGAGGCAAGGTCCGAGCCCGCGCCGGGCTCGGAATAGCCCTGGCACCACCAGTCCTGGCCGCTCAGGATGCGCGGCAGCCAGTGGCGCTTTTGCTGCTCGTTGCCGAACTTGATCAGCACCGGGCCGAGCATGTTCACGCCGAAGGGCACGATGCGCGGGCCACCGGCGAGCGCGCACTCGTTGTCGAAGATGAACTTCTGCACCGCCCCCCAGCCCGGGCCGCCGTATTCCTGGGGCCAGTGGTTGGCGAGCCAGCCGCGCGCGTTGAGGATGGCGTGCCATTCCTCCTGGTCGGCTTTGGACAGGCGCTGCCCGGCCTTGACCTTGTCAGAAATGCGCTGGGGCAGCTTGTCCTTCAGGAAGGACTGGACTTCCTCGCGGAAGGCCTGCTCTTCGGGGGTGAATTGGAGATCCATGCGTGGTGCCTCGTGTCAGTGCAATATTTTTGATAGCTGCCAGCGCTTTATTGGATTTGTTTACATAATGTTTTCAATACGAAAACCGCATGCATCAAGCGCTACAAGCTCCTGTTTTTGAATCATGCCGCCTTGTTCAGGCTGTCGAAGTTGCGCCCCTCGGCCACCAGCTTTTCCAGCAGCGGCGCGGGCTTCCAGAACAGCGGGTCTTCCTGGGCGAACTCGCGCAGGTCGGCCAGCACCTTGTCCAGGCCCACCATGTCGGCGTATTTCATCGGGCCGCCCCGGTGGCGCGGGAAGCCATAGCCCGACAGGAAGGTCACGTCCACGTCGAGCGGGCGCAGGGCGATGCCCTCTTGCACCACCTTGGCGCCTTCGTTGACCATGGCGGCCATGTAGCGGCGCATGATTTCTTCGGGCGTGAATGGGCGCGGCGTGACGCCCTTCTTCGCACGCTCGGCGTCGACGATGGCCAGCACCTCGGGGTCGGGCATGCCGGTGCGCGCGCCGTTGGCGTACAGGTAGAAACCGCGCCCGGTCTTCTGGCCGAACCAGCCGCGCTCGCAGATGCGGTCGGCCACCTCAACGTAGCGCGCCTTGGGGGCGCCCCATGCCAGCGCTGCGGCTTGGCGCCGTTTGCGCGTGGCCCAGCCAATGTCGCCGCCGGCCAGGTCGGTCACCTGGAACGGCCCCATGGGGTAGCCAAAGCCGCGCACGGCGTCGTCGATCTCGTAGGGGCTGGCGCCGTCTTCCAGAAGAAAGTCGGCGGCCTGCTTGGTCACGGCCAGGATGCGGTTGCCGATGAAGCCGTCGCACACGCCGGCGCGCACCGGAATCTTCTTCATGCGCTGGGCCAGCGCGAAGGCCGTGGCCACCACGTCGGCGCTCACCTTGGCGGGCACCACGATCTCCAGCAGCTTCATGATGTGGGCCGGGCTGAAGAAATGCAGGCCGATCACGTCCTGCGCTCGCCCCGTGGCGGCGGCGATGGCGTCGATGTCGAGGTAGGAGGTGTTGGTGGCCAGCACGGCGCCGCTCTTGCACACGCGGTCCAGCTCCTTGAACACGGCTTTCTTGACCGCCATGTCCTCGAACACGGCCTCGATCACCAGATCGACATCCTGGATGGCGTCGTACGAGGTGCTGGGGGTGTAGCGCGCCAGGGTGGCGGCCTTGGCCTCGGGGGTCATGCGGCCCTTGGCGATCAGGCCGTCATAGACCTTCGCCACGTTGACCTGGCCGCGCGCGATGGACTCGGGATCGCGCTCGACCATGGTCACGGTGAAGCCGGCATCGAGCGCCGACACGGTGATGCCCGCGCCCATGGTGCCGCCGCCGATCACGGCAATGGCGGCGATGGGGCGCGGCGCGGCGGCGCCGGCCTCGGGGATATTCGCGGCTTCGCGCTCGGCGAAGAGGGCATGGGCCAGGCCCTCGTGTTGCGAGCTGTCCACGGAAGCCTCGGTGTCGGTGCGCATGCGGGGTTCTCAGGTCACTTGATTGAATGGTGATCGATTGTTGCGTGGATAAATAATCTTGACGATTACATGAATCATTGACAGACTGTCAAAGGTTTTTATACAAGCACCATGGACCTCACCTCCCTGACGCTGCTGGTGGAAATCATCGACACCGGCAACCTGAGCCAGGCCGCGCGCAATCTCAAGATGACGCGCGCCAACGTGAGCTACCACCTGAACCAGCTGGAGAAGTCGGTGGGCGTGCAACTGGTGCGCCGCACCACGCGCCGCGTGGAGCCCACCGAGGTGGGCCTGCGCCTGGTCGAGCACGGCCGCAACATCAAGAACGAGGTGCTCGCCGCGCGCGAGACCATCACCACCCTGGGCCAGGGCCTGCGGGGCCGCGTGGGCCTGAGCGTGCCCAGCGGCTACGGGCAGATGGTGATGTCGGACTGGCTGATCGAGTTCAAGCGGCTCTACCCCGGCATCGTGCTCGACGTGCTGTTCGAAAACCGCGCCGACAACCTGCGCGACGAGGTGGACATCGCCATCCGCGTGATGCCCGAGCCCCCGCCCGCGCTGGTGGCGCGCGAGCTGGGGCCGGTGCGCTACCTGGCCTGCGCCTCGCGGGGTTTCGTGCGGCAGCACGGCCTGCCGCATTCCCTGGAGCAGCTGCGCACCACGCCGCTGATCACCTCGGGCGTGGTGGGCAGGCAGCTGCGCCTGCGCGCCTACCGGGGCGAGGAGCGGCAGGAGGTGATGCTGGAGCCCACGCTGATCTCCGAGCACTTCCCGTTCCTGCGCCAGGGCATCCTCGCCGGCCTGGGGCTGGGGCTGGTGCCCGACTATGTGGTCGCGGACGCCATCGCCTCGGGCGAGGTGCTGACCACGCTGGACGATTGGCGGCTGAGCATTTTCGGCACGCGCCTGTACCTGCTCTACATGCCGGGCCGCTACCAGACGCACGCCGTGCGCACCTGCATCGACTTCTTGCTCGACAAGGCGCGCGGCCGGCCCGAAGCCTGAACCCGGGCGCGCTCAGGCGCCCTCCCCGTCCGTCTCGCGGCCGCCGCCCTGGGCCTGGTCGATGCGCTGCATGTTCTCCAAGAGCTTGAGCAGGTAGTGCAGCGTGTGGGCGATGTCGTTCACGGAAAAGCCCGTGAGCGTGTCCTCGTAGTAGGCAAAGATCTTGGGCTGCGCGTCCACCTGCCAGACGCGCCGGCCGTCCTCCGTCATGGTGATCAGGCGCGAGCGGCGGTCGCGCGGGTCCGGGGCCAGGCCCACGTGGCCGTCGCGCTCCATGCGGCTGATCACGCCCGAGAGGTTTTGCCGGCTCACCATCAGGTAGCGCGCCAGATCCCCCACGCTCATGCCCTCGGCCGCCTGCGGCCGCGACAGCGCCCCGAGCACGGCCCACTGCTGCGTCGTCAGGCCGTCGTCCTCGATCGCACGCGACCCCGTTTTATGCAACATGTTTGCACATTGATAGAGCCGAAAGAACACCCGGTTGGCGAGCTCCATGCGTGCATTGTTCTCTTTATTCATAGGGAAAACCATGAGTTTTGTAAAAAACTGCGCGCCGCCACTTGCCGACGCTTCGGGAAAATATGACAATATCTTTACTTAAATACCCGTCCATCGCAAGACGGGTGCACCCGAAGATAACAACTTCACAGACCTTGGAAGCAGTCATGCAGAGATACGAGAACAGAACCGTCATCGTGACCGGCGGCGGCGGCGGCATCGGCGGCGCCACGGCGCGCCGCCTGGCGGCCGAAGGCGCCCACGTGGCGGTGTTCGACATGAACCTGGCGGCGGCCGAACAGGTGGCCGCCGGCATCCGTGCGGCCGGCGGCCAGGCCGCCGCCTTGCAGTGCGACATCACCGACCGCGCCCAGGTGGACGCGGCCGTGGCCGCCACCCAGGCGCAGCTGGGCCCCGTGGCCGTGCTGATCAACAACGCCGGCTGGGACAGCTTCAAGCCCTTCGTCAAGACCGTGCCCGCCGAGTGGGACAAGCTCATCGCCATCAACCTGACCGGCGCGCTGCACATGCTGCACGCCGTGCTGCCGGGCATGGTCGAGCGCGGCTATGGCCGCGTCGTGAACGTGGCGTCGGACGCCGCGCGCGGCGGCTCCTCGGGCGAGGCCGTGTACTCCGCCTGCAAGGGCGGCCTGGTGGCCCTGTCCAAGACCCTGGCGCGCGAGCATGCGCGCCACGGCATCACCGTCAACGCGGTGTGCCCCGGCCCCACCGACACCGCCCTGCTCGCCGGCGTGGCCGAAGGCGCGCGCGACCCGGCCAAGCTCATCGAGGCCTTCAAGAGCGCCATCCCCCTGGGCCGCTTGGGCCAGGGCGACGACCTGGCCTCGGCTATCGCCTTCATGGGCAGCGACGACGCCAGCTTCGTCACCGGCCAGGTGCTCAGCGTCTCCGGCGGCCTGACCATGCACGGCTGACCGCCATCCCCCTTTTTTTCTGGAGCAACACATGCAATTCGAAGATCTCCTGTACGAAGTCCGCAACGGCGTGGCCTGGATCACGATCAACCGCCCGGAGAAGATGAACGCCTTTCGCGGCACCACCTGCGACGAGCTCATCAAGGCCCTGAACAAGGCTGGCTACGACCGCGATGTGGGCGCCATCGTGCTGGCCGGCGCGGGCGAACGCGCCTTCTGCACCGGCGGCGACCAGTCGGCGCACGACGGCAACTACGACGGGCGCGGCACCATCGGCCTGCCGATGGAGGAACTGCACGCTGCCATCCGCGACGTGCCCAAGCCCGTGATCGCGCGCGTGCAGGGCTACGCCATCGGCGGCGGCAACGTGCTGTGCACCATCTGCGACCTGACCATCTGCTCGGACAAGGCCATCTTCGGCCAGGCGGGCCCCAAGATGGGATCGGTGGACCCGGGCTACGGCACCGCCTTCCTGGCCCGCGTGGTGGGCGAGAAGAAGGCGCGCGAGATCTGGTACCTGTGCCGCCGCTACAGCGGCGAGGAGGCCGTGGCCATGGGCCTGGCCAACATCTGCGTCCCCCACGACAAGCTGGACGAGACCGTGCAGCAGTGGGCCGAGGAAATCTGCGCGAAGAGCCCCACGGCCATCGCCATCGCCAAGCGCAGCTTCAACATGGACACGGCGCACCAGGCCGGCATCGCCGGCCTGGGCATGTACGCGCTCAAGCTGTTCTACGACACCGAGGAATCGCGCGAGGGCGTGAAGGCGCTCAGGGAAAAGCGCAAGCCCGAGTTCCACAAGTACGCCAAATAAGCACGAGCGCCTGGGCGATGAACCCGAACCCCTACATCGACGAAGACCTGCGGGCGCTGGCCAACACCGCCCGCCGGTTTGCCCAGGAGCGCGTGGCGCCCGGCTTTCTGGATCGCGACAGGAGCCGCGACCTCGACCGCGTGCTGCTGCGCGAGATGGGCGCCCTCGGGTTCATCTGCCCCGAGCTGCCCGAGCAGTTCGGCGGCCTGGGCATGGGCTGCCTGGCCGCCGGCGTGATCCACGAGGAAATCGCCCGCGCCGACCTGAGCTTCTCCTACCTGAACCTGCTGGCCTCGCTCAACGGCCAGATCCTCTCGCGCTACGGCGATCCGCAAGTGGTGGGCCCCTGGCTGCAAAAGCTCACCGCCGGGGAGGCGATCTGCGCCATCGCCCTGACCGAGCCGCGCGGCGGCTCGGACGCGGCCCACCTGCAGCTGCGCGTCGAGCGCGACGGCGGCTTCTACGTCATCAACGGCGAGAAGACCTCGATCTCCGCCGCCGACCAGGCCGACATCGCCGTGGTGTTCGGGCGCACCGGCGCGCCCGAATCCGGCGCCCACGGCGTGACCGCGCTGCTCGTGCCCATGGACACCCCGGGCCTGACCACCAACCGCTTCGACTGCCATGGCCAGCGCGCCATCGGGCGCGGCTCCATCTTCTTCGAGAACGTGCGCGTGCCCGCGAGCCACCGCCTGGGCGACGAGAACAAGGGCTTCGTGCAGGTGATGCACGGCTTCGACTTCTCGCGCTCGCTCATCGGCCTGCAGTGCCTGGCCGTGGCGCGCGTGGCGCTGGAGGAGACCTGGCGGTACATCACCGAGCGCCAGGCCTTCGGCCAGCCGCTATCAAGCTTCCAGGGCGTGACGCATCCGCTGGCGCAGTACGACACCGAGGTCGAAGGCGCGCGCCTCTTGTGCCTGCAGGGCCTGTGGCTCAAGGACCAGGGCCTGCCGCACACCGCCGAGGCCGGCATGGCCAAGTGGTGGGGCCCCAAGCTGGCCTACGACGCGATCCACCAGTGCCTGCTGTGCTTCGGCCACGGCGGCTACGACCGCGGCCCCATGGAGCAGCGTCTGCGCGACGTGCTGGGCTTTCAGATCGGCGACGGCACGGCGCAGATCATGAAAACCATCATCGCCCGCGCCCGGGCGGGACGCCAGTTCGTGCCCGCCTGAGCAGGCGCAAAAGCCCCCTGCCGCCAAGTCTTAAACAAAAACACATTGAAACCATTACCTGGCAAGCGCGAACAGCTCTCTTTATTGAAGCAACCGACAGGAGACACACCATGCAATTCGACGCCGTCCTGCTGCCCCCGCGCCGCGCGCGCATGATTGCCCAGGGCCTGTGGCACGACCGCACCATCAACGACGACCTGGACGCCTGCCTGGCGGCCTGCCCCGACAAGCTGGCGCTGACGGCGCTGCGCGTGGAGACGGGCGGGCTGCGCCGCTTCACCTACCGCGAACTGGCGCGCATGGCCGACCGCATCGCCGTGGGCCTGGCGCGCCTGGGCGTGGGCAAGAACGACATCGTCGCCTGCCAGTTGCCCAACTGGTGGCAGTTCACGCTGACCTACCTGGCCTGCTCGCGCATCGGCGCGGTGATGAACCCGCTGATGCACATCTTCCGCGAGCGCGAGCTCTCGTTCATGCTGCAGCACGGCGAGGCCAAGGTCATGATCGCGCCCAAGGTGTTCCGGGGGTTCGACTTCGAGCAGATGGTCTCCGCCCTGCAGCCCAGCCTGCCCCACCTGCAGCACCTGGTGGTGGTGGACGGCACGGGCGCCAACAGCTTCGAGGCGCTGCTCAGCGGCCCCGAATGGGAAAACGCCCCCGACGCGCAGGACATCCTCACACGCAGCCGCCCCGGCCCGGACGACGTGACGCAGCTCATCTACACCTCGGGCACCACGGGCGAGCCCAAGGGCGTGATGCACTCGGCCAACACGGTGATGGCCAACATCATCCCCTACGCCCAGCGCCTGCACCTGGGCAGCGAGGACGTGGTGTTCATGGCCTCGCCCATGGCGCACCAGACCGGCTTCATGTACGGGCTGATGATGCCCATCCTGCTCCAGGCCGGCGCCGTGCTGCAGGACGTCTGGGAGCCCAGGAAGGCGATCGAGCTCATCCGCAACGAGCGCGCCACGTTCACCATGGCCTCCACGCCCTTCCTCACCGATCTGGCGCGCACCGTGGGCGAGGACGTGCGGGCTGGCGGCGCCGGGGTGCCCACGCTGCGCACCTTCCTGTGCGCGGGCGCGCCCATTCCCGGGCCGCTGGTCGAGCAGGCGCGCAGCGCGCTGGGAGCCAAGATCGTCTCGGCCTGGGGCATGTCGGAGAACGGCGCCGTCACCACCACCCTGCCGCAAGACCCGGACACGCGCCCGGCCTCCACCGACGGCTGCCCCCTGCCCGGCGTGGAAGTCAAGGTGGTGGACGGCGACGGCAAGACCCTGCCCACCGGGGAGTCGGGGCGCCTGCTGCTGCGCGCCTGCTCCAACTTCGGCGGCTACCTCAAGCGCCCGCAGCTCAACGGCACCGACGCCGACGACTGGTTCGAGACCGGCGACCTGGCGCGCATCGACGCCCAGGGCTACATCCGCATCACCGGCCGCAGCAAGGACGTGATCATCCGCGGCGGCGAGAACATTCCGGTCGTCGAGATCGAGTCGCTGCTCTACCGCCACCCGGCCGTGGCGCAGGCGGCCATCGTGGCCTACCCCGACGAGCGCCTGGGCGAACGCGCCTGCGCCGTGGTGGTGCTCAAGGCCGGTGAGACGCTGGACCTGCCCACGCTGGTGAACTACCTCAAGGCGCAGAAGGTGGCGCTGCACTACATCCCCGAGCGCCTGGAAATCCTCGACGCCATGCCCGCCACGCCGTCCGGAAAGATCCAGAAGTTCAAGCTGCGCGAGCTGATGCGCCAGGCCTGACGTGAGGGCGCAACGCAAGAGAACCCGGCGCCGGACCATTTCCGGCACTTTCTTCAGGAGACAGCCATGTTCAAGACCACAACAATGCATCGAATGCTCAGCGCGGCCGCACTCGTGGCCGTCCTGCCCCTGGGCACCCTCGCCAGCTTCAGCGCGCAGGCGCAGGACAAGGTCCGCATCGGTTTCCTGACCGACATGTCCAGCGCCTACGCCGACCTGGACGGCAAGAACGGCGCCATGGCCATCCAGATGGCCATCGACGATTTCGGCGGCAAGGTCAATGGCCTGCCCGTCGAGCTGATCAGCGCCGACCACCAGAACAAGGCCGACATCGCCGCCTCCAAGGCGCGCGAGTGGATAGACACCCAGAACGTCAGCATGATCGTGGGCGGCACCAACTCCGCCGCCGCCCTGGCGGTGGCCAAGATCACGCAAGAGAAAAAACGCGTGTTCCTCGCCAACGGCCCCGGCACCTCGGCGCTGACCAACGAGCAATGCTCGCCCTACACCATCCACTACGCCTGGGACACCACGGCCCTGGCCAAGGGCACGGCGGGCGCGCTGCTCAAGCAGGGCTACAAGAAATGGTTCTTCCTGGCGGCCGACTACGCCTTCGGCGAGGCCCTGCAGCACGACGCGACCAGCGTGATCAAGGCCAACGGCGGCGAGGTCATCGGCGCCGTCAAGCACCCGCTGGGGGCCTCGGATTTCTCGTCCTACCTGCTGCAGGCGCAAAACTCGAAGGCCCAGATCCTGGGCATTGCCAACGGCGGCAGCGACATGATCAACGCGCTCAAGGCCTCGCGCGAGTTCGGCATCGACAAGAGCATGAAAGTCGCGAGCCTGATGCTGTTCCTGATCGACGTGCACAGCATGGGCCTGAAGAACGCCGAGGGCCTGCTGTTCACCACGAGCTGGGACTGGAACCTGAACGACGAAAGCCGCCAGTTCGGCCGCCGCTTCTTCGAGAAGGCCAGGCGCATGCCCACCGACGTGCAGGCCGCCGACTACTCGGCCACCATGCAATGGCTCAAGGCCGTGCAGGCCGTCAAGACCACGGACGCCGACAAGGTGATGCAATGGTTCAAGACGACCCCGCTCAAGGACTTCTACGCCCAGGGCCATGTGCGCCCCGATGGCCGCTACGTGCACGACATGTACCTCATGCAAGTCAAGTCGCCGGCCGAATCGACCGCGCCCTGGGACTACGTGAAGATGGTCGCCACCATGCCGGGCGAGGAAGTCTTCACCACCAAGGCCGAGTCGCGCTGCGCTCTGTGGAAGTAACTCCCGCGCCGGCCCAGGCGCGCGGCATGGCCTGGGCCATGGACGGCGGCTGGACGGCGCAGCAAAGGGCATCATGCTGGATACCTCGCTCAAGGGAACGGACCTGGCGCCGTTCAGCGCCCGGGTGGAATGCGACCGCCTGCGCTTCTTCGCCCAGGTGACCGGCGAGGAAAACCCGCTGTTCTCGGACGAAGCCGTGGCGCGGGCCCGCGGCCATCCTTCGCTGCCGCTGCCGCCCACTTTCCTGTTCTGCCTGGAAATGGCGGGCCCCCGGCCGATGGAGGTCTACGAGCGCCTGCGGGTCGACTACGCGCACGTGCTGCACGGGGAGCAGCACTTCGTCTACCACCGCCTGGCTTTTGCGGGGGAGGCGCTGCACTTCAAGCCGCGCATTGCCGACCTCTACGAGAAAAAAGGCGGCGCCCTGGGCTTCATCGTCCGGGAGACCCGCGTCGAGGCCAGCGACGGCGCGCCCGTGGCCGACCTGCGCAGCGTGTTGATCGTCCGCCCGCCGCAGCCCGAAAACGGGCACCCCACCCCGCGCACCCCGCGCGCCGCCGTTCCCGCCGCCGATGGCGATCTGCCCGGCCTGGTGGCAGGCCCCATCACCCGGCACCAGCTGGGCCTGTATGCCGGCGCCTCGGGGGACTACAACCCGCTGCACATCGATATCGACCATGCGCGCCAGGCGGGCATGCCCGACGTCTTTGCGCACGGCATGCTGTCGGCCGCGTACCTGGCCCGCATGCTCACCCGCCGGGCCGAGCCCGCGGCGCTGCGGCGCCTGAGCGTGCGTTTTACAGCCATCACCCACATCGGTGACGAGGTGCATTGCCGTGCCCGGGTGAGCGGCCAGCACGTCGAGCAAGGCGAAGCCCGATGGACACTGGCCCTGACCACGGGCAACCAGTCGGGCGAGACCCGGCTCACCGGCACTGCGGTGGTCGCCGCCGCGGCGGCTGACTCCTTCATGACCGACTGTTTGCCATGACCCATACCACCACGCCCTCCACCGCCGGCATCCTCTGGAGCCCGGGCCCCGAGCAACTGCAGTCCAGCCGCATGGTGCAGTACCAGGACTGGCTGGCGCGGGAAAAAGGCGTTGCAACCCACGATTACGCCGAGCTGTGGCGCTGGTCGGTCGAGCATCTGGACGACTTCTGGCAGTCGATCTGGAGCTATTTCGACGTCCAGGCCGATGGCGAACGCGAACCCGCGCTGGGCCGGCGCGGCATGCCGGGCGCCGAGTGGTTTCCCAGGGCGCGGCTGAATTTTGCCGAGCATGTGTTCCGCCATGCCACGCCGGATCGGCCGGCCATGATCGCGCGCAGCGAGGACGTGCCGCTGCAGCACATTTCCTGGGCCGAGCTGGAGCGCGCCACCGCCGCCCTGGCGGCCACGCTGCGCGGCTGGGGCGTGGGGCCGGGCGACCGCGTGGCCAGCTACATGCCCAACCGCCCTGAAACGGTGATCACTTTCCTGGCCTGCGCCAGCATCGGCGCCGTGTGGTCCAGCTGCGCGCCCGACATGGGGGCGCCGGTCGTGCTGGACCGCCTGCGCCAGATCGAGCCCAAGGTGCTCTTTGCCGTGGACAGCTACCGCTACAACGGCAAGCCGCACGACCGGGCCCAGGAAGTCGCGCAGTTGCTGGCCGAGCTGCCCAGCGTCGCGCATGCCGTGCAGGTGGAGGGACCGCTGGCGCAGGAGCGCGCGGTCGATTGGCGCGAGCGCACGATCTGGCAGGCGGCCGTGGCCGGGGACGCCGCCCCCCGCTACGAGCGCCTGCCTTTCGGCCACCCGCTGTGGATCCTCTATTCCTCGGGCACCACGGGGCTGCCCAAGGCGATGGTGCACGGCCACGGCGGCATCCTGCTCACGCACCTGAAGGAAATGGCGCTGCACAACGACCTGCGCCCCGGCGACCGCCTGCTGTTCCTGGGCAGCACCGGCTGGGCCGTGTGGAACCTGCTGGTGGGCGCGCTGGTGACGGGCGCCTGCATCGTGCTGTACGACGGCCATCCCTCCTGGCCCGAGGGCGATGCCCTCTGGCGCTTCATCGACGCGCAGGAAGTCGCCGTGTTCGGCACGGGGGCGGCGGTGCTCCTCGCCCACAAGAAGGACGGGCTGCGGCCCCGGGATTACGCGCCGCTCAAGAAGCTGCGCACCATCCTGTCCACCGGCTCGCCCCTGCCCGTGGATGCGTTCGAATGGGTGTACCGCGACGTCAAGCCCGATGTCTGGCTGGCGTCGGTCAGCGGCGGCACGGACATCGCCGCCTGCTTCGTCGCCTGCGCGCCCACCCTGCCGGTGCGTGCCGGCGAGATCCAGTGCGCGGAGCTGGGCGTGGCCGCCTATGCCTTCGACGAACGGGGGCAGGCGGTGGTCGGCGAAGTGGGCGAACTGGTGATCACCGAGCCGATGCCCTCGATGCCGCTGTACTTCTGGAACGACCCCGGCGGGCGGCGCTACCGCGAGAGCTACTTCGAGATGTACCCCGGGGTGTGGCGCCACGGCGACTGGATCCGCTTCACGCCCCATGGCAGCTCGGTGATCTATGGCCGCTCGGACAGCACCATCAACCGCCACGGCATCCGCATCGGCACGGCGGAAATCTACCGCGTGGTGGAGGAGCTTCCCGAGGTGCTCGACAGCCTGGTCGTGGACCTGGAGTACCTGGGGCGGCCCTCCTTCATGCCCTTGTTCGTGGTGCTGCAGCCGGACGTGACCCTGGATGCGCCGCTGACCGAACGCATCCGGCAGCAGATCCGCGCCAAGGCATCGGGCCGCCATGTGCCCGACGCGGTGGTCCAGGTGAGCGAGATTCCGCACACCCTCAGCGGCAAGAAGATGGAAGTGCCGGTGCGCAAACTGCTGCTGGGCGCCAGCCTGTCCCAGGTGGCCAGCCCGGACGCCATGCAGAACCCCCACAGCCTCGATTTTTTCGCCGCTTACGCCAAAACGCTGGACATCGGCGGCCCGCTTTGATTTTTCACGGCACTTCACAAGGACGGACCCGACCATGAAAGCAGCATTCATCACCGGCCATGGCGGCAACGAAGTGGTTCAGGTGCGCGAGCACCGCCTGCCCGAGCGCGCGCCCGGCGAGGTGCGCGTGCGCGTGCAGGCCGCCACCCTCAACCAGGTGGACCTGTACATGAGGAACAGCGGCGCCGGCATCACCCACCGCCTGCCGCAGATCCTGGGCCTGGACGCCGCCGGCGTGGTGGACGCCTGCGACGCCGCCGACCCGCTGCTGCGCCCGGGCCAGGAGGTGGTCCTGCACCCCGGCGTGGCCTGCGGCCGCTGCGAGTTCTGCCAGCACGGCGACAGCGCCCTGTGCACGCGCATCCAGTTCCTGGGCGAGCACCGCGACGGCACCTTCGCCCAATGGATCCAGGTGCCGTCGGCGCAGGTGTTTCCCAAGCCCGCCCACCTGACTTTCGCCGAGGCGGCCGCCCTCGGGGTCAACCACCTCACAGCCTGGCGCATGCTGTTTTCCAAGGCGCGCCTGCAGCCCTGGGAAATGGTGCTGGTGTTCGGCATCGGGGGCGGCGTGTCGCTGGCCGCGCTGCAGCTGGCCAAGGCCATCGGCGCGCGCGTGATCGTGACCTCGCGCGACGACGCCAAGCTCGAACGCGCACGGGCGATGGGCGCCGACCACGGCATCAACGGCAAGACCCAGGACGTGGCGAAAGAGGCCCTGGCCCTCACGGGCGGCCGGGGCGTGGACGTGGTGTTCGAGAACACCGGTGCCGCCACCTGGTCCGCGGCCATGAAGTCGCTGGTGCGCGGCGGCCGGCTCGTCACCTGCGGCGCCACCACGGGCGACCAGCCGGGGGCCGATCTGCGCCGCCTCTTCGTGCGCCAGTTGCAGATCTTCGGCTCCAGCCTGGGCAGCTATGGCGAATTCCACGACCTGCTCGGCTTCGTGCAGCGCACCGGCCTGCGGCCATTGATCGACAGCGAATTCGCCCTGGACGACGTGCACGCGGCGCTGGGCCGCCTGGAATCGGGGGCGCAGTTCGGCAAGGTGGCGCTGCGCATCGACCACGGGTGAGATCGGCACGGCCTGGCAATGTTATGTTCCAGCAAACCATCGCCAGACGGAGACCGCCCTTTGTCCACCCCCCACCCCACCATCGCCGCCGAACGCCTGCCCGCGCTGCTCGCCGCCATGCCCAAGGCCGAGCTGCACATCCACATCGAGGGATCGCTCGAACCCGAGATGACGTTTGCGCTGGCCGCGCGCAACGGCATCGCCCTGCCCTGGCCCAGCGTGGACGCCTTGCGCGGCGCCTACGCCTTCACCGATCTGCAGAGCTTTCTCGACCTGTACTACCAGGGCGCGGGCGTGCTGCAAACGGAAGAAGACTTTTACGACCTGGCCCTTGCCTACCTTGCGCGAGCAGCTCTCGATAACGTAGTGCGCGCCGAGATCTTCTTCGACCCGCAGACGCACACCGCGCGCGGCGTGGCGATGGAGACCGTGGTGCGCGGCCTGGCGCGCGCCTGCCGGGATGCGCGGGAAAAGCACGGCATCAGCGCGCAGCTCATCCTGAGCTTCCTGCGCCATCTCTCCGAGCGCGAGGCGTTCGAGACGCTGGAGCAGGCCCTGCCGCTGCGCGAGCACTTCATCGGGGTGGGGCTGGATTCGAGCGAGCTGGGCCACCCGCCGGAAAAATTCGCCCGCGTCTTCGCCTGCTGCCGCGCGCTCGGCCTGCACATCGTGGCCCATGCGGGCGAGGAAGGGCCGCCCGCCTACATCTGGCAGGCGCTCGATCTGCTGCATGCCGAGCGGATCGACCACGGCGTGCAGGCGGTGAACGACGGCGCGCTGATGCAGCGCCTGGCCGGCGAGCGCATCCCGCTGACCGTCTGCCCGCTCTCCAACCAGAAGCTGCAGGTCTTCCCCGACCTGCGCCAGCACAACCTCAAGGCCCTGCTGGAGGCCGGGCTCGTCGCCACCGCCCATTCGGACGACCCGGCCTACTTCGGCGGCTACATCAACGACAACCTGCTGCAAGTGTTCGCCGCCACCGGCATGCACGCCGGGCACGCATGGCAGCTGGCGCGCAACAGCTTCGAGGCGAGCTTCGCCGACGCCGGCGACAAGGCGCGCTGGAACGACCGGCTGGGCGAGGTCTTCGAGCGCTTTGCATCCTAGGAGCCCGGGGATGCCCTCGATAATCAAAGGATGAGCACTCCCAACGCACGTGAAATTTCCCCCGGCCTGGTCGTGCAGGGCATCGATACGCCCCTGCGCCTGTCGGACTTCAAGCTGCTGGCCTGCGACATGGATTCGACGCTGATCAGCATCGAATGCGTGGACGAGATCGCCGCGGTCGTCGGCCGCAAGGAGCAGGTGGCGGCGATCACTGAGGCGGCAATGCAGGGGCAGATCGCCGACTACAAGGAAAGCCTGCGCCAGCGCGTGGCCCTGCTGGACGGGGTGACGACCGAGCAGCTGGAGGCGGTCTACGCCGAGCGCCTGCGCATCAATCCCGGCGCCGAGCGGCTGATGGACGCGATGCACGCGGCCGGCGTCACGACGCTGCTGGTCTCGGGCGGCTTCACCTTCTTTTCCGACCGCGTCAAGGACCGCCTGGGCATCCGCTTCGCGCGCTCCAACGTGCTGCAGGTGCAGCACGGGCGGCTCACGGGCAGGATGGTGGACCAGCCCTGGGGCGACATCTGCGACGGCGCGGAAAAGCGCCGCGCCATGCTGGAGCTGGCCTCGTTCATGGGCATCGCGCCGCGGCAGGCGATCGCCATGGGCGACGGGGCGAACGACCTCCTGATGATGGGCGCGGCGGGGCTGTCCGTGGCCTACCACGCCAAGCCCGCCGTGCGCGCGCAGGCCAAGGTGGCGATCAACGAGGGCGGGCTCGACCGCCTGCTCGAAGTCTTCGGCCCGGCCGGCCGCTGAGCCCGGCGGCCGAGCAGCATGAACGTGTCCGCGGTCTTCGCGATCTGCGTCGGCGCCAGCCTCGGGGCGCTGTCGCGCTGGTGGCTGAGCCTCTGGCTCAACACGCCCGGCGCGTTCCTGCCCTGGGGCACGCTGGCGGCCAACCTGATCGGCGGCTACCTCATCGGCCTGGCGATCGCGGCGCTCCAGGCCCTGCCCCAGCTCGATCCCGTCTGGCGCCTGGCGATCGTCACCGGCTTTCTCGGGGGGCTCACGACCTTCTCGACCTTCTCGGCCGAGGTGGTGACGCTGCTCACGCAAGGGCGCCTGGGGCATGCGCTGCTCGTCGCCATCCTGCACCTGGCGGGGTCGCTCACGATGACCTGGCTGGGCCTGCACAGCCTCGCCCCTTTCATCAAGACGGCGCCCAGCGGCATTTGATGCTATTCTTGCGATAGCTGCTGGCGCTTTACAGACAACGGGTTCAGCCCGATTTGAATACGATCACCATGGAATCCAACACCGAACTGCAAGACACCCGCCTCATGGAAATCTGGGGCGAGCTGCACCGCAACACCACCAACGGCGACCCCTTCAAGCCCAACGCCTACCGCCTGGCGTTCATCGACCCCGAATTCCTGCAGCGGCGCGAGACGCGCGGCATCCGCTTCCAGCTCGAACTGCTCAAGCCCGACCTGAACCTGATCGAGCAGGGCATCGACAGCACGGTGGTGGTCTACGGCAGCGCGCGCACCCTGCCCCCGGAGGACGCCGCCGAGCGGCTCGAAAGCGCCCGCGCCAGCGGCGACGCGCAGCGCATCGCGCTGGCCGAGCGCGACATGAAGAACTCCCGCTACTACGAGCTGGCCCGGCGCTTCGCCCGCTACGTGGCCGAGCACAGCCTGGGCAAGCCGCCGGCCGAGCGCCTGACGATCTGCACCGGCGGCGGCCCCGGCATCATGGAGGCCGCCAACCGCGGCGCGCACGACGTGGGCGCGCCCAACATCGGCCTGAACATCACGCTGCCGCACGAGCAGACCTGCAACCGCTTCATCACGCCCTCGCTCGCGTTCAAGTTCCACTACTTCGCGCTGCGCAAGATGCACTTCATGATGCGCGCCAAGGCGCTGGTGGTGTTCCCCGGCGGTTTCGGCACCTTCGACGAACTCTTCGAGGTGCTCACGCTGGTGCAGACGCGCAAGGCCAAGCCCGTGCCCGTCGTGCTCTTCGGCAGCCAGTTCTGGCAGCGGGTGCTGCACCTGGACGTGCTGGTGGAAGAAGGCACGATCAACGCCGAGGACCTCGAGCTCTTTCACGTCACGGACGACCCCCGCGAGGCGTGGGAGATCATCCGCAGCTTCTACCAGCTGTAGCTCAGGCCCAGCGCAGCACCAGGGGCAGGCGGGCAAAACCCATCGCCGGGTAGCGCGCGTATTCGTCCGGCTGCTGCGCGCTGGCCAGCGCGAACGTGCGCGTGGCCTCCAGCAGGGCCTGCAGCCAGACGGCGAGCTGCGTGCGGGCGAGCGGCGCGCCGGGGCAGACGTGGATGCCCGCGCCGTACAGCAGGTTGCGGCTCTGGTCGCGCCCGAAGCGGAACTCCTCGGGCGCCTCGAAGACGCGCGGATCGCGGTTGGCCGAGGTCCAGTGCACCGTCACGCGCTCGCCGGGCTCGAACGCATGCCCGCCCACATGGGCCGGACACGCGGCCACGCGCCGGTTGACCACCAGCGGCCCGTGCAGCCGCAGGATTTCCTCGATCGCCTCGGCCCGCAGGGCCGGCTCGTCGCGCAGGCGCTGCTGGAGGCCGGGATGGCACGCCAGCCACTGCGCGATGATGCCCACCGACGCGGCGATGGTGCCGATCTCCCCCACCGTCCAGTTGCGCAGGATGCTGGCGATCGCGCCGCGCGAAAGCGGCTGGCCGTCCACCACCTCATGCATCAGCGCCTGCGTGGCGTCGCGCACGGCCGCGTCGCTGGAGCCATGGCGCTCGTCGAGCATGCGGTCGATCAGCGCCTCGAACTGCAGGCCGAGCTCGCCCAGGCGGGCGCGGTCCTGCGCCAGCGAGGCGCGGTGGTGCTGCGCGATCCAGGCGGCCAGCTCGCCTTCCAGCGCCTGGGGCCAGCCGAGGAATGCGCACTGGGTGCGCGCGGCATACGGCAGCGCGCAGGCGGCGACGAAGTCGAACGCCGCCGCGCCGTGCGCCTGCCGCGCCTCGCCCAGCAAGGCCGCGGCAATGCCCTGGTACACCGGCCGCATGGCGGCGACCCGCTCGGGGGCGAAGTAGGGGTCGATCAGCCGGCGGTAGACGGTGTGCTGCGGCGGATCCATGCCGTTGGGCACCGCCACGTGCGCCGAGACCACGCTGCTGAACCGCGCATGATCCTGCACCACGGCCAGCACGTCGGCATGCCGGAAGACCGAAGTGCCCAGCGCCTCGGAACACCCCACGCCGTGCGACTCGCGCAGGCGGTCATACGCGGCAAGCTGATTGCGCTGCACTTCATCGCTGCGCAAATCCCAGTCTGTGGTCTGGCAATCGGTCATGGCATCTCGGGGAAAACCCGACTATGGCACAGCGTCCCCTGGCACAAAACCAGCCACCCCGCGCGAAACTCGGCTATTGGCGCCGCCGCGCCAGGGCATGGATGCCGGCCGATGCCGCGGCGCGCGTGGATTTGGCATAGTATGGCGACAGATACCATGCAAAACACCGTTGATCGCACGCCTCGCCACCCTGCCACGCGAAACGCGTGACACCCTGTTCCTGCTGCTGGTCATCGGCTGCTGCGCCGCGCCCCTGGCGGCGCAGATCCCGTGGTGGACCTCGGCGGCCACCGCGCTGCTGCTGCTGTGGCGCGCCACCCTCGCCTGGCTGGGGCGGCCGCTGCCGCGGCGCTGGATCACCTTCACCCTGCTCCTGCTGGCGACGGCGCTGACGCTCGCGAGCTTTCACACCATCGCCGGGCCGGACGCGGGCGTGACGCTGACCGTGATGCTGCTGGCGCTCAAGACCCTGGAGCTGCGCGCGCGCCGGGACGCGATGGTGGTGTTCTTCCTCGGCTTCTTCACGCTGCTGTCCAACTTCTTTTTCTCGCAGTCGCTGGGCATCGCCCTCCTGATGCTGGCGGCGCTGCTGGGGCTGCTCACCGCGCTGATCAACGCGCACCAGCCGGTGGGGCGCCCGCCGCTGCGGGAATCGCTGGCGACGGCCCTGCGCATGATGCTGCTCGGGACGCCGGTGATGCTGGCGCTGTTCGTCTTCTTCCCGCGCTTCGCGCCGCTGTGGGGCGTTCCGGGCGAGGACCTGACGGGGCGCAGCGGCCTGTCGGGGGAGATGAGCGTGGGCTCGATCGCCAGGCTGGCGCTGGACGACAGCGTGGCGCTGCGCGTGCGCTTTGAGACCCCGGGCGGGCAGCCGCCGCCGCAGTCCGACCTGTATTTTCGTGGCCCCGTGCTCACGGCCTTCGATGGCCGCCAATGGCGTGCGCTGTCCCAGCCCGGGGCGCGCGGCGCCGCCTGGGCCAGCCCCGCGCCCGCCGACCTGCAGGTGCAAGGCGAGCCCATCCGCTACGAGATGACCCTGGAGGCCAGCCGCCGCCCCTGGCTGCTCGCGCTGGACGTGCCGGCCGAGCCGCCCGTCCTGCCCCAGGACATGCGCGCCCGCATGACGCCCGAGCTGCAATGGGTGACGCCCCAGCCCATCATGAGCGTGCTGCGCTACGAGGCGGCCAGCTACCTGCATTTCCGCCACGGGCCGCTGCGGCGCACGCCGCAGCTGCGCCCCTACGTCCAGCTGCCGCCGGGCTCCAACCCGCGCACCGTGGCGCTGGCGCAAGAAATGCGCGCCACCCCGCAACTGGCGGCGGGCGGCGCACAGGCCATGGTGGACGACGCCCTGAAGCGGCTGCGCACCGGCGGCTACCGCTACACGCTGGAGCCCGGGGTCTACGGCGAGGACACGGCCGACACCTTCTGGTTCGACCGCAAGGAGGGTTTTTGCGAGCACATCGCCTCCAGCTTCGTGGTGCTGATGCGCGCCCTGGACATCCCGGCGCGCATCGTGACGGGCTACCAGGGCGGCGAGATGAACGCCATCGACGGGTACTGGACCGTGCGCCAGAGCGATGCCCACGCCTGGGCCGAGGTCTGGATGGAGCACCGCGGCTGGGTACGCGTCGATCCCACCGCCGCCGTCTCGCCCGCGCGCATCGGCACGCTCGCGCGCCTGCGGGCGCCGCCCACGGCCCTCGGCGGCGTGCTGGCCTCGGTGCTGACCCCGTCCATCGTGCAGCGCCTGCGCGCGGTCTGGGAGGCCCTGGACAACCGCTGGACGCAATGGGTGCTCAACTACACGCAGGACCGCCAGCTCGACCTGCTCAAGCGCCTGGGCCTGCAGGCCCCCACCTGGCAGGACCTGGTGCGCGTGCTCGGGCTGCTGCTGGCCGCGGCGGCGCTGCTGGGCGGCGCCTGGACACTCTGGGAACGCCACCGGATCGACCCCTGGCAGCGCCTGATGCGCGACACGCGCCGGCGCCTGCGCCGGCTGCATCTGCCCGCGCCCGGCCACCTCACCGCTCGCGCCCTGGCCCGGCAGGTGGACGAGGCCCTCGGCCCCCAGGCCGCGCCCCTGGTGGACTGGCTCCTGCGGCTGGAGCAGGCGCGCTACGCGCCGCACCCGCAAGACGCCATCGGCACCCTGCGGCGCGACCTGCGCCGCCTGCCCTGGCCAGCGCTGGAAAAAAGCCGCCGCCCCGCGCCCCGGCGCGGGTAGGTTAGTTCTGGTGCGTCTCGTCCGGCAAAGGCGCCACGCCCTCGCGCTGCGCCTGCGGCTGCGCCACCGGCCGCACCTGCACCGGCGCCGCCCTGGGCCGCGGCGCGGGGGCCGGCAGGTACTTGGCGAACAGGTCGAAGAAGCGCGCGTAGAACTGCGCGTCGGTGATGGTCTCGCTCCCCACCTTCACCAGGGTGTCGTCCGTCGAATTGAGCGGCAGCGAAAGCGAGCCCAGGCCCCCCACCCCGACCGACGCCGAGTTGTTGACCTTCTTGATCACGTAGCGGTCCTGGATGGCGCTGGCGAACGCGGAGGTGCCCGCGTCGTCCTGCCCCTCGGCGGCGCAGACCACGCGCATCTGCACCTCGTAGTGCACGTCGGGCGTGGGCTGGTAGTACTTGCGGCCCTTGACCTCGTCCTTGGTCGCGCCCTCGACGATGTAGCCCTGGCTCAGCAGCGCCCGGCGCGCGGCCTCGCAGGCCTGCGCCTGCGGCGCGCGCAGATGCCGCGTGTGCACGTCCGCGCTGTCGAAATCATTGGGAGTGAACGCGATGTTGCGCTCGGGCCCGGGCAGGGCCTCGGGCATGCGGGCACAGCCGCCCAGCAGGACGGCCAGGGCCGCGGCGGCGCACGCCGCAAAAGAAAAACGCCTCAGCATAAGCGCACGATTGTGCAGCAGCGCATGAGGCACCCATGGCGCCGCACACTCTGTTTCAGGCGGACAGCTCCTGCAGCGGCCAGCGCGGCCGCACGTCGAACGCGTACTCGCGCCCCGGCCGCGCCACGCCGGCCTGCACGCGCATCGCCGCGGCCATGGCGATCATGGCGCCGTTGTCGGTGCACAGGTGCAGCTCGGGGTAGTGCACGCGCACGCCGCGCGCGCGGCATGCCTCGTCGAGCGTGCCGCGCAGCAGCCGGTTGGCGCCCACGCCGCCCGCCACCACCAGGCGAGCGAGCCCGGTCTGCTCCAGCGCCTTGAGCGACTTTTTCACCAGCACCTCCACGATCGCCGCCTGCGTGCCGGCGGCCAGGTCGGCCTTGCGCTCTTGGAGCGCCGCGCCGAGCTTTTTCGCCTGCGTGAGCACGGCGGTCTTCAGGCCGGCGAAGGAAAAATCCAGGTCGCCGCTGTGCAGCAGCGGCCGCGGCAGCTTGAACGCCGCCGCATCGCCCTGCTCCGCCAGGCGCGCCAGCACCGGCCCGCCCGGGTAGGGCAGGCCCATGAGCTTGGCCGATTTGTCGAAGGCCTCGCCGGCGGCGTCGTCTATCGTCTCTCCGAGCAGTTCATAACGGCCCACGCCATCGACGCGCATGAGCTGCGTGTGCCCGCCCGAGACCAGCAGGGCGACGAACGGGAACCGCGGCGGATCGGCGCTCAGGAACGGGGACAGCAGATGCCCCTCCAGGTGGTGCACGCCCAGCACCGGCACCCGCAGCGCCGCGCCCAGCGCGCACGCCACCCCGGCCCCGACCAGCAAGGCGCCCGCCAGCCCCGGCCCGCGCGTGAACGCGACCAGGTCCACCGCGTCCAGCGGCGTCTGCGCCTGGGCGAGCACGGTGCGCGCCAGCGGCACCACGCGCCGGATGTGGTCGCGGCTGGCCAGCTCGGGCACCACGCCGCCGTAGGCCTGGTGCATGGCGATCTGGCTGTGCAGCGCGTGCGCGAGCAGCTGCGGCGCGCGGTCCGGCGCCTGCACGCGCACCAGCGCCACGCCGGTTTCGTCACAGGAAGACTCGATACCAAGGATCAGGCGGTGCATGGCGCCGAGTGTAGAGGCCCGCCGAGGGGCGGCCCGGCCGTCGAGAGACCCTGAAGATTTTGGGCCTAATCCCGCGCGGAGCGCCGATGGCACGGCCTAGAATCCTCGGGTTTACCCGATGTTTGATTTTTTTCAATACCCACGTCTTCAAAATATGCTTGAGAAAAGGAAACCGTCATGGACAGCGCGGTAGTCAGCCTGTTGTCGGCCTTTGTGCTCTCCCTCATAGGGCTGTTCGCCTTCATGTGGTCCATGCGCAAGGGGCTGTTCGTCGAAAACCCCAAGGCCGCGGGCACCATCTTCGCCCCCGGCGAAGTCGGCAAAGCCGATGACCCCACGCTCACCACGGCGGGAGAAGCACGGTTTCAGCAGGCCATCAACGAGACCACGGACAAAGGCCGTAACCTGGAGCAGGCGGAAGACCCCGAGGAACTGGAAGACCGCATCGCGGCCGACCGCTCCACGGCCTTTCCGGCCTTCATGTTCATCGGCTTCGCGGTGATGTGGCTGGTGGTGGGCTCGATCGCGGGCCTGACCGCGTCGCTCAAGCTGCACTGGCCCGACTTCCTGGTCTCCGAGGCGTGGGAAACCTTCGGGCGCATGCGCACCTACCACCTCACGGCGGTGCTGTATGGCTGGATCACCAACTGCGAGCTGGGCATCATCGTCTGGCTGCTGCCGCGCCTGATGCGCACGCCGCTGCGCGCGCCGCTGTTCGTGATGATGGGCGGCGCGTTCATCAACATCGGCATCGCGGCGGCGATCGGCGGCTTCGGCATGGGCTGGACGGCCGGCATGGAATACCTCGAGATTCCGTGGCAGATCGGCATCTTCCTGGTGATCGGCTTCATCTGCATCATCATCCCGGCGGTCTCCACCGTGGTGCATCGCAAGTCGCATGAAATCTACGTGAGCGCCTGGTACCACGTGGGCTCGCTCCTGTGGATCGCGCTGCTCTTCACCGTGGCCAAGTTCCCCGGCGCGCACTTCGGCGTCGAGCAGGCGACGATGAACTGGTGGTACGGCCACAACGTGCTCGGCCTGTGGTTCACGCCGGCGGCCCTGGGCGCGGTGTACTACTTCCTGCCCAAGGTGATCGGGCGGCGCGTGAGCTCCTACAACCTCTCGATCCTGGGCTTCTGGACGCTGGCCTTCTTCTACGCGCAGGTCGGCGGCCACCACCTCGTGGGCGGGCCCGTGCCCGAATGGCTGATCACGCTCTCCATCGTGCAGAGCATGATGATGATCGTGCCGGTGGCCGCGTTCTCGGTGAACATGGCCGGGACGATGTGGGGCCGCATGAAGCTGGCGCTGTACTCGCCCACGCTGCGCTTCATGATGTTCGGCGGCTTCATGTACATGGTGTCCTCGGTGCAGGGCTCGTTCGAGGCGCTGCGCTCGATCAACCGCGTCGCGCACTTCACGCACTTCACGGTGGCGCACGCCCACCTGGGCGCCTACGGCTTCGTGACCATGGTGCTGTTCGGCGCCGTCTATTTCATGCTGCCGCGCATCCTGCGCTGGGAGTGGCCCTTCCCCAGGCTGATTTCCTGGCACTTCTGGCTGGCCGCGATCGGCATCCTGGTGTATTTCGGGCCGCTGACCTACGGCGGCTGGCTGCAGGGCCTGGCGATGCTCGACGAGACCAAGCCCTTCATCGAATCCGTGAAGATCACGATTCCCTACCTCGAATGGCGCAGCGTGGGCGGCTCGATGATGCTTGCCAGCCACCTGATCTTCGCCTTCCACGTGCTGGCGATGGCACTGCGTTTCGGCCCGAACCGCACGGGCGCGGCCCTGTTCAACAACGAATCGGCCAAGATGGAGATGGCTCATGGAAAATGAAGTCAAGCTGATCACCGGCACGCTGGTGACCTTCAGCATCGCCGTGGCGGCGCTGGTGCTCATCCCCTACTTCCAGGTGCGCGACATCCCCGCGCCCGACGGACTCAAGCCCTACACCAGCGCCGAGCTGCGCGGGCGCGAGGTCTACATCGCCAATGGCTGCCTGTACTGCCACTCGCAGCAGCCGCGCGACGCGAGCTTCGGCCCGGACGCCAAGCGCGGCTGGGGCCGCGCGTCGGTGCCGGCCGACTATGTCTATGACCGCCCGCACCTGCTGGGCAGCATGCGCACCGGCCCCGACCTGTTCAACATCGGCGTGCGCCAGCCCAGCCTGGACTGGAATCTGGGGCATCTGTTCCAGCCGCGCGCCTATGTCAAGGAATCGACCATGCCATCGTTCCCCTTCCTGTTCGACGTGAAGGACAAGGCGGACAAGGACGAAACCGTGGTGAAGCTGCCGCCGGGCGTCGTGCCCGAGGGCAAGGTGGTCGTGGCCAAGCCCGAGGCGCTTGATCTGGTGAAGTACCTGCAATCGCTCAAGCACGTCTACCCGGTCGTTCCCGCGGATCCGCAGTGAACGGCGCACCCACAGCATCCATGAGGTATCCACATGCCTGAGAACCAAGAACGCGTTCGCGCCCAGCAGCGCGAGAGCACCGACCCGGAAGAGCGCATCCGGCCCATGCCGCTGCTGCCCGCGGTGATCGCCCTGGCCATGGTGCTTTTCGGCATCATCTACATCGCGGTTTCCGGCCCCTACAGCCCGCCATGGATGGGCGACGAGCGCACGCTCGCCGACCTCAAGGCCAAGCCCGCGAGCGCGGCGGGCGCCGACGCGGGCGCGCCCGTGGACGGCGGCGCGATCTTCGCCGCCAACTGCGCGGCCTGCCACCAGCCTTCGGGCGAGGGCCTGCCCGGCGTCTTCCCGCCGCTCGACGGCTCGGAATGGGTGCATGGCAGCCCCAAGGTCCTGGCCAACATCGTGCTGCATGGCATCGATGGCGACATCACCGTCAAGGGCAACAAGTACCACGGGCAGATGCCCAGCTTCGCGCAGCTCTCCGACGGTGAACTCGCCGGCGTGCTGAGCTACATCCGCGGTGCCTGGACGAACAAGAGCGAGCCCGTCGCGGCCGATCTGCTGGCGCAGGAGCGCAAGAGCGGGCGCACCACGCCGTTCACCGGCGGCGATGAACTCAAGACGCTCGAGAAGTGACGCGGCGCACCGCCCCGGCGGCGGTGCCTGGCCCCGGTGATGTGGCGCACCGCCCTGCTTGGCCTGCTCGTGATCCTGGGGGGTTACGCGGCGGCGGCGTGGCTCACGCATGACTTCGAGGTCTGGACGCAGGAGGGCTCGCGCCGCCTGGAAGTGGCGCTGAACCCGGTGCCGCTGCCCGACGTGCCGCTGCAGGGCGCGCACCTGGCCGGCCCCAGCCTGCCCGCCGCCACCGCGGGCCGCGTCACCATCGCCGATTTCTTCTACACCCGCTGCCAGACGGTCTGCCTGTCCCTGGGCAGCACCTTCCAGCAGCTGCAGGCCGAGCTGCAGGCGCAGCCGGCCCCGCCCGGGGCCGAGCCGGTGCAGCTGCTCTCGCTCTCGTTCGATGGCGCGCACGACGATGCCGCCGCGCTGCAGGCCTACGCCCGCAAGATGGGGGCCGAGCCCGGGCTGTGGCAGTTCGCCAGCATCGCCGACGCGGGCCAGCAGCAAAGGCTGCTCGACCGCCTGGGGGTGGTGGTCATCCCCGACGAATTCGGCGATTTCGAGCACAACGCCGCGCTGCTGGTGTTCGACGCCCGGGGCCGCATGGTGCGGGTCTTCGACCTGGCCGACCAGCAGCTCGCCCTGAACTACGCGCGCCACCTCGCCTCCAAGCGCTCATGAACGCGCACGGCCGAGCACCATGGGCATGGCATCCGTCGGGTGCGAGCCAGGGCGCATGGGGCTTGGCCATCGCGCTGGCGCTCGCCCTGCCCGCATCGCGCGCCACGCTCGAATGGAGCATGTGGCGCCACATGGTGCTGCAATACCCGCTGTGGATCCTGGCCGGGGCCCTGCTCGCGGGCGCGCTGCCACACCGCGCGCGCGAGGCGGCGGCGCGCTGGAACGCCTCGGGCATCAGCGGCCTGTTGCTGGCCGGCAGCGTCATCACCGTGCTCATGATCCCGCGCGCGCTCGATCTGGCGCTGCTGCGCCCCGGCGTGGAAGCGGCCAAATGCGCCGCGCTGCTGGCGGCGGGCGGCGCGCTGCGCCTGTCGTGGCGCCAGGCCGGGCTGGTGGTGCAGGGGTTCTTCCTCGGCAACATGCTGCTCATGGGCGCGGCGGTGGGGCAGCTCTATGCCAATTCGCCGCTGCGCCTGTGCAATGCCTACCTGCTGGGCGACCAGCAGCGCCTGGGCAACTGGCTGACCGGCATTTCCACCACCGTGGCCGTGATCTGGCTGGCGCAGGTCATCTGGTGGATCATGCGCCGCGAGACCGACACCCGCGCCATGGCGGGCACCCCGATCCAGCCTGGCGAGGCCCAGGCCGGCGAAAGCCCTTCCCACCCACCGCGGTAGGCGCTTTGCCGCCGCGCGCATCGGCGGCCCGCGGCCGGCCGCGATAATTACGGGCATGAATCTCCTGCACACCTTGTTTCCCCTGGGCTGGGCGCACTACCTTCTGGGCGGCCTGTGCATCGGCCTGGGCGTCTCGCTGCTCTTTCTGATGACCGGGCTGGTCGGCGGCATGAGCAGCGTGTATTCGTCCACCTGGTCCTTCTTCGTGCGGCGCCCGTTCTTCCAGCAAGCCGGGCTCAGGGGCTCGCGCGTCTGGCGCCTGGAGTACGCGCTGGGCCTGATCCTCGGGGCCTTCCTCTGGTGGCTGCTCCTGGGCGGGCCGGGGCCGGAGACCACCACGGTGCCCGCGTGGCAGCTGGGGCTGGGCGGCTTCATCGCCGGATTCGGCGCGCGCCTGGGCCACGGCTGCACCTCCGGGCACGGCATCTGCGGCCTGGGGTCGCTGCAGTGGCCCTCGGCCGTGGCCGTCGTCACCTTCATGGCCACCGCCATGATCACCGCCAACCTGATGCTGAGGCTGCCGTCATGAAATTCGCCCGTTCACTCGCGACGCTGGCGGCCGGCGCGCTGTTCGGCTTCGGCCTCGCCGCCTCCACGATGATCCGCCCCGAAGTGGTGCTGAGCTTCCTGCGCCTGCAGGACTTCGGGCTCATGCTCGTCATGGGCGGCGCCGTCGTGGTCACGGCGCTGGCCTATGGCCTGCTGCCGCGCCTGCTGCGCCAGCCCGTCCTGGGCGGCGCGTTCCAGAAGCACCCGATCCACCGGGGCGCCAGGACGGTGGCCGGCGCGGCGCTGTTCGGCATAGGCTGGGGCCTGTGCGGCGTCTGCCCGGGCCCGGCGATCGCGGGCCTGGGCGCGGGCAACTGGATGCTGCTGTACGCCCTGGCCGGCCTGGCGCTGGGCGCGCTGGTGCAGGGCCTCGTGGCCCAGCCTGAATAGAATCAAAGCAAAATCGGGCTCCAAGCCTTATACACATTGCGCGACCAGCTCCTCTAATGGGAGCATAACGCCCAACGCATAAAATCGCCCTGCCCTTACCCCCTTGCCTTGCACGGCATCCCGCGGGATGCCGTTTTTCATTGCCATGAGCGAAACGCCAGTACAACCGGGCCTCACGAGCCTGTCCAAATCCTTTGAACCCGCGCCGCTCGAAGCGCACTGGGGCCCCGAGTGGGAGCGGCGCGGCTACGGCCATGCCGGCGCGCGCGGCAGCGGCGAGCCCGACGCGGCGGCCGCCGCCTTCTCGATCCAGCTGCCGCCGCCCAACGTGACCGGCACGCTGCACATGGGGCATGCGTTCAACCAGACCATCATGGACAGCCTCACGCGCTACCACCGCATGCGCGGCTTCAACACGGTCTGGGTGCCGGGCACGGACCACGCGGGCATCGCCACGCAGATCGTGGTCGAGCGCCAGCTGCAGGAGCAGGGCCTGCAGCGCCGCGAGATGGGACGCCAGGACTTCGTCGCCAAGGTCTGGCAATGGAAGGAGAAAAGCGGCAACACCATCACCACGCAGATGCGCCGCATGGGCGACAGCGTGGACTGGAGCCGCGAGTACTTCACCATGGACGACAAGCTCTCCAGGGTGGTCACCGAAACCTTCGTGCGCCTGTACGAGCAGGGCCTGATCTACCGCGGCAAGCGCCTGGTGAACTGGGATCCGGTGCTGCAGTCGGCCGTCTCCGACCTCGAGGTAGAAAACGAGGAGCGGGACGGCTCGCTCTGGCACATCGCCTACCCGCTCACCGATGGCAGCGGCCGGCTCGTGGTGGCCACCACGCGCCCCGAGACCATGCTGGGCGACATGGCCCTGATGGTGCATCCCGAGGACGAGCGCTACCGGCACCTGATCGGCAAGACGGTGACGCTGCCGCTCGTGGGGCGCGAGCTGCCGGTGATCGCCGACGAGTACGTGGATAGGGCATTCGGCACCGGCGTCGTCAAGGTCACGCCGGCGCACGACGCCAACGACTACGCGGTGGGCCAGCGCCACGGCCTGCCGATGATCGGCGTGCTCACGCTCACGGCCGCGATCAACGACCACGCGCCGGAAAAATACCGCGGCCTGGACCGCTTCGCCGCGCGCAAGGCCATCGTCGCCGACCTGGAGGCCCTGGGCCTGCTGGTCGAGACCAAGAAGCACAAGCTGATGGTGCCCATCTGCACCCGCACCGGCCAGATCATCGAGCCCATGCTGACCGACCAGTGGTTCGTCGCCATGAACAAGGTAGGCGAAGGCGACGCCACGGGCAAATCCATCGCGCAAAAGGCCATCGACGCGGTGGCCAGCGGCCAGGTCAGCTTCGTGCCCGAGAACTGGGTCAACACCTACAACCAGTGGATGAACCACATCCAGGACTGGTGCATCAGCCGCCAGCTCTGGTGGGGCCACCAGATTCCCGCGTGGTACGACGAGGACGGCAAGGTCTACGTGGCGCGCAGCGAGGCCGAGGCGCAGGCGCAGGCCCCCGGCAGGACGCTGCGCCGCGACGAGGACGTGCTCGACACCTGGTATTCGAGCGCGCTCGTGCCCTTTTCCACCATGGGCTGGCCCGCCCAGGGCGATGCGCCGACCGACGACTACCACCTCTACCTGCCCTCTTCCGTGCTGGTGACGGGCTACGACATCATCTTCTTCTGGGTCGCCCGGATGATCATGATGAGCACCCACTTCACCGGCCGCGTGCCGTTTCGCCACGTCTACATCCACGGCCTGGTGCGCGACGCGCAGGGCAAGAAGATGAGCAAGAGCGAGGGCAACGTGCTCGACCCGGTGGACCTGATCGACGGCATCGCGCTCGAACCGCTGCTGGACAAGCGCACCCAGGGCCTGCGCCGCCCCGAGACCGCGCCGCAGGTGCGCAAGGCCACGCAAAAGGAGTTCCCCGAGGGCATTCCGGCCTATGGCGCGGACGCGCTGCGCTTCACCTTCGCCGCGCTGGCGAGCCTGGGCCGGTCGATCAACTTCGACAGCAAGCGCTGCGAGGGCTACCGCAACTTCTGCAACAAGCTCTGGAACGCCAGCCGCTTCGTGCTGATGAACTGCGAGGGCCACGACTGCGGGCTGGACGGCAAGAACACCTGCGCGACCGGCCGCACCCGCTTCAGCGCG
>OFJB01000122.1_pt1 | contig 43763 bp, 42 predicted proteins | sample 1775081 | NCBI WGS metagenome assembly OFJB01 (sample SAMN08195771, study PRJEB24354) | sludge metagenome | isolation source: initial sludge from phenol fed wastewater aerobic bioreactor | place: India: Nagpur | collected 2016-06-05
GCGATCACGGGCTTGCGGATGGAGCGGATGGTTTCCCAGTCGCGCGTGATGTAGTCGTCGCCGTACACGTCGGCAAAGCCGTAGGTGGCCATGGCGCCGATGTCGGCGCCGGCGGCAAAGGCCTTTTCGCTGCCGGTGAGGACGATGCAGCCGATGGCGTCGTCGGCGTCGAAGGCCTTCAGCGCCTGGCCCAGCTCCACCATCAGCGCGGGGCTGAGGGCGTTGAGCTGCTTGGGGCGGTTGAGCATGATGACGCCGACGCGTTCGCCTTCGGTGCGTACCTGGATGAATTCGTAGGCCATGGGCGGTTCCTCGTGGTTCGATGCGATGAAATCAGCGACTATAGCGAGCCCGCCTGTCCGCACCGATCGGTTAACCGACCCGTTGGTTGGTTAATGGTAGATTACACGTTCCGGAGACCCACCCCATGAATCAGACCGCTTCCCAAGACGTCCTGTACGAGGAGCATGGCGCCGTCGCCGTCCTCACGCTCAACCGTCCCGCCGCGCTCAACAGCTTCACGCGCCGGATGCACCGCGACCTGTGGGCGGCGCTGGACAAGGTGGAGGCCAACAAGGCCATCCGCGCCCTGGTGCTGACGGGGGCGGGGCGCGGCTTTTGCGCCGGCGCGGACCTGTCGGAGTTCGACTTCAGCGAAGGTCCCAACCTCGAAAAGCGCGCCGACCCGGGCCCGGTGATCGACCAGGCCTTCAACCCCACCACGCGCCGCCTGCTGCAGGTGCGCGTGCCCACGGTGTGCGCGGTCAACGGCGTGGCGGCGGGCGCGGGCGCGTCGGTGGCCATGGCCTGCGACATCGCCATTGCGGCGCCCACGGCCAGCTTCATCCAGGCCTTCAGCAAGATCGGCCTGGTGCCCGACAGCGGCGGCACCTGGTTTTTGCCGCAGCGCGTGGGCCTGGCGCGCGCCATGGCGCTGTGCCTGACGGGCGACAAGCTGACAGCGCAGGACGCCAAGGCCATGGGCATGATCTGGGACGTGCAGGACGACGCGCTGGCCGCCGCCAAGGCCATGGCCGAGCGCCTGGCCGCCATGCCCACGCGCGCGCTGGTGGCCACGCGCCACCTGCTGCGCGGCGCGCACACGCACAGCCTGGACGAGCAGCTGGACATCGAGCGCGACGTGCAGTCGCGCCTGGGCTTCACGCACGACTACATCGAGGGCGTGACGGCGTTCCTGCAAAAACGCCCGGCGCAGTTCAAGGGCGAATGACGATGAGCGATTCGCAAACTGCCAAGGCCCTGGCCGAGCGCGTGGGCGCGGCCATGTTCGCCGCCGACCGCGCCTCGCGCGAGACCATGGGCATGCAGCTGCTGGCCTGCGAGCCCGGCCGCGCCGTGATGCGCATGGCGGTGCAGCCGCTGCACCTGAACGGCCACCAGATCTGCCACGGCGGTTTCATCTTTACCCTGGCCGACTCCACCTTTGCCTTTGCCTGCAACAGCCGCAACCACAACACCGTGGCGGCGGGCTGCAGCATCGAGTTTTTGAAGCCCGCGCACGCCGGCGACGTGCTGACCTGCGAGGGCGTGGAGCAGGCGCAGAGCGGCCGCCACGGCGTGTACGACATGCGCGTGACCAACCAGCACGGCCACGCGATCGCCCTGTTTCGCGGCAAGAGCGCGCAGATCAAGGGCCAGGTGATTCCCGAAGACAACGAAGCACAGGAGACGCAGGCATGAACGCGAGCACCAAGACCTTTGCGCTGGAGCCGATTGAAAAGGCCAGCATCGACGAGTTGCGCACCCTGCAGCTGCAGCGCATGAAGTGGTCGCTGGCGCACGCCTACGCGCATTCGCCGGTGTACAAGGCCAAGTTCGACGCCGCCGGCGTGCACCCCGACGACCTGCGCCAGCTGTCGGACCTGGCCAAGTTTCCGTTCACCACCAAGCACGACCTGCGCGACAACTACCCGTTCGGCATGTTCGCCGTGCCGCGCGACCAAATCGTGCGCATCCACGCCAGCAGTGGCACCACGGGCAAGCCCACGGTGGTGGGCTATACCCGCAAGGACATCGACACCTGGGCCGACGTGGTGGCGCGCTCGTTCCGCGCCGCGGGTGCGCGTCCTGGCGACATGCTGCACCAGAGCTATGGCTACGGCCTGTTCACGGGCGGCATGGGGGCGCACTACGGGGCCGAGCGGCTGGGCCTGGCGGTGGTGCCCTTTGGGGGTGGCCAGACCGAAAAGCAGATCCAGCTGATCCTGGACTTCAAGCCCGACATCATCACCGTCACGCCCAGCTACATGCTGGCGATTGCCGAGCAGGTCGAACGCATGGGACTGGACCCGCGCGAGCTCAGCCTGCGCATCGGCGTGTTTGGCGCCGAGCCCTGGACCAACGAGATGCGCCACGCCATCGAACAGCGCATGGCCATCGACGCGGTGGACATCTACGGCCTGTCGGAGGTGATGGGCCCGGGCGTGGCCAACGAATGCATCGAGACCAAGGACGGCCCCACCATCTGGGAGGACCACTTCTACCCCGAGGTCATCGATCCCGACACGGGCGAGGTGCTGCCCGACGGCCAGGAGGGCGAGCTGGTGTTCACCAGCCTGACGAAAGAGGCATTGCCCATCATCCGCTACCGCACGCGCGACTTGACGCGCCTGCTGCCCGGCACCGCGCGCACCATGCGCCGCATGCAGAAGATCACGGGCCGCAGCGATGACATGATGATCGTGCGGGGCGTCAACGTGTTCCCCACGCAGATCGAGGAGCTGATCCTGAAGCGCCCCGAGCTGTCGCCCAACTACCAGTGCGTGCTGACGCGCGAGGGGGCCCTGGACAACCTGAAGGTGGCGGTGGAGACCGCGCCGGGCCTGAGCCCCGAGGGCATCGAGGCGCGCGCGGCCGCCAAGCTGCTGCAGCACGAGATCAAGATCTACGTGGGCTCCAGCGTGGAGATCGAGCTCAAGCCCGAGGGCGGCATCGAGCGCAGCGTGGGCAAGGCGCGGCGGGTGGTCGACCTGCGCAAGAAGTAGCGCCTCACTGCTGCTCGATCGTCTCCACCACCAGGTCCATCCAGGTGTCCGGCCCCTGCGTCAGGCGGATGCGCACCGGCAGGTATTGCAGCGTGGGGGCGAACCAGATCTCGGCGCTGACCGGGCCGCGCGGCTTGTCCAGCGGGCGGGGCTTGAGGTGCAGCGCCGGCACGGCGCCCAGGCGCGGCAGGTGCAGCGTGTCCTCGCCCACCACGTCGTAGGTCCATTCGTCCACGCCGCCGGGGCGCGCCAGCCACAGGCGGATGCTGGCGCCGGGCGCCGGGGCGATCTGGCCGGTGGCGAAGCGATGCGCCAGCTCGACGAACTGGCTGGCCGTGTCCTGCACGCCCTCGGGCCGCGGCACGCTCCGGCCGTCGTTCAGGCGCACCGCCTCGCCGATGCGCACGCCACGCCGGCGCTGGCGCACCTGCTCCTCGTACACCTCGGGCGCCAGGCCCTGGGCGGTGATCTCGCCCTGGCTGGTGAAGCGCATCGACAGCAGGATGCCGACGTCCAGTTGCACCGCCGCCTGGTAGCGCGTGCCGGTGTGCTGCCACAGCACCTGGGCGCTGCCGTGCAGCTCGCCGCGGTAGTTGCCGCCCAGGGTGTAGGCCAGGCGCGTGTCGGTGGGCCAGCCGGCCAGGAAGGCGGGTTCGGCGGTGCCGGCCTCGCTTGCGGCCGGGGTGGGCGCCGAGGCGGCCGCCTGTGGCGCGCTGGCCGCGTCGGCCGCGGCGACGGCCTGGTCCGCTCCGGGCGCGTCGGCCATCTCGTCCGGAGTGGACGGCACGGGTTCGGGCGCGGCAGCCGGCCGTGGGGCGCTGGCGGGCTGCATCGGGGCCTTGGGTGCTTTGTTTTTGGTAGCTGACGGCGCATGGTGGATGCGGGCTGTCGGCCTGTTTGGCATCGAATTTTGCGGAGCGGGCTCGCCCGGCGCCGGCGTGGGTGCCGGCGCCTGCACGGTGATGGTGCGCGTGTACAGGGGCGCGGTCATCTGCGCCAGCAGGCTGGGCGGCTGCAGCAGGCCGCGCAGCCAGCTCAGCACCAGGGCATGCGCCAGCAGCACCCCGATCAGGATGAGCCCGAGCGTGCGGCGGTCACGGCGGCCGCGTTGCGCCAGGCCGGGCGCCGCGGGGGATGGGTGACCGCTCAGGCGCCGGGCCACGATGGGGCGGCGCTGTCGGCAGGGGGGCGCGGCGCCAGGCGCCAGGTGGTGGAGGGGGCGGGCAGGGCGAGCGGCAGGCGCAGCAGGCGCTGGCCGCGCGCGACGAGGGCGGTGACCTGACGCTGCGGGCCGGCAAACAGGGGCACGTCGTCCAGCCGGCGCAGGCGCCACGCGGGCGCGGCGGCGGCCTGGCCCTTGCGGGCCGGGCGTGCGCTGCGTGGCACGGGGCCTGGCACCTCCAGGCCCAGCCACTCGTCGCCGGCGGCCAGGCCAGCGGCGGCGGCGGGGCTGCCGTCGAGCACCACCTTGACGGTGATGCCGGCGGCCTGCTCGCTCACGCGCAGGCCCAGTGCCTGCGCCAGCGGTGCGGGGTCTTGCAGCACCTGCACGCCATGCGCCGTCAGCAGCCGCTCCAGCGGCAGCTCGTCGGTGCCGTGCACCCAGGCCGCCAGCTCGGGCGCGTAGCTGCGCCCGCCCAGCTCGGCCAGCACGGCGGCCACGTCGCTCTCGCGCAGCGGGCCGCCCTGGCAGCGCCGCCACAGCGCGCGCATCACGTCGTCCAGCGTCGCCCGGCCTTCGCCGCGCAGCGTGAGGTCCAGGCACAGCGCCACCAGCGCGCCCTTGGTGTAGTAGCTGATGGTGCTGTTGGGCGTGTTCTCGTCCGGGCGGTAGTAGCGCAGCCAGGCGTCGAAGCTGGCCTGCGCCACCGACTGCACCCGCCGCCCCGGCGCCTGCAGCACTTGGTTGGCGGTCTTGGTCAGCAGCTTGCAGTAGGCCGCGTCGTCGATCAGGCCGGCGCGGCGCAGCAGCAGGTCGTCGTAGTAGCTGGTGAAGCCCTCGAAGAACCACAGCAGCTCGGTGGGGTTCTCGCGCGTGTAGTCGTAGGGGGCGAATTCGGAGGGCGTGAGGCGCTTGACGTTCCAGGTGTGGAAGTACTCGTGGCTGATCAGGCCCAGCAGGGTGACGTAGCCCTCGCCCACGGCGGTGGCGCTGTCGGGCGCGCCGATGCGCGGCAGGTCGGCGCGCTTGCAGATCAGGGCGGTGCTGGCGCGGTGTTCCAGGCCGCCGTAGGCGTCCTCCACGGCGTTGAGCATGAACACGTAGCGCCCGTGCGGCGGCGCGCCCTCGGGGTGCCAGAAGCGGATGGCCGTCTCGCACACGGCCTGTGCGTCGCGCAGCAGGCGCGCGCCGTCGAAGGAGGCGGGCGCGCCGGCCACGACGAAGCGGTGCGGCACGCCGCGGGCCTCGAAGGTGCCGCTCCAGAACGCGCCCAGCTCGACGGGGTGGTCGACCAGTTCGTCGTAGTCGCGCGCCACGTAGTCGCCGAAGCCGCGCGCATCCACGCGCCGCGGCGTCATGGCGGTGGCCAGCTGCCAGTGCGGGGCGGCCTTGGGGGCGGGCACCGTCAGCCGGTGCGGGGCGCCGTCCTGCCCGTGCACGCGCAGCAGCAGGCTGGTGCCGTTGAAGAAGCCCCGCTCGGCGTCCAGCCAGGCGGTGCGCACCGAGGCGTCGAAGGCGTAGACCTCGTAGCGCAGCACCAGCGGCTGGCGCGGGTCGCAGGCGATGAGCCAGCTGCACTTGTCGAGCTGGCGCGGCGCGCAGGCGGTGTCGCCCTGCCACGCCGTCAGGCCGTTCAGGTGGCGGGCGAACTCGCGCACCAGGTAGCTGCCCGGAATCCACACCGGCAGCGACACCGTCTGCTCGGCCGCCGGCCTGGCGATGCGCAACTCGACGGCGTAGCGATGGCCGTTCAGGTCGGCCGCTTCGACGCGGTAGTGGATGGGGGCGGGCATGAGACGGGCAGGATCAACGCGTGAGCAATTGCTCGATCTGCTGCGCGTTGATGGCGCCGGGCACGCGGTGGCCGTCGACGAACACCAGGGTGGGCGTGCCGGTGATGTTGTACTTGCGCGCGAACGCGACGTTGGCGTCCAGCGCGGCGGTGTCGCACTTGGACGTGCCCTTGGGCGCGACGTGGCGCAGCATCCAGTCGTCCCAGGTCTTGGCCTTGTCGGCGCTGCACCAGATCTGCCTGGACTTCTCGACCGAATCGGCCCCCAGGATGGGGATCAGGAAGGTGTGGACGGTGACGTTGTCGATCTTCTCCAGGTCGGCCTCGAAGCGCTTGCAGTAAGGGCAGTTGGGGTCCTCGAACACCGCCAGCTTGCGCTTGCCGTTGCCGCGCACGACGGTGAAGGCGTTCTTGAGCTGCAGGTCCTTGAAGCTGATGGCGGTGAGCTTGTCGATGCGCTCCTCGGTCAGGTTCTTGCGCGAGCGGGTGTCGATCAGCGTGCCCTGGATCAGGTAGTTGCCCTCGGCGTCGGTGTAGAGGATGTCGTTGCCGATGCGCACCTCGAACAGGCCGGGCATGGGCGTCTTGCTGACCTCGTCGATCTGCGTCAGGCCCGGGATGCGGTCCATCAGGGTCTTGCGCAGGGTGGCCTCCTGCGCGCCGGCCAGCAGGGGCAGCAGGGCCAGCGCCAGGACGGCCAGCCAGCGGCGCGGGGTGGGGGTGAGGTTCATGGATGGTTTTTCTTCAAGAGGTGAATCGAAAGGGGTGACAAACTGGGACACCGCCAAGGTGCGGGCGGTTCCGTTCAAGCCTGCATCGCCAGGCGGGCCAGGCGCGACTTGATCGGGCCGCTGTGGTCGAACAGCGTCATGCCCCAGTTGCGCAGCGGCCCGGCCAGCGGCGCGGGGTGGCCGAACAGCAGCTGCAGGCCGTCGGTGGCCCAGCGCATGCGCAGCCAGTGGCCCTGGCGCGCGCGCTCGTAGCGGCGCAGCAGGCGCAGGTCGGCCACGCTGCGCCAGCGCTCGCGCGCGGCCAGCACGCGCGCCAGCTCGGCGGCGTCGCCCAGGCCCACGTTCAGCCCCTGGCCGGCCAGCGGGTGCATGGCGTGGGCGGCGTCGCCGGCCAGCGCAAAGCTCTCGCCCACGCGCCCGGGCATGGCGCCGACCCAGCGGCGGGCGTGCGCCAGCACCAGCGGCCAGCTGGCACGCGCGCCCTGCACCTGCAGCGCGCCCAGGGCGCCGCCGCTCAGCTCGTGCAGGTGCGCGGCCAGCGTGGCGTCGCCCCAGGCCTTGACCTGCTCGGCGCGCTCGCTGGCCAGCGACCACACCACCGCCACCTCGCGCCCGGCGGGGCCGCCCAGGGGCAAAAAGGCCAGGATGTCGCCCTCCGACGTGAACCACTGGCGCGCCACCTGCTCGTGCGGGCGCTCGCAGTCCAGCCGGGTGGCCAGGGCGTGCTGCGGGTAGCGCACGCTGTCGTATTCGATGCCCAGCTCGGCGCGCGTGGCGCTGGCGCGGCCCTCGCACACCACCGTCAGGGGCGCGGCCACGGGCGCCTGCAGCACGTCGATGGCGCTCTGGTAGCGCACGGCCTCGGCCAGCAGCTGCTCGAGCCGCGGCACGTCGACGATCCAGTTGAGCGCAGCCACGCCCTGCTGCTGGGCGCTGAAGCGCACGCTGCCCTGCCGGTCGGCCTGCACCTGCATGGCCAGCACGGGGGTGGCGGCCACGCCCTCGGGCCAGCAGCGCAGCGACTGCAGCAGGGCCTGCACGGCGGGGCCGATGGCGTAGGCGCGCACGTCGGCCGCCGCGGGCGTGCCGCCGGGCGGCGCCACCAGGGCCACGCGCAGGCGCTCGCGCGCGGCCAGCAGCGCCAGCGTGCGCCCGACGATGCCGGCGCCGCGAATGCAAAGGTCATGCTCGAAGGCCATGCATCGATTGTAGGGAGGCGCCGGGCGCGCTACGGCCCGGCCGCGAGCACCCGCTGCAGGAAGCCGCGCAGCGCGGCCCGGTAGCGCGCCGGGTCTTCGGACCAGGACTCGACGTGCCGCGCGTGGGTGCGCAGGTAGCTCATGTCGGGGCGCAGGCGGTGCAGCTCGTCGCTGATGACGATGGGCACCAGCGCATCGGTGTCGCCGTGCGCGTCGAACAGGAACCGGGGCCGCCGGGCGAACAGGGGCAGGGTCAGCGTGTCGTCCAGCTGGATGCCCACGCGCCAGGGCGTGATCTGCGTGGCCGTCCAGGTCACCGCGCCGCTCAGCGGCAGGCGCTTGGCGGCGACGAAATGCTGCAGCGTGGCGCGCAAATCCAGCGCCGGCGCGTCCAGCACCGCCGCGATGACGTCGCCGGCATGGGGCGAGTGGCGCAGGTACTGGCCCAGGATGGCGCCGCCCATGGACTGCGCCGCCAGGATGATGCGTTTGGCGCCGTGGCGCCGCGCGGTCTCGACCGCGGCGTCCAGGTCGCGCCACTCGCTCAGGCCGAAGCGGTAGATGCCGTCGGGCGAGCGCGGTGCGCCGGCGTCGTTGCGGTAGGCGTACAGCAGCGTGGTGATGCCCAGCGGCCGCGCCACGCTGGTCACGCGGTAGCCGTCCTCGCGCCGGCCGCCGATGCCGTGGGTGTAGATCATCCAGATGTCGCCCGCGCCGGTTTCGGGCGGCACCACCCAGGCCGGCAGGGGGCCCAGCTCGGAGGCGATGGCGAGGGTCTCGAAGGGCCAGCCGAAGGCGCGCCGTGGGTCGCCGTCGTAGTCCAGCATCAAAGGGTCGCGCGTTTGCAGCGCGCGGTCGGTGAACGGCCCGCCCACCGTCACCATCTGCTTGAGGCCGCTGGACAGCTGCCAGCCGATGCCGCCGCAATAGGCGGCCAGGGCCAGCAGCACGATGGCGACGAGCCAGGACAGTTTGCGGATCATGGGCGGCCATGGTAGCGCGCGGGGCCGGTCGCCGTTGCGCGGACAATGGCGGCCTTTCCTGCCCCGCTTCTCATCATGCAGCAGCCCGAACCCGATGTCCGCGCCCGCGTGGCGCGCCTGTTTGTCTACCCCGTCAAGTCCTGCGCGGGCGTGGAGCTGGACGCGGCGCTGTTGGCCGAGACCGGGCTGGACCTGGACCGCAGCTGGATGGTGGTGGACGCGCAGGGCCGGTTCCTGACGCAGCGCGAATGGCCGCGCATGGCGCTGGTGTGCCCGCAGATCCGCACGAGCGAGGTGGTGCTGCGCGCGCCCGGCATGCTGGCGCTGCATCTGGGCATCGACGAGGTCGAGCGCCCCTTGCGCGTGCGGGTGTGGGCGGACGAGGTCGACGCCTGGGACATGGGCGACGTCGCCGGCCAGTGGTTCAGCGACTTCCTGGGCCAGCCGGGCCTGCGGCTGGCGCGCTTCGATCCGCAGGTGCGGCGCCTGTCCAGCCTGAAGTGGACGGGCGGCATCGAGGCCGTCAACCAGTTCGCCGACGGCTACCCCTTCCTGGTCACCAGCGAGGCCTCGCTGGCCGAGCTCAACCGCCGCCTGCAGGCCGCCGGCCACGCGCCGGTGAGCATCGAGCGGCTGCGGCCCAACCTGGTGCTGGCCGGCGTCGAGGCGCACGACGAGGACCGCCTGGCCGAGCTGCGCATCGCCACCGCCGACGGCCCGGTGGTGCTCAGGCCCGTCAAGCCCTGCGCGCGCTGCCCCATCCCCAACATCGACCCGCGGACGGCCGAGAGCAGCCCCGAGGTGCTGGCCACGCTGAGCCAGTACCGCGCCGATGCGCGCGTGGACGGGCAGCTGAGCTTCGGCATGAACGCCATCATCCTCGGCGGCGTGGACCGCACGCTGCGCGTGGGCGATGCGGTGCAGGCCGATTGGCGGTTCGACTGAAACTATCAAATCAATAGCTGTTCGCGCATGATGGATGCCGGCCAAAGGCCGATTTGACTCATAAACCGCCAGCCGGCGCACCCCCGTCGCGCCGGTACAATCAAGGCTTTCCCGGAATCCAGACGAGACCTGCGCCATGAGCCTGCAATGCGGCATCGTGGGCCTGCCCAACGTGGGCAAGTCCACCCTCTTCAACGCCCTCACCAAGGCCGGCATCGCCGCCGAAAACTACCCCTTCTGCACCATCGAGCCCAACACCGGCGTGGTGGAGGTGCCCGATCCGCGCCTGCAGCAACTGGCGGCCATCATCACGCCCGAGCGCATCGTGCCGGCCATCGTCGAGTTCGTCGACATCGCGGGCCTGGTGGCCGGCGCCAGCAAGGGCGAGGGCCTGGGCAACCAGTTCCTGGCGCACATCCGCGAGACCGACGCCATCGTCAACGTGGTGCGCTGCTTCGAAGATGCCAACGTCATCCACGTGGCCGGCAAGGTCGATCCGATCGCCGACATCGAGGTGATCCAGACCGAGCTGTGCCTGGCCGACCTGGGCACCGTGGAGAAAGCCGTGCAGCGCTACGGCAAGGCCGCCAAGAGCGGCAACGACAAGGAGGCCGCCGCCATGCTCAAGGTGTTGGGCCCGGTGCAGGCCGCGCTGAACGAGGCCCGGCCGGTGCGCACGCTGATGCTCACGAAAGAAGAGCAGGCGCTGCTCAAGCCCCTGTGCCTGATCACCGCCAAGCCGGCCATGTTCGTCGGCAACGTGTCGGAGGACGGCTTCGAGAACAACCCCCTGCTGGCGCGCCTGCAGGACTACGCCGCCAGCCAGAATGCTCCGGTGGTGGCCATCTGCGCCAAGCTGGAGGCCGACATGGCCGAGATGGGCGACGAGGACAAGGCCATCTTCCTGCAGGAGATGGGCCAGAGCGAGCCGGGCCTGAACCGCCTGATCCGCGCCGCCTTCAAGCTGCTGGGCCTGCAGACCTACTTCACCGCCGGGGTGAAGGAGGTGCGCGCCTGGACCATCCACATCGGCGACACCGCGCCACAGGCGGCCGGCGTGATCCACGGCGACTTCGAGCGCGGCTTCATCCGCGCGCAGACCATCGCCTTCGACGACTTTATTCAATACAAGGGCGAGCAGGGCGCCAAGGACGCCGGCAAGATGCGCGCCGAGGGCAAGGACTACGTCGTCAAGGATGGGGACGTGATGAACTTCCTGTTCAACGTCTGACCGCTTCCGCGATGTCTCACATCTGTTCAGGTTGTTTCATGTTGATTCATTGAATCATTTAAAATCAACAAGTTAGATGGTTTTTGGCGGCGTTTCGTGTTTCACCACGTTACGCTGTTTTTCATATCCTTTTATCGAGAAGTTGGGTATGGATGTGGGTATGCTTCTTGACGGCACCACCGGCTGGTGGGTATGGTGCTGCCCATGCTTACCGACATGCGCTGCCGCACCGCCAAACCACGCGAACGGCTCTACCGACTGAATGACCGCGACGGCCTCTATCTGGAGGTCAAGCCCAATGGCGTCAAAGCCTTCCGATACCGCTTCAAGCTGGGCGGCAAGGAGTCGATGATGGGCTTGGGCGAGTACCCAGCCACCCCATTGTCCGAGGCACGCGAGAAAGCCCAGGCTGCACGCAAGCTCGTCAAGGATGGTATCAACCCAGTCCAGCAAAAGCAGCTTGACAAGGTGCGCCAGGAACTGGATCGCAGCAACACCCTTGAGTTGATCGCAGCGGAATGGCTGGCAACCAAGGACTGGGAAGATGTCACCAAGAAGCGGCGGCTGGACATGCTGCGCCGCGTGGTGTTCCCAATGCTGGGCAAGCTGCCAGTGCGCGACATCACCGCGCATCAGGTGCTTGCCATCTTGCAGACCACGCACGCACGCGCCCCTTCGGTTGCCGCAGAGGCCAAGCGCACGCTATCGGCTATCTTTCAGTTTGCGGTGGCCACCCTGCGTGCCGATATTGATCCGGTTTGGCCGGTGCGCAATGCACTGCCGAAGAACAAGACACAGCACAAAACAGCGCTGACTAAGGAACAGGTCGGCAAGCTGCTGCGCGAAATTGGCGAGCACAAGGGCAACTTCATGACGGTGCAAGCCTTTCGCTTGCTTTGGTACACGCTGCTACGCGCCAATGAAGTTGCAGCGGCTGAGTGGTCGGAAATTGACCTGGAAAAGCGGGTTTGGACGATACCTGCCGAGCGCATGAAGGCGCGTCGGCCGCATTCGATCTATCTGACAGATCAGGCCTTGGAAATCTTCAAAGGGATGCAACCGCAAACTGGGAAGTACAAATACGTCTTCACTGGTAGAGACTCAAAGCAGACGCCACTCGCAATCGCCACTTTTAGGCAACTGATTTACAAGAACGGCTGGGCTGGGACTTATTCCCCACATGGAACAAGAACCACGGGGTCAACCATGCTGCACGAGATGGGGCATCGCAGTGAATTGATAGAGGCGCAATTGGCGCATATCGACCAGAACCAAGTCCGGCGAACATATAACCACACTGACTATTTTTCCGAAAGAGCAAAGATGATGCAGGAGTGGTGTGATTTTCTTGATGGAATTCCAAAAAATGGAGTTAATTGCGATGATTAATTCTGGTTGTTTGGGCTTTCGGTTGGATGATGTTGCAACGGAGCTGGACCAACTGCGAAGTGGTATTGATTTCAGTCTGAAATATCGAGCATGCAAAAATCATCAGAAAGTTGCTGATGATTTTTGTGTTTTGGCGGCGAGATATAGATTGAAAATTTTTGAAACCGCCAGATCAAACCAGAGTATTAATCATCCAGCAAAAGATGTGATGAAAACTCTGGATTTGCTTGTGTCAAAAATCGACAAATTGAATGAGCGAAATGGATGGAAACTTGATTGCTTCAAAGGGCCATATAGTCCGCTGGATAAATTTGTTTTTACGTATTGTGGCGATGGGGGCGAACTGAGCGTCAGCAGGTTGACTGCTATTCGGAAAGAATTGGAGTTGGTTCTCATCAAGAATTTCAAATATGATGATGATTTATTTCGAAAATTTGCCAGGGCAACATTCAAAAATCTGCTTTCCGATCTTTTGAAGTTAATGCATGTGAGTGGATTGAAAATGCATTTCTCGAATGAAATAGAGGTGATTGACAGAAATAGTTTATTCTTTGTATTCTTGAAAATATTTGAATTCTGCGAGTATGAATTTGATCGTGTCAAGTTTAACTGGTTGCCCTGGGTACGTGATAGATCATCGTGCCAATCTCTGGAGAGGTTGTTATTAAACAGGTTGGATGTCATTAGGGGAGGTAAGAAAAAATCAGGGAATCCGATAAAAATCCCCTGTTATTCTGATGTGAACTCGATTGAGCCTGTTGCGTATGAAGTGATTGATGTTAAGGGGGTCGGAGTGGTCGGCGATTTGTATGCGCTACATGGGTGTGGCGAATTTGATGAGGTAATTTTTCGGGGTGAACTACCAAATTTCTCTAGGTGAAGTAAATTTTTGTCTATAGTGAGCTGTTGTTTTGTGCTAGGAGGTATTGAAAAATCGCTTACCTCCTAGGTCGTTGCAACACTGGTTTGCACACTGTGTCACATGAACACAGAACATTTCAAGTCAACCCAGCTGATTACATTTTCCGAAGCCTGCGAGCTACTTCGATTTAGCAGAACTACGCTTTGGCGGAGGATTCAAACAGATCCATCTTTCCCGCGCCCAATTTCGGTTGGAGAAAGAAGCCCTCGTCTTTCACTACGCGAGGTTGAATCGTATTTGACAATGTCAAGGGAGCGGGTTGTGATTCAAGGTTAAATTGTGAGTGAGCCATCCCTCACCCGCAACTCTGGCCGGATCACACAATCCGTTGCCTTCGAGGATCGATTGGAATGGTTGCGAGAGAAGGCAGCCAAGACAGAGGCGGCAGCAACTAGTGACGTCAGTCTGAGCCAATCACCCACCACATCCAATAGGTTGAACCGATCCCTGGTTCAACTTCAGCGCAAAGCCACCGAAGCAGCAGTACAGGTAGAGAAAAAACAGGCAGAAACACCGCAGCAACTGTTCCTGCCAGGCTTCGACATTGGTGCCTTTCCAAACCGCCTGAATCGCTCCAGCCTCATTGCGCCAATCGCATGTGGGCCGCGCAAATTTCATCGGCAGGCCGCCATGGTTACACGTGGACATTGCGTCTTGGAGTACACGGGTGAGCAACTGGACGAGGCTGACTGCGACCTGATCATGGCGCTGATCGCCTTCGCACAGCCATTTTTAATCGGCAACCCAGTGTTGCTGAATCGCAAGCAGTTATTGCGAACAATCAAGTCAGGCCGCATCGGGAGTTCGCAATACGACTGGCTTCATCGCAGTATGAAGCGCCTACGTGAAGCGACGCTATTTCTTGAGGTCAGAAAAAAAGACGGAGCGCTTCACTACGTGGTGGGCAAGATGGTGTCTTTCAACATCCTGAAGGATCTGAGCTTCAACGGGGACAGCGAGACGTACACGTACACCCTTGACCCTCGATGGGTGTTGATGTTTGGCAATCGCGAGTACAGCCTGATCAATTGGGAAAAACGGATGCAAATCAGGCGCGGGCTAAACATGGCCAAGACCCTGCAGCGCCTGCTGGCCACCTCCGCCGATTCGGTTCAGCGATTCGCGCTGGATGACCTCAAAGCACAGATGGCGTACGCGAGCCCCATGCGGAAGTTTCAAGAGGCCCTATCTGCGGCTTGCAAGGAACTGGAGCGGCTGGAAATAGTCAGCGCGTGGCGCCTTGAAGCAAGCACCAAAGGCAAGCCGCAGCTTGTCATGTGCCGCCCAGCAGTGGCATAGCGTTCCGCAGACGGTGGAGTAACACCCTGAAGGCGGTGGCATAGCGTTCCGCAGGCAGTGGCATAGCATTCCGCATTGGTGGCATGGCGTTCCGTTTTAGTGGCATAGCGTTCCATCGCTCGTTTCTAACCCATTGATTTCATTGATGAAATCGGCATTTTTTTGCTCTCTACCTTCTTTCTACCATCTTTCTACCAGTATCCAGCTGTGGATAACTATCGAAGGCACGCATGGACAGCTCACGTGATCCGAGGGGATTCCTTGACAGGGAGCTGAACATCCTGTTTTCCAATAAATCAGCTGGAGAGCGGATGAATTGGGAAGTGCCATCCGTTATGGCCATGGGGACACCCGTAGTGGCCCTTCAGACATGCCATGCGTGAAATAGAGCAGCGACTACAGCTATCTCCCAGCGTCGGCCCATTCACTCGCCTCCACCCAGCCGCAAACCACGCTCCAGCATCTGCACTACAGCTAGGTTGATCACCGCAGCCCGACTCTGGCCCAACTGCTCGGCCAGTTCATCAACCCGTTGCAGTAGGGGTTCCGTGATGGTGAGCGTAATTTGCACCTTGCGCCCCTTGCGCACCCGGCGAGGTGCTGGGTGCGCATCTGTGTCAGCATCTGGCGCGCCGGAGATGAAGGCGTCGGCCGCCTCGGAGGCAGCGGTGCTCGCCGCTTTGGCGGGTTTTCTGGTGATGGCCATTCAATGCTCGATAGGTGTTATTGCAGTGCTTTTAATATTAAGACAATGCATTTAAAAGTGAATATAACTCTGCGACCGCCTTGTCATCTCTGGGTTTGGCCTCCAGCACGCACAGGCCTGCGCCCGCTGCATTGGCAAATGCCTTGCGACGGCGCAGCGGGGTGGGCAGGTACTCAAACTGCGGCACCTCTGCCACGGCAGCGGCAGCATCTGCGTTGTCGCTGGAGTGCTCGCCAGGATCGGCGCAATTGAGCACGGCAAAGGCGCGCAGACCGTCCCGCACGCTGCGCGCCTCATCAACCAAGGCTGCGATGTCGCTGAGCGCCCACACGTCATAGCTTCGAGGCTGGAACGGCACCAGCAGCACGTCCGACAACACCAGCGCCGCTCGCAAGGCCGTCGAATCCCGTCCACCGGCATCAATCACCACGTCATCGAACTTGGCGGCTTGCTGCTGCACCTGCGTTCGCAACGTGGGGCCATCCGGGTAGGTGGCGCAGGCAATGCCTGGCGCATGCCCTGCCTCGGCGCGAATGCTGATGGCCGTTTGGGCTGTGCCCTGGCGGTCGCCGTCAATCAGCCACACGTCACGCCCCGCGAGAGCACGGGCGATGGCCAGATTCACGGCCAGCGTCGTCTTGCCTACCCCGCCTTTGGTGTTTCCAATCGTGATGATCATATGTTTTGAATCTCAACTTAATATTAAATTGATCACCAATTGTATTGATAAAAGTTAATTTAATCCATGGGTCAGATGAATGTGTCAAGGCTCGTGGTCGCGCAACCCTCTGCTGGGTGCTGAGCGGCACGACCTGCGTCCAAATCGAAGTCAAGGGTTCTGCCATCCGCACCATGCGCCGCCAGGTAGCTGAGGCAGTTTTGCCTCTGCCCGAGTTTCAGTTCGCGTTACCTGTGCCACACTGATAAGATTCAGGTTCGTCATTTCCATCAGGACAACCGGGATGAAACGCTGCGTAGTCGGGATTCGCCGACCCGATGCCCCCAAGCCTGCCGCCACGGGCAGTGACGCGCCAACAGTTTGGTTTCCGTCCATGCCCACGCTGGCGGCGGTGCTGTCCGAGGACAACCGGGCGCTGCTGCGGCTGATCCACGACCAGCGACCTCCGTCGCTGACGGCGTTGGCCGAACTCACCGGGCGGCAGGTGCCCAACCTCTCGCGCACGCTGAGGATGATGGAAAGCTACGGCCTGGTGACGCTAAAAAAAAGCGCACGCGAGATTGCGCCGGTGGCGCTCGCGACCAGTTTCAAAATTTTGATCGACTGAGGGGGGATGGCGATGCGAGACGGCGTAATGACCGAAGCAGACACTTGCCGCGAATTCGTCACGCCCAGGCTGGTCGAGGCGGGCTGGGGCAATTCGCCCTGTGCCATCGGCGAGCAGCGCAGCTTCACCAACGGTCGCATCATCGTCGCGGGCGGCAAGGTGCGGCGCGGTCAGCAAAAACGTGCCGACTACCTGCTGTACTACCGCCGCGACTACCCGCTGGCCGTGGTTGAAGCCAAGGAGGTTGGTTTACCCGCCGAAACCGGCGTGCAGCAAGCGCGCGAGTACGCCGAAATCCTCGGCCTCAAGTTCGCCTACGCCACCAACGGTCATCGCATCATCGAAATCGACTACACCACGGGCACCGAGAGAGAGGTGGATCGCTACGCCACGCCGGATGAGCTGTTCGCCCGCCTGACCAGCGCTGCGCACTTGCCGCAGGATGGAACCAAGCACCTGCTGGAACCCTTCAACCTGGTCTCCGGCAAGGTGCCGCGCTACTACCAGAGCATCGCCATCCAGCGCGTGATCGAGGCCATTCTTCTGGGCCAGAAGCGCATCCTCGCCACCCTGGCCACCGGCACCGGCAAGACCAATGTGGCCTTCCAGGTTTGCTGGAAGCTGTGGAACAGCCGCTGGAACCGAACCGGCGAGTACCGCCGCCCCAAAATCCTGTTCCTCGCCGACCGCAACATCCTGGTCGATGACCCCATGGCCAAGATGTTCGCGCCCTTCGGCGATGCCCGGCACAAGATCAGCGGTGGCGATACCAGCCAGAGCCGGGACATGTATTTCGGCATCTATCAAGCGCTGACCACCGCCAACGCCGACGTGTTCCGCCAGTACCGGCCGGACTTTTTTGACCTCATCATCATCGACGAATGCCATCGTGGCTCCAGCCGAGATGAAAGCGCATGGCGTGTGGTGCTCGACTATTTCACGCCCGCCGTGCAGTTCGGCATGACGGCCACGCCTCTGCGCGAGGAATCGCGCGACAGCTACGAATACTTCGGCAATCCCGTCTATACCTACAGCCTGCGCCAGGGCATCGAAGACGGCTTTCTCGCCCCCTACCGCGTACACCGCGTCATCACCACGGTGGATGCCGCAGGCTGGCGGCCCAGCAAGGACGAACTCGACCGCTTTGGCCGCGAGGTGCCCGACGACGAATACCAGACCAAGGACTTCGAGCGCGTCGTGGCGCTGCGCGCCCGCACCAAAGCCATGGCCCGCCACCTGACAGACCTGCTCAAAGGCACCGACCGCTTCGCCAAGACGCTGGTGTTCTGCGTCGATCAGGAGCATGCCGCCGAGATGCGGCAGGAGCTCATCAACCTCAACAGCGACCTGGTGCAGCAGTACCCCAACTACGTCTGCCGCGTCACCGCCGACGAGGGCGACATTGGCCTGGCGCATCTGGCCGATTTTCAGGACGTGGACAAGACCACGCCCGTCATCCTCACCACCTCGCAGTTGCTGACCACCGGCGTCGATGCCGAAATGGTCAAGAACGTGGTGCTGGCCCGCGTGGTCGGCTCGCGTTCCGAATTCAAGCAAATCATCGGGCGCGGCACGCGGCTCAAGGTGGACTACGGCAAGGAATACTTCAACATCATCGACTTCACCGGCACCGCCACCCAGCACTTCGCCGACCCGGACTTCGACGGTGATCCGGCGCGCATCGACGTGGTGACGGTCAACGAAGACGGCGAGCAGACTGGCGCAACCGCCACCGAACCAGAGCCACCGGAAGAAACCAAGTATCCGTTACCCCAAGAACAGCTTGGCCCCGGCACCGGCCATGTGATCGGCGAGCCGCCGCCCGAGCCGCGCAAGTTCTACATCGACGGCGGCGAGGTCGAAGTCATCGGCCATCTGGTCTATGACCTCGACACCGACGGCAAAAAGCTCCAGGTCGTCAAGTACACCGACTACTCGGGCCGCGCCCTACGCACCCTTTACCCCACGCGCGAGGCGCTGCAATCCAAGTGGGCCAACCCGGACACGCGCGCCGAAGTGCTGCGCGAGCTGACCGAGCGCGGCATCAGCTTCGAGGAACTGGCCTCCAGCAGCGAACAACCCGACGCCGATCCCTTCGACCTGCTTTGCCATTTGGCCTGGAATGCGCCGCTTCTCACGCGCCGCCAGCGGGCCGAAGCCGCCAAGCGCCAAACCCAAGACCTGTTCGCGCAGTACGGCGACACGGCGCGCGAAATCCTCACGCTGCTGCTCGACCGCTACATCGAGCGCGGCATCATCCAATTCAATGCACTGTCCGAGCTGATGAAGGTGCAACCCTTCGACCGCTACGGCTCCCCTGCCGAGATCGCCACCCGCCACTTCGGCGGTGTGCCCGCGATGCGCGAGGCCGTCACGCGGCTACAGACAGTGCTCTATCAATAAGAAGAACCCGACCCGATGGCCAAAGCCAAAAGCAAAACTCCGCTCACCACCCGCGACAACCTCTCCGCACTGATCGGCAGCGCGCGCAAGATTCTGCGCAAGGACAAGGGCCTCAATGGCGACGTGGATCGCCTGCCTCTTCTCACCTGGGTGATGTTCCTCAAGTTCCTCGACGACCTGGAATTCAAGCACGAGCAAGAGGCCGCGCTCGACGGCAAGCGCTATCAACCCATCATCGAGCAGCCCTACCGCTGGCGCGACTGGGCCGCGCGTGAAGACGGCATCACCGGCGACGAACTGCTGGACTTCATCGGGCAGGAACGCACCCACCGTGCCGACGGCAGCGTGGGCCAGGGCCTGTTCGCGTATCTGCGCGCCCTGGCGGGCCAGGGAGAGAAAGGCAGCCAGCGCGAAGTCATAGCCAACGTGTTCAAGGGCGTGCAAAACCGCATGGTCAGCGGCTATCTGCTGCGCGACATCGTCAACAAGATCAACGGCATTCACTTCAACGCCAGCGAGGAAATTCACACCCTCTCGCACCTGTACGAATCCATGCTGCGTGAAATGCGCGATGCGGCGGGCGACAGCGGCGAGTTCTATACCCCGCGCCCGGTGGTACGCTTCATGGTGCAGGTGACCAACCCGCAACTTGGCGACACCGTGCTCGACCCCGCCTGCGGCACCGGCGGCTTTCTGGTTGAAGCCTTCGACCACATCAACGCGCAGGTCAAGACCACCGAGCAGCGCCGCACCCTGCAGCGCAACACGCTCACCGGCCAGGAAGCCAAGCCGCTGCCCTACATGCTGGCGCAGATGAACCTGCTGCTGCACGGACTGGAAGCGCCGCAGATCGCCTACGGCAATACGCTGGAGCGGCGCATCACCGAAATCGGCCACGACGAGCGCGTGGATGTGATCCTCACCAACCCCCCCTTCGGCGGAGAGGAAGAGGCGGGCATCAAGGCCAACTTCCCGCCCAATATGCAGACCAGCGAAACCGCGCTGCTGTTCCTGCAATACATCATGCGCAAGCTGCGCGTGGCCGGTGCACCAGTCTCCGGCAAGAAGGCAGCAGAACAGGGTGGCCGTGCAGCGGTGGTCGTGCCCAACGGCACCCTGTTCGTCGACGGCGTAGCCGCCGCCATCAAGGCCGAGCTGCTCAAGGAATTCAACCTCCACACCATCGTGCGCCTGCCGCAAGGCGTGTTTGCGCCCTACACCGACATCCCGGCCAACCTGCTGTTCTTCGAACGCGGCGGCCCGACGCAAAGCATCTGGTACTACGAGCTGCCCTTGCCCGAAGGCCGCAAAAAGTACAGCAAGACCGCGCCCCTGCAGTTCGATGAATTCGCACCCGTTTTGGCGTGGTGGGACCAGCGCGAGGAAGGCCCGCAGGCGTGGCAGGTCAGTGCCGAGGACATTGCGGCTAGCAACTACAACCTTGATCGCAAGAACCCGAATGCCAAGGTCGGGCTGGAGCACGCCGACCCGAAAGACCTGATCGCCTCCATGCGCGGACACGAGGCCGAAGTGATGCGGCTGCTGGGCGAGATTGAAACCCTGGTCAGCGAGGTGCAGGCGTGAAAGCGTGGCCGAAAGTTGCGCTTGGCGATCTGTTTGATATCGCAAAGGGAAAAATCGGAATCATGGCCGCAACGCCAGGAGCGTTTCCGCTGGTCACAACAGCTGAAGAGTTCGCTTCCCATTGCGAACCGCATTTCTCAGGTGATGCCGTCTGCATTCCATTGATTTCCGCAACAGGGCACGGCCATGCCAGCCTCAAGCGGTTACACCATGTTGAAGGCGAATTTGCTGTTGGCTCCATTCTGTGCGCTTGTGTGAACCGTGCAGCAGAGCGCGTGATGGCACGTTATGCCTATTACTACCTGAGCGCCTGCAGGGATTCTGCGCTGATCCCATTGATGCAGGGCACGGCCAACATGTCCATGAAAGTGGCCGACATTGTTGGTGTTGAAATACAGCTTCCACCTCTCGCCGAGCAGCAAGCCCTCGTCGCCCGCCTCGACGCGCTGGCCGAGAAAACCCGGCAGCTCGAAGCGCATCTGGATGCCGCCGAGCGCGACGCCGAACACCTGCTGGCCCTGCGCTTTCGCGATGCCATTGCCAATGCGCCGATGCGGACTATGGCGGAAGTCGCGCCACTGGTGCGGCGTGAGGCGCAGATCACCCTCGACGGTAGCTATCCCGAGTTGGGCATCCGCTCGTTCGGCAAAGGTACGTTCCACAAGCCGCCCTTGTCCGGCGCGGAAGTTGGCACGAAACGCCTGTATCGCATCGAACCCGGTGATCTGCTGTTTTCCAACGTGTTCGCGTGGGAGGGTGCCATTGCCATTGCACAGCCCGAGGACGCCGGGCGCTTCGGCTCGCACCGATTCATGACCTGCCAGGTAAACCCTGTGCGAACTTCGGCAGAGTTCCTGCGCTACTACTTCTTGACCGACGACGGCCTGCTGAAAATCGGTGAAGCCTCACCCGGCGGCGCGGGCCGCAATCGCACGCTGGGGCAAGAAAAGCTGATGGCCATCGAAGTCCCCATCCCGCCCTTGCCCATCCAGCAATCCTTCGACCATTTGCAAACCGAAGTCGCCGCCCTCAAGGCCCAGCACGCCGCCCAGCGCACCGCCAACGCCGCCCTGCTGCCTGCGATGCTGGAGCGGGTGTTTGCCCAGGAATCGAAAGGAGACCACCGTGGCCGATGATGCGCTCGCACAATCCGATGCCGATACCTTGTTGCGCATGGAGAAAGTGCCTGCGTCCCCGACCGCTTTCGAGTTCCCCGACCTGGGCGGGCGCATCGAAGTACCGCTGGTATCGCGCGACGAACGCGAGCAGTTCTCGCTGGATATCAACCGCAAGCGCATTGCCTTGACGACGGGTTATCAGGCCCGTGGCCGGAGGGTGGTGGTGCTGGCGCGTCTCGATTTCGCCGCGCCGCATCGCAACCCGGATGGCAGCGAAGTCGGCGTGCCGCACTTGCACCTTTATCGTGAAGGCTACGGCGACAAGTGGGCCGTCGAAGTCCCGGCTGACCTTCTGAGCAATCCGACCGATGCCTGGCAGGTGTTGCACGACTTCATGCGCTACTGCGGCGTGGTCGAGCAGCCGAATATCACGCGGGGGCTGTTCTCATGAGCACGACCAATGATCTGATCAGCCGCTACTACGACTGGCTCAAGGCCAAGACCAACTGGCGCGAGATAAACGACTGGGTGGAAATCACCACGCCGTATCTGGATCGCCACAACGACTGCATCCAGATATACCTGAAGCGGCAGGACAGCGAGTGGTTGCTGACCGACGATGGCTACACGCTGTCCGATCTGGCGCAGTCCGGGTGCGAAATCGACACGCCGCGCCGGAAGGCACTGCTGGCGACAACGCTCAACGGCTTTGGCGTGCAGCAGAATTTCGAGGCGCTGGAAGTCAAGGCCACCGAGGAAAACTTCCCGCTGCGCAAGCACAGCCTGTTGCAGGCCATTCTCGCGGTCAACGACCTGTTCTACGTTTCACGCGCCAACGTCGCAAGCTTCTTCTTCGAGGACGTGGCCTTGTGGCTGGACGATGCCGACGTGCGCTACACCTCGCGCGTGAACTTTGTCGGGCGCAGCCACTACAACCATCAGTTCGATTTCGTGGTGCCGAAATCCAGACGTGCACCGGAGCGGATTCTTCGCGTCATCAACAACCCGAACAAGGACACCGCCCAGAGCACCGCCTTCGCGTGGCTGGACACCAAAGAAGTACGGCCTTCGGATTCGCAGGCATTTGCCATCCTGAACGACCGCGACCGCCAGGTTGGCGATGCCGTGCATGATGCCCTGCGCAGCTATGACATCACGCCGATTGCGTGGAGCAAGCGGGAGGAGTTTAGGGAGCAGTTAGCGGCATGAACGAACCCAACCTCCTTCCCATCCTTGCGCGCGGCGAAGACAGCCGCCACCAGTTCAAGCGCGACGAGACCAACGCCGACAGCATCGCGGCAGAACTGGCTGCGTTCGCCAACAGCGGCGGCGGCCTGTTGTTGCTGGGCGTGGACGACAACGGCAAGGTGACAGGGTTGGATGCGGCCAATGTACGCCGCTTGAACCAGCTGATCTCGAATGCCGCGTCGCAGAACGTTCGCCCACCGGTTCATCCGACCACCGAGAACATCCAGACGGCGCAGGGCATCGTGATCGCCGTCACCGTGCCCAATGGCCTGAGCAAGCCTTACCTGGACAGCCAGGGACGCATCTGGGTCAAGAGTGGCTCGGACAAGCGCCACGTCACGGCACGGGAGGAGATCCAGCGCCTGTTCCAGCGCTCCGGGTTGATCTACGCCGATGTGATTCCGGTGGAAGGCACATCCGCCGCCGACATCGACGAAAAGGCGTTCAACGACTACTTCAATCGGCGCTACGGCCAGCTGCCCGACCAGCCCTTGCCGCAGGCCTTGCAGAACATCGGCTTGGGTGACGGGCAGGAACTGACCCTCGCGGGTCTGCTGCTGTTTGGCAAGTACCCGCAGCGTTATCGGCCCGCGTTCATGGTCAAGGCTGTGGCCTTCCCCGGCACGTCACTGGCCAGTTACCACTATCTGGACAGCGAAGACATCGACGGCACGCTGTTGGAGCAGTACCAGCGCAGCCTGGGGTTTATCAAGCGCAACCTGCACCATGTCCAGCGTGACCAGAATTTCAACTCCCTGGGCCTGCTGGAAGTGCCGGAACAGGCCATCATCGAATTGCTGGTCAACGCGCTGATCCACCGTGACTACTTCACCAGCGCCTCGGTTCGTTTGCTGATTTTTGCCGATCGCATCGAGATCATCAGCCCTGGCCATCTGCCCGACAGCCTGAGTACGGAGCAAATTCGGCAGGGCAAGTCGAACCGGCGCAACCCCACCTTGACCCATCACGCGATCAGCATCCTGCCGTACCGAGGCATCGGCACCGGCATCCCGCGCGTGCTGCAAGACTGGCCGGAAACCCGGCTGGTGGATGATGTGGCGGGCAATGAGTTCAGGGCAGTGATTCCGAGGCCGGTGATGAGCACCACGGAAGTCACCACGGAAGTCACCACGGAAGTCACCACGGAAGTTGAGCGCGTGCTACGGGTGCTGGTTGGGGAGATGTCCCGCCAAGAACTGCAGGAGGGGTTGGCGCTCAGAAACGACGAGCACTTCCGCAAAGCCTATCTGCTGTCAGCCCTCGGGTCGGGCCTAGTGGAAATGACCCTGCCAGACAAGCCTCGCAGCAGCAAGCAGCGGTACCGCCTGACCCCCCTCGGGCGCCGGTGGCTGGAGACGCATCCGGGCGCCTGAGTCAAGAACAGCGCTGCCGAGGACGTATCTGCAAGCCCGCAGCAACCTGCGGGGATGCTTTCCGCTCGAACAAGCTGCTTTCTTGGGCAACAGCCGTCCGTCACCACTATTCAAACGCGGGTACGACTGGGCAGTGGCAGCAGGCTACGCCTGATCTAGCAGCAGGGGTGAGCTGCTGTCCAGTTCCCGCACAAAGTCCGTCAGCTCGCAGCCCAGCGCCTTGAGCCAGATTCTGAGCTCGATCACGTCCAGCCTGCGCACACCCGTCTCGCACTTGCTCACGTCCGCCTGCGTCCACGCCAGGCGGCGCGCCAGCTCCACTTGGCTGACCTGAGCGTCTGCGCGTTTGGCGCGCAGCAGCGCAAGCATCTGCTGGTATTCGCGGGTGTAGAGGGTCTTGTACATGGGCAACTCGGCCCATGAAGTTGCATGCGATCATTGAATATGCGAACATCGCATAATTCGGATATGTTCCCCCTTCTTGAAAATCGACGGGAATCAGGCGTCAAACCATAATCTGCAAGGATATTCATGTTTCAGGTAGAGCAACGCTTTGAGCGCTCGATGATTAACTTCGGAGGGCAAGAGCCTCCTATTCGACATTTTCCAATTGCCGAAGTGGTTTCTGGCCACCTGGTTTGGCACATTATCGGAATCCAGCCAGTGAAGGAGCCTGATGGCCATGTGTACAAAAGGCGGACTCACCTCATGGTGACAAAGGCAGGAATTGCTGCGGAACTCTTGAATCAAAATGAGTTTGAAGAAGTCACGGTCTTTGTGGTGATTCCGCCGTTGACCCCTTTTTCATCAACGCCAGAAACCAAGCTCTGCACGGCCATCTTTGAATGCAGTGATAAATATCATCCGAACACAAAAGGATGGGGTTGCGAGTGTGGAGTCGAATCATTTGTCGATCCAACGGATGATATTGATGCAGAGAACGTCATCGGCAAGAAGATTCTCTGGAAATCATAATAATCAACCATCAAGGTCATTACTCCTATGTCAAGATTTGAAAATTCATACCTTGCAGAATCTGTTGGCTACAACAACGGCCATGCGCGTGGGATGTCGTCTGGCATCGACGTGGGTTTGGAGCACGGATATACTAAGGGTTGGAACGATGCGACTACGCATGCAAATGGCGTGGTAGCAGAACTCGAACAAGAAATTGATCGCTTGTCGAATGAAATTCACAAAGGAAACGCTCACATCAAAGACCTTCGAGCCTCGTTGGAAAAATCACATCACGTTAGTGAGCTGTATCATGTTGAACGTGATGAGCTGGGTGCGGAGAACGCACAGTTGAAGCAGCAACTCCAATTGCAGCAAGAACAGGCGCAAGCCCTTCGGGCCGAGTACGAGACAATGTTCAAGTCCTTCCTTGGCGTAGTTGCCATCGCGCGCCCTGCGATGAAGGCTGTTGCAAAGCTGCCCCTTAAAGAGCGCGGTCAAATCTACTACGAGTACGGCGATGAAGCGGCTAGGCTGCAAACTCTGGACTACGTAAAGGCAAATCGCTTCCCCGCAAATCAGCAACTGATCTTGAAATACCTGCCCATCGCCAATCAGGTATTCAACCAGACCTACAAGCAGCTCCAGCAGCAAGAAGGAGATTCTAAAAATATCACCCAAAATGCCTCTGAGAGCTGATAAATATATAAATAACATACGCCTTTGTGATCAGCGTCATTTGCACTGAATAGGTGCTCTGTAGGTGCTGGTCAGGTGTCATATTGGTGCTCAGTTGGTGCTGCCATCGTGCGCAAATTGGTTATTCAAGATGCTACTCCTTCATCACCTTTGCTCAACCTTCATAACTCTTATGTGGCACCATCACAGCACGCAATTATTCCCATGACGACACGTTAATAGAGACTGTCGTGTTTGCGCAACAACATTCTCGTGGTCACAAAGCGATCGTGCAGCATTACTTCCCAAAATTTCGCCGCCAAACAACTGTCGCATTCCTGCGGGGTGGGGTGTATGTTGTGATATGTACACATATCTACTGTTTTTGAGCGAAATTGGACCCAATAGACGGCAATTTCCCTTGTTTTCTTGTTGTGATGCGCACCTATCTTGGCGGCGATACGTACAAAGTTTTGGGGAGTAATGCTGCACTGTGACCAAGAAAAACCTCTTGCAAACAGAGGTGCGCAGCACTTGTCGTCGAAACAACCCACCCCTGGAACCTTACCCTGCAGCCATAATTACTTGCGTTGTGGGCATGGTGGGTGGGTGCGATCTTGTGGTTCCAATCTGTCGATTTCTCTTGATAACGAGAACGTTATTTCTTGTGCCCACCTGGCGATCATGAAATCGAAAAATTGACTCAACCTGGCCCCTTCAGGGCGTTTGAGGGGCGAGTGAGCGTATATCTAGCCACACAACAAATACCTTCTGTGTTTTGTAAATTTGAGACTGATTTCAGATGTACAAAAAATCATTTGATGGAACACTTCGCGCAGGCGGCCTATTTTCACGCATAGCAGCCGAGGAACGAGTTGGAGAATCTTTGGCTTCGGACACTATATTGGCATATTCCAGAAAAATTAGGCAAATAGCAAGTCGCGCATCGATTTCTAATTATTCACAACTGACACCCGAAATTATTGTGCAAGACCTGAAGGATAGGGTGCAGTCCAAGAAAATTACGCAAGCAACAGCTCGGATGGAAAAATCGGCAACACTTTTCTGGATCGCCGAGAAGGCTCAGGGATTGATGGATTCCAGCTTCCAAGATCTTGGGGATTATGAGGCTGCATATTCAGAGATATTGGCGATAGTAGTTGGCGAGCTTCCAAAAACATCCAAAAATACATCTTCAGTAAAAGCCAAAGATTTTTCAGATGAAGCGGTTGATTTGCTCCTGCAAGCGGCTTTTACATCTAGGTCTGAACATCTCTTCAATGCTCTGTTGTTCATTAGAGCAAATCTTTACGTAGGACTCCGCCCTATTGAGTGGCTCGATGCCAGTGTTGAAAAGTATCTGCACAAAAACGCTTTGGGTGATCCGATTTATGGTTCCGATGGATCAATAAAATCTTCGCTGTCTCTTGTTGTTTTCAATGCAAAACATTCGTCTATCCGAGGAAATAGCGAGAAACGCATCATTCTTCTTGATAATCTTGATAGAGAGAAAATTAAGCATATTGAAGAATGGCTTAAATTTATTTCGCATCTCAAGTCGCCTGAATTGATGCGTATGTCGGAATCCGAACAATACAAGAATATATACGGAGGTATGCAGCGAGCTGTCCGTAGTGTATTTGGCAAAGAAAACTGGGAGGGAGAGGCGCCAACCCTTTATAGCACTCGACATCAGGCTGTTGCCAATGCCCGTGTGGATGGGTTAACCCAAAAGGAAATAGCTGCGCTATTCGGTCACAGCAGCACCAATACAGCCCGTCGGCACTATGGCAAGAGAAAAGCAGGTTATTCGGGCAGAAGTATGCGTGCGGCTCCTGAGTCGATCTGGGCCGTCCGCAGCACTGTGGCAGTGCGTCCAAAACCTCCGCGCTCCGAACCCTCTCTTGGTCTGGGTTGATGCCCTGGCGGAATCGCAGAGCTTCGACCACTGCGTGGCCACGGCTGGCGCATTCTTGGACAGCCTGTAGCAGTTCAGGTAGTGCAGCCCAGCCAAGCTGACCTTGTCGTGATACTGGGATGGGGGATACAAGGTTGTTAGGGAGGTTCGTACGGCGCATCTGTGAAATGATCAATAAGTTGACCAAAAAAGCGAATTTGGTTAAATTTATGATCAAATGAGCGCTCATGAATCGTACGCCCTCCTTGAACGCCAACTGCTTCTGCAACTTGGCGACCGTCTCAAGCGCCTGCGCAAGGCCCAGCGCCTGGGCACAGTAGAGCTTGCGGCGCGCGCAGGCATGACGCGCAACACCCTGCGCGCGGTCGAGTCAGGTGATCCCGCACCGTCCATCGGCACCTACCTGCGCGTCATGTCCATTTTGGGCGTTGGTGGCGATCTGGCGTTGCTGGCAGGCGATGTCTTGCAACCGGCGCCTGCGGGCTCCGCCGCCGCACGTTCCCGGCATCCCGCGCCCGTGGTGCAAGTGCGCGTGCGTGCCGATCCAACCAGACACCAGCTGCAGGACCTACAAAGCCTGGCCCTGCATGAAGAAGCCGTGCGGCTGGCCAAGGCCGACCCTGCTCAGGTGCAGCAGGCAAAGGACACGCTCCAGCGCTGGCTGGCTACTGGAGATGTTCGCTCTGCAGCCTTGTGGCGTGAGTGGGAGGACATCCTGAAGGCGGGCGCCTGGCGCAAGGTGTTGGCCCACACCCGCCGCGCGCAGCAACTGCGCCAGGCATCACCGCTGGTCACGACCCTGTCGGCCGAGACCCGTCAGGCCATCCTGCAACAGGTGGGCGAACTCAAGAAGGGGATTGCGATCGGCGATGAGCTGGGCGATGCGCCCGAGGAGCAACCATGACGCGCGAAGAGCTGGAGCACATCATCCGTGCCAGCGGTGACATCACCGACCAGTACGAATTCGTCATTGTCGGCAGCCAGTCCATCCTGGGCGCGGTGCCCCGGCCCGAGGAGGTGTTCACGGTGTCCATGGAAGCGGACATCTATCCCCCGCAGGCGCCGGAGCTGGCCGACAGGATCGACGGCTCCATTGGCGAAGGCTCGCAGTTCCATGAAACCTACGGCTACTACGCTCAAGGTGTTGGCCCGGAAACGGCGTGCCTGCCAGCGGGCTGGATGCAGCGCGTGCATCGCATCCAGAACCGCAATACGCAGGATCGCATTGGGTACTGCCTGGACATTGTCGATCTCTTCCTGTCCAAGGCGGCGGCCGCACGGGAGAAGGATCGGGAGTTCTGCATCGCGCTGCTGCAGTACGGCTATGTGAACCTGGAAGCCGCCTTGGCGCTCGTGGGCAACATGCCCCTGAATGCCAAGGCGCAGCAGACATTGCGGGCGACGACGCGTCGGTGGGCAAAGAGTTCCACCTGAATCGCTCCACAGGCGAATTCAAATTCATCTCGCGTAGTTGTTTCTTCTATAGTTGCACGATTGGAAAGGGAGTCAAGAAGAGTGCGAATTCACTATCTGAGCGCCCAAGGCGTTCTCGAAGTAGAGCAAGGCGCGTTGCGCGAGTTGGAGCGCAGTCTCCCCCGCGACTGGATGGGTTTCGCAGCGTTTAGGCTGCTCGCTAGAGGATCGAAGCTCCCTTTGGATGTGGATCTCTTGATCCTTACTTACAACCGCATTCTTGTCGTCGAGTTGAAGAACTGGGCCGGCGACATCGAATACTCGGCAGGACAGTGGATTCACAAGGGAACGCCAAAGAAGTCGCCAGTAGAAGTCAACGACAACAAGGCACGCGTTCTCAAGGGGTTTATCAAGGACAAGAACTCCGCATTGACGGTGCCCTTCATCGAGAATGTCGTTGTTCTGTGCCACCCGCAATGTCGGCTCGTGCGTTTTCCGGATGAGGAGAGGCGCTTTGTCATGACGCTGGCCGACTTCTGTCACGCGGCCTCAGACCCTGTCCGCTACAAGGCGAAATTCCCCGATACCCCTGTGGGACAGCCATATCGGTCGAAAGATCCACTGCCCCATCGCCAGAAGTACGAGCGAATCTTCTCCAACCAGAGCGAGGGTATTCTTGAGCGCCGCATGGTTCTGCACGGCTTCGAGCAGGCGGACACAACCGCAGACTACGATCACCCGAAGAAAATCTGGACTGAATTCCGTGCCGAGCACCGAGAAAATCGTGGTTCCAAGGCACTGCTTCGCAAGTGGAACTTCCAGAAACTGGCTGGCGGTGGCACCACGTCCGTGGAGCGACAAACCATCGGGCTGCGCGAACTGCGTTTGAACGAAATGCTGCGCGTGCAGGCGCCAGAACTGCATGCGGACTTGCTTGAGCCAGTGGCGCCCGCCACTATCGATGATGTCACCACCAATTTCGTCGAGGCATACCGATTACCCGGAAGCATCGAGCGGCTTGCGGAGCATCTCTCGCGTCAACCGAACATGGCGCTTGAGGAGCGGCGTGCGCTGGCACTGAGCATCCTGGCCCGATTCGCAAAACTACACACGCTGGGCATCGCCCACCGGGACATCACGAAAAAAACTCTGTGGGTCATGGAACCGGCTCGCGTGATCCTTTCGACATTCGCTGCCGCTCGCGCCCCCGAGACCTTGACTGTCGGCGTACATCGGTTCGAGTTGGAGACTGGCTCCATCGACCTCCCTGAAGACGACGGTGCTGATGAGCGGAAGTCGTCCACAGATCCATTCGCCCGCGATGTTTTCCTGCTCGGCGTGCTGGTGTACGAGATGCTGGAACGCAAGGAGTTAGAGCGGGTCAATCGCGTTCCGCTCTACGACGCCAAGCTGCCGCTTCAATTACCAGCCCTCGCCCAATGGTACGAGCGTGCCATGGACTGGGAGCCATCGGCGCGGTTCCGGTCCGCCGTCGAGGCGTTGGATGCCCTAAATGACTGCTTTGCGGTCGAGAGCGGTCCCACAGTATCCGAGTCCGATTTCGATGCGTACCGCACCGAGGCTAGTCCGTTCACTTTGCCGATGAAGGAACAAATCTCGTCGGGTGGCGGCAAGATGGTTTACTTGTCCGAGCGCGACGGGGTCAAGGTCTTGGTGAAGTGCTGGACGAATCTGAAGTACGACCCCAAGTACGGAGCCCGTAACTTGCGGCTCCTTGGATTCCTACAACAAGCGAGATCGTTGCGTCAATCTGGTTTTGATGCCGCTCCGGATGTCCTGGATTTTGGCATGGGGCAGTTCGGCCTGATCTTGGTCACCCGTTGGGTAGAGGGCAGCACCTTGGCAACATGGTTGGGTACAGAGCCCAGCGCACGTCGGCGCGCGGTCGTAGCCTTGTCCCTCTTTAACGCGGTATGCCGATTGCACGCGTTGGGCTTGAGCCATGGGGACTTGAAGGCCGACAACATTGTCATTGCCATGGCTAGCGAAAGTGAGGACGAACGCGCCGTCCTGCTCGACGTACCGGACCTTAACGCCGACGGCGACGAGGGGCTGACAGTCGGCAGTGTGCCACCCGTTTTGGAATCAGCCTCGCCGCAGCATCGCGACCTCTATGCCGTTACGCAAATTGGTCTCGATCTGCTCACGGACGAATTTCCGAACACCCGTAGAGATGCCGAACGTGCGTTCGAGCTTGGGGACGCATTGCCTCCGGTCGAACTCTTGGCTGAGACGCTGAAGGGCGAACTATCACCCCGGATCGATACGGCACCAACGTATTTGGTCTTACTTAGACGTCGTGGCCGCGATGTTTCTCCACCTCTGGACTTGGACAGCAATAACGGCGAGTTCTCAATCGGTGTCGTTCGCGATGAGTATGCAGGCGAGCAACGGTTCATCGTGACAGGTGTAAGGCAGCAGCTATTCATCAAGTTCGATTTGACAAGAAAAATTGCTGTGCATGCGACATTGAAGGAGATTGGCCATCAGGAGTTCGTGAGCGCGTACAAGCGTCGTAGCTTTGTATTGCGCGCGAAAATTCACGTCGCATGGCACGACACAGCCGATGCCACGGCGTTGGGCGAAGACTTGTATGAGCTGTACATCGACAGCCTGCCAGAAAGTGGCGTCCAAGACGCCGGGTGGCGCCGACCGACTATCGATCCCTATGCCCAAGGTGCAACGCGTACAGATGACTCTAGGAGCATCACTACAGGTGAACTCTGGAGCGCTTTGGCCAGCACCGACGACATGAACGGAGCATCCATTACTGTTCGAGCTGGTGCGCGGCAAGTTCCAGAAGGAAGCGGCAGCTGGCTCATTCCCTTCGACCTCGATGGCGGTGTTCTTGACTTCTCCGAGGACGAGCGCATCGAACTGCTCGAACGCGGCCACGACCCGATTGACGGCGGCGATCGCTGGTACACAGTTGGTATCGTCGCGCCAGACATTGGCAAGGATGTCATTCGTGTTCAGCAGACGAGTCTTCGCTTTGGTCCCAAGGAAGGTATATCGCTGTTTCTGCGCGGCGCACTGGAGCGATCGGCATCGGAGCGCCGAGTGGCCGCCATGAACCGGGTTCTGGCGGGTGGCGCACTCATTCCCCGGATCGTTGATTACTTTGATCCCGGCACGGAATTGATGCCATACCAAGCGGAGGTCGCAGACTTGGGAGATTTGTCCAAGTACGAGTTGAATGACCAGCAGGCCGAGGCGCTGCGCACTGCCATCTCGTTTGGTCCGGTGTCACTGCTCCAGGGGCCACCAGGCACTGGCAAGACGAAATTCATAGCGTCCTTCGTGAATCTCGTTCTTTCGCGCGGCTTGGCCAGCAACGTTTTGTTGGTCAGCCAGTCGCACGAAGCCGTCAACAACGCGATGGAGAAGGTGGTTGATCTAAGCATCAAAAGCGGTATGAACGACACGATGGTCCGCATTGGGTTGCCGTCGATGGTTTCACCGCAGCTGAGGCACATTCAAGAGGATGCGCTTCGACAACGCTACCGCGAGGCCTTCGACGCTGAGTTGAAGCAGCGCGTTCGCACCGTGGGCTACGCGATGGGCCTGCCGCAAGAGTACGTTCGAGCCGCAGTCGAGATGCACACGAGCCTCGGGACTCTGCTAGAGCGCATTTGCTACATCGAGCGAGCGCAAAACAACAATGAGGATGGTTCGGAGGCATCTTCGACCCACATACAGCGCCTGCGCGAAGTGTTCGTTGAGATTGCCTCGGCACGATTCGGCATTGAACTCGCATCGACCGATGATCTGGAGGCCGTCCTAGAAGCCGAGTTGGCCGATTTGGCCACCCTGCATGATTCGCCGAGTCCTGCAAAGTGCTTACGGCTCGGTCAGATTGCAAGGCTATCCACCGAATTCTCCCAAGTCCTACGTAATCCGCGTTCGAATTTCACTGCTTTCCTGACACGTAGCGCCAGCGTGGTTGCCGGTACGTGCGTCGGGGTTGGCAAGCACGCGCTGGGCATTGTGGATCTGGCCTATGACTGGGTCATCGTGGACGAGGCTGCACGGGCGTCTCCTATGGAACTCGTCGTCGCGATGCAGGCTGGAAAGCGAGTGCTCATGGTTGGAGATCATCTGCAATTGCCACCAACTTATCCCGTTGCGGTGGAAGAGAACGCGGCGCAGATGCTGGGCATTTCGCGCGGGGAGTTCCGCCGGATGAACAACTTTCAGAGGGCGTTCTCGTCGAACTATGGTAAAGCAGTTGGCCGCACGCTCTTGCGTCAATACCGCATGGCTTCTGCAATCAACCAAGTCGTATCGCACTGCTTCTACAAGAATGCTCTGGAGGTCGGCAGAGACGCGCCCGGCCCCGAGTACGATGAACTACCTGGCTATCTGGCTAAGCAGGTCGTTTGGGTGGACACCAGCGATCAGGCACGCAGCGCCTTCCACCGCAGTGCGGGAACGCATGAAGGCGCACTGGAGAACGAAGCCGAAGCCGTGGCAGTCGTTGACATCGTTAGGAGCATTGCCAAGTCAGGCGACTTCCTCCGGCGTGTTCGTGAATTGGATGGAGATACGCACCCACCAATCGGGATCATTGCCATGTATGCCGCGCAGCGAGACCTTGTTCGACGTAAGCTGGAGCAGGCTGACTGGGCTGCAGACATCCGCGACCTGTACAGCGTGGGTACGGTTGATAGCTATCAAGGCAAGGAAAATCGAATCATCATCTTGTCCGTGGTACGCAACGACACTTCAAGGACAATCGGATTCCTCTCTGACCCCGAGCGTATCAACGTCGCAATGTCAAGAGCCAGGGATCGACTCATCGTGGTCAGTTCATCGGCAATGTGGCAGTCGCATCCAAGGTCACCCATGCACAGCGTGCTAGAGGAAATTAGGAAACTCGCTGCCAGCGACCTCGCGGCTTTCGTACCTTCGCAAGACTTAAAGCGGAGCGTTGCCCATGCGTGAGCGCTTCAACACCGTTGCGGTTGCCATTCCGGCGCAGCAGTTTCACGTGCGTTGCCATGTCTCGATCGAACGACAGGTTCCCGTAATGACGGACTTCGCCGTTCGGCTACTGCATCTCACTGGGCCGCTTGAAATCAATGCCATGCAGGAGTACTTCGGTCTCAGTAGCAACCAGACCATCGACCTCATCGACCTGCTGCGCAGCGAGGGCCTCGTCGAAGAGTCCGGTGGCCGGTACTCCCTCACATCCTATGCTGAGGGCCGCTTTGTTGGTTCTAGCGATGACCTGCCGAGATTCACTAGGATCGTTGAACGCCAGAGCAGGCCGGTCTTCGAGCTTCTCTCGTACACGCCCATCCCGAAGGCGCTATATGGAACGTATTGGGACAACGCACTCGAACTCGAATGGGCATCGAACGACGAGGCGCATGGTCAAACCGTCGAGCGTGCGGAGGCAGCCTTCCATCAGCACTTTCTCGACATTGAGCGTTTTCAGCAAGACGAAGAATGGCGGCGGGCTTTCTCCTGCTACAAGGTGGATAGCATCACGTCCGGGCGGCCTTTCAATGTCCCGCTCCCGGTTCACTTCGAGGTGGATCTCGATGGGAACGTTGAGTTCGATGTTGACACGCAACTTGATCTCCTTCCTGACGAACTGCGTTCGCGGGTTCGGCGACTCACGGCGGATCGTATCGGTAGCCTCAAGGCGCACAGCGACTACTTCAAGGGGTTCGTGGACTTCTTCGAGGACGCGCTCTTGTTGCGATACCTGCCTGTTAGCAGAGCCGACGGGAAGTCGGCGAGCTCTGTCATTCAATCCGGGCACAAGCTGGTCTTGCGTAAGCCTCTGGACTTCGACTTCCAGCGCTATATACGAGAGGTCCATGGTGGAGCGGACGGTGAGGTCTATGACGATAAGCGGAGTCGCGCTCTGCTCGGCGCCCTCTATATGCCGAAGAACCAGGATCGTTTGGTTGAGGCCCTCTCCGCCGCAGCCGACCACTTCAAGAGGGCAGCCACTGCCGATACGAGCTACCCGCTTGAAATGCTCTGGGTGATTCCGGAAACGGACTTATGGGGGCGTACTGAGCTTGTGCGCCGATTCATCGAGAGGCTGAGCGCTACCATTGCCAATGTATGGGGCGAGCCAGTTGACGTTGTGGGAATTGCCCCTGCGCTTCAAGACGAACCGGTCGAACGCATACGCAAAAGAGGCAATCTTCTCTTGGATGCTGGCTTTAGTAAAGTTTACCTCGGACCGTCGATTGCGAGGTTCGAGCGATTCGAGACGATGGTTTTGCCTGGTGTGTACGGCGCGGCGATGTACCAATGGAAGGTGCCTTCGATGGATGTGCTGAGCGTACCAATAGGATTTGGTACCCACTCTCCGAAGGCACTTCATCGCCTTTCGAAACTTGCACGCAACGCTGGGGCGAACGCGCTTCATCGCGTCTGGCGTGGCTCAGGCAAGGACGGCGAAGACAGGAAATTGAAATACACGGCGGCATCGGCTTCGGATTTTTTATACCTTGACGACTTTGTGATGGATTAAGTGATGGTTTCTGCGTTTTGATGCGGCGATTGACAGCCATCCCCGTTTCCCAGGCGATCAACGCGCTGCGTGCTGACAAGCCACCGACGATTGGTACTTGATGCTGTCATTGCCCACAAAAACCTCGGACGCCGCGCCTACCAGCAAGGTCGTCTTCTTGCTGGTCTGCTTGAAGTAGGACGGCTCATCAGTGTCCGCCTGTTCGTCGATCCGGCTGACGCCCAGCCGTTTGGCCATCTGTTTGCCGGTCTGGCGTTTCAGATAGACGGTCGCCTTGTTCTCGCCCTCTGCGGCAGTCACCAGCGCTGCCACCACCTCGTCCCCGAACAGCGAAGGGCGAGGACTCTTTTGTGGAGGCAGAAAGAAGCCATCAGCCCCTTTGACCAGGCCGATTGCGCGGAGCCTGGATTCCACTTCATCGGTCTTGAGCACCGTTCCGGCCTTGCATTGCAGCAAGGATTCAAGCTGCTGTGCAGCGGCTGAGGGTGCGGCTGTTGGAACATTGGCATCGAGCAGCGGCACGGGCATTTGTGCCCATGCCAGGCCAACGCCGAACACGGCCAAGCCACATGCAAGCCAGCGCCGCAGAGCACGCAGATTCCGATTCATGATGAGTTGCTTTCCGAACGACGTTCCAACCTCCACCGCTGGCGTTTCAGCAGGGCCTGAAAATGGTCTGCACCGGGCGCATTCCACTGCGGCCACTCGGGTGGCAGATCGGGCTGGGGGCGCGGCGCCACACGCATGGCCAGCAGCTCCAGCCGCCCCGGAAAATGCCGCAGCAGGTCAGCGGCCAGGGATTGCTCCTGCCCCACAATGACGTTGACGCACAGCAGCAGGTCTTGTGCTGCCTTGCGCAACTCGGCCGCCAGCTCGGCTGCTTCGGTGGTGTTCATGGATGGCTTCCCTCGGTATCAGGTGACTGCATCCGCAGCCCGGCATAAACGGTGGCACGGGCCTCGGGCGCGTAGGCAATGAGCTCGCCGCCATCCCATAGCGAGAAGGTGCAGACCGTTTTGCCCATGCGCAGGAATTCGCGGTGCACGTATTGCGCCAGTGCCTCCAAGTCATGCAGCGCAATGTTCTGCGGCGGCTCAGCAGCAGAAATCACCAGATCGGTGGGTGCCACATGCACCAGCTCCAGACCAACGCGCTGAAACGCCAGCACCAGCAGCGAGCGTGACGGCTCCTGGTCAAGATAGCCCGGCAGAGCGGCCAGCGTTTCTTCGTAGTGCAGCGGCTTGCGCTTGGCCATGATGAACTCGCGCAGCCGCGCAAACACATCGTCAAGCGCCTGCAGGCCTTTGGTGTTGATCTTGGTGCCGATGTCCCTGTCCTGGTTCAGCTCGCCATAGGCATCACTGGTCAGCCAGGCATGGCACGCGACCGTGTCCACCACGCAATGCAGGATGTTCTGCGCCAGGCCGTCGATGCGCTCGGCCAGGCCGAACTCGATGGCATCCAGCCCGTTGAGGGTGACCGTGGCCCACAGGCCATTGCGCTCGTCCCCATGCAGGCACTGCGTGGCCATGCCCTGCAGCGGAATGATGAAACCCAGCTCTTCCAGCTTGCCCAGCAGCAGCTCGACCGTGGCGTTGATGGGCGTCGGTGGTGGCGCGGGCGCCGCAGTGTCCTGGGGCGGTTCAGGCTGCGCCGGTGGCAGCCGCCCACCAAACCGTGCCTCGTACCACTCGCCCAGGATTTCCGTGGCGAGCTCGGACTCGCGCAGGCCTCGGACCTTGGCTTCATGTCGGATCGCATCCGCCAGACGCACGTCCAGCATCCAGTTGGTTTGCGCTATCGCACCCTGGGCCTTCTTGCGCTCGCGGTAGCGGCGTTGGTATTCGGCGGAGGACTGCCTGCCGGTTCGTGGACGTGCCATGCTTGTTTAATTAACAACACTAGTTAAACTAACTATCCATGAAATTGCCCTTCCATGCAAGCCCATGCTGGTGATAACAATCCTTCACGGGAGATGAACATGACCGCCAACCATACCCAGCCCATGAGCCAGAAGCAGGCCGACGGTCTTCGGCGGGAGTGGGCGTTGCTGCTCAAGCTGGGCTACGCCAGCCAATGGACTCCTGCACAAAAGATGGCGCGACAGGATGAAATCGCCGCCCTGCTGCTGCAGGCGGGTCAGGCCCTGCCACGGGGATTGACCCGGCAGGAGGTGCTGGTCAACGTGGATGCTGCCCTGCCAGGGGAAGCGCAATGATTTACTTCTTTGGTGACACCCACGGTCACTTCCGGCATGTGCTGGAGATCGTTTCCAGGGATCGCCCGGCTGCCATCGTTTTCCTGGGTGACCTGCAGGCGCAGCGCCCGCTGGAGGTGGAGTTGGAATCCATCCTGGGGATGACCGAAGTGTGGTTTATCCATGGCAACCACGACACGGACTCGGATGCCGACTATGACCACCTGTTTGGATCGGCACTGGCGGGCAGGAATCTGCACGGCCGCGTCGCCCTGGTCGATGGCGTACGCATTGCTGGACTGGGCGGTGTGTTCCGGGGGCAGGTGTGGACGCCGCCGGTGGACTGGCTGTACGAGAGTTCCAAGGAGTTCACCGCGCGCTGCGGCAGGGGCAACCGCTGGCGCGACGGCCTGCCGCGCAAGCACCGCAGTTCCATTTTTCCGGAGGACTACTTTGGCCTGGTGTCACAGCGCGCCGATATTCTGGTGACGCACGAGGCGCCCAGCGCGCACCCGCATGGCTTTGATGCGATTGATGAACTGGCGCGCAGCTTGCGTGTGGGCAAGGCGTTCCATGGGCATCACCATGACTGCCTGGACTACAGCCGGGATCAGGTGCGACTGGGGTTTGCGGCCTTTGGGGTGGGGTTTTGCGGGGTGACCGACATGAATGGCGGTTGCATTCAGCCAGGGAAGTTTGACTATGCGCGGGCAGGGCGCCTGCGGTAAAAGAACACATGAAAGACTACAAACAAGAACGCCTTGGGCGCTTGCAACGCGAGTACCACCGGAACCACCCATGGCGCCTGGGGCCGGGCGGTTTGTTTATGCCCCACAGTTATGCCGAGATCAAGCCGGATGCGCTCTCATGGTGGGACGACGTGGGCTTCATCCTCAATCGCAGGCGCGTCATCGTTTGGTGGCGGCATCCGCGCTATGTGTACCACGGTGTCATTGAAGAGCTGGCACTTGAGCGGGCTGGCGAGTTCCCGCTTGACGATTGGTTGACGCAAGGCGCGATTCCGAACTACTGCAAGGTAGGTCGATCGCGCAAGAAAATCGTTAGCTATACCTGCCGCCCGCCGTCGGAGGCATCCCGCGCGCATTTCCAGCGCCAGCGCGCTCTGGAGCAGGAGATTTCAGCGCAAGGCATTGACTGCGATGTACGCCCCAGCAGCAAGCGCAGGCGCTTGTCGTGGGCGACTGGGCTGGATCTGGTTGCGCCGCTGGAACTGCGCAACGCACAAGAGCTCGCAGTGATTGCCGACCTGGCTCGCCGCCTGCTGCTGGGCCACACCACGCTGGAGCAGGAATTCCCAGGCTACTGCTACGCCAAGGAAAACTGGTTATCGGAGGCTGCGGCCAGATCGTAGCCCTCTCGCCGCCTGTTTTGCACGCTCGTCACACGCGGGTGACGAAGCATCAGCTATCGGTTGTGCAAAAGTATGGTTTGAAGGTGTTGGCTTGATGGCTGCGACTGGACTTTTGACTATGGCCTCCAAGGTGGGTGCCGTTCTTGCGCGCCTTGTGAGGCAGGGTAGGCCGAAAGGTCGTATTTTTCTTGGCAAAACTAATCCAATGGATTATAGTAATTCATGAATGAAGCCTTGCACGGTATTGTCGAGCTGCCCACCTATACCCGCCTGGCCGACAAGCTCTTGAGCACGGAAGAGCGTCAAGACTTGATCGACTACTGGGCCGAGCACCCAAAGGCTGAGGACGTCATGGAGGGTATGGGCGGAGTGCGCAAGCTACGCTGGCGGCGTGGTGGTCAAGGCAAGAGTGGCGGCGTGCGTGTCATCTACTACTATCACGATGACCTGATGCCGCTGTATCTGCTGACGCTGTTTGCCAAGGGCGACAAGGCCAACTTGACCAAAGCTGAGCGCAACGACCTATCCGGCTTGGTTGATGTGTTGGTCGAAATCTGGAGAGGAAAGACATCATGAGCACTGCATTCGAGAGCATCAAGCAGGGTTTGCAAGAAGCCATCGCCCACGCCAAGGGCGACGGGCGCAGCGTGCGCGTGCATCGCCCCCGGGAAATCGACGTGAAGGCCGTCCGTGCGAAGGTGGGCATGACGCAGGAACAGTTCGCTGCCCGCTTCGGCTTCTCCACGGCGACCCTGCGGCACTGGGAGCGTGGCGACCGTACCCCGCACGGTCCGGCGCTGGTGCTGCTCAACGTGATTGAGCGCAACCCGCAGGCCGTCATCGAGGCTTTGGCATAACCGGAGAAGGAACTTCAAAAGTGGGTATGAAGGCGGGTACGAAATGACAAGCCAAGCCAGCACACCAAGCATCCATACGGCTTTCGCGCCACACTTTTCGTTTAACGTATGACAGCGACGATGCGTGATGGCGGGGAGCCGCAGGAGAAGAGCGGCTGGCTGCTGGACGCCCTGTGCAGCGGCGAGGTGTTCTTTGCCTCGCCGACGATGCAGCACCGTACCCGCGGCACACGAAAACTGCTGCGCGCGTACGAGCCGGTCAGCTCGGCCGGCATCCGCCATTTGTTCGATCGCGCTCGGGCGGCCACCATCACCGATCCGGTGTTGTTTGGCCTGGTGCCGTTCGACACCAGGCGCCCGGCCAGTTTCACTGTGGCGCCGCACCTTCAGTCCGCCCCGGTGCCGCCGCGCCGTGCCGCTGCCGTGCCATCCGGGCGCCGCCCCGCCGTGCGGCAGAGCCAGCCTGTGCCGGCGCCGGAGGTCTATGGCGACATGGTGCGCCAGGCGCTGGCACTGTATGCACAGGGCGGCGTGAGCAAGATTGTGCTCTCGCGCGCCATCGATGTGGAACTGGACGCGCCCCTCGATTACGCCCAGGTTTTGGGCGACCTGCTGTGCCGCAACGCATACGGCTACACCTTTGCGGTGCCGATCTGGTCCGATGATCTGGCTGTCGAGCAGCCCGTCGCCGTCATGCTGGGCGCCAGCCCGGAACTGCTGGTGCGCCGCGAGGGCGATCGGGTGTTCATCAATCCGCTGGCGGGCTCCATTCCGCGCCATCCCGATGCGGCGCAGGACCAGGCGCGGCGCGAAGGGCTGGCGACGTCGGAGAAGGACCTGCGCGAGCATGGCTACGTGGTGAGCGACATCGTGCGCATCCTGCGGCAGCATTGCGACGTGCTGGATGTGCCGGACGGCCCGTCGGTGATTGGCACCGATGCGCTGTGGCATCTGTCCACCTTCCTCACCGGGCGCTTGAAGAACCCCGGCATGTCGGCGCTGGAGCTGGCCTGCGCGCTGCACCCGACCCCGGCCATCTGCGGTTTTCCGACAGCCCAGGCGTTTGTGCACATTCAGGCGCTGGAGCCGTTCGATCGCGAATACTTTGCCGGCCTGGTGGGCTGGCAGCGCGAAGGGGGCGACGGCGAATGGGCGCTGAGCCTGCGCTGCGCCCGCTACGATGGCGCCCGACGCTTGCGTTTGTATGCCGGTGCGGGCACGGTGGCCGGGTCGGATCCAGACAGCGAAATTCGCGAGACGGCCACCAAGATGGAGACCTTCATGCGCGCCATTGCGTGACGGCGTTGGTTCTTGCAAGAAGAGCCTGCCGGCGGGTTGCCGGCAGGCTCTTTTTTCAGGCTGGTGGCGGAATCAGTTTTCCACCAGATTCAGGCGCTTGATCAGCGGCGCCCAGCGTTGCAGCTCATCGGCCATGTATTGACCGAAGGCTTCGGGGGTGGTTGGGGCCGCTTCCATGTACATGGTTTTCAGGCGCTGGCTCACGGCCGGCGCGGCCAGGGCTTTTGTCAGCGCAGCGTTCAAGCGAGCCTTCACTTCCGCCGGAATGCCTGCCGGCGCCACGAAACCGATCCAGCCGGAACCTTCCACACCGGGGTAGCCCAGTTCGGCCACGGTGGGCGTATCGGGTAGGAAACTCAGGCGCTTGGCCGACACGGCCGCAATGGCGCGCAGGCGACCGTCCTTGATCATGGGCATCACGGCCACCGGCGGCAAAGCGGCAAAGCTGGTGTCGCCGCTGATCAGCGACGTGACGGCGTCGGGGGATGACTTGTATGGCACGTGCAACGCCTTGCCGCCCACGCGGTCCAGCAACAACTCCACCGCCAGGTGCGACACGGTGCCGGCGCCGGTGCTGGGGAAGTTCAGCTGGGCGCCGGGCTTCTTCATTTCGGCCACCAGATCGGCGAGTGACTTGATGGGCGAGCTGGCGGGCACCACCAGCACGTTGTACTGATGCACGGCCAGGGTGAGCGGCGTCAGGTCGGTGCTGGGGTTGTAGGGCAGGTGCTTGTAGATGACCGTGTTGTTGACCAATGGCCCGGTAATGGATACGCCGAAGGTGTAGCCGTCGGGCTTGGCCTTGGCGATGGCGTCCGTACCCAGGTTTCCGCTGGCCCCGGGCTTGTTCTGCACGACGATGCTTTGCTTGAGTGTCTGCCCCGCCTCCTCCGCCACGACGCGCGCCATGGTGTCCGGGCTGGAGCCGGGGCCGAAAGGAACGATGAGGGTCAACGGCTTGTTGGGCCAATCGCCGCCCTGAGCGTTGGCACCCGCGACGAGTCCGAGGGACAGGAGCGCGGCCGCTCCAGACAATATGAGCTTTTTCATTTCAAAACGATGGTTTTTCGATGGCGATGATTGGAAACCTGCGGATCCGGACAACGCTGTCACCGCACCACCAGGTTGTTGCGCACGGTGCGCACGCCCTTGACGGCGCGGGCGATTTCCTCGGCGCGGGCGCGCTCGGCCGCGCTCTTGGCAAATCCGCTCAGGGCCACTTCGCCGTGCAGGGTCTGCACGTTGATGGCGCCGGCGTCGACCTGCTTGTCGGCCACGAACTTGGCCTTGACTTCGGTGGTGATGGCCGAGTCGTCGACGTAGGCGCCGGCCGATTCCTGGCCGCGCACGACGGAGCAGCCGGTGGTGGCAGTGGCCAGGGTCACGCCCATGGCGGCGGCGATGATCAGGGTGCGGACAGCGTGCATGGTGAGCTCCTTGGGTGCTGGATTTTTGGGACGAACGTCTTGACTGTACTTCAGCGTTTGCGGCGGCCCAGCAGCAGCGCCAGCGCGGCGCCCGCGGCGGCAGCGATGGCCATGGACTGGAGCGGCTTTTCGGCCACGTAGGCGCTGGTCTGGCTGGCCACGCCGGAGAGCTTGTCACGCGCCTGCGTGCGGGCGTCGGCGGCCGCCGCCCGGCCGCGGCCGGCCAGCTCGCGCGCCTGGGCCGACAGCGAGTCGACCGTGGGCTGCAGCTCGTCGAGCATCTGGCGCAGCCGGGTGTTGGCCTTGTCCAGCGCGTCGTGGATGCGCGGGCGGGACGCGTCGGCGTCGGATGGGGTGGATGGATCGGGGTTCATGCGGTGGCTCCTGAAAGACGGGCGCCCGCTGGGCGTCCTGACCTGCGGCAATGGGTGCCGTCCTGCATCAGCTGGCGGCGGCGCCGGGTTTTTCAACCGGCGGCGGGCGGCGGCTGGCAGACCGGGCAGTCGCTTTGGCGGCGCAGCCGCACGGTGGTGAACTCGGCCTGCCGGCTGTCGATCATCAGCAGGCGCCCCACCAGCGGCTGGCCGATGCCGCACAGCAGCTTGATGGCCTCGGCGGCCTGCAGGCTGCCCACCAGCCCCACCAGCGGCGCCAATACGCCCGAAGTGGCGCAGGCCACCTCGGGCACCGTCTGCGTGGGCGGAAACACGCAGGCGTAGCAGGGCGAGTCGGCGCGGCGCGGGTCGTACACCGAC
>OFJB01000123.1_pt1 | contig 43676 bp, 32 predicted proteins | sample 1775081 | NCBI WGS metagenome assembly OFJB01 (sample SAMN08195771, study PRJEB24354) | sludge metagenome | isolation source: initial sludge from phenol fed wastewater aerobic bioreactor | place: India: Nagpur | collected 2016-06-05
CCCGAAGATATCGGAGAAATTTCAGGTTTATTAATATTTGATGAGATAACTGTCTCTCTATTGAAATCGTTTTTATCAATCAGGTAGAGTTTCCAAAAAATCATTTCTGAATCTTGGGAAGCGAGCTTCATATCACTTGCTATGATATGAAGCCCGTTGTTTCTAATTAAAAGTGAACTGTTTCCCGATTTGAGTACTCTCCCCTCCTGCCTCTGCTGCGCCAGAGATGGCACAGCAAAAGAGAGCATGGAGATTATTATAACTAAACTTTTACCAATTTTCATTAATAACCAGGATTTTGAATCAATTTAGGATTAATTTGCATATCGGCAGATGGTATTGGCCATAAATATTGTTTATTTATATCAAACACTCTCTGACTCAATACTCTGCATTGCGACACATTCGGCATGGTTGTAAAGTCAGGACAACCATCTTCGTCTATCTGAGGTGTTCCAGGGAAGAACCAATACCCATTCTTAGCATATGTCTTACAAAGAGCTGCACTTGTCGGAAGTCCGTAGTTCGGTCTGTTCATCACCTTATCTGCAATTCTCCATCTTAAGATATCCAAAATTCTCAGCCCTTCGAAAGCGAACTCCATTCTTCTTTCGGTCCTTAAAATTGTTCTTAGTTTAGACTTATCTGTCTCTGTAATCTTAGGGTATGAATTAGATGTGTAAGAAACTTTATATGCTCTTGCTCTTACCATATTCATAGCGTCCAATACCGACTGGTCAATCTCTCCGAGTTCAATCTTGGCTTCTGCATACATAAGGAGAACATCGGCATATCGTAATATAAGCTTGTCGTTTTCGGCCTCGAGATTATCACTCCAATCGGAATCAACCCATTTTCTAAGAGTCAACCCATTATATGATGCATACTGATCCGATGCCTTTGAATCTTTATTTGTAACAGATGTGTGAGTATCAAAATTCCAGCACTTCGCCGAATCGGGATGCGGTGTGTAGTTGTACCCGAAATAGTTTGTGTTAAATGCGACAATTGTATAAGCACAACGAGGGTCACGATTTGCAAATGGATCTTTTGGATTATAGAGGGGCGATTCGTCAATTGGTTTTCCATCTGTACAGAGATATGCACAGAAGAGGTCCCATGATGGTGAAGCTGTAGCGGAAGGAGATGTCACATTTCTGCTGAGATACGCTGTGACAGCACCGCCGGTCATTGCAGTACCATACTCACTCGATCTTGGAATTCCGAATACTGTCTCTACAGAATTTTTGGTTTTACTAAGGAATAGCTCTCCAAAATCAGGATAGAGTGTATATTTATTGAGATCTATACAATTCTTGGCCGCTACTTTTGCAGTCTGATAGTCCTTAAAGAAGAGTGCAATTCTGGCTTTCATTCCATAAGCCGCCCCTTTGGTAGCTCTCTGATACTCTGTTGCTGCATAAGATACAGGCAGTTTTTGAGCTGCGTAATCGAAATCTTCATATATATGCTGAAGTATCTCCTCCTTAGGCGTTCTCTCAAGAGTGTATGCCTTTTCCAGGTCTAAGTCATCTGTATAATATACAACATCGCCATAGTAGGAGATCAACCTTGAATACTGGCATGCTCTTACAAATTTTGCATCTGCAATATATCGCTCATAAAGCTCTTCGGATAGTTTCTCCTTGGCCTTATGAATATTATTCAGGATTGTATTGCAACGGCTGATCGCTTTGTAGCTGTAGCTCCATGTATACTTCACAAAAGTAGAGTTATCGGCGTTAAGTGTTCCGTTTGTGAACACAGTGAGAGTAGTCCTGTTTGTCCAGTCGTCGGTAGCCTCGTCAAGAGCCATTATAGAGGAACCGAAGTCATCTTTGAACATCGGCCAGAACTGATGCAGATAGAGTGTGTTAAGGCTCATTTCAACCTGTTTCTGGTCAGTGAACCAGTTTTCGTTTGCAGCCTTTGATAGTGGCTGGAGGTCCAGGTCATAACATGAAGTTATGCTAAGTCCGGCTATCAGTGCGAAAATATATTTATTAAATTTCATATTTATAACTTTTAACTATTAGAAGTTTAATGAGGCTCCAAATATTACCGATTTTGTGATAGGATAACCGGTTGAACTTACTTCAGGATCCCATCCTTTTGGATAGTGACTGAATGTAAAGAAATCCTGCAGAGTTGCATAGAGTCTCACAGAAGTTGAGGTTCCTGTGATTTTTTGAAGAGGGAGAGTATAGCCTAATGTTATATTCTTGATTCTGAAGTAGGCTCCATTTATCAACCAGAAGTCTGAAGCAACATAGTTGTTCGAATCACCTGTCTTCGAAATTCTGGGATACTTTGCATTAGCATTCTGTTCTGCACTGTTATATTTACTCCAGTAGTTTCCTACAATTATCTGAGGAACATTGTACCAATCGCCACGGATTGGCTGAACCATCTCTGTTGTAAGCATAGATTTCTTCATCCCTACTCCCTGAAACACAACTCCAAAATCGAAATTATTGTATTCCAGATTTATAGAACCTCCATAATTATACCTTGGAAGAGAACCACCTAACAGAACACGGTCATATGTCGCATCGATCTTTCCATCGGGTACTCCGCCGGGGCCGCTTATGTCTTTGTATCTGATATCTCCGACTGTTACAGCAGACGACATTTTAGCAGATGCATTCACCTCGTCTATGTTCTGATATATGCCATCACTCACGAAGCCATACCACTCTTTATACTGGCTACCCTCTCTTATGATAAGGTTGTCGCTAAGCACCTGTGTGTCCTCCATATTACCCATCATAGTCTTGTAATCAGATAAATTGAATGCTACATTATAGTTAAGCTTCCCTATTTTGTCTCTCCATGATAGTTCGATATCCCAACCTTTGGTAGTCATAATACCCGCATTCTGATTAGGATTTGAGTATCCCATATAGGTAGGAATCTGCAGCTCAAGAAGCATATCTTTTGTCTGTTTGTAATACCAGTCGCCGGTGAATCTGAGACGATCGTTGAACACACTTAGATCCAAGCCTATATCGGTCGTTTCAGTTGTCTCCCAGGAAATATCAGGTATTGCATAAATATATGCAGATGCTCCCTGTGATGAGGTAACGGTTCCCCCTTTGTAGAGAGTACCTGTATTAAAGCTAATAGAGGACTGATATGGGTAGTTCCCGATTCTTTCATTACCTAACTGACCCCATGAAACCCTGATTTTCATCATATTTAACCAATCAAATGATTTCATAAACCTCTCCTGTGATATCACCCAGGCACCCGAAACCGATGGAAAGAAACCCCATCGATAATCTTTTGCAAACCTGCTAGAACCATCATATCTGAAGTTGCTCTGCAGATAATATCTGCTCTTCCAGTTATACATAATCCTTCCGAATACAGAGTTATAGGCATTTTCATATGCATCACCGTCGTTATCCTTTAATGTTCCGGGACCGGCAGTAAGATATGGGTAGTAAGGAATATCGTATTCACCTCTGGATGCCCACATGTTTTCATAAAAATAGTGAGAACCTTCATAGCCTCCCATTATGCTAAAGTTATGATCGCCAAAAGATTTGATATAATTTGCAAAGAGTTGTGATGTCATTGTGTAGTTATCCATTCTCTCCTCTTTGAGATCTGTAGTGTTTGTTCCGTCCAGATAATCTTTCGATGTCATATCATTCCAAGCTGTATAGTACTCAACCTGTTTATTGAAAGTCTTTGTTTTCGACATATTGAGTGTCGGCGCAAATGTTCCTGTTATGGTCAGATCCCTGACAGGGGTAAAATCAGCTGAGAATTTTGCAGATATCTGATAATATTTATCTTTTGAATTACCTCCATACATCATCTTGCCATATGGGTTTTCACCATCTTTACCTCCGGCTAGTCTGCCATCGGAGTATACTGCAGCATAAATTGGAGCAGCAAATCTCATATTGTATGCAGGACTAAATGCAGGAGTAGTTGTTACAGTGTTCCTGAAATTTACACTTGATGAGAGCTTGAGCATTTTGCCTATACTCATCGAATTATTTATACGAACTGTAGCTCTTTTCCAGCTACTGTTTGCCTTATAGAGACCATCAACTGTATCATAACCAAAGCTGACCTTTGTCTGTGATTTATCGTTACCTGTACTTACATCGAAGAAGTGGGAGTTTCTTAGAGCAAAATTTTCCAGACACATATCAACCCAGTCTGTATTTGGATAGAGATCGGGCAGCTCTTTATTAAGGGCCCAGTAGTTATCAATCAGATCGTTGCTGTATAGTGTATTCTCTCCTCCTGCCGGATTATCGTTATAATTTCTCTCGTTAGCCACCTTCATATATGTTACTGCATTTGCATAATCGGGCATTGCTGTAGGCAAATCCAGAGAGAGATTGTAGCTGTAATTTACTCTGTATCCCTTTTTAACTCCGCTTTTTGTGGTTACCAGCACTACACCTGCTGCCGCTCTTGCACCGTAAATAGAAGCAGATGCAGCATCTTTAAGCACTGATATACTCTCAATATCTGCAGGGTTTACTTCATTAAGGCTTCCTGCCGGAACTCCGTCGATAATGATGAGAGGGTCACTCTCCTGAATTGATGTAATACCTCTTACCCTTATTGTGCCGCTTGCTCCCGGAGCCGAGCTTGATCGAGTAACCGTAACACCGGGCATTGCTCCCTGGAGCGCAGTGATTACCTGATTATTTTGTCTGCCGGCAATTTTATCGCCACTTACTGCAGATAGTGCCCCGGTCAGATCTTTCTTTTTTGAGGTGCCGTAACCAATCATAACCACAGCCTCCATACTGATGGCATTCTCCTTCATGGTTACATTAATTGTTGATCTTCCTGCAACATTAACCTCTACGCTCTCCATTCCTATAAAAGAGAATTGAAGAACACCATTTGAGGGTACATTAGAAACCGAATAGTTACCGTTTTCATCGGATGATACTCCGTTGGCGGTCCCTTTAACAACTACAGCTGCCCCTGTAACAGGTGCACCCGAAGCATCTCTGATGTTTCCTTTAACTGTAATGTTCTGCGCAGCCGCCGATTGGACTGCAAAAAAGCAGAATACAAGCAAGGTTAGGGTAGTCCGCATAATCTGCTTAAACTGCCCTAAGTGATTTTGTTTTAGTCCCTTTTTCATTTAAATATAGCTAGTAATGTTATGTTTGTAACTTCAAGTTTGTATATTTGCACCCTAAAACTACACTACACCATTGCTTAAAGATGTGTGGTGTGGTGTAGTACAAATGTATTAAATATTTTTTACAAATAACAATAGTTAACCAAATTTTTATAGAAACTTAATACTCTTAACAACTCAAAAATTCTAGCTCTATTATTAACTTAGAGTACAAATTATAGTTAGACAAAGTAGAATTGAATAATATTAAAATATGCTTGGCAATATAAATTATAAAATTGACATTAGTTCGCAGACACCTGTATATAAGCAGATTATGCAAAACATTCAAGAACTGGTTCATAACGGAGGGGTGAAGAAGGGAGAGTTTTTACCGTCGATGAATGAGCTGGCAGACTATCTGCAAATCTCAAAAGAGACTGTAAAGAAGGCATACTCACTTCTAAGACAGGATGGGCTTATAGAGTCTGCTCACGGAAAGGGGTTTTATGTAACTCATAATAACGATAAAAACAGGATACTTCTTCTTTTCGACAAGCTCAGTACGTATAAACAGGTTTTGTATAACTCATTTTCATTATCAATTGCTGATAACGCAGAGGTAACAATCAGACTTCACAATCAGGATCTCGATCTTTTTGAGAATTTTATTACCGAGAATATCGACAAATTCGATTACTACATTGTTACTCCTCACTTCTCTCTGAATGAAGATGTACAAAAGCGAGTAATAAAGGCCTTAAAAAAAATTCCTAACAGAAAACTTATTGTACTGGACCGATTTATCGATAGACTACCCGGCAATTATGGATCTGTTTACCAGGATTTTGAAAACGATGTATGCGATGGATTATTGCAAGGATTAGAAGATATTAGAAAATTCTCAAAATTCAACATTATATCAATGCCCGGAAGCCTCTATGCTCCACTTATCGAGTCGGGTGTCAGCAGATTTTGCAGAGAGGCGGGGATAAAATATGAGATTCATAAAGAGATTAACCCCGATAAGATTAATAAAGGTGAGCTTTTTCTCATATTAAACAGTCAATTGGATACAGAGCTCATTCAACTCATAAAAATTGCAAGAAGCAAAGGATGTAGTATCGGTGAAGATGTTGGTATCATATCCTATAATGAATCTCCGATTAATGAAATAATCCTGGACGGCTTAACTGCATTGTCGACAGATTTCAATGAAATGGGTCGTCTTGCAGCAGAGATGATCTCAACCAAAACATTCCGTAAGGTCAAATGTCCCTTTAGATTGATAAGAAGAAAAACTTTTTAAAAGGGCTTTGTGGCACAAAAATGTTTGTGGCACAAACATTTTTGTGCCACAACTTTATCGTATAAGCTCCTCAATTTCGGCTAGCAGGCGATTGCGCCGGTCGGAAGTGAGCGATAGCTGTTCCAGCAGTTTTGGATTTTGTCGGATCTGCCTACAGACAACTACTCCACTCTCCATTAGTTTGATCTTATCGGCAGCAGAGATACGTGTAAGTACTGTAATGGGGAAAATCCTCTCTCTGTCAATAATCTCTCGGAGCCCCTCACCCTTCGGATAGTCCCAGCTCAACATCTTAAGTCCACTGCACTCTCCATAAGCAGCAGCATCGGAAGTGAACCTTGTATTTGTACATACACATCCTATAAAGTTAAAGCCCTTATATTCCGGCAGTTTACTCCTGTATTTAATAATATCGTCAACACGTGATCTCACATATAATGGTACTTGTACGCTTGCATTATTATTCTGACTGAAATGGAATTTACACTCCACAAGAATCTGGGTATTACCCTTTGTAGCAATTACATCCATCTCGTGAGTTACACAGCAACCCTGAAGAACCTGACCTACTTCAACATTATAGCCCATCCGGCTGAATATTTCACCCACAAGATGTTCAAATGGGTGTCCGGTTGGTCCCAGCTCCATCATCGCATTTTTTAATTTGTAACGAGATGCAGCAGAGCTTACTACCTTTTCCCCCTTTCCAAAACTACTTACAGGCACTCTTTTTTTGAGTAGAGCAAAGGCTTTATCATAAATTTTTCTGCTCGACACTCCTTCGTAGAGCCAATCTTTAATTTCGGCAACTATTGATTCTGCCCTAATTTCAGAAGCACCAGCCTTTAAAAGGGAATTTTTAAGCTTCTCTGCGGAAAACGCCTCCATTTCGCCTGAGGCTTTACGTATAAGAATAGAGTTCATTGGAGTGGGAGTTTGGAGTAGAATAACTAATCTAAATAACTATCTGCACAAAAATAAAACAAAATCGTAGATCATTTATAAATTTGTAAAGAAAAGAGATATCAAATATGAGAAAGAGCAATTTGTCCAGAATTACCTGTAATGCAGCAATATTTGCTATGGTATTTCTATTTATTTCGGGTCAGGAATTGATTGCACAAAGTACGAATAAAACCAACACCGGCATCAGTAAAATAACAGTAAAAAAGACCTCTACGAAAGCAGATGCAATACAACTTGATACTATTGCAACTGATACAATACCTGCTCAAATGGCTGAATATAAACCAACTTTTCTTGGCGGTAATGATAACGAGTTCCGGAAATGGTTTTTCAGCAACTTTAAAATGCCTTCACAGGTACCGGTTTCGAAAAGAAAAGGGATCATGGTTGTTCACTTTACTTTAGATAGAAAAGGTAGAGTGGAGAGTGTTAAAATTCTCAAAGGTTTACATCCTGTTGCAGATGCTGAGACAAAGAGAGTTATAATGAGATCCCCAGCATGGACTCCAGGGTTGTTCAAGGGCTCCCCTGTTCCGGTAAGAATCAACATGAGATTGGATTTTAAATAGAACTCAAATCACCAGGATCATAATAGAATAAAACAAAGCGGTACAGCCCCAAACCCGGGACTGTACCGCTTCCACAAATACTTAACCTGATTATTTATTAACCACCAACCCCTTCTCAATTGCCAGAAGCAAATATTCGACTAGGTCAGAGGATCTCTTATTTCCAACTTTTCTCTTTACTTTTTTAAGTTCATCTCTCAATTTCAGCAGATTTTTATAGTACACACCTGCACGGTCGCTGTTCACCAGATATTTTATCCCTGTGACAGGTCCAAATGCACCTATATCCTCAATATCCAAGCTAATATTGAAAGTATCGGGCAACCTGCTCTCTTCACCATTAATCAATGCTGAGAGTGCGAAAGATCGGCTCTCTTTAGCCTTTGCAACTGCAGGTAAATTGGACTCTTTAAGGAGCAACTGAGTTAAACCTACCAGTACAGATTTTTGTGCATCTGAAATTTCATCTCCTTTACGCAGATTTTTGATTGAAAATGAGATTATGTCGTTCAGCATCATCTCCGGAGTGTAAGGATCGTCCGATTTAGTATATGCAAATTCAACGGCAGATAATCTAGAAAAGACAATTCTGGCGAGATTGTTTGCATAGTATTCGGAAAAACTACCGTTCATACCGGACATCTTCAACATCTCTTTGTTGTCGAGCCATCCGAAATCGTCACACTGCTCTAATAAGAACATAAGACTCTCTCTTTGAACACTCTTATCAACAACTTTATAAGAGGGAACTCCATCTCCCTCATAGCTCTCATTGATCTCAATGCCGCCAATATTCACTAAAATCGCACGATAGAAATCGTATAATTTCAGAAATATGAAGTCTGGAAAGAGCTCTCTGTATACTTCATCAACCTCTTCTCTGTTAACCCAAGATGCTCCGTTATCACTTATATACTTGAGTACCTCGGTTCCATATTTTGCAGCCTTTATTTTATCATCCCCAAGATCTTCCGTTAAAGACCTGGGATCCAACATTACACCACCATTCTGCTCTCTTCCGTAATAGAATCTTCTATCCTTTATCTTTTTACTTATAAGAGTTCGTAGAAAATCCTTTTCGGAATACTCGTCGTTAAATTGAGAGTAGTTCCTGTAGAGCCAATCAATCGCATAAATATCATAAACACCCGGTTCATCAAGAATAAGCTTAACGCCCCTTTTAACATCTGCCTCACGTGCAACAAAGTTATAACGGATCTGATCGGTTATACTCGACGATATACCCTCTCTTTGTGTAAAAGTGACCGATTTAAGAGAGTCTATAGGAATCCATGAAGATGCGGCCAGGTTCGGAGTGAGTCCAAGACAGAGCCCCATCTCTTTTGTTATTGCAGCCTCTATTGACTCCTCCATAAGAGAATCCGGAAGTTTAGCTCCTCTCACCTGCGGTTCGGCAAGGGCTGTCTGATATATTCTCTCTCTCTGGAGCGTTACGGGAGAGTCTGCATAGAAGATAATATTAGCACTCAGAATCTCACCATTTCTAGGGTCAATATTTATCTGTCTGGAGAGATTTCTAGAAGGGATCATTGCATACTTGACACAGCTGTATGAGTTATCCGAACTGCTGAAAGAGGGGTCCTCTGCAGGTGACGGGTAATCTTTAACTGCAATAACATTCTTGTATCCAGCCTTTTCAAAAACCTTATTCCACTTTAAGACTCCTCTCTTTACCGCCTCCCTCCACGATGGTTTAAAAAGCGTATCCACATAGAATACAATCTGTTTAACTGGTTCTGTCAACTCCCCACGATTGTATTTCTCAACATTTGATGGCTCTACCCTCCATCTGCTTACAAAATAATTATATCCGCTCTTCTGCTCCTTTACACCAAGATTTTCAAACTCGGTCACCAGAGTACCAATTCTGTAGTCGGCAAATCTCTTTCTGAAATTATCCTCAGGAAGCAGATTGAGTGATGTACGTAACTCTACCGTTATGTTCTCCGGGGCACCCGACTCCATTCCCATAAAATAGGATGTAAGACCGTATGTCATATCAGTAATGACAGCGATATTATTTTTATATGCTTCAATACCCTTAAGTACAGATAGTTCCTTGTTGAAATTTGAAACTTTCTGAACAAATCCACCCATTGTGGATGTATTTAGAGTACCTATATACTTACTTCCTGATATAAAGAAGGAGGTTGCTTCGAAGACAACTGCTGAACTGTCTCGGTTATACGCTAGAATTGGAGAGGAGAAGATTACAGGAGGAATCCCCGATGCCTTTATTGCATCTGCCACTCCTATCTCGCTCTTGTCTGTTAGAACAGGCTTTGGAACTATCCTCACCTGCACTAATGAGTCGGTTTTTGTAAAGCATACCTGAATCGGTCTTGAAGCCCTCTGTCCCTGAAATGCAAGAGCAGGATTACTAACTCTGTCAATAACCGAGCCCATAAGAAAATCTCTTCCTACCAATGTGATCGGCATCTCAATGTAGAGTTTCCCCTCAACAATATGGAGGGTCAGAACTCCGCTTACGCTCTTCACATCTCTCTTTTTATTGAAAATCTTCTCATATGGGGTTAGCTTCTTGGTACTATCCTGAGCCTCTTTTTTGGGTGTACTGCCCTTTTGAGCAGATAGCCCGGAAGGAAGAGAGGCGATCAGCAATGTACATAATATGTATATGTATTTTTTCATACTGGCTGGCTATTGAAGATTAATGGATGACTCTACTTGACGGAGTAATAGATCGTAGTGGTGCCTATTCTCGGAAGCTGATCTTTTGATCGCTCTCTTAAGCACATCTCTCGTTTTGAGCAGATACCCGTAAAAGTTACTCTCCCTGTTATATGAAATATTGAACTTGGTTGATGGCAGATTATAACCTGCAACCGGAGAGAATGAGCCTTCGCTCTCCATTTTCATCAGTTTTAAGAAATCGCCACCTCTATCTTCATCCCTCAATATCGAGAAGAGATCCTTTCCTGATGTCAGGTCGTTTATGCCCGCTCCTGAGACAGCTTTATTCAGATTTGATCCAGAGAGCAGACTCTTCACATATTCACTCTGAATGTACATCTCTATCTTGCTCAGTCTCTTACCACTTTTAGCTGAGTTCCATACAAAATCGAAAACATCATTAGAACACTCGAAGAAATCATATGGATCTTCAGATATCGATGCCGATAGAAGAACCTTGTTCGGAGTTGCGATAACAGCTTTGGCCAATACTGTTGCTATAAGCTCTTTGGCAGAACCCATAATAGTAACCTTTTGCATCAACTCTTTATTATCCAACCACTCCAAATCATCTATCTGATTCATTATAAAAGTGAGCGCCCTCTTCTGCTTATCTTTTTCGACACTCTTGAACAAAGGAAGATTGTCGTTCAATTTAGCCTCTGTAAGATAAACCCCGCCAACAGATGCATAAATGTGGTTAATATATCTAATATACTGATAAACAATTGCGTCATAGATTTCACTCCGATACTGATAGTCATCGTCATCATTTCCAAGCCATTCATTAAGGTTCTTTACAATGTACTTGAGATTTTTTATTCCATATTGAGAGGCAAGTATCGCATCGTTACCCAAATCTTCTGTCTGAGATCTAGGGTCGAGAGGAGTTGAAAGCTGTATTCCGTAGCGATAGATTGGATCCTTAATCGCCTTGCTAACCTTTTCGGAGAGGATCAAAGCCTCATCTTCAGAGTTTTTAGCCTGAGGAAACCAAGTGTAATTCCATTCAATCAGGAACTTGTCATAGGCACCGAAACGAGGAGGGGTAAGCTTGACACCCTTCTCAAAATCTCCCGGTTGAGCAACATAGTTAAACCTGGCATAGTCCATAATAGAGGTTGTTGTACCCATCTTATTCGTATATGAAGGCGAACGCAATGAGTCAACCGGAATAACCGATGAGGCACTCATATTGTGCATAAAACCAAGGCAGTGACCAACCTCGTGAGAGATCACATATCTCAGTCCGTCCATAAGAGTGCTCTCAGGGATACTCTTACCCCTCAATGCCGGATTAGCAGGAGATATCTGCACAAACATCCAGTTGTTCAACAGCTTGATTATATCGTGATAAACATATACCGATGCATTGATAATTTCGCCGGAGCGAGGATCAACCCAAGACGGCCCCATTGCATTCTCAATACCAATCGGAGCATATCTTATACAAGAGTATTTTATGTTATCCGGATCAAATTCAGGATCCTCCTGGGCAGATGGGAACTCTACAGCCTTTATTGCATCTTTGAAACCAGCCTTTTCAAACAGCTCATTCCACTGTTCAACCCCCTCCTTAATAAAAGGTTTCCACTTTTCAGGGAAATTGTTATCAATGTAAAAAACTATCTGCTTTAAAGGTCGTGTAAGTTTTCCGGAAGCGTATGCCGAAAGATCCTCCGGCACAAGATCCCACTTGTTTGCATAATAGATACTCTTTGAGGACTGTTCGCTCTCTCCAAACATCAGTTTCTCGGTATTGAAAACAGCAACGCGGAAGTCTGCCATCCTCGGACGGGCAGGAGTCTCCCTGAGAAGAACTATTGAGCGTGATACAACTGTGGTAAACGGTTCGTCTTTAACGAGCACTTTATTTGTTCTCTGATCTGTCAGTGAATATGTATAAGAGAGTGTACTTGTTATAACTACATTATCCTTAAAAGCCTTAATTTTCCCGGGAAATGATTTATCTTGCTGGAAAGATTCACTTCTCTTTAGTCCCATAAAAGAGGTGTAGCTTCCATACTTATCAAATGGGGAGAGATCTTTATTATCTCCAGCAAAAAAACTTGTGACATCAATTACAATTCGGGAGCTATCCTTCGAATAAGCTTCAATCTTAAAGTTCTTAATAATTGCACCGGAATTGCTTCTCTCAATAGCTCTGCCTATTCCTGAGTCCACCTTATCGCCCACGACATCGGTGCTTATCCTTCTCATCTGAACAGACTCACCATTTTTTGTAAATTTAAAATGGATCGGATCGCTCTTACCACCTACAATACCATTTCCATTATCACTGGTCTGGGTTATTGTCGATGCAATCAACATTTCTCGGCCAAATATCTCCGAAGGAATTTCAATATAGAGCTTCTCCTTCACTTTATGAAGAATAAACATCCCCTCCGAGATATCGTGCCTCTCCTTGAAGAGTTTATCGTAAGAGGTCAACGAGTCCTTTTTTGGGGCACTCTTTTCGGTTTTAACAGGGCCCGAATAGACGAGCCCCGTACAAAACACACTTAACACAATTGTTAAACAGATCTTTATCATTAAATTTTAATTTATTGTCCCTGGAATGTAAAATCGATTATTTTTCCAAAGCCCTGATACCTTTTCATTGCTGTTTGATTCAACTCACCGGTTGTTGTATTTGAAATCGGCAGTAAAAGAACACTACCTTCATATTCACCCTTCTGAGTTGAGAGCACTATTGCTTTTGTATTGAATGCAAGTGCCGATTCATAAATAGGTCCCTCTACCGAATTGAAATCTTTACGATTAAGACGGAATCTGCCCTGAACAAACAGTTTGGATTTGGTGAAGCTCTCACCTGCAGGGGCAGTAAATCTCTCCGAGTATGAAACCACCCCGCCTCCAAAGCTTACAGAATAGACCTTCGACTGAGTGACAACATACATAACCGGGTCATTCATTGCAAAATACACCGAAACTGCAGAGTTAATAATCGAGGTAAGTGCAGATGGTAACTCAACCTTTAGCTTCGGTGCAGATGGAATAGTAGTATAGTTAGCATCCTCATATGCAAAAGAGATAGCGTAGAGTTCATAATTAGAAGTAACATTGTTCTTCATTAATAATACCGGGGTATGTCCGTCTACAGAGATATCTCCGGCAATTGCTCTTCTGTCCGGTAGGTTCCCGGGATTGAATGTCCCCTGTGTGGTATACTCCCCTCCGGTCATCGGAGAACTGAACGCCATTGTAACATTGTAAATTTTACCTGTTGTGTTGTTATACCATAGTGCGAAAGGACCTGAACCGGAAGAGTTATCGGCAATCACTACAGAATTATCAACATAATTAGTACCCGATACAGGTAGCATAAACGATGTAATACCCTGATTAGCTCCAAACCCGTAAGCTACATTATTAACCACCAGGATCCAATACATGCTGTTAATTGTGTAGAATGCCTGAGGATCGAATGAATCACCCTTTGCAGGAAATATTTGAAGAGCATTTTTGTATAAAGAATAATCTTCACAGTTATACATTCTTATGTCTTTGTCGGCAAAAATCGTAGTAATGACATTCTTAGTGAGAATAGAGGATGGTTTGTGAAGCGTATAGGTAAGACTTTTTATAAGACCAGGATTATCACTGCCAGTAGCTGCTTTCCAAATTCCGTACTTAATATTTACACCTTTTGAATACGATGTTGTAATATCATTATCCATAATGAGGTTTAGATCGGAAGAGGTTCCGTTCTTAGTATCGGCAACCACTATACCCTCCCTGAAGGAGCTGCTCACATAAACAGGCCAGGATTTTTGGTACTCTATGCCATGTCCTTCGTCTCTCACTGTAAATACGAGAGTGTAGGCAGCAGAGAGTATCTTGTTTGTAATAACAACAGATAATTTTTTCTCTTTAGATATCTCAACCAGATCGGGATATCCGGGTGATACGTTGATCTCCCATTTGTAGGAAACTTTTGACTGATCCACACCCGAACCTATTTTTACAACCGGCTCGAGGGTAAGATTCTCCAGATATTCAACCCTCAATATATCGGGAATGGATTGACTCTCTATCTCAATAGCATCGAACTTAACGGTATCTAACGACGACTTATCGTTATAACACCCTGTCAGAAAAGAAGATGCCACAAACAGAATTATAGATTTTATAATATTTCTTTTCATAATCTCTTTTTTTGAATTACGGAATATAAACTGCACCAGTAACCCTGGCCTGAATATCCTTGCCATTATCGGTACCTGCATTGTGTTTTAGCCTTACACCACCGTGCGATGCAGCATAATTATCCAGATACGTCTTTAGCTTTTGTGCATAGAGATCTGTATAATATACACCGAACATTGCACTGGTTCCTGTTGAAGGATCGGCAACACCGCTTGTGTAAGTCGGCCAATATCCTATAGGCCAGCCGAGAGCATCCAAAATAGCCTTATGCGCATTAGGGCTGTAATATACTGCCGAAGTGCTGGTCTTTGTCAATGGAGTGAGTACGATACAGTTGTATGTTCTAATGTAACTTGACGATGACGGGAACATTGCCAACATATTGCTCCAGGTAAGAACACCTTTACTATATTCATTCGATCCAACCTTTAAGTCGGGAGAGTTCAACAGTTTTATCGAAACCTTCACCGATGAGGTGTTGAGAGCCGGATCCCTCTTCAATACGAACCTGATTCGTCCGTAGAATTTACCTGCTGGAATCACCGCTTCTGAAATCTCATACTGTGTAGGCAAAGCTGTTGTGGATTCACTTATTATCTCATAAGAGACCACCCTGTCTCTGCTCAATGTATCTCCGGATACCTTTACCGGGAAATCCACTACATATGTTTCCTGCGATAGAGGAACATTCAGAAAGGATTCGTTCACATAGTATGTCTTCTCTTCGGAGTTATAACCTTTATAGGTAGCTGCATCTCCCATACCCGGGAACACTACCCCGCTATCTTCAACATCGAAGAGCATTATCTCATCTTTACCGCACGATAAAGTGCCGGCAAGAGCGAGTATTATAGCTGATATTTTGATTATACTTTTCATATTTTCTCAGTTTAATTTATTGGGTTCTTCCCATTTGAATTTCTGCATCCGGATATGGCAGCACATATATTGCATCATTTGCTGTCTGGTTGTAGCCAGGAATTGTAGATGACCCTAGTCTCTTATATAGGAAGAACATCTGCCCTTCACAGTAAAACTCCTTACTGTACTCCTTAATTATCTCGTTCATCAAAGAGGCGGCATCGAGGTTCTGAAGTTCTGTGGTAATACCTCTGTGCGATCTCACTTGGTTTAACACCTGTGTTGCCCCTGCTATATCAGGAGTAGTCTGTTTCAACATACACTCTGCAGCAATATAATATGCCTCAGGAATTCTGAGAATAGAAATGTAATCGGATGTAGTTGAATTGCCTGACGATGTTCCGTAATATTTCAAAGGGGTGTATGAATTTTTCCCGTTTACTACCATTGTATTCATCATAAATTGTTTTGTAAAACGGTAATCGGTTCCACCTACTGTTGATACTTCATATATCTGTTCGGCTCTATCTCCGGTTACATATTGTGCATTATAATCTGTTGAAAGAATAGAGATTTTAAAGTACTCTGAGGTTGAGAGAATTAAATTCTGAGTATTCAGAGACATCAAGTGCTCCGATTTCATATTTATATCGTCTGTAATACTCTCTGAAGTTGCCCATTTTACAAGGCCTTTGCTTTCGGCATTATCGACCACCCTCTTTGAGAGAGAGAGTGCTTTATCTATACTTGCCCTGCTCCCTTCCCAGAGGTATACTCTTGCAAGAAGCAGTGATGTGGCATAATAGTTAAACCTGTGTTGACGATTATTATAAAATCCGTCGGAATTTGCCTCAGCATAATATGAATCAGGTTTTGATTTTGTAACAGGATCGATCTCCAGCAGCGTAATTGCATCTTCGAGATCTTTCTCCATAAGAGCAAGCGTCTGACTATAATTGAGTTGCGATGTAAGATTTTTTCCAAGTACTGTTACATAAGGAATTGTGCTCTTCTGCTGCACATCGAGCCTGGCAGATAGATTTCCATAGCCGTAGATCTTCATAAGATCGAAGTGCATACATGCTCTTATTGCAAGGAGCTCTCCCTTTATCAACCTGTAGTTGACATCGTCAAACATACTCTTTCTCATCTCAATGAATTTGAGTGCGTTGTTAACATTGGCAATCACCTCGTAAGCATTAATCCAGATACCATTGATATATTTTATGGCATTCGATGATTTATAATTATAAGATGCTATTCCTGAGTCATTTGTAGATATCGGAAAGAGTGGAGCAAACTGCCCTCCCATCAATTCAAAAACAGACCAAGATAGAGTTCTGCCGTAAAGATACTGATCGGTCATTCCGATATAGCATCCGATTAGCGCCTGCTGGAATCCCTCCACAGTCTCAAACTGCGCATCTTCCGGAATTTGAGAAGGGGGTGTAACATCCAGCCATTTGCTGCAAGATGAAAATATTGCGATTGCAGCTAAAATAACTATTATATTTTTAATCTTTTTCATATTGCATCATTTAGAATGTAACCGACAATGAACCCGAAATTGTTCTTGCAAAAGGATAGCTAAGTCCCCTTTCGGCCTCAATTGAGGATAGAGTAAATATTTCATTCATATACAAAGAGAACTTCATTCTTTGAACTTTCAGTCTGTTTGTAAATTGTTTAGGAAGATCGTAGTAGATCGAGGCTGAACCAAGTGTCAGTTCGTTTCTGTCCTGAACAAACCTGCTGGTTGCTCTGGTAAGCTCTTGTCTTGCCATGTTATCATCGGCAGTTGTGAATGTCCCCAATCTTTTGAATCGGGCATTCTGCCCTGCAGCTGTCCATCTGCCCAGAAGAACTCGTTTATCTACATTGTAAGCAACATCTATATTCTCTACTCTGTCTACTAGTGTCGAGTTATACATCTGCCCACCGAACAGGTAACGGAATGTTGAGCTGAATCCGAACCCTTTGTATTCGGCATTAAAACCGAATTGACCTCTTGCCTTTGGCTTTGAGTCTCCAACAACCTGAAGATCGAGCGGATCGTAAACATATGTCCTGGTTCCGTCCTTTTTAAGGTAGACCTCCTGACCGTTCATAGGGTCGATACCAAGAGATTTCACTGCCCAGATAGCTGTCATTGACATTCCATCTTTATACATAATTACAGGCACATTATTTCCCTTATCGGCGGCCAACTTCTCCATTTGAGCATTATAATCCTTCATGCTTTCAGAGAGCTTGACAATTTTGTTTTCATTTGCAGCGACTGACCCATAGATACTAAAGAATCCCTCTTTACCCTGCCATAGAGTCAGATTTGCATAAATCTCATAGCCTCTGTTTCTTACCTTTCCCAGATTATCCTTTACTTTGCTGAAGCCTGTAGATGGAGCTACAGTAACGTCTGTAAGCATATTTTCGGTATAACTGTCATAAACATCCACCCTCATCTTCAATGGACCTGCGGTCATATCAAAACCTGCATTATAGTCCATTTTCTGTTCCCACTTTAGATAACTGTTAGGAAGTCTCTCCAGATACGCCCCGGTAAAACCGTCATAGTTATAATCGGTATAGTACTTATATGTACCAACGGCGTAACTGGTACTGAAATTCTGATTTCCGGTAAGTCCCACGGATCCTCTGAGTTTGAATTGCGAAATGAACTTAAGATTCTTCATAAAGCCCTCATTATGAAGATTCCAACCCAGCCCAACGCTCCAACCCGGAGCCCACCTGTTATCGGTTCCATAAAGTGATGAAGCGCTAATTCTGTAAGTTAAATCGGCCAGATACTTATTATTGTATGAGTAGTTAGCAGTTCCAAGAAAGCTTACCTCTCTGTTGATTGATGATTCACCCACCGGTCTGCTTCCCTCAAGATACTGTCTGGCAAATGTAATATCAGCTGTCTGAGTATTAGGAAATCCCTCTGCATAGTTTATGTAGCCTGAATATTGATTTTCCGATACGAAGGCACCTACGTTTGCCGAGAGAAAATGGTTTTTGAAATTTCTGTTATACGCCACATTGAGGTCAGCAGAGATTTCACTGCTCTTACCTTGATCAAGCCTGTATGAACCCCTCTTCATCTTCATCTCATCATTCTCGAGATACTGTCTTGTAGAGAATTTAGAGTGGTTCGCAGGATAGAATTCATCACCGTTATTCCTTTTCGATGAAACACCTGCTCTGGCAGTCACTTTGAAAAATTCAGAAGGCCTCATCTCAACATAGAAGTTATTGAGGAAATCCAGATAGCTCTCCGAAATTAGAGTACCCAATGTAGCATCATACATAGGATTGGCAGTATATGTTGAAGCCTCGGCCCATCTGAGCAGATTTCCGGTTACCGGGTCATTGCTCCTCCAGTAAGGATTCATCAGCGCATATGTACTGAAATCTCCCCACGGACTCTCATTTGATTTACTGTTGGTAGCAGTCATAATATTCCTGAATATTATGTTTTTATATCTGTAGGAGAGATTTACGCTCCCGGAGACTGTTCTACGGTATGACTCCTTCATAACCCCACTTACATTATTATATGTAAAATCTACAACCCCTTTAAGGCTCTTGCTGTCTCCAAGTTCTATACTCAGGTTGTGTTTGTTACCCACACCCACTCTCAATGGTTTTGCAAGCCAATAGGTATCCAAACCTTCAGCAATCAGTTTCTTTCTTTGGTTATATAGCAGATTGGCTTTAAGTTGTTCATCCATGTTGTTGGGATAAGAATATACCCCCTCAATTCTCTCAATCTCCAGTTTCTGAGCAGCATTAGCCAGATTATAGCTGGATAGGTCCGGCATAGATACATCTACATTCCCGGTATAAGTCACAAGCTGTTGATTGCCCGTTATCTTTTTAGTCTCTATAACAACAACCCCATTTGCAGCCTTTGATCCGTAGAGAGCCTTGGCAGATGCATCCTTTAAAATTGTAACGCTCTCAACTCTGTTCATATCCATATCGAATATTCTCTCAACAGTGGTCTCAAAACCATCGAGGATGAATAGAGGTGAGTTTGGATCATTTGTATAGTTTCCCTTTATCTGTGTTGCAGATGAGGATACAGGGAAGCTTGATGTCCCCCTCATCTCCATCGATGGCAACGCATTAGGGTTGGATCCGTTTGTAAGGTTATCCATAACATAGAGTGAAGGATCAATGTTCTTAAGAGACTCAATCACATTCTTATTACCAACTCTTGCGAGCTCTTTGGAGCTGATGGTTGTGGCAGATCCTGTGAAGCTCTCAAGTTTCTTATTTACGATCCCGGTAACCACAATATCCGAAAGTGTGGTAGCGTTCTCATCAAGAATAATATGATATTTCTCCCGTTTATCTACTTTAAGGGTAGCATCATTCATCCCTATCATCCTAAAACTGAGCACATACCCCTCTCCTGTAGGAATCACAATTTGGAACTCACCATTCTGATCGGTACTAACACCTCTCTTTGTACCGCTTAACATAACAGCGACACCTATCAACGGTTCGTTCATTTTGTCTGTAACCCTGCCGGATATTACTCTCTCCTTGCGTATTTGCTCCTTTTGAGTAATTACAATCTGATTTCCGGTAATTTGATAATTGAGTTCTGTCTTGGCAAAAAATGTTTTAAGAATTTCGGCCAGTGTAAGATTTTCAGCCTTTAGTGTAACCAGAGGCAAATTTTCTACCTGAGAATCTTTATAAAAGAATTTGTAACTCGTTCTATTCTCAATCTCCTTAAAGAATTGAGTAACGGTAACATCCTTTAGACTCAGGGTTAGCTTCTCCTGCTGATCTGCTCCCGACAGTGCGGCCGGAATCAGAAATAGGCATAGCAGATGCACGACATATAAATGCCGGAGTTTGACAAGTTTGTTCATAGTTTAATTATTGTGTTAGGGTTTTAACCCTTTGGTTATATGTCTTCCAGTATCAGTTTTCCACTCTCTATTTTGTAACTGATTTTTGCACTTATAGATACAGCTTTAATGGCCGCCTCAATATCCTCTCTGTCAAACCTGCCATTAAACTTCTCACTCTGAGAAACTGATGTTCTGTCCACTATCTGCACGCCATACCACGAAGAGAGGCTCTCTATCAGCTCTGAGAACGATTGTCCGTGTACTACCAGGACACCCTCTTTCCACATCGTAAGCATTTTGGAGTCTACATTCTGAATCTTTATCTCTTTGGTAGATCTGGAGAGATTCATCTGTTCATCGGGTTTAATAAATGTGGTTTTACCCTCTGATATCACCTTCACAGAACCCTCCACAAGTATAACCGATGCTTTATCCCCAGTATTCTTTGATTCAACATCGAAAGAGGTTCCCAACACCTCAATATTCATATCGGCAGTCTTTACCACAAATGGTACTTTCGACTTCTTCACCTCAAAAAAGGCTCTACCCGAAACCGTAACCTCCCTCTTGTCTTTATCGAAACTTGAGGGGTATCTTAAATATGAATTTGCTGTCAAATAAACCTTGGTCCCATCAGAGAGAACCATTGCTATACGTTCACCGGCCGGTGTGGATACTGTGTTGTAAACTTTTGCATTAACTGCATCATCACTCTCTACTCTATCTCTTTCCTGCAGATTCTCTTTCTCAGAAATTATTTCGTTTATATTGGTAATGCTCTTACCCTCATTTTTAACACTCTTGACCCTCTTTCCATTTTCAAGTTCTACTCTGACAGAGTCCTGCGAATAAGCAAGCATATTAAAATCAGCAGAAGAGCTCTTAAAATCGAGCAAGCCTGTGAAATATGAAACCGATAATAATAGAGCAATAGAAGCAGCAACAGATGAACCTCTTATCCAGAGTCTGCGATTTCTCTCCCTGTTTAGAGATGATCTTACATAAGATATAAACCTCTCTCTGTCATTTTTATCAACATTAGATTCAAGAAAACATGAATCGGTTGAGATATGCCACATATCCCTGTATTTGTCAAAATAGATCTCATTATTAACATCCTTTATCCATGCAGAGAAAAAGGATATCTCATCTTTCGACGCCGATCCGTTTAAAATCTTGATCAACAATGAATCGATCTCATTGCTCTCCAGATTATCATTAAAAAATTCCTGCTTCATTTTCGTCAATCTTAATATATGACGCAAAAAAAGCCAAACACCCTTAGTGTATATTTAAAAAAATTGAAAAATTTATGATATTATCAATATCAAAAGCCAATCGAGATTTTTCCTCAGTTTTTTGAGGGCTGCACTCATTTGCGCTTCAACTGTTTTAACAGAAATATTTAGCTCTTTTGCAACTTCCGGATATGAAAGACCATCAATCTTGCATTTAACAAACACATTTCTGGTCTTTTCGGGCAGATTACTGATCTCCCTGATAATTATACTTCTGTTTTCCGAATCAATCAGTTTAAGCTCGGCATGGGGATTTTGAACAATTCTTCCAAAATAAAGGTCGGCCAGCCCTAGTTCAACATAGTTCTGATACTGTTTTTTTCTCCTTAACTGAGTGATGCAGTTGTTATAAACCGATTTGTAGAGATACGCCTTGACAGAATCTTCAATTTCAATTTTATGTCTGTTATCCCAAATCTTACAAAAAGTGGTGTGAACGACCTCTTTTGCTTCAGATTCGTTATTGAGGATTCTGTTTGCATATGAAGCGAGAGGCAGAAAAAACTCCTTATGTAATAAAGTGAAAGCATTAACATCGCCATTTCTTAAAGATATGGCCAGATCGTTAACGTTATTGTCACACTTAGACATTTACAAATTGAATATTTGCAATACTAACAATAAATTTTCTCAAATTCAATATGGCAAGTTTTTTCAACTGAAAATCAGATAGATAAATTTATGTATAAGTTTAAGAACTGGTTATAAAATAAATAATTACACTGGTAGTATGCGATAACAATTCAAATTCAGCTATATACCATCCTGAGTTACTGATATTTTCCTTACATTTTAAAAGAAGTTTGTTGTTAAATTGTTAAATGAATGTTGAATAACTTTTTATTACAATAACTTTATGATGCGAAAAAACTTGTTTAAAAATGGATCGCCATTTAGTATTGGGAGATAATTCTATTTACATTACCGATTATAAGGGAGAGAGTAGTATCGACTATAAATCAATAAAATCGGTAAGAGTTGAGAGAGATGAAATCATCTTTCTCTATGTATTTAGAACTGCACTCTATCTGGTACTTATTATAAGCTTTTTACCAACTGTTATATATCTGTTACAAAATTACGGGTACATCCGCGATTCAACCTCTGTAGCCACTGAACTCTTTACAAAAGAGCGATTCATGCTAATTTGGATTCTGATTCCCATCTGCACCGTAATTGCCCTTATTTTTCTGAGAATAAAAATAAGAGAGTGCAAAGCAGGGGGTAATTGCAGTAATCTGATTATTGTCTATTTCAACAAATCGCATAAAGAGTACCATATGATCAAACACAGAGCAGAATACGACGACTGCCTTAATTTCCGAAGAAAAATCCGGCTTCATATAAATCCGAAAAAGCGATAAACGGTTTAACAAACCTTTTTAAGATCCAATCCTCGAGTCGGATGGATACTCTTTTAAATTTTGTAGCAAACCATAGTCTTTATCCGTATATATAACTGATTGCTGATAATTTAAACTTTACTGCCGTATGGAAAAATTCAGTTATTTCAATATTAAGCCTGCAAAACAGATTATTCCGGTAATCCTGTTTGCACTGGCAACATTTATCTGCCCTTCATGTGAAAACCATGATGGTTTGCTAGAGGAGAGCGGTTCCGGAATCGAGATATATCTACTAAATGATTATAGTACAGTTACCGGTGAAGGGCAGATAATTGATGAGAGTAGTATCAGAACAAAACCGACACCATTGGTGTACTACTCTGAAATTATTTCATACGACGATGACACACACACTATTGAGTTCACCAGATCTGCTGCTGACAAAATTTTCGGATTGAACACACCCACAAACGGAAAGGCATTTGCAATTATGGTCAATAGAGAGCTAATCTATACCGGATATTTTTGGCCGTTATACTCATCTGCCACATGTAACTGGCCGACAATCGATCCAATACCTCTTCATTCAGGAGTAAAGGCAAAAATCAATCTCGGATATCCGGGAGATTTTGGAGCGGAAAAGATAACCGACCGAAGAAACGACAGCAGAATAATTGCTATTTTGAGCAGAGATGGAAAGCTCCGATAGTTTATCAACATTCAATTTCGTTAAATCTTCGGTGATAATGGCGGGATTAGTGCAATTAAGCGGGTCCTTGTTTTAGAAGTGGCAAAGTAAATGACACAGTTGTACCTGTTCCATGTTTGCTTTCTATTGTAATTTTCCGCTATTTCTATGTATGAAATCCATGCAAAGCGTAAGGCCTAAACCTGTTCCCAACTCACCCTCTGTACCGGGTTGTTTATTATTGAAGGAGAAATTCATCAATTCTGAGATTTTATCTTCGGCCACGCCAATTCCGAAGTCCTTAACAGAAATTTTAATTGCACCCGCTTCTACATATTCATTAATTTCAATCACTCCTCCCATGTTGGAGAATTTTATAGCATTGGATATTAAATTTTTACTACGGTAGATATCATTCGTTTGGTTTACCATCTCTGTCATAACTATATATAACACCCCTATCGTAAAACCATATCCAATTCCCATTTTTGTGCCTTATCCTGTATTCGACCTCATAAGCCGGGGTTTCTCCGGAGAGGTGAGATATCATATTCTGCATTACTCCTTTATAATCTTCCGGATGGATCTTATCTGTAAAAAATGAGTATCCAATTTTTTCAGGGAGTTCAGAACGATTATAGCCTAATGCCTCCACCTTTTTATTGTTGAACTCTACAATATCCTCTTTTACATTCCAATTCCATTTGCCAAGATTACCTGACCACTCAAAATTTATATTTTGCTGAATTACAAGGTCATGCTTTAGAAGACCAACCTCTTCCTCCAGCTCTTTGACTCTTTTTAGAAGATACGTTACATCTGATATCTGCTCCATATCTTTGGAATATTATTTGTTCTGAAGATAAGCAAAATATTGTAATTATTCATTTAAAATTTATATCAATATCTTTGAATAAATATAAAATAGAGTGAAAAAAGGGGTACTTAGCGAACATAAAAAGATAATCGTATCACTTGCAGAGAGATACAACAATATGCAGTGGTTTGAAAGCGATCCTGTGATTTTCCCGCGATTCTTTGCAGAGAGGGTTAAAAGCGGAGCATCAAAAACTGCCGATGTGGAGATCTCCGGGATCCTTGCAGCTCACCTGGCTTGGGGGCGAAGAGAGATGGTGGTAAGGGACTGTAATCGTCTTTTCGAAGAGATGGATAACCGTCCTTATGACTATGTTATGAACGGTAATTACAGAGAGGACAATAGGAGTCTGCACAGAACTATAAAATGGAGCGATTTCGCCCGAATCTGCACAAATTTGAGATCTTTTTATTCTCATAACAGCACTCTCGAGGGATTAACTCTGTCGGAGATACGAGAATCAATTTACGGCCAGAAACCAGATAAAAATGCAGCCAACAAAAAAATCCATATGTTCAGGAGGTGGATGGTCAGGAACGACGGTATAGTTGATCTCGGAATTTGGAAGAACATAAGTCCATCGGAGTTAATTATCCCTCTGGATGTACATGTACACAGGAGCTCATTATTACTCGGAATTACAGAGAGGAAGAGTGCAGATATAAAAACGGCTGAAGAGATAACTGAGTTTCTCAATCAGTTGTTTCCGGGAGATCCCTGTAAGGGAGACTTTGCCCTTTTTGCCTATGCTGCAGTCACAAAAAATCCACTATGGAGTGAAAGTCAAAAAAATGATTAAATTTGCAGCGCTAAATTTGAAACATTGATAGTAAAGTAATGCCAAACCTCTTCATTATTTCGGGAGCTAATGGTGCGGGGAAGACAACTGCATCATATACGATACTGCCAGAGATGCTTGAATGCAAGGAGTTTGTCAATGCCGATGAAATTGCAAGGGGATTATCTCCTTTTGCACCTGAAACCGCAGCAATTCAGGCAGGGAAGATTATGGTTGGCAGAATTAATGATCTCATTATCAATGGCACAGATTTTGCAATTGAGACCACCTTGGCTACCAGAAGCTATGTTAATATTATAAAAAGTGCCCGTGAAAGGGGCTATAAAGTAACACTCGTGTTTTTTTGGCTAAATATGGCAAGCCTTGCTGTTGAGCGAGTTAGGATACGGGTAGCTTCAGGAGGACACAATGTAGAGGAGAAAACTGTACGAAGAAGATACGAGATTGGTATAAAAAATCTATTTTCGCTCTATACTCCGCTATGCGACTACTGGATTGTTATAGACAATTCTACTATTCCCCAGGAGCCTATTGCCGAAGGGGGCAAAAACATTGAAATTAAAATATTTAACAAACAAATCTACACCAAACTGAGTAAAGCATGAATGAATTAGAGACTAAAGAACTACGGGAGAATATTCTCCTCGGTCTTAACATTGCATTTCAACGCCTTATAAAAGAAAAGAAAAGAAATAACTCCGAGTTGGCCTTCTCAAACAAAGGCAGAGTTGTAAGGGTAAAAGCCACTGAGTTATAATAATCTGAAAATGCTAAAAAGAGATATCATTACACTACTGTTTATAGTTTTAAACAGTAGTTTTTTATTTGCCCAGGGTGGGATTAAAATAGACACTAATTTTGAATCGGGCAGTATCGGGAGTTACAGAATAACGGATTCCGTAACTATACCCGGAAGAGACAACGATACAATAAGAATAGTGAACTTAGATATTTTCTCCAGGTTCGATCCAAAGAATCCAGTAGATACATCACTCTCATCGAGCGCAAGGTGGTACTACTTCAGACTTACCGGAGTTAAAAACTGCGTGATCTACCTTAATATATTCAATTCTGAAGCAATAAGACCATTCTTCTCATACGACAATAAAAACTTTGAGCGTTTTTCATTTCGGGAGAACTCAAAAAAAGGGAGACTTGTAAAATTCTTTGAAAAGGATACTGTCTATATCTGCCATTACATTCCCTACACATATAGCAGGTTGCACTCAAAAATAGAACAGTGGAGCGATCGTAAATGTGTAGAGGTTGGCATTATTGGCAAAAGTCACGACACACTTGATATCCCGATGCTAAAGATAACAGACGGAAATGTATCAGACAGGAACAAAAAGGTTATATGGATTCACGGCAGATCACATCCGAGCGAGTCACCAGCCAGCTGGCATCTTGAGAGTCTGATAGATCAGATTTCGGATAATAGCGAGTATGCAAAAGAGATCCGGAAAAAATGTATCTTTTACATAGTTCCGTTTATCAATCCGGATGGTGTTTACGGAGGATATTCAAGATCTTCGTCAACAGGTGTGAATCTGGAGATCAACTGGGACAGACCCGACTCTTTAACGATGCCGGAGGTTAAGGTACTTAAACGGACAATCGATTCACTTTATAAAGTGCATAAAAGTATTCCGCTTTTTCTGAATATGCATTCGCAGATTGCAAACTCTGTAACTTACTGGATCCACGATGCTGCATCCACTACAGGCGAATTCTTCAAACAACAGATGCTCCTTTCAAATCTTACAGCAGCAGGTACACCTTATTACAGACCCGAAGATCAATCATTCTCAAAGGTTGCATCCAGATATGCCGAAGGTTGGATCTGGGACAGAGTAAAAGAGAAAACACTTGCCATAACATTTGAAACACCTTATACATATTACAGGGAAGATATTAACGGAGCGTGGGTATCTCCCGAAAACCTCGGTGAGCTGGCAACTTCATCACTCAATGCAATTACCGATTATCTTCAGCTTAAACTCTCCGAACGGAGAATTGTTGACGCACCCAAACCACTAAATAAAAATAGCTGGCAATCCATCAGCTCCCCTGAATATGTTCACTTCGGAGAGAGTCACATTGTTTCACTTAAAGTTGGAGAGAGAGTAACATTCAAAGCAAAAGGTCTAAAAAAGGGCAGATACTCCATCTATTTGTGGAGAGCCGGACGGGCAGATAATTTTTCAGATAGGAGCTCGAATATCTGGGAGGGTTACGGAGAGATTGACCAAAAAAGAGATGGAACATTGAAGGTAGTTATTGAATCAGAGAGGGCCGGTGAAGTAATAGATGCAATTTTATTAAAAAAAATTGGTGACTAACCGACAAAATTACTACATTTGCATCCCCATGGAACGGTTCTGTAGCTCAGTTGGTAGAGCACGACACTCTTAATGTTGGGGTCGTGGGTTCGATCCCCACCGGGACCACAAAAAGACTGATTAAACATTTTTTAATCAGTCTTTTTTCTTTCTATCTTGGAGTCTAAACAATTTCCCAAGAATTCTGTTCATATCATAAAACAACAAATAGTAATATATGTACAATTTTGTATTTCAAAACACTACCAAACTAATATTTGGTAAGGGGACAATTTCTACTCTGGCTCAGGAGATTCCTGCCGGCAAAAAACTAATGATAACATTTGGCGGAGGAAGCGTAAAGAGCAACGGTGTTTACGAAGAGGTGGTAAAAGCTCTCCAAGGCAGAGAGTTCATCGAATTTTGGGGTATAGAGCCAAATCCTACGGTCGAAACAATCAGGAAAGCAGTGGAAATAGGCAAAAAAGAGGGTATTGGATATCTTCTTGCTGTTGGCGGTGGTTCTGTTATAGACGGAACTAAATTAATCGCATCCTCGATTCTTTTGGAGCGAGATCCATGGGACATTGTTAGAAAAGGTGCAGAACTGGACAAAGTTATTCCATATGCATCTGTACTCACTCTGCCTGCTACCGGATCGGAGATGAACAGAGGCTCGGTCATATCTAACAGAGAGAAGAGGGAGAAGTTTGCATTCTATACAAACTCGCCCGAATTTTCTATACTTGACCCTGTAACGACATTCTCACTGCCCGACTATCAGGTTGCCTGCGGTATTGCCGATACATTTGTACACGTAATGGAACAGTACCTGACAACTACCTCTCAGTCGCCCTTAATGGACAGATGGGCCGAAGGTATCCTTCTCACACTTAAGGAGATTGCTCCGACTATTACAAAAGACCACACCAATTATGATGCAATGGCTACTTTTATGCTGAGTGCCACTATGGCTCTTAACGGATTTATAGCTATGGGTGTCACACAGGATTGGGCCACACACCAGATAGGTCATGAACTTACTGCTTTGGCAGGTATCACCCACGGCCACTCACTGGCGGTAGTTCTGCCGGGTACAATGGATATAAGAAGAAATGAGAAGGGTGATAAAATCCTCCAGTATGGCCAGAGAGTTTGGGGTATAACTGCTAAAGAGAGTACAGATGAGGCTAAAAACAGGGCTATCGATCTTATAATAGAAAAGACAGAGGAGTTCTTCCGTTCATTGGGATTAAAAACCAGATTGTCTGAAAACAGTATCGGAGAAGATGTTGTCAATGAAATAGTGAAACGTTTCAAAGAGAGAGATGTACATTTCGGAGAGAACAGAATGAATGACTATATGGTGACCGAAAAAATTCTAAATAGGGTAAAATAGTTGAACATTAATTAATCTGGGATGTTACTCATAGATGTAATTGAACTATTAAAATAACAAATATGGCACAAGACGAAATTATCTGCAATTGTAACGAAATTTATAAAAGTGAAATCGTAGCCGCTATTAAAGAGAAGGGGCTAAAAACTGTTGAAGAGGTTGGAGAGGCTACCGGAGCAGGAACAATCTGTGGTGGATGTCTTGACGATATCCAGGCAGTATTGGACGAGGTGAACGGTTAATCTACTATCAAACTTTTATAAGCTCAAATGCCCTATCGGGGTTAAAAGCAGTAAAATCTTCAAATGTAACTTGGGCTCCGGCTTTGCAAAGAGTATCACTACTCTGGCTAGTTGTGAGTCCGATTACTTTTATACCTGCAGCTACACCTGCAGCCACACCTGCCAGAGAGTCTTCGAATACAACGGCATCACTGGCCTCTACACCTAAACGCTCCAACGATTTAAGATATACCTCAGGATCGGGCTTACCGTGTGTGAAATCGTCAGATGTGACCACAGCATCGAAGTAGCCGCCAATTCCGAATTTACGGAACACGGAATTTACATTTTCAAGAGGTGCGCTTGTCCCAAGACCTATAATCCAACCACCCTCCTTTGCACTTTTCAGAAACTCCCGAACCCCTGCAACAGGTTCAATCTCCCGGTCCTCATCAAAAGCTCTTCTAAATTCGGCATCAACATTTTCACAATGAGCCCTTACTCTCTCCGAAGAGAGATCTCCACCAATAAGTTTTCTAATAGCTTCGTGACCTGGAGTTCCGAACATCTCATTTTTAAACTGCTCCATTTGCAGATCAATATTCCACTTTTTAAGATAATTTTTCCAACCCAGGTAGTGAAAATTAATGGTATCCACAATTACCCCATCCATATCAAAAATGAGTGCCTTCTTACTTCCCATAATAGATTTTTGCCCTTTTAGATCTTAATAGTAAATCGGCGACAGGGAAATCGACATAGTTCAGATCATAAAGCCCATTGCCACCGGCTAAACCGGCATTGGCAACTATATTTTGAGCCTTGGCAACAATGCTGCTCTTTGCCTCACCCTCCGCATAAAACGCCGCAAATTTAGCAAACTCTATCGGAAATCCTGTAAGCGCAACCCTTTTTTGGCCATTGTAAGGATTAACAGTGTGCAGATATGTTTTGTCGGAGTAGAGAAGTTCTGTATAACCGGGAAAAATGGAGGATGTGTGGCCATCATCTCCAATCCCCAAAATAACAAAATCAAATATCGGAATCTCGACAGATTTAAGATTAAACTCACCACCTTCGAATACAGGGAGATTCACTTTGTTGGTTTTAAGATTAGAGTTGACCAGTTGAGAGTATCTCATAGCTTCAAGCTCAGGATCAGCAACTCCGTCAATAGGGAAAAATCTTACTCCCTCACTCTCAATTATATTTAAAATCTCTCTTTCGGCTACTCCAAAATTACTTTCATTGCTCTCCGAAGGCACGCATCTCTCATCAACCCAATATATATCTATTTTACTCCACGGTATCTTTTCCAGAAACTCTCCCCTCCATAACCGGAAGAGAGAGAGAGGGCTAGACCCGCCCGAAAGTGCAAGAGAAAATCTCCCCTTCGAAGATGTAGACATCTCACAAAGTTTAAGACTTAGAGAATAGGCTTCGTCAGATATTTTTATATTACTTTGACTCATACTATAATTCACAGTATATATCGGTGTTGGTCAGATTTTTACAAGGATTAGTCCAGGTAGCTCCCCCCTCCATCAGCAAATCACTCTCCAATGGTCCCCAGGTTCCGGCAGGATATCCATATAGAGGAGTCTTGTTTTCATTCCAGTATTTAATTACAGGATCAAATATTTTCCAGCTCTGCTCAACAGCGTCGCTCCTTGTAAAGAGAGTCGGATCTCCCGACATACAATCTTCAATAAGCCTCATGTAAGCATCTTCTGTAGGCAGTCCCCCAAGAGAATCATATGTAAAATCCATTGAGACAGGTTTGATTTCAAACCCTCTGCCCGGCTGCTTGAGAGCAAATTTCAGAAGCACCCCTTCGTTTGGCTGAATCCTGATAATCAACTGATTTGAAACCGGTTGTTCCGGCAGATTATTAAACAGATAGTGCGGTGTCTTTCTAAAGTGAACAACAATTTCCGTAACCTTTGTAGGCATATGTTTACCTGTACGGATATAAAAAGGTACACCTTTCCAACGCCAGTTTGCAATTTCAAGTTTCATAGCAACAAAGGTCTCTGTATGAGAAGAAAGGTCTACACCAGCCTCCTCTCTGTAGCCTTTGATATACTCTCCGTTTCTCTCCGAAGAGGTGTACTGACCTCTCACAACACTCTTTTCAATATCCTCCTTAGAGAAGGGTTTTATCGAACGATAAACCTTTACAATTTCATCTCTGAACTCCTTTTCTGTAAATGAAACAGGTGGTTCTGCAGCACAAAGGGCAACCAACTGGATAAGATGGTTCTGAACCATATCTCTCAGAGCACCTGTCTCCTCATAGTATCCACCCCTTTTTTCAATACCCAGATTCTCCACTGCTGTTATCTCAATCCTCTCAATATAGTTTCTGTTCCAGATCGGCTCAAATATTCCATTTGCAAACCTGAGAGCCATAATATTCTGAACAGTCTCTTTGCCGAGAAAATGGTCAATTCTGTATATCTGATTTTCGTTAAAATATCGGCAGATCTCTCTGCTGATTGACGTTGCAGATTCAAGGTCATATCCGAAAGGTTTCTCTACAATTACACGTCTGTAGCCACCTCCAGGCTCCTCCTTTGCCAGCCCTGCCGAAGCAAGAAATGATGGAATTACCTTGTATAGCTTTGGAGGAGTTGAAAAGTAGTACAAATAACTATCTGCACTGCCATTAATACTCAAACTATCAAGCCTCTCCCGCAACTTATTGTACTCGTTGATATCTGATGGATCCATTGACAAATAGTCAATCTTCCCAATAAATCTCCTCACTTTACTATCATCAAGCTCATGATTTTTAACATATTTAGTGAGTTCGCTCTCTATATATGCCCTATATGAATCACCATCGTATACGCTCCTTCCAACTCCAAGTATCCGATAATCAGCTCCCCTATCTCCATCTTTATCAAGCATATATAATGCAGGAATAAGCTTTCTCTTTGTCAGATCGCCCGATGCTCCGAATATTACAATTATCTGCCTCATTATCAATTAAATCTAAACATTATAAACTCCTGAAACAGTATCGCCACCTTCACCGGTCCAGTTTTCATGAAAATACTCCCCTGCAGGTCTGTCGACTCTCTCAAATGTATGAGCTCCGAAAAAGTCCCTCTGTGCCTGTAGCATGTTTGATGGCAGCCTGCCTGTTGATAATGAGAAGAGATAGTTGAGTGCCGAACTGAATGCAGGTAACGCAGAGTTATTGTTTGTGGCAGTCACCACAACTCTTTTCCAACCCTCAAGTGCATCCAATAGCTCCTCTTTGAAATAACTGTCGAAAAGGAGATGTTTGAGATGAGGTTCAGCACTATATGCATCAGAAATCTTATTAAGGAAAGTAGATCTTATTATACAACCGTTTCTCCATATTCTTGCGATAGAAGCAAGATCCAGGTTCCAGCTGAAACTGGCAGATGCCTCTCTGAGAAGATCAAATCCCTGAGCATAAGATACTATTTTTGAAGCGTAAAGTGCATCGTGAATATCATCTACCGATATAGTGATTTTATTTCCGGGTTCTCTTCCGTCGGGAAAGAGAAGAGATTCAGCCTCTACCCTCAACTCTTTTCGTGAGCTGATACTCCTTTCGAAGACAGCAGATGAGATAAGATTGAGTGATATTCCCAACTCCATAGCATTTGTGACAGATAGCTTTCCTGTTCCCTTCTGGCCGGCCCTGTCCACAATTTTATCAATTAAATATGACCCGTCAGAATCTTTATGAGACATTATTTTGGCAGATATTTCAATCAGATAGCTCTGCAACTTACCGCCATTCCATAGTTCGAAAAGTTTCGAAATTGAGTTGTTGTCGAGCCCTGCAAGCCCCTTTAATACCGAATAGGCTTCTGCAATAAGCTGCATATCACCATATTCAATACCATTATGCACCATCTTCACAAAGTGTCCCGATCCTCCCGGACCTATCCAGTCACAGCACGGAGAACCATCCGGAGCCTTTGCAGCGATGTCACAAAAAATTTCCTTGATGTGAGGCCACGCCTCCTCACTCCCTCCGGGCATTATTGAAGGTCCCTTCAGAGCACCCTCCTCTCCTCCTGAGACTCCGGTGCCTACATAAAGAAAGCCTTTACTTTTCAGATAGCTTTCACGTCGTGTGGTATCGGCGTGGTTTGAATTTCCTCCGTCAATTATAATATCCCCCTTGTCGAGAAGTGGTATGAGTGTTTCGATTAACTGATCCACAGCATCTCCCGCTTTAACCATCATCATAACCTTTCTTGGTGATTTGAGAGAGTCTGTAAAATCGGCAAGATTTTCAAAACCTGCAATATTTTTACCATCTGCCCTTCCGGCGATAAATTTGTGCATTACATTTGCAGTCCGGTTAAATACAGAGACTCTGTAACCCTTGCTCTCCATATTAAGAACAAGATTTTCTCCCATAACTGCAAGACCTATAAGACCTATATCGGATTTCATCATTTGACTTAGAATTTTTAACTTTGATATAACAAATTTAACCCTAATATGTTTATGAAACCTCATATTGCAGCGATTATTACACTGTCGGCGTTTATCACTGCCGGTTGTGCAAATAACAACAGAAACGAGGAGGAGAATTTTCGCTCAACCACACATATAAGACCCAAACTTGAGATCCCTCAAATACCTACCGCAATTAAGGATGCGAGAGAGAGAGGCAAGTATCTGATTAAATCCTATTGGGTCAACTACAATTTCAACGATACCACACTTTTGGACAGCTCTTCATATACTGCCTCTCCACTATTTAGCTACCTGGATTTGGTAAAAGAGCTTAAAGACGGAGAGAGTAAAGCTCTCTTCTCATCATTCATAGAGACGCTGTTAAAGTCGGCTCCAAAAACCAGAGAGAAATTTCTATCACTGATTGAATACAACTACTACCATCCGGACTCTCCGATAAAGGATGAAGAGCTCTACGAAATGGTTATAGATTCAGCGCTTTCAGCAGCTGTAATACCGGTTGCGGAGAGGGAGAGATACAAGTTTCAGAAGAACCTAATCGGGCAAAACAGAGTTGGCAATATCGCCAACAACATCATTATAAAAGATTTAACAGGGAAAACAATATCATTAAGATCGGTTGATTCAAAATTCACCGTTCTGTTACTATTCGACCCCGATTGCGGGCACTGCAGAGAGACTATTGAGAGAATGAAAGTGAGTCCGGTTCTGAAATCGGAAAAGGTAAAGATATTCGCGGTATTAGCTGAGAACAGCTCTACAAGATTTAAGAGAGGCTTGGCCGATTTGGATAGCGATTGGATAAGTGGGTACGATTTCAGGGAGGAGATCATGAACAATCAGCTATACGACCTTAGACCCTCTCCCTCACTCTATCTGCTTGACTCCGGCAAAAGAGTATTAATAAAAGATGGAGCGCTTCATGACATTGAAGCCTATCTGGCCTCTAAAATCTGACCATCCGAAGCGTACCAAATATATCCTTTAACTGTTCTGAATCCCATTAGGGATAGTGTTGTTACATACTCCTCTATCTGCCTCAGATGTTTTTTACTCTTTAGTTCACCAAACTTAAAATCCACAATTTCAACGCTTTTTAATCCTCCATCCTCTGCGGATTCAATCATAACTCTGTCCGGTCTCTGGAGGCCACCGCCAGGAAGTATGATCTCAGACTCATTCATCACCCTGAAACGACCGGTAAACCACCCTCTCTCCCTTACAGACGCCAGTAAAGAGAGAAGTTCATTTTTAATACTCTCTCCTCTTGTCAGGTCAATGTCACCGCTTGCAACTTTATTGGCAATAGCCTCATCCAGTTCATCTTCACATTTGATTTCAGATAGTATTTCATGCATTACCAATCCGTGAACTCTTGGAGAGGTTGACTCAATGAGATCGGCCTTAAGTTTTATCTTTACCCTGTCACCTGGGCGTTCAAGCCTGAACAAAGGGAGCGGCAGTTCAGCAAGTTCATTGTCGGATAACTCTCCGGAGAATGATAGAGCCTTTCCGAATTCATAAACCATCAAATCCGTAACTACACCTTCTGTTACGTAATTATAGAGAATCTCCGGAACTCCACCCTTTTTCGAGTTTGGCGAAGGAAGCGGAGCAGAGATCACCATCTCCCCGGACGCCCGTGTAAATGCCACATATGCAATATTCATTGTATCTATATAGCTCTTTACCTCCTCCTCCATAAAATCATCCCTGAAAATTGAGTCAATAAGCCTTTTACTGTTTTTCACAGGGACAATTCCAACCATATTGAATGGCTCTTCAGAAGGATTTACCCACAAAGTCTGCCTGCTATCTGTTTTAAAACTCCAGTCTGCAAAAGGAATTATAACCGCAGAGAGGCTCAATCCCTTGGCTTTATGTATAGTCATTATATTTATTGCATCCTGTTTTGGCGGAGAGGATATCGATTTTTTGAATCCTGAGAGATCCCACCAATCAAGAAAATCGGAGATATTTCCCCCCTCGTTTTTAACGTAATCGGTAACAATATCTATAAATGAAGCGATGAATATCGAGTCCTCCTCTCCATATTTAAGATATGTTCCTGCAATCTGCTGGCATAGTTCGGGCAGATGCAGTCTGGATAGAGTAGATGACTCCGGGGAGATTCCGCTCCTAAACAGGATTTCCGCTGCAATAGCATCAGATGGCGATGCCAGATAGCGCAAAACAGATACTATCTGCTCCACTGCCGGATTTGAAGATATTATCAGTGAATCCCCCGACATAACCGGATAACCCATCTTGAGCAGATGTTCGATAATAGTAGCCCCTTCGCTGTTTACCCTCACGAGAATAGTAATATCACGATAACCGTACCCTTGCGATAAAAGTCGCTCAATTTCACCTGGAATTGCATTAAGGGCAGATACATACCAGGGAACTCTGCCCGACTCACTCTCTTCATTTTTAAAGAAGCTCACCTTCACATGTCCACCCTCTCTCCAGGATGGAACACTCTGCCTCACGTCGGAGTATACCTCCCTCACAATTGCTGACTCCTCACCAGAAACGCTTCCAAACACAGAATCTGCGCTCTCTGCAGCAAAAGTAAAGAAGCCGTTGTTAAACTCCACAATCTCCCTGCCAGAACGGTAGTTAGTCAGAAGTGATTTCGGGGAGACATTCCCACTCCCCAAATCTCTCTCTATCCCACTGGTTATCAACTCCCTGTCCGATCCTCTCCAGCGATAAATACTCTGTTTTACATCGCCTACGACAAGATTCTCATAACCCATCGCTATACTATTTACTATCAGTGGCTTAAAATTCTCCCACTGAATTAAGGATGTGTCCTGAAACTCATCGAGCATAAAATTGTCAATCCTCGTTCCTATCTTTTCGTATATAAACGGGGTGTCGCTCCCATCTATTATTTTTTGTAAAAGTTCACCCGAGTCTGAGAGTAGCATAAGATTATTTTCCCTTACATACTCTTTGACAAATGAGTCAATATCGGATAATAGTGCAAGCAGATGGATGTTGTCCAGAATCAGATCGGCACTTATATACTCCCTTTCGCGCTCATTCACATATTTTGAGAACATTCCGATGGCCTCATTCAAGCCACCCTCATAAGCTTCAAGAATTGCATTATACCTGACAGGATCCTTGGTTTTCATGGCTTTAACCACCCAGTCCTCAAATGAATCCACCACTGAACAGATCTTTGGATCATATTCCCCCTCTCCGTAAGCATAGGCCTCAAGTTTATTATACTTAACATTGTACTTAAACCATGACCAATCCAGTCCAAACCTCTCCTTAACCTTAACTACATTGAGAGCAAGCTCTCTGGACTCCGATTCATACCTGAGCTTTATCTGTTTAAGCCTCTCTCTGAACTCCACAAGCCTGCCCCTCTCCGGCTTCTCACTGCTGCGGTTCCTTGTAAGTTTGTACTCCTCTTTGGTCAGAAGAGATGCCATTGAGATAAGATTACGCCTGATATCCCAATAGCTTCCGCTCTCAATTGAGTCCAACGAATAGATTATAAGCCACTCCAGCAAGTCTTTATACTCATCCTTGTCCAGATTGGCCAGCATATTATCAACAGCCTTATTAATAACAGTGTCATTATCCAATTCGATATTGTAGGAGGAGTTACGTCCTATCTCGCGTGCAAATGCTCTAATGGCACCCTGGAAGAAGCGATCAATAGTGCTAACCGAAAATGAGGAGAAGTCGTGCAGAAGGGCTTTAAGGTTTTTAAGTGCAGACTCTTTTATCGTCTCAAAGCTGTCTCGATTAATTTGCAAACCTTTGTACTCCGCAATGGATTCAAAAATCCCTTTAAGATTCGAAGGTATATTATTTAAATCGCAATAGGCCATACGGAAAAGGGTCGTGAGAATCCTCTCCTTCATCTCCTCAGTAGCCTTATTGGTAAATGTCACCGCAAGGATATGTTTATAGTTCTCCTCCGATGAGAAGAGAAATCTGAGATACTCGAGGGTTAAAGTATAAGTCTTCCCCGATCCTGCTGATGCTTTAAAAAGATTTACCATTTGGCGTACGTTTACATATTTTTGCAAATGAGCAGTTTACACACGGATCACTCTTATCTGTCCGCTCTGCCTGGATAAATGGGATATCGGGATTAACTATTTCATCGACAAGGTTAACCAACCGCTCTTCAAATTTCTCCATATCGGAGCTCTCCACCTCTCTAACTGTAAATAGACCCTTTACAATATCTCTCAGTATATATGGAGATACCGAGCAATCCAGTCCGTTTGAACCCTTTCCGTACAACAGAGCATATAGGAGCATCTGGAACATGATGTTGCTTTTATCGCCTCGACCGTGTTGAAAATAGTAGTCGATCTCCTCATCAAATCGCCCCCCCTTCCCTGTTTTATAGTCTATTATAAGATTTCTGCTCCCTCCTTCGATAATATCTATTCTGTCAATTTTTGCATAGATCTTAAAATCGAGTCCGCCGGAAGTTTTAAAACCGTGTCGGAATGAATCCTCTGCGAACTGGTATACAAATGGAGCTCTTACTGCATCAAATTTCAGAACCTCACGAAGATATTTAATAATGAGCTCAAGTACTATTCTGTTGTAGCCCTTTATCTCACCGCCCTTAATCACCTCCTTGAAAACGGAAGAGGCTATCTGCTCAATATCAGAACTTTGTGACAATGTATTTAGAGCCTGACTATCAACCTCACGCCCCCTGAATTGTTCATATATTCTGTTAACAGATTCATGAAAAATTGTACCGAATGTACCGGCCTCCATACTCTCCTCAACCTCATCCTCCTCTTTCAACTCTTTTATATATTTAAAATAGAAACTGAGCGGGCAATCAATGTATGTGTTGAGAGAGGTAGCCGAAAATGAGTCCTTACCTCCGGAAAAATATTTTGTCAGTAGTTTCTCCATTACCTCTCCGCTCTTCTCCACGACAATCGCCTCCCGCTCTACCGAAGAGACGGAATATGTCCGAATTGACTCTCTTAGTGTAAATCCCTCCAGCTCCCTTCTATATTGGTATTTTAACTGATTAATATATCTGCTTGGCTCTCCGCTTCTGAATCCCTCTGTTCTGGTATCATAGATAAGCCAAACTCTTTTAGCCCTGCAGATGCTTCTGTAAAAGTTGTAAGCAAGTACTGAGTCCTGAAACTCATACGCCGGCAATCCAAAACCGGCTCTGAGGTTATATGGAATGAAGGAGTTAGGAGAGCTCCTCACCGGATAGACCCCCTCATTCATCGAACAAAAAATAATATTGTCAAAATCGAGAGCTCTAGTTTCCAGTATTCCCATTACCTGTAACCCTGCAAGTGGCTCTCCCCTGAAAGGCACTGATATTCCCGATGTTACACTCTTGAGAACTCTGGTGAAAGTGTGAAATTTCATTGGTATTCCAAGATTTTTCAATCTTATAAGTGCTGCATTATAGTTATAAAGAAACTCCTTTTCGCTTTTTGAGACCGATTCCGATGCGAGAAGATAAGCTGCGACATCTGAGAGAAAATCACAAATATCCGTAATATCGTCTTGTCGGTTCGAATCTGATTTATCTCCCCTTTTAAACAGAAGTTCAAATAGTCTGTTACCCTCCAGAATTTCAGCCGGAACATAAATGTGGTTACCTTCGGTTATCCTCTTGATTGCCTCTCTGCAGGATTCTGGTTCAAGAGCCTGTATAAATCCGTTCCTGAGTATATTGAGTACTCTTTTGTGATAAAAATCTCCATTACGGAAATCGGCCAAACCCTCCATTAAAGATGCTACAGCGGTGCCCCTCAAAGGTAATCCCATCGTAACATTTATTTCCGGAATCTCCTGTGGAATGGAGTATAGAAGAGGCATCAGAAGAGTCTCGTCGGGCAATACAATTGCATTTGAAGATAAATCGGGGCTGCTCTTACACAATTCGGCTGCTATCTCTCCTGCAACTGCCGCCTGAGCACTTCCAGAAGGCACTCCAACTACCTCAATTACAGGGAGATTATCCTCGTCAATGTTAATTTTATATTTTGAGGGAAACTCCGATTTGTTTCTTACCATAAATGATGATGCTCTGTTGACCGGATCTTTTACCATAGGACCTGTATAGTCCCAGTAAAAATCAGCATCTGCTCCTGTTTTCAGAATTCTGAACAGAGCTCTTTCACATTCGTTCAGAGCATTAAATCCTGCAAAGACTATTTTTACAGCATTATCGGGGAGTGTTGGAGATTCGTTATTCTGTTGCATCTCCTCTATAACTGCTCTGTGAATTGCACCCTCATATCCAATCCCTTCCATATTCAGAGCAATTTTAAAATCCCGGTAGACAGGCCAGAGCACCTCCCATAGTGAAATAAACTTATCTCTGTTCTCTACTCTCTTTGAACCCTCATTTTCAGATCCCTCTTCCAGATCTCCCAATACACCTGCCCAAAAGGTTCTTATTGCATTCAACTGGTTTTCCGACAAATATGAAAACAGATTATCTATCTGCCTTAAATCTTTAACATTAGTAAAAAGCTTTTCGGCATCGATCATATATTTATCTATATCGTCGAAATCGTTAAGTAGAACCTCCCCCCAGTAGTAAAAATCATCAAATGAGGTGGCAGGCTCGGAGTATTTTCCATAAACACGATATAATTTATATATCAACTCGATTTTATCGGGTTGTTTAAGTTTGGTATACTCAGAGAAGAGATCCTGAATTGTCAATGTTTTTGGGGCAAAAATCGGTTTATCGGAGAGCTCTCCAAGATATTTTTTAAAGAATAGAGCTGCCCTCCTGTTGGGAAAGACAAAACAGATGGAAGAGAGAGAATCTCCATGCTCATTATGAAAAGTTTCCGCTAAACTTTTAAGAAATTTCATAGTGCTAATTTAGAAAAAAAAAGGGAGATTAAAACCTCCCTTTCAATTCATTAGCTTTAGACTCAAATCCCGGTTTACCTAACAGCGCAAACATATTTACTTTATACTCCTCAACTCCAGGTTGGTCAAACGGGTTTACATTAAGTATATAGGCACTTACTCCGCAAGCCTTTTCGAAGAAATAGTACAGCGCCCCCAGATTAAATTCGTTTATTGAAGGTATCTCAATAAGTATATTCGGGACACCTCCGTCATAATGAGCTATCTTTGTTCCCAGCTCAGCCATTTTATTACAATCATCCATTGACTTACCTGCCAAAAAATTCAGTCCGTCGGAGTTCTCTTCGTCTAACGGAATCTCAAGAGAGCGATTGCTCCTCTTTACACTTACTACTGTCTCTATTAGGGTCCTCTCACCCTGTTGGATATACTGGCCCATTGAGTGCAGGTCGGCAGTGAAGTTTACAGAGGCTGGGAACAGGCCAAGACCCTCCTTCCCTTCAGATTCTCCGAAAAGCTGTTTCCACCACTCAGCAATATATTGTAATTTAGGATTATATGTAACCAGTAACTCTATCTTTTTCCCCTTGCTGTAGAGAGCATTTCTTATCGCGGCATACTTTACGGCCGGATTATCTGAGGATCTCTCCCTGCAGATTTGTTCCATCCCGGCAGCGCCATTAATTAATGCCCTTATATCGAAACCAGCAAGAGCAATTGGAAGGAGACCTACAGGTGTTAGTACAGAGAACCTACCTCCTACATTGTCAGGTATAACAAAAGTTCTATACCCCTCCTTGTCTGCCAATCCCTTCAATGCACCTCTGGATTCATCGGTCACTGCAACTACTCTTCTTACAGCTTCAGCCCTTCCATAAGTCTCTTCAATATAACTCTTTATAATTCTGAATGCAACTGCAGGCTCCGTTGTTGTTCCCGATTTAGAGACCACAACACAAGCCACAGAGCGCTCCTTCATAAGATCCAGCAATTCGGCGTGATACTCCTCCGAAAGATTTTGACCGGCAAATACAATCTGAGGCAGATCTTTTCCAATATTATTTCTGAACGAGTGAGAAAGAGCATCAATAGCTGACTTGGCCCCAAGATAGGAGCCCCCGATTCCGGTAACCACGATCAGATTGATATCTCTTCTCCAATCCTTTACAATTGATTCTATATTGGAAATGATACTCTCATCTGTTTTTGAAGGCAGATCCATCCATCCGAGGAAGTCGCTGCCTCTTCCACTGCCATCCTCAAGTATATCGAGTGCTTTAAAAGCAAGAGATTCGTACCAGGAAAGATCGGCATCGCTGACAAATCCCGCAGTGGCTTTAATATCAATATTAACTGTTCTCTCCATATCTGTAATCTTTATTGTAATGTATCCGCAAGTTGTTTTATAACATACGCAGGATACTTATGTTCATGAAGAATTTTATATACAGCCTCAGCTATGGGCATATTGAGTTTAAACTTTTGATTCAGCTCATAAATAGCTTTTGCGCCATAGTAACCTTCAGCCACCATATTCATCTCAATCTGAGCCGATTGAACAGTTATTCCGCGACCAATCATATTACCGAATGTTCTGTTACGGCTATATTGCGAATAACAGGTAACAAGAAGATCTCCAAGGTAGGCAGATGTGGATGTTATCCTGCTCTTGTCGGGATGGGATGCATGAAGGAACTCTCTCATCTCATTAAAGCAGTTGGTAATCAGCACACTCATAAAATTATCGCCATATGACAGACCGTGGCAGATTCCAGCTGCTACTGCATATACGTTCTTAAGGACGGCGGCATACTCTACCCCGTAAATATCCGTTCCTGGAACAGTCTTTACATAGTTGCATGAGAATATGTCACACATAGCTCTCGCTACATCTATATGTTTGCTTGTAAGAGTCAGATACGTAAGACGCTCCATAGCTATCTCCTCAGCGTGAGAAGGGCCGCTGACAACACCTATTCTGTCGAATGGAACACTCCGTTTCATCTTAAAGTACTCTGCTATAGTAAGGTTGTCATCGGCCAGAATACCCTTTATTGCCGAAATAACAAATTTGCCATCCAGAGCAACAGTGAGCTTGTCTACCTCATTCATAAAATAGGCCGAAGGAATACAGAATATAAGCACATCTGCCCCGGATACAACTTCATTTATATCCGAACTCATTATAAGCTCCGAAGGTTCAAAATCGACTGTCGGCAGATAGTAAGGATTGTGTCCTCTCTTTTGAATATGATCGATCAACTCATTGTCACGTACAAACCATCTGACCGGTTTATGATTGTTAAGGACCAGCTTAACAAGTGCTGTTGCCCAGCTTCCGCTGCCAATAACGGCATAGCGCAGATTCTCCTTTTTAAAGAAATTATTCATTTTAAAGAACTGCATTTTGGTTCGTTGAATGACGCAAATATATCCATTTTATTTCGAAGATGTACAAATAGATTTTATTTTTGCATTATGAAATATGATGAAATAGAGGCCAGAATATCAGGCGGAATAAGCCTCTCCGCCGAGGAGGCTCTCTGGTTGTACAACGAGTGCCCGCCTGTTAAGTTGTTCGAACTTGCTAACAGATCCAGGTTCTTGCATAACCCCGAAAAGAGGGTTAGCTGGCAGATCGACCGAAATATAAATTATTCAAATGTATGTATAAGCGGATGTCTGTTTTGTAATTTCCACTGCAGGGTTTCAGAAAAGGAGAAGGCCTGGGAGACCTCGATGGATGAATATAAAATCAAGATTGATGAGCTGTTTGCATTGCTGGCCGGTGGTGCTGGCGCTGATGCTGGCGCGCATCGACACGCAAG
>OFJB01000124.1_pt1 | contig 43388 bp, 48 predicted proteins | sample 1775081 | NCBI WGS metagenome assembly OFJB01 (sample SAMN08195771, study PRJEB24354) | sludge metagenome | isolation source: initial sludge from phenol fed wastewater aerobic bioreactor | place: India: Nagpur | collected 2016-06-05
GGTGGCTTTTTCTTTGGCTACTTTCTTTTTTCCACAAAAAAGAAAGTACGCCCGCCGGTCAGCGGCGGAAAACAGCGGTTCAACAACCAAGCACGCCCGCGCGTCGGGCGCGGAAACCGGCGCTTCAGAAACCAACAAGGTCCGCGGACCAGAAGCGCCCAAAGCCGACCAGGCCCCAACCCGGTCGGCCGCCAGCGGCGAAGAACCCCTTACGCCGCGTCCCGCCACAATCCCAGTTCCTTCAGCTTCTCGATCGGAATGCCGGTCAGCGAACCAGGCGGGTTCAGGAACTCGCCCAGCTCATTGACGATCGCCATCTCGATCGGGCAGATCGCCGCGCATTGCGGGTCGGCGTGGTCGCCCAGGCATTCCGTGCATTTGTCGGGCTCGATCAGGAAGTGCGGCTTGTCTTCGTAGATCGCGTCGTTCGGACAGACATCGACGCAAGCCCAGCAATTGACGCAGGATTCGGTTATCTGCAGTGCCATTTACGCCACCTTCAGAGAATCGGCTTGCGGCAGCAATTTGCCGGTCGCCGCGATTTCCTTGTACACCGCCATCACCGCTTCCTCGATCGGCTCCATCGCGTGTTCGCCGTTCGGCGCGATGCCGGCGGCTTCCAGCTTGGCCCAGGGCTCGTAGCCGACCTTGGAGCAGAGCACGACCTCGCAGCCGGACAGAATCCGGATGTTGCGGTCGAGCAGCGATTCCGTACCGCCCGCTTCGACCAGGTCGCCGTCGCCGCAGGCGTCCATGCCGCCGCAGTAGAGCTCGGTCTTGCGGTGGCTGATGAAGCGCACACCTTCCGGCGAAGCCTCGTAGATCAGGAACTCGCGGGCGTGGCCGAAGTGCTCGGCGACCAGGCCGTTCTTGCCGGCCACCGCCATCAGCACCGGCCGCGAACCTTCCGGGATGTCGGTCGGCTTCGGCTTGGCGACGCCGCGTTCGGCTTCCAGCTTGTCGATGATCTCGTCGTGCACCTGCTTGCGGCGGACCATGGCGGCTTCGTAGTCGATGTCCATGACGTCGATCTTGTCCATCGTGAACTCGTCGCCGCGGTCCTCGCCCAGCAGGCCGACCGCGTCGGCGCGGCACTGGCGGCAGTGGCGCATCATCGCCATGTCGCCGGCACAGGCGTCCTGCAGTTCCTGGAGCATTTCCTGGCTCGGCTCCGGCTGACCCATGATGCCGTAGTAGGTGCCGTGCTCGGCCTCGGCGATCAGCGGCATGACGTTGTGCAGGAAGGCGCCCTTTTCCTTGACGATCTTCGAGACTTCCTTGAGGTGCTGGTCATTGACGCCGGGGATCAGCACCGAATTGACCTTCACCAGGATGCCGCGGTCGGTCAGCATCTGCAGACCCTTCTGCTGCTGCTCGATGAGGATCTTCGCGCCTTCGATGCCGAAGATGCGCTTGTTCTGCCAGTAGATCCACGGATAGATCTTGGCGCCGACTTCGGGATCGACACAGTTGATGGTGATCGTCACGTGGTCGATGTTGTGCTTGGCGATCTCGTCGACGTGCTCGGGCAAGGACAGCCCGTTGGTCGACACGCACAGCTTGATGTCCGGGGCCTTCTCGGAGAGCTGGCGGAAAGTGTCGAAAGTGCGGCCCGGGTTGGCCAAGGGGTCTCCCGGTCCGGCGATGCCGAGCACCGTCATCTGCGGAATCTCGGCGGCCACCGCGAGCACCTTCTTGATCGCCTGGTCCGGAGTCAGCAGCTCGGAAACGACGCCCGGGCGGGATTCGTTCGAGCAGTCGTACTTGCGGTTGCAGTAGTTGCACTGGATGTTGCAGGCCGGCGCCACGGCGACGTGCATGCGCGCGAAGTAGTGGTGAGCCTGTTCCGAATAGCAGGGGTGGTCCTGCACCTTGGCCCGGATGTGGTCTGGCAGGTGGGCCAGCGCGTCCGGCGCCGTGCCGCAACCGCTGGAAGAACAACCGCCGCCTTCGGCTTGCGGGATGCTGTTGCTGATGACTGGAAGTTCCACGGTCTGACTCCTGGAAATCGGTTCGCAGTCATTTCAGCAATCGCTGTGCCAGGGGTGTATTCCCTGTTAAATCAGTTTGTTACGAAAATTTCGCCGGCCCGCTGTCGGGTGGCTTGTCGCAAATCAGACAGCCGTCGGCCACAAGGGCGTACCACCGGCGGCGAGATGGCAGAGATAGACCCGGGTATCGAACTCCAGCTGGTGATAGTCCGGCTCGATGTGGCAGCAGAGGGCGTAGAACGCCTTGTCGTGGTCGCCTTCCCGCAGATGCGCCAGTTCGTGGGCGACGATCATGCGCAGGAATTCCGGCGGCGCTTCGCGGAAGATCGCGGCGATGCGGATTTCGTGCTTGGTCTTGAGCTTGCCGCCCTGGACGCGGGCGATCCGGGTGTGCGTGCCGAGCGCCCGGCCGACTGACTGCAGCTTGCCGTCGAAGAGGATCTTGCTCGGCTGTGGCGCGTTGCGCAGGTGGTCGGCACGCAATGCCTGGACGTAGTCGTGCAGCGCCCGATCGGTGCGGAGCGTGTGCGCGCTCGGGTATTTGCGGCGCAGCGCCTCGCCCAGCCGTCCCTCGGCGAGCAGGTGGGCGACCGGTTCGGTCAGGCTGGGCGGATAGCCGGCGAGATAGGCAGGGAGCGGGGTGGGCACGGGGAAGCTTCCGGAACGAGGCGGAATTGTCCCGGGAATTGCCGGAAATGGGTAGCGCGGTTTCCATCGTCCGGGCCTGGCAATCGCTTCCGCGCGCGCCGGCAGCCGGTCCCGCTCGCGGTTAAACTGGCGAACACGTCGCCCGCGGCATTCTCCGGAGTCTCGCCATGGAATGGCAGCAAGTTCTCGATACCTTCTCGCGCATGCCCGCCGGGCAAAAGCAGCTCTGGTGGCTGGCGGCGGCCGGCCTGCTACTTCTGATGCTTGGCCTGCTCTGGCTGGAAAGCCGCTGCTTCAAGCGTTCCGGGCGCGTCGCCGGTTGGCTTTTCGTGCGCCTGGTGTCGGCGCTGGCGGCCCCGCTGGTGCTTGCCGTACTGATCGTCCCGGCGCGCAGCGTCGGCGGCCCGGAGGCGCTGGCGGTGTTCTACGTGGCCCTGCTCTTGGTCGCCCCGCCGCTCTGGTTCGGCAGCCACCTGCTCGCCGGCCGCTGGGCGAGGCCAGCGCTGACGGGCGGCGAGAGCCTGGCGCTGGCGGTCAGCGGACTGGCCATCCTGGCCATTCCCGGCAGCGCCTTCTTCGCCGCCGAAGCGCCGCTCTCCGCGGCCGCCCGCGAGATCGGCCGCGCGCGCACGCTACCCGCCGACAACATCCCGCTGCGCCACACCGTGCAGCCGGTACAGCGCTACCACCTGCCCGGCGTCGGGCTGATCTACAGCCAGTCCCTGCTGGCGCCGGCCGATACCCGGCTGCTCGCCGTCGAACTGCGCCAAGGGGGGCTGTGGCCGGTCGATCAGGGCAGCGCCCATCCGGTTTACTGCACCAACGGCAACGACCTGCACCTCATGTGGTCGGCCAAAGAGGCGCCGCCTTACCTTCGCTTGCACTGGGAAAAAGGTTTCGCCGGCCGGCAGCGCTCGGAATTCACGCCGGCGCTGGATTTCGCCAACGCCCCGCCGGCCGCCGAATTCACCGTCGCCTTCCGGCCCGACGGCGTCGATCCGGTAGCGCCGATTCCCCGCCCGCGCGCCCACCTGATCCTCGAACAGCCCGGGCTGACGCCCTACACGCAGATGCTCGGCAGCCCGCCCGAAGCCGGCGAGAAACGCAGCACCGACTGCGTGCTGACCGGCTTTCAACGCTGGACTCCCGGTGGCGATTGGCAAGTGCGGGCGATCGGGCTCAGCTTTCAACTGCCCAGTGGCGAATTGCTGCGCAGCCTGATCGAAAGGCCCGAGCCGGGCTGAGGAGAAAAGAAACCATGCAAGCCTCCCGCCTGAATCCCCGGCGCTGGCAGCGCCAGTTCTGGCTGGCGCTCTGCCTGTCCTTGCTCGCGCTCGCCGCCCGCGCCTTCGCGCCGCCGGCTTTTCAGGGCGATGTCCTTGACCAGGCCGGGCTGCTTTCAGCCGAAGAACGGGCGACGCTCAGCCAGCGCATCGCCGAGCTGCGCAGCCAGGACGGCATCTGGGCCGCCGTCTTCATCACCGGCAGCCTGCAGGGCGACAGCATCGAGAACGCGGCGCTCAAGACCTTCGAACAATGGCGCCTCGGCCGGGCCGACAAGGACAACGGCCTGCTCGTCATGGTCGCGCCCAACGAGCGCAAGATGCGCATCGAAGTCGGCTACGGGCTGGAAGGCACGCTCACCGACGCACTCAGCAAACGCATCGTCATCGACATCTATCAGCCGGCTTTCCGCGAGAATCGCTACGCCGATGGCCTGCTCGCCGGCTTCGAGGCGATGCGCCGCAGCATGCAGGGCGATCCGGCGGCGCTCGCCGAACTGACCGGCGGCGCCCCGGCTGAGCAGAGCGCGCAACTCGACGGCGCTATTTTCCTTCAACGCTTGTTTGTCCTCTGGCTGGGCAATTTGCTTTTTCCGCTGCTTTACTGGCTGATCAGCCGGCGGCGCGTGCCGAAGTCGACCGATTTGGGGCGCAAGACGCGCACGGCTTTCGTCCTGTTTGCCTTCTTCGGGTTTTTCTTTGGCGTGTTCTTCGGTGTCTTTTCGCAGGTTTTTCCGATGCGCCGGAAATCGCCTGGGGCTTGCTCGGTGCCAATGCGTTGTTCGGCCTGGTTTTTGGCTTGCCCGCGCTGTTCGGCAAACCCGGCCAGGGCGGCGGCAGTGGGACGACGTACAGCAACTGGGATAGCGTTTCGTCGTCCTCGTCGTGGCGTTCTGGCGACAGCGACTCGTCGTCGTCGGGCGGCGGCAGTTCCGGCGGTGGCGGTGCCTCGGGCGATTACTGAGGCAAGGGCCGCGTCAGGGCGGCCCCGGCACCGATCAGAACTCGATCCACTCGTTTTCGCCGCTTTGTCGTGCCGGCGCCAGGGCCGGCACGGTGCTGGGGGGCGCAGCGCGTTTTCCGGCCGGAGCCAGCGGTACCGGGGCAAGCGTTTTACCGTGCCCGTGGCGCTTTTTCATGGCGCGAATCTGGCCTACCGTGAGCGCCGACTGGGCGGCGAAATCGTCGCGCAGGCGTAGCGCGGCCTCGGCCTTTTCGCCCTTTTGCGCGAGCCGGATCACGTCGCCGGCGCAACAGTGGAAAGCCGCGTGGTTGCGCCGCATTTCCTCGAACAGCGGGTCATTGCCGTAGCTGGCCTTGCCGTCCGAATAAATCCATTTGCCCATCGCGCATTTGTCGTCGCAGCCGACGACGGCGGGGTCGAGCGCTTCGCCCTTGCCGTCGAGGTATTGCTGCAGCTTGAACTTCCATTGCAGGTGAGCCTGGATGATCGCGTCGAAATCGACCCCGCCCGAGCCACCCAGGGTGAGGGCTTTGCCGTCCAGGCTGAAGATGTTGACCGAACGGCTCAGGCCCTCGACCTGCTCCTCGAGCGATTCCGCCGCCGCTGCAGCTTCTTCGACCAGGGCGGCATTCTGTTGTGTCACTTCGTCCATCTGCGAGACGGCGCCCGACACCTGTTCGATCCCGCTGGCCTGTTCCCGGCTGGCTTCGGCAATTCCGTTGACCAGCCGCGCCAGTTGCTGGAAGGCGACGACCACCTCGCGGATGGTCTCGCCGGTGTCGTGTACCAGTTGGACGCCGTCTTCGACCTTGCCGACCGATTCGTCGATCAGCGCTTTGATCTCCTTCGCCGCATCGGCCGAGCGCTGGGCCAGATTGCGCACTTCGGTGGCGACCACGGCGAAGCCCCGGCCCTGTTCACCGGCACGCGCCGCTTCGACCGCCGCGTTGAGGGCAAGGATGTTGGTCTGGAAGGCGATGCTGTTGATCACGCCGATGATGTCGGCGATCTTCTTCGAACTGGCCTGGATGCCGCCCATCGTGTCGACCACCCGACCGACCATCGCACTGCCGCGTTCCGCCGCAAGGTTCGAGTTGGCAGCCAGTTCGGCGGCCTTGCTCGCCAGTTCGGCATTGTTGCGCACCGTGCTGTTCAATTGCTCCATCGAACTTGCCGTCTCTTCCAGGCTGGAGGCCTGTTCCTCCGTCCGGTGCGACAGGTCCTGGTTGCCCGAGGCGATTTCCTTGGCCGCCACATTGATCGCGTCGGCCGCGTACTTGATCTGGGAAACCACCGAACGTAGCTGCTCGGTGGTGGCGTTGGTGTCGTCCTTGAGCTGACCGAGCGTGCCTTCGTAATCGCTTTCGATCCGCTGCGACAGGTCGCCGCGCGACAGGCCGCTGAGCACGCGGGCAACGTCGTCGAGCGCTTCCAGCACGACGCCGAGCAATTGGTTCATGCCCACGGCCATGTCGAGGAAGAAACCCTCCTTGTCGCGGGTCTTGATGCGGCGGCTGAAATCGCCCTGGACGGCGGCGTCGAGGATGCTGCGGATTTCGCCCTGGGCCTGCACTTCATGTGTCCGGTCGCGCCATTCGGCAACGGCGCCGAGGCGTGTGCCATCGGCCGTGATCACCGGGTTGGCGGTCACCGTCATGTGGCGCTCGCCGATCTGTAGCTGGGCGCTATGGGTGCGGGTGAACTCGGCCAGAATCCTGGCCTGGAGCGCGGGATTCTTGTGCAGGGCGTCGATGTTCTGACCGATCAGCTGGTCGGCGCTGAAATTGGGCAACTGCTGGCGGATGTCCGCCTCGGCGTTCTTCAGTACGGCCTGCACCGCCTTGTTGACGTAGATGATCTTGCGTTCGGGATCGGCGATCATCACGCCGGTACTGACGTTGTCGAGGGCGATCTTGACGCGCAGCATCTCCTGCGCTGTCTCGTGTTCCGCTTGCGTCCGCGCCAACAGGTTTCGCTGCATGCGCTTGAGGGCCGCCATCAGGCTGTCCGTGTTGTCGGCCGTTAGCGGGATGTCGAAATCCAGCTCATTGTTCGCCACCCGGTTGGCCACGGCGACCGCCAGCGCCGGCTCGCCGCCGAGCTGGCGGTAGAGCAGGCGGCGCAGATGGCGGCCGGCGCCGACGACGCAAAGCGCGACGACGAGACCAAGCAACAAGGTTTGCGTCCGTGCCGATGCGCCCATGTCCAGCGATGTAGCCGCCGCTTGTTCGGCGAGTTCGCTGATTTCCTGCTCCATCCGGTCCAACTGGGCAGTCAGTTTCACCGCCCGGGCGTCGAATCCCACCTCCGGCGCCTGCATCTTCGCGTTGCCCGCCTCGCGTCCGGCGCTGACGTAGGCCTGCGCCATGTCGACGCCGGCCGTATGGAAATCGTCGAGTGCCTTCTGCAACTGACCGAGCTCGGCCGCCAGCGATGGGTTCAGTTCGGCCAGGCGTGCCAGATGCGCCTTGGCCTGCTGCAGGTTCCGCCTGGCTTCCTCGTAAGCTTGCGCGTCGCCGGTCGCCGAGACATCGGTCAGAAACTGCTGGATCTGCACCACATGGAAACGGGCTTGCAGCATCGCCCGCAGCGCCGGCTGGGTCACCTCCCGTTCCGTCCTGAGCGCGTCCAGATTACGGTCGAAGCCGAACCAGGCAACGGCGACCAGCGTCAGGATCAGGAGCACGGCCAAGGTCGTGGCAACGGCGATCAATTTTCTGATGGTGTTCATGTCTCGCGATCTCGAAGTCAGCTTGCTTCAGCCTGATCTGCCCGCGCCGAAGCGCGGGAGAGTCTCTGTCATTATTGTGGTCGGCGAAGTGTCTGTATTCGCCACCGGCGCCAAAGCCGTAAATTTAGCCTATGCCCGGCTTGGCGGGGGAGTTTGCGGAAGGCGCGGCGGGCCAGGCGGTAGCAATGCCGCCTTGTTTCATCGGGCAAGCTTCCCGGCTTCAGTGCCGGCGCTGGATGAAAGGCGAGAACTGGCGGTCGGAATCGAGGATATGGCCCACGCACCAGCGTGACAGGGCATCGCCCAGCATTTCGGGTGAAATCCGCCCGCTGGCGGCATCATCGAGCATTTGTTCCAACGCGGCGAGGCAGCGCCGATGTTCTTCCCGGTGATGCTCGAGCGTGGCGTAGCCGGTCATCGCAAGCAGCCTTTCCTCGGCGGAAAAATGCTCGCCGGTGAAGATCAGCAATTCGCTGCCAGCCGACCGAAAGGGCTGGTCGACGGCGATCCGGTCTATCGTCTGCTGACACAGGATCATGATGTTGCGATGCTGGTTGTCGAGCATCCAGTTACCAACGCTGTAGCTTCGTTCCCAGTGGGTCAGATTCTGCATTGCGATGTCTCCTGATTTTCGCTGCTGATGATGGCGTCCGGGTGCTCAATTCGCATCAACTGCCGGGAGGTCGTTCTGACGCCTGTTTGGACTGCGTGAGTCGGGGAATTGTTCCTGAAGGCGGCCGATTCCAGAGTCGCTCCGGCACGCTTGCAGTTCTGCTCGAAGCGCAGATTTTCGAGCCACCCGAGTACAACCTTGACGCTGGGGAGATGGGGGGAGTCGGCCGCGCTGGTCAATGCGATGCGGATCGAATACATTCTTGGCGAAATCGATACCAAGCATGACTTTTGTCGTGTTCAACCCCGAGTGCGACCAATGACCTTCAATATTTCGTGTTCAGGATGCTGTAGTAGTTTCCCGGCCCTGCAACGCCAAGGTTTGGGGGCGTAGATCAATGCCAGTGATCCGCCATCTGGTCCTTGCCCTCGGCATCGTCGGTTCTACCTTCTTTGCGCTGGCGTTTCTTGCTTCTATCGCCAAGCCCGGTTTCGTCGAGCAGGTCGCAAGAAACATCATCCGCTACGAAATCGAAAAGCAGGTGCATGAAAAGATCGACACCCTGGATAGTCAGTTCCTTGCGCGCAAGGCGGCGGCCTTTTCTCAGGGCTATGCCGAAGAGATCGCGCGCACCAGACAGCTGCTGGCAGAACAGTTGCCGAGCCGCCTGGCGGTCGTCATTGCTGAAATGGGGAACCTCGATTGCGAGTGCCGGAAGAAGATAGAGACGAATCTCCGTGCCGGGCTGGAGGGCCGGATTGGCAACGCGGCCGCGGCGCAGGACTACCTCACGTCGCTGATCCGCTCCAGATACATGGATACCGCCAAGCAGGTGACTCGCGAGTTCCGCATCTTCACCGGCACGAACGCCTTGGTATTCGCGTTGCTGATTGCTGCCGTCGTTCTCAAGCGCCGAGCCGACCTGCATCTTCTCCCTGCGGCGCTGACGCTCCTCGGGGCGGCGTCGGCAACGGCTTACCTCTATCTTTTCAACCAGAACTGGCTGCACACCCTGGTTTTCAGCGACTACGTCGGCTTCGCGTATCTTGGCTATCTGGCGGGCGCCTTTGTCTTCCTTTGCGACGTCGTGTTCAATCGCGCCCACCTGACCGCCAAGGCCTTGAACATCGTTCTTGACGCCGTCGGTAGCGCGCTGGAAGTCGCGCCATGCTGATGCCCTTCAATCCTGCAGTCTTTGGATTTGAAGGTCAGCGCTTCGTGCCGCTTCCTTCCGCTTCTCCGCCCGTCAGTTCCTCCCGATACCCCCGGCAAGCGTCGCGCAGCACGTGCAGATGCTGCTGGTAGTTGCGGCAGCCCCGGCACAGGGCGAGGTGGAGGCTGAGTTCGAGGCGTTCGGTGAGGCCGAGGTCGCGGTCTTCGGCTTCCGACATGCGGTGCGTGGCGTCCTTGCAGTTCAGCATGGGCGTTCTCCGGCGAGGAACCAGCCTTTTTCCAGGCAGCCGCGCAGGGCGCTGCGGGCGCGGTGCAGGATGACGTGGCAGTTGCTGGTGCTGATGCCGGCGGCGGCGCAGACTTCGCCGGTATCGAGGTCGAGGAATTCGCGCATCATGAAGACGCGGGCGGTGTTCTTCGGCAGGTGGGTCAGGCAGGCGTCGAAGACGGCCCAGAAGTGCTTGTCGCGCAGCGAGGCTTCCGGGTCGCCCCAGGTGGCTGGGCGGTGCGCCGGGTGCCAGTGGGCGTTTTCCTTGAACAGGGTGTCGAAGGCCTGGTCGAGGCTGTCGTCATCGCCGCCGAAGGCAGAGATCGGCGTCGTCCGGGATTGCTGGCGGATCAGGTCGACGATCTTGTGGCGCAGGATGCCGAAGACCCAGGTCTTCAGCGCCGAGCGCCCGGCAAAGTCGCGGCCGCCGGTGAGCGCGGCGGTCAGCGCTTCCTGGACGGCATCTTCGGCGAGCGTGGCGTCGCGCAACTGGAGCTGGGCGAAGGCCAGCATGTCGTGGCGGACCTGTTCGACGAAGGCGTTGTCGATGACGGCAGACGGGTCGATGGCGGCCTCCATGGCACGGGCAGGGATGCCGCCATGGTAGCTCAACGCGCGGCTTCCAGTGCGGCGCGCAGTTTGGCCGGGTCGGTCTCACCGGCCAGACGGGCGACTTCCTTGCTGCCCTTGAAGACGATCAGCGTCGATTGCGTGCGCACGCCGAACTGGCGGCGCAGTTCGCGGGCGTTGTCGTAATCGACGACGAGCAGGCGGCCGGGCACGCTGGCGTCGCCGCGCCAGCCGTTGAAGACCTGTTGCTGGGCGCGGCAGGTCGGGCACCAGTCGGCGTGGAAGTGCAGCGCGACGGCGTGGCCGGCCGCCTGCTGACGGGCGAAATCGTCCGCGCTCCAGGGGGCGATGTCGAGGGCCTGGGCAAAACCGGCGAGGGTGGTGAAGGCAAGGGCGGCGAGCAGACGAATGGTTTTCACGATGGGCTCCGATGGCTTGAGGATGGTGATGATTGGTCGGAACCAGGGGGTGAATTCTTACACTGCTGCCAGCCTTTGCCGGACCGGCCTCTCTTTGTCAGCGATTGACGTCTACGATCACCCGACCGCGAATCTCGCCATTGATGAGCTTGAAGGCGTGGGGGATCGCCTCGCTCAGCGCAATCTCGGTGCCGATCATCTCCAGCTTGGAGATGTCGAGGTCGGTGCCCAGGCGACGCCAGGCCTCGAGACGCTCGGGGCGTGGGCACATCACGCTGTCGATGCCGGCCAGCGTCACGCCGCGCAGGATGAACGGCGCCACTGTTGCCGGGAAATCCATCCCGCCGGCCAGTCCGCATGCCGTCACCACGCCGCGATACTTGGTGGTGGCGCAGATGTTGGCCAGGGTGTGGCTGCCGACGACGTCGACCGCACCGGCCCAGCGCTCCTTGCCCAGCGGCTTGCCCGGCGACGAGAAATCGGCCCGATTGAGCACTTCGCTGGCGCCCAGACGTTTCAGGTAATCGGCCTCTTCGCTGCGGCCGCTGACCGCGACCACCGTGTAACCGAGCCTGGCCAGGACGGCGATTGCCACGCTGCCAACGCCACCGGCGGCGCCGGAAACGACGATTTCGCCGTGCTCCGGCTTCACCCCGTGGCGCTCCAGCGCCAGCACGCAGAGCATGGCGGTGTAGCCGGCGGTGCCGATCGCCATGGCCTGCAGCGGGGAAAACTGCTTGGGCAGCGGCACCAGCCAGTCGCCCTTGAGCCGTGCCTTCTGGGCCAGCCCACCCCAGTGCCCTTCACCGACGCCCCAGCCGTTCAGCAATACGCTGTCGCCCGGCTGGTAGTCGGCGTGAGTGCTCGATTCAACGGTGCCGACCAGATCGATCCCCGGCACCATCGGGAAGCGTCGAACCACCGGCCCCTTGCCGGTAATGGCCAGGCCGTCCTTGTAGTTGAGCGTCGAGTGGCTGACGCGGACGGTGACGTCGCCCTCGGGCAACTGCGCTTCGTCGATGTCCTTGAGATTGGCGCGATAGCCGGCGTCATCCTTCTCGATCAGAATGCCTTTGAACATGTTCATCTCCTTGGTGATTTAGACCGATCGTCTATAAAAAGTCAAAAAATCAGGACCGCTGTAGCCCGGCGAAAAATCCTTGCGTAAAGATGTCGAGCGCTTTGGCGCTGCGTTCGAGTTTGGCGCGCAAGACCGCCCCTTCCCAGCCGATCCAGAAAAAACTGGCTTGCTGCGCGCAATCCACCGCGTCAGGAATCTGGCCGAGTCGTTGCGCGGCTTCCAGACAACGGGCCAGACGCTGCTCCCAGTCGTCAAATACGGCGCTGAGACGGCCACGGAAGCTTTCCGGCAAGGCGGCCATCTCCTGGCCGAGATTGCCGATCAGGCAGCCACGGCGGAAATCGTGCCGCGCCATGCCGGCTTGCGCGTCGTCGACGAAGGCTGTGATGCGCTCAAGCGGCGTCATTGATTCGTCCCTGAAGTGGCGCTCCAGCTTGCGGGCAAAGTAGCTCGCGTAACGCTCGATCAACGCCGCCCCGAAAGCTTCCTTGCTGTCGAAATAGTGATAGAAGGAGCCCTTCGGCACGCCGACCCGTTTCAGTACTTCGTCGATCCCGGTGGCCGCAAATCCCTTTTCGGTAAGCACCTCCAGCCCGGCGCGCAGCAGCAGTTCGCGCGTTTCGAAGCTTTCTTCTGGCCGCTTTGGCGGGCGGCCGCGTTTGCGGGTAAGGGGCGCTGGGGTATCCATGCGCCGAATTTTAGACCGGTCGTCTCAATAAATGCAACAAGCGGATTCCAGCGACCCTGACCGGGCTTTGATGGGCGATGCTTCAGGCGCTGCGTTCGAGGCGGCGGCGCAGCCAGTGGTCGAGCGACAGGCGGCCGGGGCCGAGCAGGAGGAGCGGCAGCAGCATGGCGAGGAAGATCGCCGGCAGCTTGTAGTTGCCGTGGCCGTCGTCGGTGATTGCGTAGCCTTGCAGCAGGTCGCCCAGCGTCTGCCAGCTATCCGGCCAGTGCACGCTGAGAATGGCGACGACGGTAAGGACGATCAGCGACAGCGAGAAGAAGCGCGTGGCCAGGCCGAGGACCAGCGCGATGCCGCCGATCAGCTCGAACCAGGTGGCCATCTGCCAGCTCAGTTCGGGCGGCACGAGGTTGAACGGGAAGGGAAAGCGGTCCTGGATGTCGGCGAACCAGTTTTCGCCAAGGAATTTGGCCTGCCCGGCTTCGAAGTATTCCCAGCCGAGCACGAGGCGCAGGGTCAGCAGGCCGATCCATAAGCCGATCAGGTCGAGGCCGTCGAACAGGCGACGGGTGAGGGCGGTGAGGGTGTGGTACATGGTCAGGCTCCGTAGGGGGTTGATCCTTGGTCGGAGCGGGGGCGCAGAAACTTACAGTGTGCCGAGCACGACGCCTTGTCGGCGCAGGTCGGCGAGCAGTTCGACGGCGAAATCGATCAGCCGCTCGGGGTCGCCGTGTTGCAGTTCGCCGGCGATCTGCCGCGCGGCGGTTGCGCCGCTCTGCGGTGTTGCGGCGAGCAGCGCGAGCAGGCGGGCGGTGACCGGGTTGGTCTCGCTGAAGCGGACGACGTCGTCGGCGTCGCGATGGACCAGCAGATGCGTTGCCGCCGGCCGGCGCGGCCGCCAGTCGGGGCCGATGCGGTGCACCGGCCAGGCGTAGGCGAGATTGAGCAGCACCGGATTGAGGACGACCGTGCCGTGGCACAGGTCGCCGTCCGGATCGTGCGCCGGGATAGCCGCGTCGGCGATGTCGGCGGCCAGTTCCACCCACTCGTAATGTGCCAGTTCCGGCAACCAGCGCGGCAGGCGCAGACCGGGCGTCTGCGCCAGGAAGTGCACGAACTCGCGCGGGATTTCGCGGAACCACGGCGTCTGTAGCGGCCAGTCACGCAAGAAGCGGCGCCCGAGGCGCGGCCAGCGCGTCTCACCGAGCAGCGTGCGGCAGACCGGGAAGGCGCTGTCGATGAAGCCCTGCAGGTTGTTGCCGACCAGTTCGCGGTACACGCCCATGCCGCGCGCCGGCACGCCGGCCGGGCGGGGGGCATGGCGCGGGTCGCGCAGGTGTTGGGCGAAGGCGTGCTGGAAAGTCTGGAATGTCATGTTCAGGCCGCCTTGCGCTGCTTCGCCGCAGCTTGCAGCCGGGCGATGGTTTCGACCTCTGCGGTCAACGCCGCCAGATCGGGAAAATTGAAGTCGCGTTCGAGGCAGGTCGGCACCTCGCCGCCGATGCGCGCGTAGGCGTCGGCGAGCAGCGCCCACACCGGGTCGATGACCGGCGCGCCGTGGGTGTCGATGACCAGCCCGTCCGGCTCGACGTAGTGGCCGGCGACATGGACGTAGCAGGTGCGTTCGAGCGGCAGCGCGGCGAGGAAGGCGTGCGCGTCGAAACCGAAGTTACGGCTGTTGACGTAGATGTTGTTCACGTCGAGGTGGAGCAGGCAGTCGGCGGCCTCGGCCACGGCGCCAATGAACTCGGCGGCGTTCATCTCGGCGCCGGGCGGTTCGACGTAGGTTGAGGCGTTTTCGATGCCGATCCGCCGGCCGAGGATGTCCTGGGCGCGCAGGATGCGTTCGGCAGTCCAGCGCACCGCCGCCTCGGTCTGCGGGATCGGCAGCAGATCGTAGAGCTGGCGGTCGTCGGCGCACCAGGAGAGGTGTTCGGTGTACAGCGCCATCCCGTGTTCGCGCATAAAATCGCGGATGCGGTAGAGCAGCGCTTCGTCGAGCGGCCCGCTGCCGCCCAGCGACAACGACAGGCCGTGGCAGACGAAGGGGTGGCGCTCGGTGAAGGCGCGCAGTTGGCGCGCCGAACGGCCGCCCATGCCGGCCCAGTTTTCCGGTGCCAGTTCGAAGAAATCGATGACCGCCGGCACGCCGGCCTGCAGCGGGGCGATCAGTTCGCGCCGGAAACCGAGGCCGGCGCCGTGCGGCGAGCGGGCGTGCATCAGGCTTCTCCGCGCGCCGGGTAATCCTTGGCGATGACGAAGTCGATGGCGCCGAGCATGTCCTTGAAGTGCGGCCGGGCGAAGGGCATGGTCTGGACGTTGGCCCAGTAAAGGGTGAGATCGGGGCGGATCAGGAACACGCCGGGTTCGGAAAAGCGCGCCGGTTCCTCGACGCCGGTCGAGGTTAGGCCGCGACTGGTGGAGATGTACAGGCCCCAGGCGCGGGCGTCGGCCTCGCTCAGGCCGTAGCCGAGATCGAACTGGTCGAGCGACCATTCTTCGGCGGTGCGGCGGGCACGTTCTTCGCTATCCGACGAGAGCACCTTGACGACCACGCCACGGGCAGTGAATTCGTCGGCCAGGCGGTTCAGTTCGGTCAGGTAGGCGCGGCACAGCGGGCAGTGATAGCCCCGGTAGAAGACGAGCAGCGTGAAGGTCGGCGCCTCGTTGGCGGCGAGCCTCAGGCGGGTGCCGGAGAGTAACGGCACATCGAGCGTCGGCACCGGCTGGCGGGGAATCAGGGATAGCGGCATGAGAAATTCCTTGAAAGGGCCGGCATCAGCCGCCGGCCCGTGGGTTCAGCGTCTTACTTGGCGGCGCCGCACTTGGCTTCGCCGCACTTGCCGTCCTTCTTCTTTTCGACCGGCTTCTTGTCGGCGCCGCATTTGGCCTCACCGCACTTGCCATCCTTCTGCTTCTCGGCCGCCTTCTTCTCGGCACCGCATTTCGCCTCGCCGCATTTGCCGTCCTTGCCCTTGGTATCGGCCTGCGCCAGCTGGTAACCGGCCGACAGCTGCTTGGCGGTGAAGGGGTTGTCGGCGGCGTGGGCGACCGGGGTCAGGGCGACGGCGGCAAAGGCGGAACCGATGACCAGCGAGGTGAGAGTTTGCTTTTTCATGATGATCTCCGTTGAGGTGGGGGTGAGGGCAGAAAGCCTGCCTGTTGCTTCGTCGGCGCAGGGGCCGGGTTTCTTACAGAAGATTTCAGAAAAGCGTGGTGAGTCGGACCCACGCATCCGGCAGATGTTCAACAATCCGTGCTTCCAGCCACTTGTCGGCGCCGCTCAGGATGGCGATGCCGGTCAGTAGCAGCAGCGCGCCGAACAAGGTCTTGATGCGCCCGATGTGCTGCATCACCCAGCCCCGGACACGGCCGAAACCGGCGCGCGACGCATAAGCGACGCCAACCAGCGGCACCGCCGCGCCGATTCCGAACAACCCGAGCACCACGCCGCCGCGCAGCGCCCCGCCTTCCGCCGCCACCAGACTCAGCGCGGCGCCGAGCAGCGGCCCGGAACAGGGGCTCCAGACCAGCCCGAGCACCCCGCCAAGCAGAAAGGCGCCGGCCAGCGAACCGCCATTCAGCCGCGCCGACGCGGCATTCGCCTGACTGGCGATGGGCAGCATCCATTCGGTGAAGCGCGCATTGAGCGCCGGCACCAGCATGACCAGGCCGAAAACCAGCAGCAGCCAGCCGCCGAAAGTCCGCACATGCTCGCTGTCAATGCCCAGCGCCGGCCCGAGCGCCCCGAGCAGCACACCAATCAGCGCAAACGACAGCGCCATCCCGACGCCCATCGCCACCGGCGCCAGCTTGTTCTGCTGCACGGCACCGCCAACCACCAGCGGCAACACGGGAAAAACGCAGGGCGACAGCGTGGTCAGACTGCCGGCCAGCAAGGCCAGACCGAGAACGGCGGGGGAAAGGGCTTCGAGCATGATTGCATTTCCTTGAGTTGGAGATTGGTCGCGCAGGAGGGCGGGTTTCTTACAGTGGCTTGGCTTTTTTTGGGGGGGTAACTCTGCGGCGCCATGCTCATGTTTCGCAACCACGATGCGCCTTGGAATCTTGATATTCCATATGGTTCAAGGCACGATCCGGGCATGAAGGGATTTTCTCCACTGCGTCGTTAGGCTGCAATCAGCACGAGCAATATGCCCCGCCCACAACAGAAGACGAACAAGCCGGTGATTGAAGCGGAAGCCCTATCCCTTGAGGATTGGCTTTCGCATGTCCTGGTGCCAGAGAACGAACGAAACTATCAAATCGTTGATTATCAGTTTCCTACCGACCGGCATCGTGACGAATACTTGGACGGAATTCATGGTCGCTCAGAAAGCCAGGTGAGAAAACTGCTCCGTGGCTTTCTCGTCCCAAGCGGAACTTTGGGTATAGATCACGTTACGCGTCGCTGGGTTTGTGGCCTGGATTCTGGTGAACGAGACCGCTTAGTCGAAGAAACTGAGTTTTTTCGCCGCCTGATTGAGCCACCTTTTCTTCCATGGGACGGCGTTACGTGGATACTCGACCTTCTCCCGGACTACCCGACGAAGGCTCTAGACGTACTTGATGGCTTTTTCATTGCTCACTGTCAGACGCTTCCAGATGGACGAATGCATGGTTTATCAGATTCCGAAGCCATTATTCGTCGCCGATACCTACAATGCGATAACCCGAGGGAATCACTTCTTTCCTTACGGCCGGGAGAGTTCGAGTATCTTATCGGTGCGTTGTTCGAGCGCATGGACTACCGAGTAGTGGTTACTAAAGCTTCCCGCGATGGCGGCGTCGATGTAGAGGCGAGGCGAGACGAGCCAGGTGGGCGCGCAGTCGTTCTTGTCCAGTGCAAGAGATATGAAAGTGTTGTTCGAGTACACGCGGTCCGAGAACTAATGGGGGTTGTCGCTAGGCGACAGGCAAATAAAGGCATCGTTGTTGCAACTTGCAGCTTTACTTCATCCGCCCGACAGGAAGCGTCTGAGAACGAAATGATTGAGTTGATTGATTTTGTGTCTCTCAACAAGTTGCTGAACAAGCACTTTGGCTCCAAGTGGCCAGAGCGTATTCACTATGAAATTCGGCGGTTGCAGGCAGGCGCTGCTAGGCCCCATCCTTAGATACATGGGGCCGAACGGTTGTAGTTGAGTCGTGGTCGCGAAGCGAGTCGCGAACTGAGCCAGTTGTTGAATAAGCCCGGCTCGGTTTTTCTTGTGCAGGCGAGACACGATAGCGACGAACTGTCGAGCCCTAGCTGCAATTTAAACCGTGTAGCCCACAAATTGAAACGGAGCCTGCAGGCTCCGTTTCTGGGAAAGCACCCGGTCAGGCAGCTTTGACCCGGATAGCCATGGTGACCGGCTTTGCTTCTGGCTTAATGGGCTTCAGCGTACCGGCGCGGTGTGCGGCTTCCAGCTTGGTCACCAGACGACGCGCGCTTGCCAGCTTGGCGGCCGCTAAGCCAGTGTCAGTTCGTCGTTCGTTAGCGGCCATGAAAGCCTCCTTTGCGTCTGTTGTCTTATTGCGCAGGCCAGTCAGCGATTGCCTCAATGTCTCTGGCGTGGTGCAGCACGCGTGCCACGACAATCCCGTGTTCGTGAGGAAAGTAGAACAGAACGTATGGTGTCGAGGTCGGCCAGCTTCTTAGGCCTGGCCAGAGTTCGCGTCGCTCCCGCCCCATGAGCGGCTGATCCAGCAATCGAATGGCTTCTGCTTCTATCTGGTCGAGCATGCGATCAGCGGCGGTGACGCTATCTTCGGCAAGGTACAACCAGGCCTCCAGCAAGTCGTTTTCGGCGCTCGCGGAGTAGAACAGTTTTGCCATCAGACCGTTTTCGCCGTTGCGCGGATTGCTCTGCCGCGCTCCTTGATGCTGGACATGCTCACTTCACGCACGCGGCCGGCGTCGATATCGGCTACGCCTTGGGCAATGTCAGCTTTGAGTGCCGCGCGGTTTGCCGACTGGGCGCTTTGATAGGCTTCAAACAGGCGCAGCGCTTCGCGGATCACTTCACTGGCCGAACTGTAGAGCCCTGATTCGACATGCTGGCGGACGCGGTTTTCCAGCTCCAGCGGCAAAGATACGTTGAGGGACATGGCGGACTCCAGGGGAATGTCAGTTATTGCCATTCTATGCCGGGACGGCGAGAAGTCCAGACTCGGCAAGCCCGCCTCGCCTTCCACTTCACCGCACCGCAATCCCCGCCGCAATCGCCAGCATGACCACGCCTGAGCCGCGTTCGATGTGGCGTAGGTGGCGGTGGAACCAGGTGAGCAGGCGGGGGTGGCCGACGCTGCGGGCGATCAGGGCGTCCCAGGCGAAGACGATGCCGGCCATCCACAGGCCGTAGAGGGTTTGTTCGCCGGCCGGCGTGGCGGGGGCGACGAGGGCGCCGAAGAGCAGGGCGTAGAACAGCGAGTTCTTCGGGTTGAGGATGCCGGAGAGGAAGCCTTGCAACAGATGCGGCGCCAGTTTTTCGCGCGGCTTTGCCGGTGCCGCCGGGCTTGCGTCGGCCAGCGCCAGATGGCCGTTGCTGCGCAGGAAGAGCACGCCCAGCCAGACCAGATAGAGGCAGCCGGCCCATTTGAGCGCGGCGAAGAGCAGCGGCCAGCGGGCGAGCAGCGAGACGCCGGTGAGCGCGAGGGCGATGTAGGCGGCGTTGGCCAGCGCGATGCCGAGGCTGGTGGCGATGGCCGGGCGCAGGCCATGGACGATGCGCGTGCGCATGATCAGGAAGAAATCCGGCCCGGGGCTGAGCAAGGCGACGAAATGGGCGCTGGCGACGAGGCTGAACTGGGTGAAGTCGAAGGACATGGCGGCTTCCGCAAATGGGCGGAGTATCGCCAGCCGGTGGCGGCCGGTCTTGGAGGAAATTGCGCGCCTCAGCGCGGGCCGGCGTATTGCCCCGGGGTGGCGGCGACGCGTTCGCGGAAGCTGCGGTGGAAGTGGCTCTGGTCGGCAAAGACGGTGGCCAGCGCGGTATCGCAGATTGGCGTGCCGGCGGCAAGGAGGCGACGGGCGCGCTGGATGCGGCGGTCGAGCTGGTAGGCGTGCGGCGTCATGCCGGTATGGCGGACGAAACGGCGGATCAACTGGTAGGGGCTGAGGCCGGCGCGGGCGGCGAGTTCGGCCAGCGGCAGGGCGGCGTCGCAATGCGCGTCGAGCCAGTCGCGGACGGTGGCGATGGCGGGCGGCAGGTCCGCCGCCGGTGGGGCGACGGGCAGCGCCTCGCCCGCCGTGGCAAGCAATTGGCCGAGGGCGGCGGCGAAGGGGGCCGGGTCAGCACTATCGTGGCAGGCGGCGAAAACCTGACCGAAACGCTCATAGGCGAGCGGGTCGCGGGCAAGTTGCCAGGGGCGTTTGGCGAAGGCGGCGCCGCTTGGGTGCGTCGCCAGGAAGTCGTCCATCCAGGCGGCGTCGAGGTAGAGCATGCGGTAGCCCCAGGCGGCGCGGTCTTCCGGGTTGCAGGCGTGCACCTGGCCGGGCGGGATGAGAACCAGGTCACCGGGTGCCAGCCGGTAGCTGGCGCCGCCGGTGGAAAACCGGCTGTGGCCGGCGTCGACCCCGCCGACCGACCATTCGGCGTGGGCGTGCGGGCGGTAGCAGGCCTGCGAGTCGGCGGCGCTGCGCGCTTCGACGAAAGGCAGCGCGGGCGAGCGGTGAAAGCGCGGCGGCTTGCGCGCGGCCGGCGGCGTTTTGGGGGCGGCGGGAGTCATGGGGCGATTCTCTCAGGGATGGCGCTTGCCTGTCGAACCGTCCTCCAAACGCCGGTGGCCGGGTTCGCCATTGTCGTGAACGTGACAAGCGGCGGCGCTGCAGGTGATTGATTTTTCGTAGGTTTGTTGTGGCGCCGCTTTTGCTTGCCTGAACGTCATGAAAACCCATCTCGACTGGTCGGCCTACGACACCTACGGCGTCGGCGACGCCTATGCCGGCATTCCAGCCACCGGCGGCAACTACGCCAAGGCGGTTGCCGTGTGCATGAACAACCACCAGTGCCAGCGCGACGGCAAGGGCGTGATGTGTCCGAGCTTTCGCATCACGCACGATCCGGCGCATTCGACCGGCGCGCGGGTCAAGGCATTCAAGGCGGCCTTGAACGGCGAGCTCGGCGACGACCCTTTCGCCCATCCCGACCTCGCGGCCGCGATGGACCTCTGCGTGTCGTGCAAGGGTTGCAAGAAGGAATGCCCGAGCGCGGTCGACATGACGCTGATCAAGACCGAATACCTGGCGCAGAAGAACGAGCGCCTGGGCGTCACGCGCCGCGCCCGGCTGTTCGGCGCGTTGCCGCGCTGGCTGCACGGCTGGCGGTCGTTGCTGGTACCGCTGGTGCGCTGGCGCAACGCCTCGCCCTGGCTCGCCCGGCTGGCCGAGCGGTGGCTCGGCATCTCGGCCCGCCGGCCGATCCCGGAAATCGTCGCCGCCGGCTTCAAGGCCGACGCGGCGCCGTCGACGGGCGAGCGCGGCAAGGTCGTGCTGTTTGTCGATACCTTCACGCATTACTACACGCCAGAAATCGCCACCGCCGCGCTCAAGGTGCTGCGCGCCGGCGGTTATGCGGTCGACGTGCTCGAACCGGCAAAAACCGACGCCGAGCCGGAACGCCCGCTGTGCTGCGGGCGGACCTACCTGTCGCAAGGCATGGTCGAGGAAGCCAAGCTCGAAGCGCGCCGGGTGATGGCCGCGCTCGCCCCGGCGCTCGCCGCCGGCACGCCGATTGTCGGCCTCGAACCCTCCTGCCTGCTGGCACTGCGCGACGAGTTCTACAGCCTCGGCCTTGGTCCTGACGTCGGCCAGCTATCGAAACAGGCCTTCCTGTTCGAGGAATTCCTGATGCGCGAAGGCAACAAGGGGTTGAAGCTCGCCCTCAAGCCGATTCCCGGCGGCCGCGCGCTGGTCCATGGGCACTGCCACCAGAAAGCTTTCGGCGCGATGAAGTCGGTCAGGAAGGTGCTCGGCTGGATTCCGGAATTCGAGTTCGAGATCATCGACGCCAGTTGCTGCGGCATGTCCGGCAGCTTCGGCCTGGAGGCCGAACACCACGATGCCTCGGTGCAGATGGCCGAACTCGCGCTGCTGCCGGCGGTGCGCGAAGCCGCTGCGGAAACGCTGATCGTCGCCGACGGCTTCTCCTGCCGGCACCAGATCAAGGACGGCAGCGGGCGCGACGCGCTGCATGTGGCGGTGCTGCTGGAACGGGCGCTGGCCGGCTGAAAATGCCCGGATTTTGCGATCGACCGTGAAATCCGCGGAATCTCGATTGTGTTGACCACGAAATCCCGTTTTATCTGACCAGACGATATTGACGTGTTGGACAGGTGGCGATAGGCAGTATTCGGCCACAAGCGGCCAGAAGCTGTCTCTCACGAAAGCGTCGCATAGCGGACATAGGGTCTGTCCGTATGATTGCTGATTGATAAGGAGACCGGCTTCGGATAATCTCCATGTCATTCAAAACCTTAGCGACGATCCAATCGTGTCCGTATTATTAGTAATGACCCAGACGATTTTGCTCGTGAATAACTGTTGGGCCACTAATTAACGCTCCTGCCAATGGAAAACAAAATTCCGCTTCCGACCGACAGCATCTATAAGTTCTACGCGTTGTTTGGGCTGTTGGTGTTCGTATTTTGTGTTGGTGCCACCATCTACATCTCGCGCTCAACGAACGATCTGATCTTCACCTCATCCATCGAATACGAAACGCTGAAGGCAATTGAAAAGCCGACTACCGTCGAAGTTGCGAAGCGTGAGGGTATTGAAAAGAGGGTTGAAGTGGCGCTCGCTGACAAAACTTTTTTTCTGCGTGCCCTCGGAGTTATCGCAGCACTAGGCATGCTCACGATGGCGTACGGATTTCTCAAATGGCATCGTGAAATTCAGCCTATTCAAGACGAAACAGCGCGCCTTCAACTGGCGAAACTTCGACATGAGGTTCGCGCGCTTTCCGAAAACAATAGTCCGGAGTAACGCCCCTATGGTGCCAACTAGAACGGGCTCTGATCCAAATCTAGGGAGGGCGTTCGTTGATCCGTGGCCCAACCCTGTAGTCGAGTGGACCTGCGCAATAAGCGGCGCAGTCCGCTCGCTTCTACGTTGAACATCTGCTTTCACAACTAACCAACTACCGCTTTGGCTCGATTCGAGTCAGTCAAACGCCCCCGATTTTGTGGCCAGCCACCAGCGGTTTCGCAAAACCCGGGGAATCCCGTCAACCCTTGGGTTTTTACCCTGGCCAGGCGATCACGAAGATGCTGCCGCCCTGATCCGAGGTCTGGCAGTACGCCTGGCCGCCATGCGCCTCGGCGATGGCCTTGACCACTGCTAGGCCGAGGCCGCTGCCGCCCGTCTTGTTCGAACGCGAGGGATCGCCGCGCCGGAACGCCTCGAAGACGCTGGCGGCGATCTCGGCCGGCAGGCCCGGCCCCTGGTCTTCGACGCTCAGCCGGCAGAGCCCTTCCGAGTGGTCGAGCCGCACGCTCAGCAGGCCAGGGGTGGCGTGCTGCAAGGCGTTTTCCAGCAGGGCCATCAGCGCCTGACGGATGCGCACCGGGTCGCAGTCGACCTGCAGATTGGTGTCAATTGCCTGGTGCAGCGTGAATCCCAGGGCGCTGAGGCGGGGCGAGAAGACCTGCAGCACGCTGTCCAGTTCTTCGGCTAGCGGGTGCCGGCCGCGCTGCAGTTCGAGGTGGCCGCTTTCCTTGAGGCTGAGGACGCGCAGATCCTCGATCAGGCGGTTGAGACCTTCGACCTGACGCAACAAGCCTTCGAACAACTGGCTGCTCGGCGAGAAGACGCCGTCGACCAGCCCCTGCAGGCGGCCGCGCAGGATGGTGACCGGCGTGCGCAATTCGTGGGCAATGGCGGCGTTCCAGAATTCGCGTTCGCTGCTCATGCCTTGCAGCCGTTCGGCCATGGCGTTGAAGTCGCGGACCAGTTGCGCGGTTTCGCCCTGGGCTTGCGCATCCATGACAGCGCGGGCGTCCAGCTTGCCCTGCGCGACTTCACGCAGGCTGTGGGCGACCGAGTTGAGCGGCGTCAGGATGCGCCGCGACAGACGGATCGCGGCGAACACCGCCATCGCCAGCGCGGCGGCGACGGTGCAGACGATCCACACCGTTTCGACCTGCGACGGTATCCAGGTGTCGGAAATGCTGCCCGGTAGATAGGCCAGGGCCAGCGCATAGAAGGCGTAGGAGCCGAAGACCGAGATCAGGATGATGCCCAGCGCCATCACCACGAAGGACTGGATGATCTGTCGGCGCAGGCTGTGCGAGGGGGTCATGCGTCGCCGCCGAAGCGATAGCCGACGCCCCAGACGCTGGTCGGGACGCCTTCGATGCCCAGCGCCTCCAGTTTCTTGCGCAGCTTGCTGACGTGGCTGTCGACGGTGCGCTCCTGGGTGTCGCCTTCGGGCAGGCAGTTGGCCAGCAGTTCGCTGCGGCTGAAGACGCGTTTGGGCGCGCGCATCAGGCAGGCGAGCAGCTTGAACTCGGTCAGCGTGAGATCCAGCGTCTGTTGCCGGCCGTCGCGGTAGACGCTGGCTTCGTGGCTGTCGGGATCGATCTGGAACGGGCCGGCCCGCAGGATAGGCGTCGCGGCGGCGGGCGCCGCGCGGGTGCGGCGCAGTACTGCCTCGACCCGCGCCACCACTTCGGCCGGGTTGAACGGTTTGACCACGTAGTCGTCGGCGCCCAGGCGCAACCCCATCAGCTTGTCGATATCCTGATCGAGCGCGGTCAGCATGATCACCGGCGTATCGCCACGGGTGCGGATTTCGCTGAGCACCTTCCAGCCGTCGAGCTGCGGCATCTGCACATCGAGCAGCAGCAAATCGGGCTTGAGCGCCCGGTGCATGGCCAGGGCCTGCTGGCCATCGCTCGCGTGCCGGGTGCGCAGCCCGCTGCGTTGCAGGTAGGCGCTGAGGATTTCGGCGATCTCGGGCTCGTCTTCGGCAATCAGGACGAGCGCCTGGGCCTGTGCGGCAGGCGGGCGAGCGGCGGTTGGGCTTGATTCGGGCATGGGCGAATCTTATCGCCGCCTCCATGCTTTCTCCAAAAAGCCTCGAAACCGCCTCGACAACTGTGCGCCAGACTCGCCCTCCGGTCGTATTTCTCGCGCCTTCGGGCGGCAAAAGGCAATTGACGAGGTCAGGTTTGGCATGAGTTCCATAAAAGGTTTTGCGCGCATCCTGTTTGCCGGGGCGCTCCTGCTCGGGGTGGCCGCTTGCGGCCCGGCGGCGGAAGACAAAGCGCCCGCCGCGCCGCTTCAGGTTTCGGTGATGACCCTCGAAGCACAGGCATTGACCGTCAGCGAGGACCTGCCGGGGCGCGTGGCGGCTTTGCGCAGCGCCGAGGTGCGCGCCCAGGTCGGCGGCATCGTGCAGCACCGCCGCTTCGAGCAAGGTAGCGAAGTCAACGCCGGTAGCGTGTTGTTCCAGATCAATCCGGCGCCGTTCGCGGCCGAAGCCGACAGTGCCGCCGCCGCCTTGCAGCGGAGCGAGGCGGCGCATACGCGGGCCGCAATCCAGGTTGACCGGCTGGCCCCGCTGATGCGGGCCGAGGCGGTCAGCCGCCAGGCTTACGACGACGCGGTAGCGCTGCGCGACCAGGCGGCTGCCGAACTGGCCCAGGCCAAGGCAACGCTGGCGCGCCGACGTCTGGACTTGAAGTTTGCCAGCGTCGAGGCGCCAATCTCCGGACGGGTCGATCAGGCTCTGGTCAGCGAAGGTGCCCTGGTGGCGCCGGGTGACAGTTCGCCAATGGCGAGGATTCAGCAGATCGACCAGGTCTATGTCGACGTGCGCCAGTCGGCGGCGGCGCTGGAATCCCTGCGCCGGCAGGCCGAGCCGACGGCGTCGGCACTGGCCGTGGACATCCTGGACGGCGAGGGAAAGCCCATGGGGCTGAACGGGCGCATCCTGTTTTCCGGGATCGAAGTCGATGCCGGCACCGGCGACGTGCTGCTGCGGGTCCTGGTCGACAACCCGCAGCGTCGCTTGCTGCCCGGCATGTTTGTCCGGGCCCGCATCGGGCGCGCACATTATCCGGCGGCGTTGAGCGTGCCGCAGCAGGCGGTGCTTCGGCGGGGAAGCCAGGCCAGTGTCTGGGTGGTCGATATGCACGGCCTTGCGCAGCAGCGGGCGATCGAGCTGGGCGAACTGGTCGGGCGCCGCTACCGCGTAGTCTCCGGGCTGAGCGCCGGGCAGCAGGTGGTGATCGAAGGGATCGAACGCCTCAGTCCGGATGCGCCGGTCGTCACCCGTGTCTGGCAGCCCGCTGCCGCCGCTCACTGAGTCGGGAGCGCCCGCCATGCCGCAGTTTTTCATCAAGCGCCCGGTGTTCGCCTGGGTGATCGCCCTGTTCATCGTGCTCGCCGGCGTGATCGCCATCCCGCAACTGCCGATTGCCCGCTATCCCTCGGTGGCGCCGCCGTCGGTCAGCCTTTACGCCAGCTATCCGGGGGCCACGCCGCAGACGCTCAACGACTCGGTGGTGACCCTGGTCGAACGCGAACTGTCGGGGGTCAAGAACCTGCTGTACTTCGAATCCTCGGTCGATACCTCGGGCAGCGCGCAGATCACCGCCACCTTCAAGCCAGGCACCGACCCCGAGCTGGCCCAGGTGGACGTGCAGAATCGCATCAAGTCGGTCGAGCCGCGCCTGCCGCAGGCGGTCAGGCAGAACGGCCTGCAGGTCGAGTCGGCGGCGTCCGGCTTCCTGATGATGGTCGGCATGACTTCGCCCGGCGGCCAGTTCGACGAAGTCGCGCTGAACGACTACCTGGCGCGCAACGTCGTCCCGGAGCTGCGCCGTATCGACGGGGTCGGCCGCGTGCAGTTGTTCGGCGCCGAGCAGGCCATGCGGATCTGGGTCGATCCGGACAAGCTCACCGCCTACAGCCTGACGATGAACGAGCTGGCGCAGGCCATCGAGCAGCAGAACGCGCAGATCGCGCCGGGCCGGATCGGCGACGAGCCGGCCTTGCCCGGGCAGCGCCTGACCGTGCCGCTGACCGTCCAGGGGCAACTGACGACGCCAGCGCAGTTCGCCGCCATCGTTCTGCGCGCCGGGGCCGACGGTTCGAAAGTGCTGCTCGGCGACGTGGCGCGGGTGGAACTGGGCGCCCAGTCCTACGCCTTCGCCAACCGCGAGAACGGCGTGCCGGCGACCAGTGCCGCCATCCAGCTGGCGCCGGGCGGCAACGCGGTACGCACCGCCGCTGCCGTGCGTGCACGCCTGGCGGAACTGGCGGCGAACCTGCCGGCGGGCATGGCCTACTCGGTGCCGTTCGATACCGCGCCCTTCGTCAAGCTGTCGATCGAGAAGGTCATCTACACGCTGTTGGAAGCCATGCTGCTGGTTTTCCTGGTGATGTACCTGTTCCTGCAGAACCTGCGTTACACGCTGATTCCGGCCATCGTTGCGCCGATCGCACTGCTCGGTACCTTCGCGCTGATGCTGGTGGCCGGGTTTTCGATCAATTCCCTGACCATGTTCGGCATGGTGCTGGCCATCGGCATCATCGTCGACGATGCCATCGTCGTGGTGGAGAACGTCGAGCGGCTGATGGCCAGCCACGGACTCTCGCCACGGGAGGCAACGGCGCAGGCGATGCGGGAAATCACCGGTGCGGTGATCGGCATCACCCTGGTGCTGACCGCCGTGTTCATCCCGATGGCTTTCGCCAGCGGATCGGTCGGCGTCATCTACCGCCAGTTTGCGCTGGCGATGGCGGTGTCCATCCTGTTCTCGGCGCTGCTCGCCTTGAGCCTGACGCCGGCGCTGTGCGCCAGCCTGTTGCGCCCGGTCGCCCCCGATCATCAGCACAAGCGCGGCTTTTTCGGTGCCTTCAATCGCGCCTTCGACCGCTTCAGCGCCGGCTACAGCGAGCGGGTCAGGCGCCTGCTCGGGCGTAGCGGCCGGATGATGGCGGCGTTTGCGGTGGTCTGCGCCTTGCTGACGCTTGCCGTCTGGCAGCTGCCGTCGTCCTTCCTGCCTGAAGAGGACCAGGGGTACTTCATGACCTCGATCCAGTTGCCGACCGGTGCGACCAGCGAACGGACGCTGGACGTGGTCAAGGCCTTCGAGGCGCATGTCGCGACGCGCCCGGCGCTGGATGTGAACCTGGTGGTGCAGGGTTTCAGCTTCTCGGGCTCCGGCCCCAATGCGGCGATGGCCTTCACCATGCTCAAGGACTGGGGGCGGCGTAACGGCGCCAGCGCGAGCGAAGAGGCGGCGCTCGCCCAGCAGGCGATGGCCGACAGCGTCGAAGGCACGGTGATGAGCCTGATGCCGCCGGCCATCGACGAGTTGGGCACTTCCTCCGGTTTCACCCTCTATCTGCAGGATCGGGCCAACCGGGGTGAGGTGGCGCTGCTGGCCGCGCAGGCCCGCCTGCTGGCGCTCGCCGCCGGGAGCAAGCTGGTCAGCGCTGTATACGCTGACGGCTTGCCGCCCGGCGCCAGCATCCGCCTGGAGATCGACCGCCAGAAGGCCGAGGCCATGGGGCTTTCCTTCGCCGCCGTGAGCAATACGCTGTCGGCAGCCATGGGGTCGCTGTACGTCAATGATTTTCCCAACGCCGGGCGCATGCAGCAGGTCATTCTCCAGGCCGACGCGCCGGCGCGCATGCAGCTCGACGATGTGCTCGCCCTGCGCGTGCGCAACGCCGGCGGCGGCATGGTCGCGCTGCGCGAGGTGGTGAGGGCTGAGTGGACCGAGTCGCCGCAGCAGATGATGCGCTTTCAGGGGTTTCCGGCGGTACGTATCGCCGGGAGCGCGGCACCCGGGGTTTCCAGCGGTGCCGCGATGGACGAGATGGAGCGTCTGGCGGCGCAGTTGCCGCCGGGGTTTGCCGTTGCCTGGACCGGGCAATCGCTGCAGGAGCGCCAGTCGGCGGCGCAGGCGCCGTTGCTGATGCTGCTTTCGGCGCTGGTCGTCTTCCTGGTCCTGGCGGCGCTCTACGAGAGCTGGACGATACCGCTGGCGGTGCTGCTGGTGGTGCCGCTCGGGTTGCTCGGCGCGGTGCTCGCGGTGATCCTGCGCGGCATGCCCAACGACGTGTTCTTCAAGGTCGGCATGGTCACCATCATCGGCCTGTCGGCCAAGAACGCCATCCTCATCGTCGAGTTCGCCCGCCAGTTGCATGCCGAAGGGCGAACCCTGGTCGATGCTGCGGTGACGGCGGTGCGCCTGCGCCTGCGCCCGATCCTGATGACCTCGCTGGCGTTCACCCTCGGCGTCCTGCCGCTGATGCTGGCCCGCGGCGCCAGCGCCGAATCGCAGCACGCAATCGGCACCGGCGTCTTCGGCGGCATGCTTAGCGGTACCTTGCTGGCGGTGTTCTTCGTGCCGGCCTTCTTTGTTTTTGTCATCGGCACGCAGGAACGCATTGCCGCATGGCGCGCGCAACGCGGCGCCAGCGCGCCGACCGGGGAAAAGCAATGATCCGCCTGCTTCTGAGCCTGTTCCTGTGCGGCAGCCTGGCCGCTTGTTCGCTGACGCCCCTGCTGGAACTGCCGCCGTCGCCCGTGCCGGCGAGTTTCCCGCTGGCGACCGAGGCCGCGCCGGCCGGCCCGCCCGGCTGGCGGGCGATGTTCGGCGATCCGCGTCTGCAACGGCTGATCGAGCTGGCCCTGCAGCACAATCGCGACCTGCGCCTGGCCGCGCTCAACGTCGAGGCGGCGCAGGCGCTGGCCAGGGTCCAGCGCGCCGGACTGCTGCCCGGCGTTGGTCTGACCGCGACGCAGACGCGCGAGCGGGCCCTGGCGACCGACGGCGGCGGCCACACGACCCGCTCGGTGAGCCGGCAGGCCGAAGTGAATGTCGCGGTCAGCGCCTTCGAACTCGATCTCTTCGGGCGCGTGCGGGCGCTCTCCGATGCGGCGCTGGCGCGCTACCTGGCGAGCGAACATGGGCGCGACGCGGTTCATATCGCGCTCGTCAGCGCCGTCGCCGAGGCCTACTTCGCGCAGCAGCTGGCCGTCGAGCAACGGCAGCTAGCGGAACGCATGCTGGCCGATTGGCAACAATCGCTGGCCCTGGCCCGCCTGCTCAAGCAGGCCGAACAGAGCAGCAGCCTCGATGTCGCCCAGGCCGAGGCCCAGGCGGCGCTGGCCGAGGCCGAACTGGAAGCGCGCCGGCGGGCCGAGGCGCAGGCGGCGAATGCGCTGCAGTTGTTGGTCGGCGGCGAACTGCCCGGCGACTTGCCGGCCGCCCTGCCGCTCGCCGGGCAGCCGGTGATCGCCCGGCTGCCGGCCGGCTTGCCGTCGGAGCTGCTATTGACCCGGCCCGATCTACGCCAGGCCGAACAGATGCTGGTGGCGGCCAACGCCGATATCGGCGCGGCGCGGGCCGCGTTCTTTCCGCAGATTTCGCTGACTGCGTCGTTCGGTTACGCCAGTACCGCGCTTGGCGGCTTGTTCGATCCGGGGCACCAGGTCTGGCGTTTCGCCCCGCAACTGTCGCAGCCGCTGTTCCAGGGTGGCCGTTTGCGCGCCGAACTGCGCCTGGCCGAGGTCCGCAAGTCCGAGGCCGTCGCCCAGTACGAACGCGCCATTCAGAACGCCTTCCGCGAAGTCGCCGATGCCCTGGCCGGTACCGCCACCTTCGACCGCCAGATCGCCGCGCAGCAACGGGCGCTGGACGCCGCCGAGCGTCGCCTGGCCTTGTCCCGGCAACGTTATCAGGCCGGACTCGACGGCCGTCTCGAACTGCTCGACGCGCAACGCCAGTTCGACGCCGCGCGGCAGGCAATGCTGGTGCTGCGCCACGAGGAAATTGCCAACCGGGTGGCGCTCTACAAATCCCTCGGCGGCGGCCTGGGCGTTCACGCGGGGGGAAGCGACGCCTCCGTCGCAACGCCCGCAGCACTCAATCCGGGTGCTGGGGCGTCATGATGTCTGGTACGGCGATTGGTGCAGCTTGCCGGCTACGGGCTGCCCGGAGGATTCCTCGTTGGCGGACTGATGCGCGGCGTAACCGGATCAAGGCGCAGCTATCGCCGCGATCAGTCCCCGGGACGTACTCACCGGCAGGCGCAGCGTCGCGTAGCCGCGATAGTTGCCGGCCTTGGCCTCGTCGCTGAACCAGACCAGCCATTCGCGTCGACCGTCGGCGGCGACGATGTCGGCGATGACCTCGAAGCGGTAGCGCCAGTCTTCGGTCTCCAGCGTCACCGCGTGCGTTTCGATCTGCGGCACGGCACCACCGATGGCGGCGAGCGTGAACTTCTCGCCCAGGCGCGGTCGCAGCGACGACGGGAAGCTGCGCAGGTCCAGGCGCTGCAGCAGTTCGCGGCCGTAGGACGGCGGCAGCGCCGCCGCCGGCGCCAGTGCCTTGGCCTGGTCGAGCTGGGTCAGCGCGTCGCACACCAGGTAGGCCTGGGCGATAGCGCGATTGTTGACCGCTTCGTCGATCGTGCCGCTGCCTCGCTCGGCCAGGTAGCCGTGACAATCGCGCACCGTGCGGCCGTTGGCGAAGCGCAGCGGCGGCCGGACGGCGCTCATCGTCTGCGCCTCGTTCGCCCAAGCCTGGCGCAGGCCGGCGTTGAAGATTTCGTGTTCGCCGGGCTTGCCCGGCACGGCGGCGCAGGCGGCAACGAGGAGGAGGGGGAGGAGGCGCTTCACTTGACGATTTTCTCCAGCAGGGTGGCTTCCAGTCCGCGCCGCGTCGGGTAGGCGTCGCCGAAGGCTCGCAGCAGTTTGACCGCTTCGGCCCAGTCCTGGCTACTGACGGCTTTCCAGAATTTCGGCGTCTTGGCGCTGAGGTCGCCGTATTGGAAGGATACCGAGGCAATGACGGTTTGTGCTTCGGCCGGCAGCGAATAGAAGTCGGTTTTCGCGGTGTTGTCGATGGCGGCCGCGTAGCGACGCTTCAGCTTATCGACTTCCTTGGCCTTCACCGCCTTGTCGATCTCGGTCGCCTCCGCCGCCGAGATGGTCAGGCTCTTGGCGCTCAGCGCATCGCTCGCCGCCTTGGCGGTCTTGCCGAGATAAGGCTTGAGTTTGGTGACCAGGTCGGCGGACAGGCCGAGGTTGTTCAAGTCCGATTCGTTGCGCTGGCCAAGGTCGAAACCGGTTGCGACCGTCACGCCGCTCTTGCTCACCTCGCTCGCCGGAACGTAGGCCTCGGTGATGCTCCCGCCTTCGCGATCGCTGATGAATTTGTAGTCAATCTGGTTTGCCATGTCTTGTCCTCGTCTCGGTGAGCTTGAATTGATTGCTCGCTATTCTAGGTTGAAGCCATCGGCATATGACAAAAAGTTTTTCCGATGAGGGGCACGGCGCATGTCTGCACAGCATGGTTGAACGTCCTTCGTGTCCGATTCCGTCCGCTTCTGGTCCCGTTCCGGTCTGTCGCGGGTTTCGGCAGCCGCCTAAGCTTCGTCTCCAGGGAAACCGTCACGGGAGACGATCATGGAACGCGAAGTCCTGTTGTTGTTGCCGTTGCCAGCCGGTGTCGATGGCGATTCGTCGCTGTTGCGGCTGGTGTTCGAGCGCTGGTGGCAGGGCGCGGCGGCGGTGGCGCTGGGGGCTGCCGAGGGCTGGCCGGTGCCGGTCGAGCGGCGCTTTGCCGGGGCCGGCGTGCCGCTGGCGTTGCGCTTCTGGTTGTGGCGGCGGCGGGGGGCGCGGGTGATCGTGGCCGGCGTCGGCGCTGCCGGGTTGGTGGCCGAATTGCGCCGCCTGGGGTACGCCGCCGAACTACCCGGTAGTGCTTCGTGCGACACTGGCGCGGCGGACGCGCCGGGTTTGCTGCGTCCGGCCTGATCGGGAGTTTTCCATGGACATGCTGTTCATCCTGCATCCGCAACACACGGCCTTCGATTTCGCCGGGCCGGCCGAGGTCATCCACATGGCGGCGCAGGCCGGCGCGCCGTTCCGCCTGTGCGTGGCCGGGCCGCAAGCCGAGTGCGTCAATTCGCTGGGCGTCGTCAATCGCGTTGATCCGCTACCGGAAACGCTGGCCGACGGGACGCTGGTCTTCCTGCTCGGCACCGAGGACGAACCGCGCGATTACGCGACGCCGGCGGCGCGGGCGATCATCGACTGGCTACACGCGCAGTTCGACCCGGCCCGCCACCGGCTCGCCTGCATCTGCTCGGGCGCCTTGCTGGCGGCGCGTGCCGGCCTGCTCGACGGTCGCCGGTGCACGACGCACCACGCGTTGATCGGCATGCTGCGCGACTGGGCGCCGCGCGCGCAGGTGCTGGAGAACCGGATGTTCGTCGAGGACGGATCGGTGTTCTCCTCGGCCGGCATCGCCGGCGGCGTCGACCTGGCGCTGGCCATCGTCGAACGCTTTGCCGGCGGTTTGCTGGCGACGCAGGTGGCGCGGCGCATGGTGATCTACCTGCGGCGCACCGGCGCCGACCCGCAGCTGTCGCCCTGGCTGGCCCATCGCAACCACCTGCATCCGGCGGTGCACAAGGCGCAGGACCTGATCGCCCGCGATCCGGCAGCGGATGTTTCGGTGGGCGAGATCGCGGCGCAGGTGCATGTCAGCCCGCGCCACCTCAGCCGGCTGTTCCGCAACGAGGCCGGGATCGGCCTTCTTGACTACCGCCACGGCCTGCGCGTCGAGCTGGCGCGCCAGCTGATTGCCCAGGGGCAGAGCGTCGAGCGCGCCGCCGAGGGCGCCGGCTTCGCCTCGGCGCGCGACCTGCGCCGGGTGTGGAAACAGCATGCACCGGGAACGCCGGGGCAGGGGGTGGCCTGAGATGGCCGACCATCCTTACAAGCGCACGCCGCTGCCGGCCGCGCCCAAGCCTCGCCTGGGGGCGATCCTCGCTTGTCTGGCGACAGCACTGGCCGGTCCGTTCATCGGTTTTGCCGTGGTCGGCCAGGTCAGCGAGGCTGGCCTGCTGCTCGGCCTCGGGCTGAGCCTGCTGCCGCTGGCCGGACTGGCGGTGCTGGTCCGCCAATACCATCGGCGTCTGCGTCGTCTGCCGCCGGCGCTGGCAGCGGAATGGATGCAGGGCAAGCTGGTGGCGGCGGCGGGCGGACCCGTGGTGACGGCACCCTGGCGCTACGCCTGCGGCAAGAACTGGATCGAGCTACGCAGCGACGGCGTGCTGGTGTCGCGCCATGCGCTGCTCGCCTTGCCCGGTGTCGCGGAGGCGATGGGCCGCTTGTGGATGGCCGGCGAAATCGGCGAATTCTTCATCGAATGGGCGGCGCTGGGCGAATGGTCGGTGTGCGACGAAAGTGATGGTCCCGATACCTACCGGGTTTCCGTGCGGGACGGTGGCTGGGTGCATCTGCGCCGCTTTCGTGGCGTAGCGGCGGGCGAGGTCGCACTGCTCGATGCGGTGCGCAGCATCGGCGGCTCGCCTGTCCGGGTGCTGGCCGAGGTGGCCGACGACTGAGCCGCCGGTGTCAGGCGTCGAAGTGCAGCGCCAGGCTGCTTAGCGCCTTGGGTAGCGGCAGGTTCTCCTCTGCTTCGAGGATGCCGGGCACCGGATGCGGGTATTCGAAGAAGACGCCGTAGGTGCCGGGGCGCTGGCCGTGCAGGTAGACGTGGGCGCGCAGGTTGGCGAGTTCGTGGTGGCGCAGGGTGACGATGTCGGGGTCGGCGCCATTGTCGGGGGCAATGTCGCAGGCTTCGCCGAACTGCTCGTCGAGGCTGACCAGCAGGCGGCGCAGGGAACGGCTCTTGGGTAGCGACCAGGGATTGGTGTTCATCGCAGTAGCTCCGGTTTGATCTGTTCCAGCCAGGTGTCGATGCGGCTCTCGCTGAGGTTGGCTTGCCCGTGCTGGTCGAGCGCCAGGCCGAGGAAGTGGTCGCCGTCGGCCGCCCGCGATGCCGTGAACTCGTAGCCGGCGACCGGCCAGCGACCAACCACGGTCGCCCCGCGGGCGACGAAGGCGTCGTGCAGGAGGCCGATCGCGTCGACGAATTCGTTCGGGTACTTCTGCTGGTCGCCGAGGCCGAAGATGGCGATGGTCTTGCCGGAGAGGTCGGCGTCGGCCAGTTGCGGCAGGAATTCCTCCCAGCTCGGCTGGCTCAGTCCGGTCGACGCGCCGGGCAGTTCGCCGTCGCCCAGCGTCGGGCTGCCGACGATCAGGCGGTCGTGGGCGAGGAAGTCGGCGAGCGTGCTGCGCCCGATGTTGACCGGGGCGGCGGCCAGTTCGCCGAGTTTCCTGGCGATCTGCTTGGCCACCAGCCGGGTGCGGCCGGTGTCGGTGCCGAAGAAGATGCCGATCCTGTCCATGCTCAGGCGCTGACCACGAGTTCCTGGGTCAGCTCTTCCGGCAACACGCCGACCGGGTCGCCGAGGGTGCCATCGGGGCCGTTCTCGAAGCGCACCAGGTAGATTTCCTGGTCGGGGTCGGCTTCGACGTGGCCGAACTGCACCACCACGCCGCGCGAGCCGGCGGCGGCGATCAGGCCTTCTTCCTCTTCGACGCCGGGCATCCCGCCGTCGTTGAGGATGTCGGTGGCAGCATAGACGAGGTCGCCGATTTCGTACTGGACGAGAGCCATGATGTCAGGCCCAGACGTCGGCGGGGGCCTTCAGGCGTTCGACCGGCTGGTCGAACATCAGGTCCTCGTCGATGATGCTGCCGACGTCGGCCGGCTTGACGCCGACGTACATCGTGCCTTCCGGATAGACGATCACCGTCGGGCCGAGGTGGCAGGGGCCGAGGCAGCCGGTGTTGGTGAGCTGGAAGCCCGAATTCCACAGGTTGCGGGCGGTGAACTCGTCGGAGAAGGCTTGCCAGGTGGCGGCGCAGCCCTTGTCCTGGCAGGAACCGCGCGGGTGGCCGGCGGGGCGGCCCTGGACGCAGACGAGTACGTGTTTCTTCGGTCTTGGCATGAGATTCTCCTTGTCGATGGAGAATCCTTAGCAAAGGTGATGCCAGTAATTAATGCTTTGTTTTCAGTGGATTGGCCTGCGTTGCTCTTGTCGGGTTCGCGACAAGAGCAACGCAGGCCAGGGTTTCAGCGGCTGCCGTGCTTCTCGTGGACCATCGCGTCGAGTGCGGCGATGACGCCGTCGCTGCCGGATTCGACGTGTTCGAAGGCGCCGTGCAGCTTCTCCTGGATCGCGTAGTCGGTCTCCCAGCCGCTGGCCAGCAGTTCCATCGCCCGGTGCATGCTCTGGTGCACCGTGCGGTGCGGGTCGCTGATGCGGCGGAAGCTGCCGAGTTTGCCGAAGATGGTGAGGGTTTCGTCCTGGCCCAGCCACTTGCCGAGGCGGCAGGACTGCTCGTTGACCTCGACTGCCCGGGCGTTGTCGGAGTCGACGCCGTGGTTGATCGCCAGGTAGCCGTTCTGCTTGTAGATGAAGTGGTCGACCTTGGCCAGCGCCGCGAAGCTGACGTCGTGGATGTAATGGATCTGCTCCAGCGCCTGCGACGAGGCGTTGGCGACACCGGCGAAGCGGGTGTCGAAATCGCCGATGGTGGCGCGCGATTCGGAAGCGATGTCGCGCATTTCGCCGGAGTTGGCGAGCATGCGCTCGGCATCGCCCTGCAGCGTCTGCATGACGCCGGAGATCGCGGTCGACGCCTTGATCGTGTCTTCCGCCAGCTTGCGCACTTCGTCGGCGACGACGGCGAAGCCGCGACCGTGCTCGCCGGCACGGGCGGCTTCGATGGCGGCGTTGAGGGCGAGCAGGTTGGTCTGGTCGGCGATGCTGGCGATCAGCGTCACCGAACGGGCGATTTCCTCGCGGTGGGCGTTGAATTCGACGATCGCGTGACCGGTGTCCTCGATCTTGTCGACCAGGCGGTTCATCGCCGCGACGACGGCGGCAATCGCCGTGTTGCTTTCCTGTGCGGCGTCGGCGTTGGCGGTGGAAAGCCGGGTCAGGGCGTCGGTGGCGGCGACGATGCCGAGCATGTCGTTCTGGATCGTCCGCATGTTCTTCAACAGGTTTTCCTCGTTCAACTGGCCGAGGCGGGACAGCAGGTTGTTGCGCATTTCCTGGTGATAGTTGCGCAGCAGGATGGCGAGCGATTGGTTGCCCTGGTCGACCGCTTCGCGGAAGACGCCGCACAGGCCCTGGCTGTCGATCGCTTCGCCAAAACGGTTTTCGCTCGCCGCCTTGAGTGCGGCCCGTTGTTTGCCGAAGCAGCTTTCCATCTGGTCGAGCATGGCGTTGACGTTGTTGCACACCGTGCCCAGTTCGTCGCGCCGGTTGTTCGGCGGAATCCGCTTGCCGATGATGCCCTGGGCGATTTCGCCGGCGATGCGGGAAATATGGTTGAGCGGGTCGAGGGCGACGCGCAGCTTGTGCAGGTAGAAGAAGCCGCTACCGATGCCGAAGGCCATCAGGCAGGCGAACCACAGCCAGTCGATGGCGAGCCAGCCGTGGGTGGCCATGCCGATCAGGCCGGCGATGAAGAGGAGGGCGTTGAGAAAGACGACTTCGACGATGGCGCTGGTGATGAAGGGCGAACGCTGCATGAGGCTTTCCTGGCGGATGGAGGCGGAGACGGCGGGATTCTTGCCGGCGAATGTTACGGCAGGACGCGGCGGCCGTGCCAGCACGGCCGCGCCGGTGCGGTCAGAACTGTTTGACCTCGATGTTCAGCGTCTGGATGCGGTAGGCAATCTGCCGCGGTGTCATGCCCAGGATGCGTGCCGCCTTGGCCTGCACCCAGCCCGCCTGTTCGAGCGCGGCGATCACCCGCTCGCGTTCCGACAGCGAGGGATCGGCGAGGTCGACCTCTTCCGCCGGGGGCGCTGCCGGCGGCGCGCTGGCGAACGATGCCGGCCCGCCGTTGCGCAGCGGCCGCCCGGAGCTGCGCTCGCGGCTGCTCGGGAAGCGGATCAGGTCGACGTCGATGCGGCCGTCTTCGGAGAGTACGGCGGCGCGTTCCAGGCAGTTCTCCAGTTCGCGCACGTTGCCCGGCCAGTCGTGGCTGGCCAGCCGACGCTGCGCCATGTCGGTCAGCGTCAGCTTGCGCTTCTGGTCGTTGCCGATCTTGCCCAGCAGGTGGCGGGCGATGTCCGGGATGTCCTCGATCCGCTCGCGCAGCGGCGGCAGGAAGAGCGGCATGACGTTGAGGCGGTAGAACAGATCCTCGCGGAAGTCGCCCATCTCGACAGCGGTTTCCAGATCGCGGTGGGTGGCGGCGATGATGCGCACGTCGACCTTGATCGTCTTGCTGCCGCCGACCCGCTCGAACTCGCCTTCCTGCAGGATGCGCAGCAGCTTGGCCTGGAAGGCGGCGGAAACTTCACCGATTTCGTCGAGGAACAGGGTGCCGCCGTTGGCCTGCTCGAAACGGCCCTTGCGCGCTTCGACGGCGCCGGTGAAGGCGCCGCGCTCGTGGCCGAAGAGTTCGGATTCGAGCAGGTTTTCCGGCAGCGCCGCGCAGTTCAGCTTGACCAGCATGTTGCGGGCGCGCGGCGAGTTGTAATGGATGGCGTTGGCGATCAGTTCCTTGCCGGTGCCGGTTTCGCCGCGGATCAGCACGGTGGTGTTCCACTTGGCGACCATCCGGGCCTGATCGAAGACCCGGCGCATCACCGCCGAATGGCCGACCATGCTGTCGAAGCCGTGCTGGTGGCGGACGGTGCGCCGCAGCAGGTCGCGTTCCTCGAGCAGCGAGGACTTTTCCTGGGCGACGTCCATCGCCAGGCGCAGGTTCTGGCCGATCAGGTTGGCGACCATTTCGACGAACTGGGCGCGTTCCTCGAGCAGCCCGTCTTCCGGCGCCTCCGGCTGGACCGCGAGGACGCCCTGCAGGTTGCCGCCGACCTTGATCGGCACGGCGATGAAGGGCAGCTCCGGCTCGTAGATGCGCATCCGGTTGAGGAAGCGTGGCTCGTCGGCGACGCGGCTCAGCTTGATGCTGCGCGGCCGCTCCAGGATCAGGCCGATGATGCCTTCGCCCGGTCCGTACTGGGCGGTGTCGGCGTCCGGGCCGTCCGGGTTGTAGATGGTATGGACGGCGAGCTTGCCGCTTTCGGCATCGACGACGCCGATCAGGCCGCGCGTCAGCCCGGCTTCCTCGTGCAGCACGCGCAGCACTTCGCGCAGCGATTCGCGGAAGTTGAGCGACCGGCTCAGTTCCCGGCTCACCGCATAGAGCGCCGAGAGGAGCAGGATGTTGAGTTCGTGCGTGCGGCAGAAGCCGCCTTCCGGGGGGCAGTCGTCGGCGTTGTGGATGGTGTGGTGTTCCTGCATGCTCATGGTCCTGATCAGATCGGGTCGCCGTCGACGCGGAATTCGACGATGGCGGCGCAGCCGCCGCTCGGGCTCTCGTCGAGATCGATGATGCCGCCGTGGTCGGCGACCACCTGCTGGGCGCGCGACAGGCCGGTGCCGATATGCTTGCCGCTGCCGTTCTTGGCCGTGAAGAAGGGTTCGAAAGCCTTGTGCCGCCACTCCATCGGGATACCGGGGCCGCTGTCGAGGACCGAGACGCGGATGCAGTCGTCGATCACCTCGCTCTTGATCTGCAACTCGCGGCGCGGCCAGCCCTTGACGTTCATCGCTTCGATCGCGTTCTCGACCAGCGCCTTGAACAGCATGCGCAACTGCAGCGGTCGCCCGGGCAGCGGCGGCAGCACTGCCGACGGCTGCCAGTCGACGGTGATGCCGGCCTTGAGCAGGCGCGCCGTACACACTTCGAGGACGTCGCGCAGGATTTCGTTGAGATTGACCCGCACCACCATTTCCTGCGGGCTCTGCGGAATCACCTGGCGCAGCGATTCGACGTGTTCGCGGCTGGTTTCCAGCACATGGCGCAGCATCTCGGCGCTGCCCGGGTCGCGCCGCTGCAGCACGGCGATCGCCGACGCCATCACGTTGAGCGGTTCCTCGAGGCGGAAGACGGCGGCCGACAGGCCCTCGCGGATCGCCGCCGTGCGTTCCTCGTCGGCCAGCGAGGCCTTCAACGCGGCGCCCTTGGCGCGCTCCTGTTCCTCGCGCAGGTTGGTGATGTCGGAAATCACCAGCAGCAGGCCGGGCTGGCCGGCGGCGCAGAAATAGCTGTCGGCGCAGTCGTTGTGCATCTCGATCGCCGAGGCGCTGACCGACAGCCAGCGGGCGCGGCCGACCGGGCTGTCGAGGCGCATCTCGCGGTTGGTGAATTCGCAGCGCCGGATGTCGCCGGCCAGCGCCTCGTACCATTCCGGCGCCAGCGCATCGAGCAGGCGGTGCGCCGGTTCCTTGGCGCGCATGTCGGTGACCAGCTTCTTGTATTCCTGGTTGTCGAGGACGACGCGGCCGGCCGGGTCGAGCAGGGCGAAGGCGACCGGTGCCGCATCGACCACCGATTCGATCAGGTGCTTGTGGTTGCGTAGCGAACGCTCAAGCCGGTGTAGTTCGGTGACGTCGCGGTGCATGCCGAGGAAGTGGGTGATTTCGCCAGCGGCGTTGTGCACCGGCGTGATCGACACTTCAGCAAGGTAGGTGCCGCCGCACTTGCGCTTGTTGAGCAGCTTGCCCGACCACGGCTGGTGCGCCTGCAGCGCGGTCCACATTTCCTGGTAGAGCTCGCGCGGCGTGGTGTGGTTGGAAAGCACCGATTCGTTGAGGCCGACGATTTCCTCGGCGCTGTAGCCGGTGATCCGGCTGAAGCTGTCGTTGGCGTAAAGGATGCGTGCCTTCGGGTCGGTGATCGAGATCGCCAGATCGGCCTGGCTGACCGCCTGGCGATAGACGTCGGGCGGCAGGAGATCCTTCAGGTCCTGAAGGCTGGGCGTCTCGGGTTGAGTCTGGGCCGGCATGGGGTACTCCGCAGGGGCGTCAAAAACGATGCGGTGTTTAAAGCAGGTTTCATGCCGCACCCTGCGGATTTTCTGAAATGCACGGTTTGGCGGGGCTTGGGCGGGAATTCGACAATTTTCCTGTGGACTTTGCGACAAAGTGTTGCGGGGAAAACGCACCACTTTGGTGTGCGCTCTGGAAAATGGGCACGGAATGGCCCGCCCAGGGCCTTGGCGATGGATGGCACGGCTTATGCAGTACTGGCGGTGATCTTCCTTTCGAGACTTCCGTCCATGAGCGAAATCCTCTTATTGCTGCTCTCCACCGCGCTGGTCAATAACGTGGTGCTGATCAAGTTCCTCGGCCTCTGCCCGGTGATGGGCGTCTCGAAGAGCGTGGACAGCGCCTTCGGCATGGGCCTGGCGACGACCTTCGTCCTGGTGCTCGCCAGCGCCGCTTCGTGGATGCTCGACAACTGGTTGCTGCAGCCGCTTGGCCTCGGCTACCTGCGCATCCTCTGCTTCATCCTGGTGATCGCCTCGGTCGTGCAATTCACCGAGATGTTCATCAAGAAGTCGAGTCCTGGCCTCTACCAGTCGCTCGGCATCTACCTGCCGCTGATCACCACCAACTGCGCCGTGCTCGGCGTCGCACTGCTCAACGTGCAGCAGCAGTTCAGCCTGTTCAAGAGCCTGCTCTACGGCTTCGGTTCGGCGCTCGGCTTCACGCTGGTGCTGCTCATCTTCGCCGGCCTGCGCGAACGCGTCGCGCTGGCCCGGGTACCCGCCGCCTTCGCCGGGGCGCCGGTCGCCTTCGTCACGATCAGCCTGCTGGCCCTTGCCTTCATGGGCTTTTCCGGCCTCAACGTCTGAAAAGGAGGAATCCGATGATCGCCGCCATCCTCAGCCTGACCCTGCTCGGCGCCGCGCTCGGTGTCGTGCTCGGCCTTGCCAACCGCGTCCTCAAGGTCGAGGGCAATCCCGTCGTCGAAGAACTGATCGCCATGATGCCCGGCTCGAACTGCGGCCAGTGCGGCTTCCCGGGTTGCCCCGGGGCGGCCGAGGCGATCGTCGCCGGCACGGCGCCGCCGACCTGCTGCCCGCCCGGCGGCAAGGCGTTGGCTTCGGCGATTGCCGCCAAGCTCGGCATCACCGTCGATCTTTCGGCGCTCGGCGACGACGGTCCGAAGATCGCCGTTGTCGCAGAAGAGCTGTGCATCGGCTGCTGCCGTTGTTCCAAGGTGTGCCCGACCGACGCCATCATCGGCGCCGCCAAGCAGGTGCACAACGTCTTCCGCGAGGCCTGCACCGGTTGCTCGGCCTGCATCGAGAAATGTCCGACCGAGGCGCTGCTCATGAAGCCGGTCCCGGTCACCCTGCAGCATTGGGTGATGCCCAAGCCGCTGACTGCGTGAGAGCGAAAACCATGGGCTTCATGAATCTGTTCAAGCATGTCCTCGGCGACGACTGGGGCGTCCATCCGGAAGATCACAAGCGGCCGGCGGCCGATCGCCCGGTGCGCACGATGCCGGTGCCGGCCAGGCTCTTCCTGCCGCTGCAGCAGCACCTTGGCGCGCCGGCGCGGCCGGTCGTGCTGGTCGGCCAGAAGGTGAAGAAGGGCGAGCTGATCGCCGAGGCGCAGGGCATGATCTCGGCACCGCTGCACGCGCCGACCTCGGGCAGCATCGCCGCCGTCACCGAAATCACCGCCCCGCATCCCTCCGGTCTGACCTTGCAGGCGATCATCCTGGAGGCCGACGGCCTTGACGAATGGGGCGAACTGGTGGGCTGCGCCGACCCCTTCGCGCTGGACCCGGCGGAAATCGGCAAGCGGGTTGCCGCCGCCGGCGTTGTCGGCCTGGGCGGTGCCGCCTTCCCGTCGGCGGTCAAGCTCAACGGCGCCTCGCGTTCCAAGGTGACGACGCTGATCATGAACGGCGGCGAGTGCGAACCCTATCTCTCCTGCGACGACCGCCAGATGCGCGACCACGCGGCGGCGATCGTCGACGGCATCCGCATCATGCTCCACGCCACCGGCGCCGCCGTCGCCCTGGTCGGCATCGAGGACAACAAGCCGGAAGCCATCGCCGCCATGCAGGCGGCGGCAGCCGGCGTCGACAAGGTCGAAATCCGGCCGGTACCGGCGCGTTACCCGATGGGCTCGGAAAAGCAGCTGGTGCAGGTGCTGACCGGCAAGGAAGTACCGGCCGACGGGCGCACCTTCGACATCGGCGTCATCGTCCATAACGTCGGCACCGCGCTCGCCGTGCGCGCCGCGATCCGCGAAGGCAAGCCGCTGATCTCGCGCCTGCTGACGGTCAACGGCAACTGCGCCAGCGAACCGGGCAACATCGAGGTGCGCATCGGCACCCTGGCCGAGGAAGTGCTGGCCTTCGCCGGCGGCTTGAAGGGCGACGGCCTCGGCCTCGCCCGCCGGGTGCTCGGCGGGCCGATGATGGGCATGCAGATTCCACACTGGCGGGTGCCGGTGGTCAAGGGCAGCAGCGGCATCCTGGCGCTCGACGCCGACGAGGTCGTGGCCCGCGACCCGAACCCGTGCATCCGCTGCGGCTCCTGCGTCAAGGCCTGCCCGATGGGCCTGCTGCCGCTCGAAATGAGCGCCCGCATCCGCAGCGAAGCCTACGACGAAGCGGTCGCCTACGGTCTCAAGGACTGCATCGCCTGCGGCTGCTGCGCTTACGTCTGCCCGTCGCAGATCCCGCTGGTCCAGTACTTCGTCCATGCCAAGGGCGAACTCGCCGCCCAGGATCGCAGCAAGCTGCGCAACGACGCGACCAAGAAACTCGCCCTGCAACGCCAGGAACGCCTCGACCGCGAAGCCCGCGAACGGGCGGAAGCGGCGGCCAAGCGCAAGGCCGAACGGGAAGCCGCGGCGGCGGCCAAGGCGGCGGCGGAAGCCGCGACCAAGGCGGCGTCGGCTTCGGCGGCCGAGGGGCAGGGGGTGATATGAGACTGGGGGCTTGCGCGCGGGCGTGGTCGGTTGCTGAGGCGCTGTTTTCCTTTGCGTTTCGGCGGGCGGCTTTGGTTTTTGAGACGCCGGTTTCCGCGCCTGACGCGCGGGCGTACTTTCTTTTTTGTGGAAAAAAGAAAGTAGCCAAAGAAAAAGCCACCCCAGGTTACGCGGTCGGCTACGCCGACTCCCCTGCGCTACTCGAAGGGCCGGGCGGCTGCGCAACTCGGCCCTGCGGGCCTCAAACAGTGCTCGCCGACTTCCCCCGGCCCTTCTCCGTTGCTCGGCGCTCCACATGGGGGCCCCGAAAGGCGTCTCTGCT